>Ga0255127_1000223_pt1 | contig 30578 bp, 19 predicted proteins | sample Law_Miss_RepB_8d_FD_188555 | JGI IMG/M metagenome (GOLD analysis project Ga0255127, IMG submission 188555) | Freshwater microbial communities from St. Lawrence River, New York, United States - Law_Miss_RepB_8d | ecosystem: Environmental > Aquatic > Freshwater > River | place: USA: New York...
CTTCATACCCCCCCGAACTTCTCCACGTACTAACTCATGACCCAGAAACTGCAATCGACCTGAACCCATGAAAATAACTCCCACCTCCCAACGACAGCACCCTGGAAGGCTCTTGACAGCCCTTCTGGCCGGCCTCGTCACCAGCCACGCTCTCACGGCGCAATCCGTCGTCACCAGCCTCGAGAACTACTTCCCGCGCGAGGCCATCTCGGTCTCCTTCGCCGGAGGTCCCGGTAATCCCAAGGACTGGATCGGCGTCTATCCCGAAGGCGTGACCCCGGGCTCGGTTGGCTCGACCCTTTGGAACTACGTCAACGGCACACGCACTGCGGGGGCCGGACTCCGGGAAGGCTCCATGACCTTCGGCTCGGGCCTGAGCCTCGCCGGTGTCTGGACGGCCTACCTCCTGGTCAACGACGGCTACACCGTGGTGACCAACGTCTCCTTCAATGTCATCGAGCCGACAGCCCCGGCGGTCCGCCCCTCCGCCAACCGATACGCCCCCGGCCAGACCATCAACGTCGGATTCACCAACGGTCCCGCCAACCCGAAGGACTGGATCGGCGTCTATCCCGAAGGAGTGACCCCGGGCTCGACCGGCTCGACCATTTGGAACTACGTGGATGGAACTCAGGCGGGCAACGCAGGCAAGGCCAGCGGTTTGGTCACCTTCCAAAAGGGCCTCACCGCCGTTGGCAAGTACCGCGCCTACCTGCTGGAGAACGACGGATACACGATCCTTGCCAGTGAGCCCATCACCGTGGCCGTGCCGATCGTCAGCGGGGCGAGCGTGGTTTCCACGAGCCCGGCCCCCGACACTACCGGAGTGGCGCCGAACGCCCCTTACCGGGCCGAACTGACCAACGGCATCGCGCTCGCGTCGATCCGCCTGTCGTTGAACGGCAAAGCCGCGGCAGCCACGGTGACCGGCACCGCCCAGCAAGCCTCGGTGACCTTCACCAACGCACTGTTGCTGGCCCCCGCCTCGTCGAACGTCTATGTGCTGTCCTTCTCGGACACCAGTGTCCCGGCCCAGACCTTCAACGTCACCAATGCGTTCCAGGTGGCCAACTACCGCAACATCGAACTGCCTGCGCCTTTGGTGTTCGAGAACTTCGATGCGATTCCCGAGGGACAGGTGCCCACCGGTTGGACGCGCAAGTCCTACGTCGAGATCGCCAACCCCGAGCTGGACTTCGGCAACCTCGGCTCCGCGGCGTATGCCGATTGGACCAGCGTGGATGCCTCGCGGTTCAATGGCAGCTTCGTTACCTACAACAATCCCGAAAACCCCGCTGACTGGGGGACGGACTACCAACGGGTAAACGTGATCAACCCGGCCAACGTGGTGAACGGACAAATCCTGAATGAACCGCTGGCCAAGGGTCGTTTCCTCTTCAGCACCTCGGGATATTCGATCGGCCGCAGCCAGGTGATGCACATCACGACGCCCGATTACAACTTCTCGGGTCGTACCAACGTGCAAGTGGCCTTCAAGAGCCTCTGGGAGCAGAACCAGGACAGTATCGGAGCCTTGGAATACTCCATCAATGGCGGCGCCGAGTGGCTGCCGTTGGTTTACCTCATCGATGAAGCGGACCTGGTCAAAGCCGAGGACGGATCCTTGGACGCCGAGGCCACCCTCAACAAGGAACACGGCGACGTGGCCAACTACACCGACGACGCTGGAACTGTCATCGGCGGCACTTACGGTGCCTTCATCGGTGCTCCGATCACCGCCAGCCTGGCCCCGTTCATCCAGGGCCGCGTCAATGACAACCGCTTCGAGTCCAAGCGCTACGAGCTCTTCCGAGTGAGCGGTGCCGACAACCAGTCCAAGGTGCGCTTCCGCTTCATTCAAGCGGGCACCGACAGCTGGTACTGGGGTATCGACGACTTCGGCCTCTACGCCGGCGCTGCGTCGAGCACCAACACTCCGTCCGAGCCGGCCAAGCCGTTCGCCTTGCTGGACATCAACAACAAGGTGGTCTCGACCGTGGTCACCAACGCCGACGGATCATTCACCCTCACGGCTGGAGGCGGTGATACTTGGGACAATGCCGATTCCTTCTCCTACATGCATCAGCAGCGGAGCGGTGACTTCGACGTGCGCGTCCAAGTGCTGTCGGTCGAAGCCGACGATGCCGCATCAACTCAGAAGAACGCCAAGGGCGCCTTGCACATCCGGGCCAATCTCACCCCGGGCAGCCCGAACATCCAACTGAACGCCAGTCCCATCGCTGGTGCCAATTACGTGGAGACGATTTTCCGTCCGGTCCAGGACGGCGGCACTGATGATCCTGCGAGCGGCTCCATCAAGGTGGATGCCGGTCCCTCCGAGGGCACTTACCGCCCGAATGACGGTGACCTGTTCCCGGTCTGGCTCCGAGCCCGCCGCGAGCGCAATTTGTTCCGAACCTTCGTGTCCACCGACGGCATCCAATGGAAAGTCCTCGCCGAATACCAGATGGACAGCTTCCCGAACAATGTCCATATCGGTTTGGGCGCCGTGGCACACATCAGCAGCAACGAGGATGCGGCCAATCGCGTCAGAGCCAGCTTCAAGAGCTTTGGAAACACTCCTCTGCCCCCCGCGGCGACGGTGTCAGGCGCACCGGCTGGCACTAATTCTCCCGGTACCTACCCGGACCGCACGGTCACGGCCGTGAACTGGCACATCAGCCTCCCGACCGACGGCATTGGCTACACCGCCGACAAGACCCAAAGCGGCCCCATCGTCTGGAACACGGGCGGTTTCGGAACCATTTCCCGTGACCTGCTCTTGAGCATCAACGGAGAACAAGGCCCCCTGGCCTTCGGCATCGCCCGCTACGCGGCTGGCGCTCTCGACTTCGGTATCGGCGTGCGCGATGCAGCAGCGGCGCAAATGAACCTCGGACCTTACTCGAACCCCACGCGCCAGCGTTATGCTGCGCCCGAAGCCAGCGTGCCCTCCGCGCAATCTTGGTTCCCCTCGCCCAAGCACGGCGTTCTGGTGACCTCCACCCGCAAGGTGGGATCGCTTCAGTGGAATGACGGTGCGGCTCCGTTCTACGCCCACGCCTTCATGGCGGTGGACGGCTCGAGCACCCGCCATTTCAACATGGACGACGGATCCTTCGGGGGCGGCGACTTCTATCTGCGCATGGCCAAGTTGGCTGACACAGCTGCCCACCCCAACGCCCAGGCCAATAGCGCCGGCGGTTTCCAGCGCGCGGCCTTCGACAACTCGGTGGCCTGGTTCCCCTACTCGCAGGGTTGGAAGGCGGGCTATTTCGCCGACGCCTCCGGAGGTGCCAAGGGCCGCTGGAGCCGGGCTTTCTCGCACAGCGCTGCTGCGGGCGAAGGTTCGTTCGTCATCGACCGGCAGATCTCCGCGGCACTCCTCCGCTGGGAAGACCTCGGCGGCGAGACCTTCGGTGGTCTGGCCACGCTCACCTTGCCTGAGGTGAACTCGAAGAACGACGGTTTGCTCTTCCTGACCGGCAACGACGACGGCACCGCCAGAGGTCCCCAAGTCAACTGCTTGCCCACCGCTGACGGCAAGGGCTGGACCGTGGCCGTCCGCTCGGTCGAAGAGAACAAACAAGATCCCGCAACCTACGCGGCCACCGACAAGTGCGAGTTCTCCTTCGTCTACATCCCCTTGAGTGCTGGCAACCTGATTGGCGGCGAAATCGCCGGATCCAGTGGTGCAACCACTCGCAAGGCGGGTCAATTCACCTCCACCCGACTGGCAGCCGGCAAGTACCGCCTCCAGATTCCGGGCAAGAGCGGCAAGGATGGCATGCTCATCCTGCAATCCGTGGGACAGCATCCCTCCAACACCAGCCTCGTGGATAACACCACGTTGGCCTATGAGGCGACGGCCGATGGCTTCGTGGTCGAGGCCCGTGCCTTGAATCCCACTGCCGATGCCACGCCCGGCAGTGTGTCACTGCGGGACGCGAGCTTCTACTTCGCTTGGGTCGACTTCGTCACCCCGCTCACCCCCACGGCCGACGTTCCCACGACTGCTCCGGTCCTCTCGGTCAAGGTCGATGGCGCCCAGTACCTCATCTCGTGGCCGAGCTCGGCCACCGGCTATGTGCTACAATCCGCAACATCGCTCACACAGTCGGTGTGGTCGAACGTGACTGGAGTCTCCGGCAACTCCGTCAGCATCCCTGCTGATTCGGCCAGCCGGTTCTTCCGGTTGCGCAAACCCTGATTGGTTCCTTTGAATCAGGACTGTGTCCGTTAGCACGAGGGCCGGGGCATCCACCCCGGCCCTTCTTGCGTCGCGAGGGTTGTGCCTTCGACGCTTTCCGGATTTCGAATTCACCATTCAACTCCAGTGCCATGAAGTGCCCTCGAACCATTCACCCGATGATTTGGCAAACGCTCTGGGTGTTTTGGATACTGGGCGCGTCGGAGCTCGAGGCTCGGACTTGGCAAGCAATTCCAGGAGGGCGGCAACGGCCACTGGTCGTACCTACAGATGGGGGCACAGGGTTCAAAACAGTCCCCTCGGGACGCAGCGGGATTCTGTTTACCAACTCGCTCGACGGGATGCGGGCCATCACCAACCAGATTTTCCACAACGGCTCTGGTGTCGCTGCCGGCGACATCGACGGTGACGGACGTTGCGATCTCTACTTCGGAAACATCGAGGGCGGCAATCGCCTCTATCGCAACCTCGGGGATTGGCGATTCGTGGACATCACGACCACCGCGGGCGTGGGCTGCAGGGGGCTACCAACCACCGGAGTGGTCCTCGCTGATGTCGACGGCGACGGTGATCTGGACTTGGTGGTCAACACGATCGGCTCCGGCACTCGACTCTTCGTCAATGACGGGCACGGCCAATTCCGGGATGCCACCCAACAGGCTGGACTCGAGCGGCCCTCGGGTGCCATGTCGGTCTCCCTCGCCGACATCGACCGGGACGGCGACCTGGACCTCTATGTGGCCAACTACCGGAGCACCACGCTGCGCGATGAACCCGACACCCGCTTCCGCCTGAAGCGCGAGGGCGCAGCTACGATCATCACCGCCGTCAACGAACGCCCAGTGACCGAGCCCGATTTGGTGGGCCGCTTCAGCTTGGACCCCTCGACGGGAATCGTTGAGCACGGCGAACCCGATGTGTTGTACCGGAACAACGGTCGCGGTGTCTTCAGTCGGGTACCCTGGGACCAAGGCGACTTCGTCGACACGCAAGGCCGGCCCTCGGCAGTTCCTTTTGATTGGGGACTTTGCGGTCTCTTGCGCGATCTCGACGGGGACGGCAGTCCCGATCTCTATGTTTGCAACGACTTCGCGTCACCGGATCGGGTGTGGATGAACCGTGGCGATGGACGGTTCAGGTCCATCCCAGACGCGGCCATTCGGACCACGAGCCGATTCTCGATGGGCGTCGACATCGCAGACATCGACCGCGATGGCGACGACGACATCCTCGTCCTCGACATGCTCAGCCGCGATCACCGCCGGCGTCAGGTGCAGACCGGCAGTGGCAAGGCTCCGATGGTCGAAGGCAATTCGGGCCGCGCCCAGGTGATGCGCAACACCCTGCTGCTGAACCGAGGTGACGGATCCTACGCCGAGATCGGCCAACTGGCCGGTGTGCACGCCTCAGAGTGGTCGTGGACTCCCCGGTTTCTCGACGTGGATCTGGACGGATACGAGGACCTGCTGGTTTCCAACGGCAATTTGCGGGATGCCCAGAATGTGGACTTCATCCGAGAGGTGGAAACCCTCAAAAGCAATCGGGGCCTCTCCCGCCTGGAGAGACTCCAACTGAGGGCCCGATTCCCCCGATTGGACACACCAAACTGCGCATTCCGAAACACAGGCCGATTGGGATTCGAAGAGGTGGGCCGAGCCTGGGGGTTCGATGTAGCAGGAATCTGCCCTGGAATGGCGGTGGCCGACCTGGATGACGACGGCGACCTCGATCTGGTGCTCAACCAACTCGAAGGACCAGCTCTCTTGTTACGCAACGATTCGCCGGCCCCGCGCCTGGCAGTGCGGCTGAGAGGGCGGATGGGCAACAGCCAAGGTATCGGCGCAAAGGTCTTCTGCCTGGGAGGGCCCGTGTCCCAGAGCCAGTCCATCACCTGCGGCGGTAAATACCTTTCTGCAGACGAGGCCCTCCTCGTCTTCGCTGCTGGCCACCCGACCAACGGTCTGAGGCTCGAAGTCCATTGGCCCAGCGGGCACCGCACGCGATTCGATCAGGCGCAGCCCAATACCCTCGTTGAACTCGAAGAACCGGTCGGCACTGCACCGGCACGCCCCACGATCAAGCCCTCTCCAGAACCCCTTCTGCGAGAAGTTCCCCTGACGCCGGGTTGGACCCATCCGGCTGAAGCGGCCGAACGCGAATCCGCTCAGTTGCTGCTACCTCGCCGTTCGGGCAATCAAGCACCGGGGGTCGGTTGGTTTGATTGGGACCGAGATGGCTGGGAAGACCTCGTCATCAGAGCAGGAAACCGGGCCGCACCCGCCCTTTTTCGCAACCTCGGCAACGGTGGTTTTAAGGCAGTTTCCACGCCCAACGACGAAGGATCGCACTCCAGGACGTCCGGCCTATTGGGCTGGCGGACGCCCGATGGGCAGCCGCAGTTCTTGGACGGAGTGACATGGAGGAGCGAGGGACCCAAGCGAACCCCGGATGTCTCGATGCTGAATTGGAAATCCACCCCAAGGCCCACGCCGACGGGGCCTTCCGAATCGCCAGCCCATTCCGGCCCCATGGCCCTCGGCGATCTGGATGGGGATGGCGATCTCGATCTTTTCGTCGGCGGTACGGCGGTCCCAGGCCGTTATCCGGAAGCCACCGCATCGCTCCTTTTCATGAATGAGCACGGCCAATGGACCCCCGACCCGGGTTCCGAAGCCCTGCTAAAGGGGGTAGGTCTGGTGAATGGCGCCGTGTGGTCGGACCTCGACGGCGATGGATTTCCGGAACTGGCACTAGCCCGCGAGTGGGCTGCGCCAGCGATCTTCAAAAACCGTCGCGGGCGTCTCGAAAGCAACTCGGCGGACTGGAATCTCAATGCATTCTCCGGGTTGTGGACCGGAATGGCCGCCGGAGACTTCGATGGCGACGGCCGCATGGATCTGGCCATGGGCAACCGGGGACGCAACCACCGCTGGAACGCCTCGACCGAGAATCCCATCCAACTCTTCTTTGGCGACCTTCGCGGAGACGGTTCGGTGGAATCCATCGAGGCGTATCGAGACCCGGCGTCGGGGCATCTGGTGCCATGGTTGACTTTGGATGAACTGGGCATGGCCTTTCCATCGGTGCTGCAGCGATTCCGCCGGGCCGAGGACTATGGCCGGGCCACGCTTCAGGACATCCTCAGCGAGGGTTTTCAGGCCATGAAACCGCTCAAGATCACGACTCTTGATTCCATGGTCTTCCTCAATCGAGGTTCCTCGTGGGAGGCTCATGTATTGCCCATTGAAGCCCAATTCGCCCCGGTTTACGGAGTGGCGGCCGGCGATCTGGATGGGGATGGCCGAATCGATTTGCTACTCAACCACGGTTCCTGGCCTACCGACTCGGACATCGGTGGTCACCATGCCGGGCTAGGGTTGCTCTGCCTGGGTGAGGGACGCGGCACCTTCCGGGTCCTGTCAGCCGCTGAAAGCGGGCTACGGATTCCGGGTGAGGGACGAGGATTGGCCCTCGCGGACTACGACCACGACGGTCGCTGGGACGTGGCCACTGGACAGCGTGAAGGCCCCCTGCTGCTGTTTCGAAACCACCAAGCCCGACCGGGTTTACGGGTCGTCCTCGAAGGAGGAACAGGGAACCCCGACGGGGTGGGCGCTCAAGTACGACTGCGGGGGCGCAGTGGCTTCGGCCCCATGTCAGAAATCCACGCCGGCAGCGGACACTACTCCCAGAACGCCGCCACCTTGGTGATGACACTCCCGGAGCCCTGTTTAGAAGTCTGGGTCCGATGGCCGGGTGGGCGGATCACCCGCAAAGAAGTCACCCCCGACCTCGGCGAGATTCGGTTGAAGCACGGCGGCCCAGACCGATAACCCCCCGCCTCAGACCGATTTGCGGGGCATCTTGGGTCTGATCGGCAAACGCTTTCCAGCCCCAGACCGACCGACCGCTCAGGGACGGACGTGGAATGCCCGGATCGGCAGCGGCATCGGAACCCCTTCACCCTTCACGCTCTTCCAGAGAATCTCGTTGAGAGCCAGCATGGGCGTGAGGTCGTAATCCGAAAAATCCATCAAGGCCGATTCGGCTGAGCCGGGGGCGCCCTTGACGTTGCGGGCGTTGACATCGACTTGCGGAGCCAAATGGCTGAAGGGTGTGAGGTCCAAACCGCCCTCGAAAGCGGCGTACATCGGGGCGGCCGCCGCATCGAATTGGGTCATGGGCGGAAGACCCAGCAACAATTCCATGCTGCGCAGCATGGAGCTCGTGGTGTACAGGGTGCTGTCAACCACGCCACGGCGGCTGTACGGGCTCAAAACCAGACCAATGGTGCGACGGGCATCGACGTGGTCGGAACCATTTTGTGCGTCGTCCTCGATGATGAAGATCGCCGTCTCTTTCCAGTAAGGGCTGTGGCTGACGCGATCGACCAACTGACCGACCGCCCAGTCGTTATTGGCCACAGCCGCCACCGGGGTGGGCGCACCGACCCGGGTGCCTTGGGTGTGGTCTTCGCCCAAGCTCATCACCACAAAGTTCGGTAGCCGCCGCTTCGGATCGGTCGACGAGTAGTTCTCGACGAAGCCATCGAACTCAGCGTTGAAGACAGCCACGTTGTCGGTGTCCCGCATGCCCGTTTTTCGGAAGTTCGGGCTCACATGACCCACCAATCCCTCCACCCCAGGGGCGGCATCCATCTGGCCCCCTTCACTGGTGCGGGCGGCGTATTCGCCATAGGAGCGGTAGGTCAGTCCTTTGCGCCGAGCCAGATCCCAGAGGTGACCCGACGAAGGCACTTGGGCCGGGGCCGAGGAAGCCTTGCTGATACCGCCGTAATTGGGCGGCCACAGCTTTTCATTGAAATCGGTGGCGTATCCCGCGTTGGACCAAGAATGACCGTCCACACTGACCTCGGCATCGCAGTACAAATTGTCGAAAAGGAGAAACTCCTCGGCCAAGCGGTGCTGGTTGGGTGTCACCGAACGTCCGAAAATGGTGAGTCGCGGATCACCGTTGCCCTGTGGCAGGTCCCCAAAAACCTGATCGTAGGTGCGGTTCTCCTTGATGATGTAAATGACGTGCTTGATCGGAGAACCCACCCCCACCCGATTGGGAAGGATGGTTCCTCGAACCGCAGGCGGCTTGGCCGCACTCAGGAGCGCATCGTGGTAGGGAGTGTTGGCAATGACCTTCCGGGTGTACCCACGAATCTTGCTGCGGAGATTGGCCAGCGGAAAGGCGGTGATACTGCCCTGCTGGAGCGACTTGACCGATCCCAACCCTTCGGTGTTGCCATCCTTGCTCAAGGGCGACAGGGGCCCACGGATATTGGAATAACTCCCGAGTCCCTTAGCGGAACCAATGTGCAGGAACTTCCCGTCCTTGGAGATGGAGAGCGACGAGGGATACCAGGTCGTGGGAATGAACCCGAGAACGTGGCTCTCTTCCCGTTCGCCGACATGGATCACCGCCACACAGTGATTGTCGGCGTTGGCCACAAACAACAGGCGTTGCGACGGGTCCAGCGCCAAGGCATTGGGAGTTGAGCCCACGGGCGCACGCGGATGGATGGAAGTGCGGAGTGTCTCGATCGACCGCAGCTCCTGGGTGTCGATCACCACGACGGAGTTCTCATTGCCGCAGGCCACGTAGAGGCGGCCATCTCGGGCGAGCAGCAAATCGTTGGGATTGGTACCGACCTGGATGGTGGCCTTGACCTTCAGGGTGGCCGTGTCGATGACGCTCACCGAGCGGCTGGACCAATTGGAAACGAACAAGGTGCCGCCATCCGAACTCGATTGGAGGTCGCACGGAGTGATCTCCACCTCGACCTGCCCCAGAACCTTGCCATCGCGAGAATCAAAGGCCACCACATGGCCGGGCTCACTCCCGGTACCCCGATTGGCGGCATACAAGACGGGACGGGACGGATGGTGCGCCAAGCCAGCCCAGTAGATGGATGCGGCAGGCAGTCCATTCGTAAACTGGGCCACAGGTGATCCGCTCAGCCGACCATCGCGGTATTCAAAAACGTAAATCGGTGCGACCTCGGGCTTCTTGCCTCCGCCGGCATTGCCACCCGAGACGAACAAGCGCCCACCCTCCGGACTCCACGCCAAACCCATCCACGAGGAGCGCAGGGGAATTCTTTGGAGGATGGCCGAACCGTCGGGCTGGGTCACCACGAGGCCATGCGGGTTGAAACCACTGTGGAGGCCCACCAGCACGCGCCCATCGGGTGACGGGGACAGGCCGAGAACATAGTCGGGAGTCGAGAGGTGCCGACCGACCGGCGAGATGCTCCACCCATTGGGCAGCAACGTTGCACCATTGGTGGGGCCGGGCAGTTGGGCGAAGGCACACGAGGTCGCCCAGCAAGCGAGGATCAGGCTCCGAAACATTTCTTGATCCAAAACTGTTTTGGTGACGGATTGACGGCAAATCAGGGTCGATGAGCCAACAATTGGTCGTATAGCCAGAGGTCATTTCAATCGGATACGGCCGTGGTCCCGTGACAGCGTTGCAACAATCCAAGCACTGCAGCCCGGCAAACCGCTTTGGGGTTGATTCCCCGGATCCCAAAGCCCACTGAAACACCATGCGCGCGCACTCGGATCGATTTCGACAGCAACCACGGAAAGTGGGGCGATCCGGCTTGGGGATCCTCGGGCTTCTGATCTGCCTATCCTGCCTTTCGGCGTCCGCGGAACCACTGCGCTGGTGGAAAGGCAACCTGCACACGCACACGCTCTGGTCGGACGGCGATGACTTCCCGGAGATGATCGCCGAGTCGTACCGCGAACGCGGATACCACTTCCTGGCCCTGTCTGACCATAATCTCCTGAGTCGGGGTGAGCGATGGATGTCCCTGAAGTCCGTGGCAGACCGGGCCAAGGGGGAACCCTGGCGGGCGGGTCTCCGGCCGCGGGATGCCTTCGCGGAGTATCTGCGCCGGCAGGGGCCGACCTGGGTGCAGACCCGCGACAACCCCACCAACGGCGTCCGGGAGGTCCGGCTCAAGCCGTACGATGAATTCCGCGCGCTGGTGGAGGAGCGGGGACGATTCCTGCTCATCGAGTCCGAGGAACTCACCCAGGAATCGGGCGATCGGCACCAGATTCACATCGGCGCGATCAACCTGCACGAAGCCCTGCCCTCCCAGAAAGGCGCGACGGTCCCCGACGTGATCCGCGCGGCGCTGGCCGCCGTCGCCGATTCGGCCCGACGTTCCGGTCGACCCACCTTGGTTCACGTGAACCATCCCAACTACAAATGGGGGGTGACCGCGGAGGATCTGGCGGCGGTCGTCGGGGAACGCTTCTTCGAGGTCTGGAACGGCGTGGACGGCGACAACGACCCGGGCGACGCGCAGCACCCCTCGACCGACCAGATTTGGGACATCGCCAACACCTTGCGCATCGCCGGTCTCGGAGCGCCGCCGCTTTACGGGATCGCCACGGATGACTCCCACGATTACCAGGGGAATGAACGACGGTCTCCTCCATTCCGCGCCTGGATCCAAGTTCGGGCGCGTCGTCTGACCCCGGAGTCACTGATCCACGCGGTCGAGCAGGGCGACTTCTACGCCTCGACCGGCGTAGTGCTCGACGACGTGTCCTTCGACACGGACACCCGACGCCTGTCGCTGCGCCTCCACCCGCGCCCCGGGGAACGGTTCGTGACCCGGTTCATCGGCACCCGCCGGGGCGTCTCGCTGACCGGTCGACCCCGCCTCGACGGCGCGGGCCAGGTCGTCGAGACCACCCTCGATTACCGTTCGGAGTCGGGTCCACAGATCGGCGAGGTTCTTTCGGAGGTCCGCGGGCCGCGCCCCTCGTACCGACTCCGGGGCGATGAGCTGTATGTGCGGGCGGTGGTGACCTCGTCGCGCCGACCCGAGGTCCCCAGCACCGAACACGAGTTCCAGCAGGCCTGGACCCAACCCGTGGGGTGGCAGGCAACCATCGCGCCGGAGAAGTAACGCGGCCCACCCCCGCGAGCTGAGGGCCGGTCTTGCCCCCGGGCCGGGGTTTTCCCACACTGGCCTCTCTTTATGGGACTTCTCGAAGGCAAACTCGGCATCGTGTTCGGCGTCGCCAACAAGCGCTCCATCGCCTGGGCCATCGCTCAGGCCTGGCACCGCGAGGGCGCAAAGCTCGCGTTCACCTACCAGGGCGAGCGACTCAAAGACAACGTGGAGGAACTGGCCGGCACCTTCGGAGCCGACACGCTGATTCTCCCCTGCGATGTCAGCAGCGATGACCAGATCCGCTCGGTGTTCACCGCGGTGAAGGAGAAGTTCGGGCGTCTGGATTTGCTGCTGCACGCCGTGGCCTTCGCTCCGAAAGAGGCCCTCGAGGGCGATTTCCTGAACACCAGCCGCGAAGCCTTCCGGGTGTCGCACGACGTGAGCGCCTACTCGCTCATCGCCTTGGCACGCGAGGCGGCCCCGCTCATGGACCAAGGCGGATCCATCGTGGCCATGAGCTATTACGGCGCCGAGAAGGTCATCCCCCACTACAACGTGATGGGCGTAGCCAAGGCCTCGCTGGAGTCGTCCACGCGGTACCTGGCCTACAGCCTCGGACCGAAGAAAGTCCGCGTGAACTGCATCAGCGCGGGACCGATGAACACCCTCGCCGCCCGGGGCATCGCCGGCTTCACCGATATGCTCAAGCACTACGAGGCCCACTCGCCGCTCAAACGCAACGTGGAGCCGTCCGAGCTGGGCCACACCGGGGTGTTCCTGGCGTCCGACGGGGCCGCGGCCATCACCGGCCAGGTCCTGTACGTGGACAGCGGTTACCAGATCATGGGCATGTAAGGTCTCACTGCCTCAAGGCCCCACGGCTCGGGCTCGGGCTTGGGCTCACGCTTCAAACACCATGTTTCTCGTCGTCATGGGAGTGGCCGGCTCCGGCAAGACCACACTGGGTCAGGCCCTGAGCCGGCGCCTGGGCTGGGAGTTCCGCGATGCCGACGGGTTCCATCCGGCTGCCAACATCGCCAAGATGAAGGCGGGAACTCCGCTGCAGGACGAAGACCGCTGGCCTTGGTTGCAGGCCATCCGCAGCCACATGGAATCGGAACAGGCGGCCGGCCGCAGCGGGATCATCGCCTGCTCGGCCTTGAAGGAAACCTACCGCGATACTCTGGGCCGGGGTGAGCCTTGGGTCCGCTTTGTGCACTTGAACGGATCCCGGGATCTGATTGAGGGCCGGATGCGGGCCCGGGAAGGTCACTTCATGCCGGTGAGCCTGCTCGATAGCCAGTTCGCTACCCTCGAATCGCCGGCCGACGCCATCACCCTGGACATTTCCCAGTCTCCCGAATCGCTGGTGGAAGAAGTCCTGCGCCGGATCGCCTGAAGACAGGGTCGAAGCGGCCCGGTGCTACGGTTTGGCCTCGGCCCGCTCACAGCAACCTTGGCCGGTTCAGCGCGAAACGTCGCCCTGGTAAAGCACGGTGAAGTAATGGCGCCGCAGGCTGTCGATAGCCACCTCGGGGTATTCGACATTGAGCACCAAGGCCGACTTGCCGGCAGGCCGGTTCAGAAAAGGGTAGGTGTAGTGGATGTTCAATTCGGCTTCGACCAACGCGGCCAAAACATCCTGCAACTGCCGCTCGCCGGCAATTTCCACCACGACGACGGCGGTTTCCGTGAAGGCGAAACCATGTTCCTGCAAAAGGCTCCGTGCCAAATCGGGGTCATCGACAATGATCCGCAGGATGGTGCTGTCGGTGGTATCGAGCACGGTCAGCGCCAAGATGTGCACCGAACGTTCGAAGAGCCGGCGGGTGACCTCGTGCAGGCGCCCCAAGCGGTTCGGGATGAACACCGTGAACTGGAGCACCGGATCGGACCGGGGTTGGCGAGCGATGGCGACAGCCATGATGGTGGCGAGTGTCCGTCAGGGACAGGCCGAGGGCAAGGCAGGCAAGAGCCTTTGCCGCGGGTCCGAAGATGTGATTCATTGACCCCGTGGCCAGTCCCTCCGACGAGTTGTGCACGATCGCCGAAAACCTCGGAATTCCAACGATCGAGCGGCACCTCTTCCTGTGTGCCGACGCTTCCAAGCCCAAATGCTGCGACCCTCAGGCGAGCCTCGCATCCTGGGAATTCCTGAAGCGGCGGCTCAAGGAATTGGGCCTCGTAGGCCCACAGGCCAAGGTCTTCCGCACCAAGGCCAATTGTCTGCAGTGCTGCGCCCAAGGTCCCGTCGCAGTGGTGTATCCGGAGGGAACTTGGTATCACCACTGCACCCCCGATGTCCTTGAAACCATCATCCAGGAGCACCTGATCCATGGCCGGCCCGTGTTGGAAAACACCTTTGCGACTCATCCGCTCGGTACTGGCACCCGCTGAAGTGCAGCTGGACCTCTTCCAACGGCTGAAGCCCCAGCCACCGTCGGCCACCGTGCCCGGCGGTGGGAAGTGGGTCGCCTCCGAGACGGTCGTCGTCGGGAGCACGTCCATCGAGGTGCACTTCATCCGGCACCCGCGAGCCCGGGTGTTTCGCCTCACCCTGTGTCGCGACGGCACCGGCCGGGTCACCCTGCCCCGTTTCGGATCCATGCCCGGTGCCCGCAATTTCCTGCTCCAACACGTGCAGTGGCTGGCCGATCGGGCTCAGATCCAACAGGCCAACACGGGGCCGACGGACCCATCCAAGGGAGAAATCCAAATCCGGTTCCGGGGCGAGTTCGAGGGGGTCACGGTCTCGGAGGACGGCAAGTCCCTGCACATCGGCCCCCTCACGCTGCCCATGCCCCGGCTGCGCGATCGAGACCTTCCGGCCAAGGCCCAAGCGGCCTTGCAACGGCTGGCTCAGCGTGAACTGCAAGAGCGGGTGCAACACCTCTCAGCCATCCACGGCATCGCCGTCAGTGCGATCTCGGTCCGCGCCCAACGGACGCGCTGGGGTTCCTGTTCGCCGCGCGGTGAGATCTCGCTGAATTGGCGCCTGGTGCAGGTGCCCGAATGGGTCAGCGACTACGTGATCTTGCATGAATTGGCGCATCGGCGGCATCTGAACCACTCCGCCCGGTTCTGGCAGGAGGTCGAACGACTGTGCCCCGACTACGAGGCCGCGGAGACGTGGCTGCGAGAGACCGGTCGGCATGTCCTCTGAAGGGGCTGACCCAGCCGGGCCGATCAGCGGCGAAGGATCTCGAACTCGATGTCGAACCAAAGTCCGTTGAACTCGAATCGGGCCTGACCGGAGTCGATCCCTCCGTCGAACCAGTGGAACTCGTTGCGTTCGCGAATGAGCCCACAGAACTCCTGGAAGAACTCCGGGTCCAACGCCACGACGCCGTAGCGCCCGCGCCGCAACTCGTCCTTTTCCATGGCGGCCAGGAGGTGATCGGCCTCGGCACGGCTGCGCTTGATCACCCACAGGGCAGCTTCAGGGCACTTCACGGCCAACTTGTGCAATTTGGAGACGGTGCATTCGCCGCATTCGACCCAGAGAGTGGGCCGCATGTCGTAGCCGATGACTGCAAGATCCGGGACGAACGGTATCGAGTCGTCCTGGACTTCCGTCTCGATTTGGATGCGTTCGTGGAAGAAAAGCACATAAGCCAAGAGCTTCAGACCCACGTGGCGCACCGACTCGTTGACTCCCTGGCCGATGATGACCTTGTGGGGAAACGGCCGGTGCCGATCTTCGCTGCGGAGCTGGAAGTTGAATTTGTTGGCCACGCCGAGAGCCTTCAAACAACGAGGTCCGAGGGTCGTTGTCCATGAGAAACCGCCGCCGTAACCGGCCGCGGAATCCTCCGGTCTTCCCTCCACAGTCCCTTTCCATCGATCCCATCATGAAGACTTTCCAGAAACTATCCCTGCTCACCGCCACCTTGCTGTTGGGCTCTGCCAGCGCCCTCGCCGACATCGCTGAAGACGTGAAGAGCGCCGCCCGCAAGTTGACCGACGCCGCCAGCTACTCGTGGACGGCCACCACTGAAATCGAAGGCGGCCAATGGACCCCGGCTCCAGTGAAGGGCAAGGCCATCAAGGGTGGAGCAGCCGTGATCACCAGCGAGCGAGATGGAACCACCACGACCGCAGTGCTGCAGGGAACCCAAGGAGTGGCCAGCACCGATGAAGGCTGGAAGACCGCCGAAGAACTCCGCTCGGCCGCCGGTGGTGGCGGAGGCGGAGGCAATCGTGGTGGCATGCGCGCGGCCGCTCTCTTGCGCAACCCCTTGCCGGCGGCGTCAGTGACCCGGTTGGTCGAAAAATCCAAAGACCTGAAGGCCGGTGAAGCCGGAGTCATCGCCGGAGAACTCTCGGACGACGGCGCCAAGGAATTCGCCCTCATGGGACGCGGCGGCCGACCGGGCGCTCAGACCCCGCCCGAACCCAAGAACGCCAAGGGCTCGGTGCAGTTCTGGCTGAAGGAGGGACAGGTCCAGAAGATCCGCCTCAAGGTCTCCGCGACCATGACGGTCAACGGCGAGGACCGCGACATGGTCCGCACGACGACCTGGGAAATCCGCGACGTGGGCACCACCACCGTTGAAGTCCCGGCCGAAGCCAAGAAGCGTCTCGGTTCCTGAGGCGGAGTGATTCGTTGGACAATGGATCCGTTGGAACGGGCGTCCGGGAGCTGACAATCGGAGCCTCCAGACTCATTGACCCGTCCGAACGCCGTTCCTAGTCTCATCCGCATGATTGGCAAGCATCTGTATCGGTGGGCTTGGCTGGCCGTGGCTGCGGTGGGTTTATTCCCCGCGTCGGCCCTGTTCCGGGCATCGGCTCAGGTCCCGGTGCCCTTCAACGGCATCCAGGCCATCGTCAACGACACGGTCATCAGCCGTGATCAGGTGCTGGGAGCCGCCCAGCGCGAGTTGGCTGCCGCCGGTCGCGCCGCCACTTCAGAACAGCAATACCTCACGCGCCGGGCGAAGATTTTGGATGACCAGTTGGAGATCCTCATCGACCGACAGCTGATCCTCGATGAGTTCAAGGAGAAGGGGTATTCATTCCCGGAATCCTACGTCGACGATCAGGTCCGTGAGCGCATCCGCCGGCAATTCGGTGGCGATCGGGTGGCGCTGACCAAGACCCTCCGAGCCGAAAACCGGACCTTCGAACAGTTCAAGAAAGAGGAACGGGACGACATGATCACCTACCAGATGAACGCGCGCTTCATCCGCGACGAAATCATCATCTCGCCGAAGAAGATCCAGAACTACTACCAGACCAATCAGGCACGCTTCCAGATGGGCAATCGGGTCAAGCTGCGGATGATCGTCATCGACCGCTCCAAGCACTCCGCTGAAGACGGCGCCCGCCTGGCCAATCAGGCACTGGCCAAACTCAAGGAGGGTACCGATTTCGGCAAGGTCGCTACGGAATTCTCGGACGACGTGCGCCGGTACAAGGGTGGAGACCGCGGATGGACCGAGGAGAATTCTCTCAACGAGGCCCTACGTCAGGTGGCCTTCAACCTGCCTGCGGGGCAAACGAGCGACATCGTTGAAGTTCAGGGTTCCCGCTTCATCCTCAAGGTGGAGGAAAAGCAGCAGTCTGGCATCCGTTCGCTGGCCGAGGCCCGACAGGAAATCGTGACCATTTTGAAGGACTCGGAACGTCAGCGCCTGCAAAAACAGTGGTTGGCCAAGCTGCGGAAGAAGGGCTTTGTTCGCTACTTCTGATCCGCCTTTCGAACCTGGCTTTCCCCTGAACCGAAACTCCGCCGCCGCATGATCCTCGGCATCACCTTGGGTGACGTCACCGGCATCGGACCCGAGGTGGCCTTGCGGGCCGTAGCCCGTCTCACGGCCGAGGATACCGATGTGCATTACGTGCTCATCGGAGACACCGGCGTGGTGCGACGCCTGTGCGGCCTGATGGGCGTGGAAGCCGACCTGCCCCTGTGGCGGGGCGCTGATTCGGAGCCCTCACGGGTCTATGTGCTTCCGGTCTCTGACGGCGAACTCCCGGAGAACTTGCCACCCGGAGATCCGCGCGCCGCATTGGAAGCCGTGGCCGCGCTGCGCGAAGGGGCACGGCGTTGCTTGAACGGAGAATTCGCCGGCCTGGTGACCGCTCCGGTCAACAAGGCGTCCATCGTGGAGGCAGGGGTTCCCTTCATCGGCCAAACCGAGTTCCTGGCCGACTTGGCCGGGGTTTCGCGCTTCGCCATGATGCTGTTGGGTCATGATCCCGCCGGTCGCTGGCTGCGGGTGGCTCTGGCCACGATCCACCTGCCCTTGGCCCGAGTTTCGGACGCCCTCACCCAAGCGGGCATCGCCGAAGTCGTCGCCCTGACCGCGGAGGCGTGCGGCTTGTTGGGACTGCCCCGTCAGCGCGTGGGGGTATGCGGGCTCAATCCCCATGCTGGAGAAAGCGGTCACCTCGGATCCGAGGAAATCACCGTGGTGACTCCAGCCGTCGCCGAAGCCCGAGCCCGTGGTTTGGATGTCCGCGGTCCTTTTGCGGCCGACACCCTCTTTCACCAAGTTTTTCGAGGAGACTATGACGCGGTGGTGGCGATGTACCACGATCAGGGTCTGGTGCCGCTGAAGATGGTGGCCTTCGACACCGGGGTGAACTGGACCCTCGGTCTGCCGTTTGTCCGGATGTCGCCCGATCACGGCACGGCCTACGACATCGCCGGACAGGGATTGGCTGATCCGGCCAGCATGGAATCGGCCCTCCGACTGGCCGCCACCGTGGCCGCCACGGGAATCCCCTGCTGGCGACCCGAGCCACTGAAGTCGCTCGGTGAAACCAACGGGTGAACCGACCCTCAGGACAACGTCGAAAGGAGGATGCGCGTGATCTCCTCGCGCTGAGCTCCCAACGCGATGTCAGCCAGTGTGTATTGATCGAGACTGGTGTAAAAAGCGGTCATCGCCTCGGCCAGCGCCCGCTTGACACGACAACACCCGCTGAGACTGCACGTGTTGGTCACCGGGTCGAAGCATTCCACTACCACGGGCTGGTTTTCGGTTTGCCGCAGCAACCGACCCAAACGGACCTCTTCCGGCAACTGGGCCAGACGGCACCCACCACCCCGACCGCGACGGGTTTCCAAATAACCTAATTGACCCAAGCGATGCACCACCTGGGCCAGATGGTTCCGGGAAATGCCATAAGCCTGAGAGACATCCTGCAACTGGAACAACCCGTTCTTGATCGAGGCGTAAATGAGCACCCGAAGGGAGTAATCGCTGAAGAGGCTGAGTTTCATGCCACGGAGTGGACCAGTCTTCACAAGAGACCAGATCAGATGGCTTAGGGTTACAATCGTGGTCCATTTCGCAAGCTCGCCGCATCCATCGAGCCCATGAGCCGGCTCCAAGTCTGTTCATGACTGCTGCGGAATGCTTCCATCCCAGCATCGGCATGAAACACGAATTCTGGAGCGAGCGATGGCAGCAGGGACGCATCGGATTCCATCTTGGCCAACCTCACGACTGGTTGGTGGCCGTCGAACCGCGGTTTCCTAAGTCCGCACGTGTTTATGTACCCCTGTGCGGCAAGACCGTCGATTTGGTGTGGCTGCGGGATCGGGGTCACGAAGTCATTGGCTGTGAATTCGTAGCCCACGCCGTCCAAGACTTCCTGCATGAACAGGGAATTTCAGCGACCTTGGAACACCGAGGATCGGGCGCTGCCTCTTTCCCATGCCACCGCACCCCTGGTCTGAGCATCCTGCAAGGCGACGCTCTGGATCTGAGCCCAGAAATCCTGGGAGGTACGGTGGATGTGATCTTCGACCGAGCCGCGCTGGTGGCCCTAGATCCCGCCTGCCGCCAACGCTATGTGGACGGCTTGCACCGATTGCTCAAACCCGGCGGTCACCTCTTGCTCATCGCCTTTGCCTATGACCAATCCCGCATCGCTGGACCACCATGGTCCGTAGATGCGGACACCATTGAAAGTCTCTTGGGCGACCGTTTCTCGATCGAAACCATCGCGGTGCGATCCGAAGAAGGAAACCCCCGCTTCCAAGAGGCCGGAGTGACCGAAATGGAGGAACGCTGCTGCTGGCTGACGCGGAAGGACTGACGCTCAGACCACACTTTCGGTAGTTCCCATCGAGCGTTCTACGGGTTCCGGGAGGGCTCACGTGCCCCGGTATCTCAAGGCTCGAGGCCTTACAGGCTCTTAACAATTTTCTGGGTTTTGCCCATCAACCCTTAACTCGCCGGGTGTTTCTTGATGTCGAAACAAGGGCGGACCGGCCGCCTGAAACAAAACAAAACACACAACCGACACACATCATGAAACTCATCCACAAGACCCTGCTCCTGGCCACTGTAGCCACCGCCGCCCTCAGCCTCGGCGCGGCCGACAACGCGTCCAACCCTCCGACCCGGCCAGAAGGTCGCGGACGCCCGGTCCCCCCGATGATCGCCGCTCTCGACGCCAACAGTGACGGAGTCATCGACGCGGTGGAGATCTCCAATGCCGCGGCAGTCCTCGCCAAGCTCGATACGAATGGCGACGGAAACCTCAGCATGGATGAACTCCGCCCGACCCGGCCCGAGGGCGGACCCGGCGACCGTGGCAATCGCGAACACCGCGGCGGCCCAGGCGGACCCGGAGGCAAAGAAGGCGGCAAGCGCCACGGCCACGGTGGGCCCGGCGGAAATGCCGGCGGCCCTGAAGGCCATGGCCGTGGACCTCGCCCGGATGCACCTCCTGCCGAGTGAGTCAAAACCGGGGAAACACCGGACACCCGCGCGTCATCCATCGAACCGCAACGGGCGTGGTCACCCAAACCGGGTGGCCACGCCCCCTTCGCTGGCAGGACACCATTCCAATGCTCCGGCAGAGCTTCCCTCACCCTCATCACCGGGAGTCCCCAACTGAGAACCCCGATCCCTCTTCGTATCGAAAACCCGGTGAATAGTTTGCCAACGGACCGTAGCAACTCCAGATCCGGCCTCGGGCATCGGCCGGATTCCGCGACGTATAAAGCACCCGAATGGCGGCAAGTTGCTCCGAAGTCAGCATGGGCACCGGATCAAGCCCCAGTCTTGAGGCTTGGCACGCAAAGCGAACCGTTTCACCTCATCATGCAACCCATCCATATCCGCTGCGGCCGCGCCCCAGTCCATCATCGCTGCGCCAATCACAACGAATCCTCCCGCCCACAACTCCACGCCGGTGGCTCTGCCCATGCCTCAACAGCATCGCACCGAGTCGACCATCACCGGGGGCGTAGCCGTCGACGGGGGCGTCAGCCGGGATCCGCGGCCATCCACCACGGCTCCCATGGCCAGAACAAGTCCTGACGGCCGCCGACCGGAAGGCGAAACTCAACCTGTCGTCCGAAGTCCGCTGGCGATGGCGTTGATGGTCAGCAGGAGTTCCGGCAATCGAGCTTGAGCCCCCTCGGTGTCACCCGACTTGTTCAACGAACGCCACTGCCGCAACAAGGTGATTTGCTGACGGTGAAGCGTGCGCAGTGGACCCACCCGCAGCGCCAGCGTGCGACCCAACCGAGGCCGATGCCGTGCAAACTCGGTGCCCAACACCCGGGACAAGTTGCGCTGCGTGCGATGCCACTCCGATTCGATGCGCTCCCAAATGCGTTCGCGCAGTTCGACATCCTCAACAAGGAGGCTGTATTCGCGCATCACCTCCAAATCACTGCTGGCCAGCGACGTCTCGATGTTGGTGATGAGATAGCGAAGGAAGGGCACGGTCCGCACCTGCTCCCGCAGCACGTCCAAATCGGTCTCCGACAGGGCCGCCAGGCCGCTGCCCGCGCCATACCATCCGGTCAGGTAAAATCGCGCCTGGGTCCAGGAAAACACCCAAGGAATGGCCCGCAAATCGGTGAGGCTCGCCTGACCGGTACGGCGCGAGGGGCGGGATCCGATGCGGGTATTCTCCAATGCATCCAGCGGTGTTGCCTGACGGTGGAAGGTCAGGAATCCATCGGTTTCCAAGAGCGAGCGGTACTCCCGGGTGGACTCCATGGCCAAGCGATCCATCAGCGGAACGAGCACTTCAGGCAGGTGTCCTCCACGGCGGTGGTGCCAAGTGGTGGCAGTGACGCCGGCCAACAACAGTTCGAGGTTGTAGCGTGCGGTGCCCGGATTGCCGTACTTCTGGGCGATGGTTTCTCCCTGCTCGGTGAGGCGGATGGCTCCGCCCAAGGATCCCGGTGGTAGTGCTTCCAGGAAACGGTGTGTCGGTCCGGCCCCACGGCTGATGGTTCCGCCCCGGCCATGAAAGAACTGCACCTGCACCCCAGCCTGTTCGCCGATCTTGGCCAAACGAGCCTGGCCGCGTTGGAGGGCCCACTGGCTGGCCACAATGCCGGCATCCTTGTTCGAATCCGAGTAGCCCACCATCACCTGCTGCAACAACCGGCCCGGACGTCCGGCCCGAAGCGCATGGTGGGAAAGACTGGCCCGGGTCACCGGGAATTCCAGGAAGGCCCGAAGCATTTCCGGACCACGCTCCAGGTCTTCAACCGTTTCCAGCAAGGGCACCACTGGCAACAAACAGACCATGCCCTCGGGATACAAACGCAGCAGCCCGGCCTCGCGGGCCAGAACATAGACGCCCAGCAAGTCCGAAAGCCGACGGGTCATACTCACGATCAAGGCCCCCAACCCATCCACTCCATGGACCTTGAGATGTTCGGCCAGAACCCGATATGTACCCAGGACCGCATCGGCCTCTGGGCCGGCCGAAGCCGACGGATGCAAGAACGGGCGCGGTGATCGGATCTCGCGCTCGAGCAAACGCAATCGCTCGGTCTCGGTCCATTCCTCCCACTGCGAGGCGTCAATGCCGGCCGTACACAACAACTGCCGCAGGGCCCGATCGTGGAAGGCCGAGTTCTGTCGGATGTCGAGATGGGCCAGGTGGAAACCCACGGTGGCGAGCACCCGGCGGACCGGGGTCACATCGTGGTCGGCCAATCGACGCGCACCGGCCTCGACCAACGAGGTCTGGAGAGTCTGAAGATCGGCATCCAACTCTGCGGGCTTACGGTAGCATCCGGGTTCATCGCGCACTTGGGCCAACTGACCTGGGTGAACCTCCACCGGAAGTCGGGCGGCCATCAGCTCAACGGTTTGCCGCCACGGCTCTCCCGGATGCATCCTCAAGACCGGTCGAGCCGCCTCCCCCAGAAGCTCCACCATCCGATCCCGCAAGGTGCACAAACTGGCAGGCGCTGGCTGGATCCATTCAGACAACGGCAAGCGCTCGGCCAGCGCATTCAACTGGCGGTGCAGGACCACCAGCGCATTGGCCCGAAGGCGTTCCAAGGTCTCGGCCGTCACCTCCGCCGTCACCCCGGGATGGCCGTCGCGGTCACCACCCACCCAAGTGCCGAACCGCAATGCGGGCACGCCGGGACCGATTTCGAGTGCGGCGAGGGGAAGCCCCGCACACGCCCAGGCGCTGCGAAGTCGACGGTCCAACTCAGGCACCACTCCCGGCAACACATCGCGCAAGTAGTTGAGCATGTTGCGGCGCTCATCGGCCACGGTGGGCTTTTCGATGAGGATTTCGCCCGTGCGCCACAATCGCTCCAGGAGCGCAGTCAATTCGACCCGCTGGACTCTGCGGTTTCCGGTGGGTCCGGCACTCTGGAGGAACTGCATGAGCATGCGGTGTTGCTCAAGCACCGAGGCGCGCTTGGCCTCGGTCGGATGGGCTGTGAAGACCGGCTCCACCTCCACTCGATGCAGGGCCTCGAGGATGGATTCGGCCGTACCTCCGGCCCGGACCAGCTCTACCAGCTGGTCAGCCCACAAGCCTCGTTCGGCCTCTGGCGATCCCGATTCCTCACGCCTCTCGCGCAAGGTCTCGGAGACCCGCTCTTCAACGGTATTCAGCAATTGGAAGGCCATGGCCAGTGCCAGACCCAATCGGGCCGGGGGTTCACCCGCCGCCGCGAGGGCCGGATCGGCCTGGGAGGCCCACGGAATCCAGCGCGCCAGTTCGTCTTCTCCCAAGCCGGAGAGCACCTCCGCCAGCGAATCGGCCAACCATCGGATGTCCTGATCAATTTGTCGGAAACCCCACTCGATGGAATCAAGGGGAACCGGAGTCTCTGGCGGATTCATGGGCATGGAAGATCAGGGTAGGTCCGGGTGTCTGGGTGGCCGAACCCCCTGCCTACTGCCACCAGTTTTGCCATCCGTCAAACCGTAGGCTCAAGAAGATCGAATCCCACCCAAGTCGGGCCCTGAAGGAAATCCCGGTTGCTGACCCTGGCCTCCAGGGAGTATGGCCAAGGCATCAGCCGCATCCCTGACAAACCCTCCAGGCAGAAATTGGCCACATTGGTTTTCCCGATGCTCGAATCCGGTTTATCGATTGGCCCCGCAAATCGCAGACCATCAAAGTCCAACGCCATGAACTCCGCGACCGGTTTCCTCTTGTTCTTGCTGGCCCTGATGTCCATCGGGCACACCGCACTGGCTCAGGAAACCCGCTCCATCCCTCCGGCCTTGCGAGAGTGGGAATCCTGGGCCACCTGGAACGACCCGCACCGCTTCTGCCCGACACCCTATTCCGATCCGAAAACTCACCGATGCTTCTGGCCTTCCCGACTGGAGCTTCAGGTGACCAACTCCGGCGGGAGTTTTGCCCTGTCGGTGACGGCCTTCCATGAGACTTGGGTTCCACTGCCCGGAGGTTCCGAGGTCTGGCCGCAGGAAGTTCAGGCCGGTGGAAAACCGATGGTCGTGGTCGAACGAGACGGAGTTCCTTCGGTGCGGGTTGTCGCCGGCGATACCCGACTCGAGGGGCGCTACCGTTGGACCGAACTGCCCCAGAACCTTCGGATTCCCGCCTCGCTGGGAATCCTCGCACTCAGTCGGGATGGCAAGGTGGTGGACAACCCTGCCTGGGATGCGCAAGGACTGCTCTGGCTGCGACGGGACGGCACGACGGAGACCACCGAGCGCAATTTCCTGGGCGTGAAACTCTTCTCGGTCCTCGAGGACGGAATTCCGCTGTGGTGGCGCCAGGAAGTGGAATTGACCGTCGCGGGCAAGAGCCGTGAAGAAGACTTGGGGACCCTGCTGCCCGAAGGATGGAAACTGGCGGCGATCCAGTCGCCCATTCCCGTCAGCGTGGACGATTCAGGGCACGCCAAGGCACAGGTGCGGGCCGGCACGTGGACCTTCCGCCTCGACGCTTTCCGTTTGGACAATCCCCGGGAGATCCAGTTCGCCCGCGGGACCCGCAAGCCCGTGGCCGACGAGTTGGTCGCATTCCGGGCCCGTCCTGATTTCCGGGTGATGGAGTTCGTCGGGCCCCCGGCCATCGATCCGTCACAAAGCTATTTTCCTAAAGCCTGGCAGGGGCTCCCGGTGTACCGGTGGGATGTCGCCACCACCCTCAAACTGGTGGAACGCATGCGCGGCATGGGAACCCAGAAGCCCGCGGGCCTGAACATCGTGCGGGAAATGTGGCTCGACGAAGGCGGACAGGGCCTAACTTTCCAGGACCGTATTTCCGGACAAATGCAGCAAGTCTGGCGTCTCGATGCAGCCGAGGGCCAGGAGTTGGGATCGGTGCGCAGCGGCGGCGAAGGTCAGCTCATCACCCGCAATCCGGAGAACGGGGCCATCGGTGTCGAACTCCGCTCCCGGAATGTCGAGGTGGAGGCCATCGGTCGGTTGTCCCACCCGACTTCCTTGCCGGCGACCGGCTGGCGCTCCGATGCGGAATCGGTCCGAGTGCAGTTGCACCTGCCGCCCGGCTGGAGACTCTTCGCCCTCTTCGGGGCCGATTGGGTCCAAGGTGACTGGCTCACCGCGTGGACGCTGCTGGATTTGTTCCTGTTGCTCATCTTCACCTTGGCGGTCTTCCGGATCCGGGGCTGGGCCACCGCGCTCTTGGCCTTCGTCGCCTTCGGTCTTTCTTACCACGAGCACGGTGCACCCAAGTTCTTGTGGCTCGTCCTGTTGGTACCCATCGCCCTTGAACCCCATATCCCTCAAGGTCTGGGACGGCGTTTGCTGCGAATCGCACAGGTGCTGTCCGTCGGCACGTTGCTCTTCTTCCTGATTCCCTTCCTGACGCGCCAAATCCAGCAGGCCTTGTACCCGCAACTCGAAAGGACCGAAGTCACTCCCACACCCATCCCCGGCGAGGCGATCGACAGCATGAATACTGGGGCAATGACCAACAATGTGGTCTCGCCACGGCGAGCCGGGGCTCCGTCAAAGGAGTTGATGTACCGCTATGGATTGGTCTCGGCGGCTTCGAGCTTGTCCGACTCTCCGGCCGCGCCCGCACAGTCGCAGGCGTCCTTCGAGAACCTCCGACAAGACGTCAAGGCGCGGATCCAAACGGGCCCCGGGCTACCGGAATGGACCTGGCGTTCGGTGAGCTTCGGATGGAAAGGCCCGGTTCAGGGTTCGCAGCGGTTGCACCCGGTGCTCATCCCCCAACCGGTCGAGCGGCTGCTCACCCTCCTTCGAACCGTCCTGCTGCTGGCCCTCGGTACCACGCTGCTGAGGCAGGGTCGATCGAAGGGGCGTTCCCAAAACACCTCGGTTCCCATGGCCCCAACCCCGACCGCAACCGCAGCCACCGCGGCGTTGCTATTGCTGGCCTCAATGCTTTTCAGCGGCACGTCCTTGCAGGCGGCCGAGGCTCCGGCGCGGGTGAACCCACCGAGCCAGGCGCCTGTCCAGCCGATGACCGCTGCTCCGGTGGCAGCCCCGACCATCGCAGCCGGCATTCCAGACGCGACCACCCTGGAAACCCTCCGACAGCGGTTGTTGGAGAAATCCGACGCCTTCCCGAATGCGGCCAACATTTCGGCCGTCGCCATGAAACTCAGCGGCCAACAGCTGCAGATGGACGTGGAAATCCACTGCGCCGCCGAGGCCGCCGTCCCGCTGCCTGGACGCCTTCCGGCCTACTCCCCTCTCTCAGTGGTCGTCAACGGGCGGTGGGCCGCCGCACTGCGCCGCGATGATGGCTACCTGTGGGTCGTGCTGCCCCCCGGTGTCCATCGCGTCCGCGTGCAGGCCTTGTTGACCAACACCGGCGACTGGGAATGGAGCTACCTGCTCAAGCCGCGTCAGGTGACCATTGATGCGCCGGACTGGACCGTGGTTGGAGTCCGCGCCGATGGCGTCCCAGAACAACAAGTCTTCTTCTCGCCGAAACTGAAAGTGGCCGCCGCCGCTGCCACCTATGATCGGCAAGATCTTCAGCCGATCGTGGCCGTGGAGCGGCGTCTGGAGCTGGGCCTGCAGTGGCAGATCCGAACCGTCATCCAACGCCTTTCACCTGTGGGCAAGGCGGTGTCGCTGCGCATCCCCTTGTTGCCCGGCGAAAATGTCCTATCCCAAGGACGGGTCGTGCAAGACGGTGGCATGGAAGTCCGCCTCGGTGCACAAGACACTTCGTTTTCGTGGGAAAGCAGCTTGGCCCCGGTGGAGACGCTCGCTTTGGCCACCCGCCCCACCGACACCTGGATCGAACGCTGGCATCTGGTCGCCTCACCGGTCTGGAACGTATCGCTGACGGGATTGCCTCCGGTCTTCGAGTCCGGCAACGCCCAACTGGAGCCCGTCTGGCAACCGTGGCCCGGCGAGGCCGTGAACCTGAAGGTCCACCGACCCGAGGCCATCGCTGGCGCCACCGTCACCCTCAATCGTGCGATCCACGAAGTGACTCTCGGGCAACGACAACGCCTTTCCACCCTGCATTTGTCCATCCGCTGCAGCCTCGGCGAGGATTTCCTCATCGAGGTGCCCGCCGAGGCCGATATCACCCGGCTCACCCACTTCGGCCAGGAAATCCCCGTTCGTCGGGAAGGCTCGAAGTTGGTGATCCCCCTGCGACCCGGCGAGCAACTGCTTTCGGTGGGTTGGAAGGAAAACCTGCCACTGGCTCTCCGTGCCGACAATGGTGCCGTGGGCTTGCCGGTCGAGAGCGCCAACATCCAGAGTTCATTGGGTGTCGGTGAAGATCGCTGGGTGTTATGGGCCTCGGGTCCCCGACGCGGACCCGCCGTGCGTTTCTGGGTCATCTTGCTGACCTCGCTCCTGACAGCCTTGGCTCTGGGTCGCATCCCCAAGTCTCCGCTGCGCTCGCTGCAGTGGATGCTCCTGATGATTGGCCTGACCCAGGTGCCGCTCTGGGCCGCCTTCACGGTGATCGGCTGGTTCTTCCTGCTGCAATGGCGTGGCCATGAGCGGTTCCAGACGTTGCACTGGCTGGGGTACAATGCCTCTCAAGTTGGACTCGTGGCGCTGACATCCACAGCTTTAGGCATCCTCCTCTTTGCGGTGAGTGCCGGACTCTTGGGCAACCCGAAGATGTTCATCCTGGGCAATGGTTCCACCAGCACCCTCCTGCGCTGGTTCCAGGCCCGCAGCGAAGGCACCTCCCTGCCCATGTGCAGTTGTGTCTCGGTGTCCATCTGGTGGTACCGGTTTGCGATGCTGCTCTGGGCGCTGTGGTTGGCGATCTCCGTGCTGGGTTGGTTGGGTTCGGCCTGGAAGAGCTTCGCCTCCGGAGGATTCATCCGACATCGCCCGCAACGAACCCCCAAGGCGACGATCCCGCAGCCCCCGACACTCCCGCCGCTCGAGACGTCGCCGTAAACCTTCCCACTCGCCGGATGCCGGCAAGGAGCCTGTGCCGCGCTGTGGTGATGGGCTGATTCAGGATTCCAGATGCTCGGGCCTGAGGCCGCTCACGCGCCCCGGCGGCTCACTTCCGTGGAGCCGTCGAGGACTCACGGGCCGCCTTGAACTCACTGCCCACATTCCACTGCGGAGTGCGACGGTCTTCAGCCAGGCGCCAGAGGATGTCGTAGTACAAGCGCAGGTCCTCGGCGGCGCCGCTGAGGTCCCAGTCGGGTTTCACCTGATCGCTGACCTTGTGGTAATCACGCTCGATGTACTCATTGACCTTCGCCTCGCCATATCCGACCGGCTTACCGAGGTAGTCATCACCCGCCTTGATGTACAACGCCGGCACACCGCCCTTCATGAGCTCAAAATGATCACTGCGGTAGAAACCGCCGCGTTCCGGATGCGCATCGGGCAAGACGACCCGACCCCGGGACTTGGCCACGGAATCCAGGACGGCATCGATCGTTGAAGCACCCCGGCCGATTTGGCGGAGGTCACGGGTCCGGCCCCATTGGTTAGCGCCATCCATGTTGAGGTTGGCCACCGTCTTGGCGAGCGGGTACACGGGCTGGGCCACGTAATGCGCGGCTCCCAGAAGCCCCTGCTCCTCGGCCGTCACCGACAGAAAGAGCATCGAGCGCTTCGGCGCCCTGCGGTTCGTGCCGAAGGCCTCGGCCAATTCCAGAAGACCGGCGGTGCCGATGGCGTTGTCGGCGGCGCCGTTGAAGATCTGGTCGCCCTCCAGGGTGGTGTTGCGTCCGAGATGATCCCAATGGGCGGTCACCACCACCCACTCGTCCCGCAGCTTCGGATCCCGCCCGCGGACCATCCCGAGCACGTTCTTGGACTTCACCGTGCGGGACTCGTTGCGCGCCGTGAAGGCGGCCTTCTGCTTCAAGGTGACCGGCCGGAAGCCCGGCTTCCGCGCGGCCTCCTTCATGGCTTCATAGGTGATGCCATTGGCGGCAAAGAGCTTCTGCGCCCGCTCCAGGCTGATCCAACCGGCGATGTCGCTTTTGGGAGAACGGTCGGAGGCCAGATCGAAACGCTCCCGACCCCAGGAGTTGATCACCACGAACCAGGGATACGCCGCCGGGGCCGTCTCATGGATGATCAACGCCGCAGCCGCCCCACGACGACCTGCCTCCTCGAACTTGTAAGTCCAACGACCGTAATAGGTCATGGCCTGGCCACCGAACCACTTGGGATCGAGTTGGTCTGGCTTGGTCGGATCGGGAATCGGCGGATCATTGATGAGGATGACGATCGTCTTGCCCCGCACATCCACGTCTCGGAAATCATTCCAGCCGTACTCGGGGGCGTTGATCCCGTAACCCACGAAAACCACATCGCTTTCGGGCACCGTGACATCGCCACCGAGACGAGGGCTCCAGGCCACATAATCCTGAGGCCCCACCAGAGCCTCACCCCCGAGCGTGAAGCCCACCGACGACTTCACTCCCACGATGGGCACGTCCTGAGTCCAGGAGCCATCGGGCATCCCTGGCTGAAGGCCCGCGCGGCGGAATTGCTGCACCAGGTAGTCCACCGTCTTGGCCTCGCCCGGAGTACCCGGACCCCGCCCCTCGAACTCATCGCTCGCCAGCACCCGAGTGTGTTCGAGGATTTGTGCCGATTGAATGGAAGCGGCTCCCCGCGCATTGGCCGCGCGGCCCGGATCGGCCAACAACACCCAGAGCGGCATTGTCATCACGGTGACCCAGATCATCCATCGATTCACAAACATGGCCCAGCCATGGGAATCCGAATCCATCCCGCAATCAACCCCCCTCCGTAAGAGCCCAGA
>Ga0255127_1000224_pt1 | contig 30544 bp, 31 predicted proteins | sample Law_Miss_RepB_8d_FD_188555 | JGI IMG/M metagenome (GOLD analysis project Ga0255127, IMG submission 188555) | Freshwater microbial communities from St. Lawrence River, New York, United States - Law_Miss_RepB_8d | ecosystem: Environmental > Aquatic > Freshwater > River | place: USA: New York...
TAGAGTTCACGAACGCTGAATTGCTGGTAGAGCCGCATTTATTGGGTTTGATAGCCAGTGCGTTCGGTATGTTGATTGGTGCTTATTTGGTACCAAATAAGCATGACTTCGATCAAGTAAAAATGGGGCAGTAAAGCACTGAATGAAAAAACTATTACTACTGAGTGCAATCTTTTTAACAGCCTGTCAATTAGGCCATAAGGAAGAAGCGCCTAAAGTAATGGGGGACACTCATTGGACCCTGGAGTTCACCTTGCTCCAAAAGAATAAGCCAGCTGAAATCAAAACGTATCAATTTGAGTCGCGCATGGATTGCTTTAACACCATGTACAGAATGCAAGAAGAGGCCAAGAAGGTTCGCAATCAAACTGGCGGCGGTCTTTGTTATAAGTTATTTGCTGATGGCCAAGAGCGCACCAGCAATGATGTTTTATCAAAACATTAAAGACTTATTAAAGACTCGATGAAGAGTTTTTAAAGACTATTGCTAGGCTTTATCAAATCTTTGCGTTGATAGCCGAGCTTTTCGGCTTTGACCAAAAGCGCTTCTTCTAGCTTTGGATCCAGTTGTTTTTGTCTGGCCAAAATCCAAAAATACTTGCCTGCTGGTTCACCGACCAAAACCCAAGAGTAATCTTCTGCTAAATCTATCACCCAGTAATCCCCATAAAAGGGTCTGAAAAAAGACACTTTGAGTTGTGAGTTATTCGAGCCTGAAACCACTTTGGCAATGCCATTGGCCACCTTGGGACCGTCTTTTTTAAGGCAAGTGTTGAGCACACTGATATTGCCGTCATCTCTGAGGCCGTATTGAGCAGAGACAGTCACGCAGTCAGCACCCTCGAACCAATTGGGTAGGCGGTAGATTTCATACCAGGTGCCAAGGTAGCGATTCAAGTCAACGGAGCTGACGCTTGTTAAAGGGCTGCTTGATTGGCGGTATACCGCTTGATTGGCGCAAGCGCTTAAAATGAAAGCAGTAGCAATTGAAGCAAAGAAAATATAAATGTATTTACGCATCATCACATCGTAAACTAAATTGATACATATGAAAATTCGTATTTGGGATCTACCTCTAAGATTATTTCACTGGCTGTTGGTCATGTCAGTGATTGGTAGTTTTGTGTCTGTCAAATTAGGTGGTAATGCCATGATTTGGCACGGCCGTTTTGGCTATCTTGTTTTAGCTTTGATTGCCTTCAGAATTATTTGGGGTTTTGTGGGCACGCATCATGCCCGCTTTGCGCAATTTATCAAGTCCCCCAAAGCCATCTTGGCCTATCTCAAGAATCCATCTGAAACCCCCGGACACAGCCCAATGGGTGCAATTTCTGTTCTTGTATTGCTTGGTTTGTTTTTGGCTCAAGCTTTGGCAGGATTATTTGCAACGGATGACATTGCCTTTGATGGGCCGCTCGCTAAATACGTAGCTTCTGCGTGGGTAGAACTCTTGACTTCATTCCATCGTTGGAATGAATGGGTGCTGCTTGCATTGGTGGTAGTGCATGTTGGGGCAATTCTGTATTACAAGTATGCCAAGAGAATCAATCTGACTTCTGCGATGATCACGGGTGATAAAGACTGGGGAGATGCTGCTTCTATGACTCCTTTGATTCAGGACGACTCAAAGGTGAGACTCAAAGCGATGGCCATATTGATCGCCATCGCTTTTATCATGTATTACTTCTTACGATAGTTATCGTGACAGGCTTTGCAAGATTTACCTGCTTCACCAAATGCTATTTTAATCGTCTCTAAATTACCAGACTTAGCAGCCGTATTCAGTTCAGCAACAGCCTTTTGCATTTTCTCGCTACCAGCTTTGAACTTGTCCATTTCTTTCCAGATTTCAGGCAATGACTTACCGCCTTCTGTGCCTGGGCCAAATGCTTGCCATGGTAGGTGAGCCAAGCTGGCAACCACTGCAGCGTTTGCAGCAACTTCATTTTTATCGAATGGCTTTTCGCCTTTAACAACAGCACCAATTCTGGAGAAATGGTTACCCATCACCACAAAGGTTGCTGCACGATATTTGATGGCATCTTCAGTTTTGGCAAATTGAGCATGAGCCATGCCGGGAACTAACAGTGAGAGTAATACACCTGCTACTAAGATCGGTTGTTTCATGGATATCTCCTGAGTGACTAAAAAATTAAACGAAATGGAATGAGCAGTGTGTCTAAGAACCAATAAGTCAATGACATCACAGGACGCATCCAAATAGTACTGATAGTTTGTGTCAAAACCAAGGCTAAAACAATATAAAAACCCCATGGTTCAACCCTTGAAACCATGGCTGCTTGTTTCCAAGGTAACACGCCTACCAAAATACGTCCACCATCTAGGGGTGGAAGAGGAAATAAATTGAAGGCAAACATCACCACGTTGACCAATACCCCCGCCTGACACATTTCTAAAAAGAAACGCTCGGTGAGCGATACCTTGACCAAGAGCAAGTACATGATGGCCCAAAAAATGGCCTGAACTAAATTGGATCCTGGGCCAGCCAGAGCCACCCAAATCATGTCTTTTTTAGGACGTCTTAAATTACCAAAGCGAACTGGTACAGGTTTGGCGTAACCAAACAAGAAGGTACCTGCCGTAGCAAAGTACAGCAATAGGGGTACTGCAATCGTGCCCATTGGATCAATGTGCTTGATGGGGTTGAGAGTTACTCTGCCTAAAGCGTAGGCCGTGTTGTCACCCAGTTTCTTGGCGGCATAACCGTGTGCAGCTTCATGCAAAGTGATGGCAAAAATAACGGGTATCGCATAAATAGCGACTGTCTGGATGATGTTTGCAATATCCATTAAGCGACCGCCACAATATCGTAACCAGCATCAATAATGGTCTCACTCAATGTTTCGCGATCAAGTCCACTTGTCACCGTGACTGTTTGCTTCGGAATGTCTGTATCAACCCTTGCTTGGGGGTCAAGTTCAGTAATGGCTTTTGTGATGGCCTGGGTGCAATGACCACAGTTCATGCCTTTGACGGTAAAAATGAATGTCATATTTTTTGTGGTTTCCTAATATAAGGAGGACAATCTATATAAATCTTAACGTATTCCATTATGGAGCTTATGAGTCAATTAGTCACCTTAAACATTCGCGGCATGACGTGTGCCTCATGTGTGGCTAGGCTTGAAAAATCATTATCGAAAGTTGCTGGAGTTGATGCTGCCAGCGTTAATTTGGCCACGGAAAAAGCTCAAATCAGAGTCAATCAAGAACCTCAAGTGATCACCAGTCTTTTGATCGCCGCTGTTGAAAAAGCTGGATTTGAGGCGAATGTCTTTAGTCACCAAACAATAAATTCATCATCAACAAACACCAAGCTAAACAACATCATTGATTTACATGGCAAAGGCGCGGTTGTGTTGGCCATCGCACTGTCTCTGCCATTGCTTGCGCCTATGCTGCTGATGCCATTTGGGGTTCATTGGATGTTGCCAGCATGGGCGCAGTTTTTATTAGCCACTCCTGTGCAGTTTATTTTGGGCTCTCGTTTTTATGTGGCTGGCTTCAAAGCATTGCGCATGGGCTCAGGCAATATGGATTTATTGGTCGCACTTGGCACCACGGCCGCTTATGGTTTGAGTATTTACACCTGGTACTTGTCAGGTTGGGGGCAAAGCTATGCACCACATGAACTTTATTTTGAAAGTTCTGCAGTGGTGATTTCTTTGGTGATGTTGGGTAAGTGGTTAGAGGCCAGGGCTAAAAAAGAAACCACGGCTGCCATCACGGCGCTGCAATCTTTGTGGCCAGATCAAGCCAAGCTCTTGCGCCAGCGAGATTTAAATCAATTGGATTATGAGCATTTACCGATTGCACAAATACTGCCTGGTGATTGGGTCTTGGTTCTTCCTGGTGAACGTATTCCGGTCGATGGCTTGGTGATCGAGGGCCTCAGTGAGGTTGATGAATCGATGTTGACTGGTGAATCAAAATTGCTCGAAAAAGAAAAAGATTCAACCGTGATTGGCGGTTCTTTGAACGGCTCCGGGCGCTTGATCATTCAAGCAACTGGTGTTGGTGAAACAAGTGTTTTGGCCAAGATAATTGCTTTGGTCGAGAATGCGCAGGCCGAAAAAGCGCCCATCCAAAGATTGGTCGATCAGGTCAGCGCTTGGTTTGTGCCGACCGTGGTTTTGATTGCGGCACTCAATTTTTTAATTCACGCATTTATCTTGCACGACTTTCAAAATGCTCTGCTGTATTCAGTAGCCATACTGGTGATTGCTTGCCCATGTGCTTTGGGTTTAGCGACGCCCGTTGCCATCATGGCTGGCACTGGTGTGGCGGCGAAGTTTGGCATTTTGATCAAAGATGCGCAAGCACTTGAATTGGCTCACCGCATCAATGTTGTGGCATTTGATAAAACTGGCACATTGACGTTGGGTAAACCGAGTGTTAAAAATTTCACTAACTTCAGTACTGCAGAAGATCAGCAAATCCATGCTTTGGCATTGGGTCTACAAATGAGCAGTGAACATCCTTTGGCAAAAGCCATGATTCAGTTTGGTGAGCAGCATCAGGTGAATGCAGAAGGCTATGGCGCAGTTCTTGCCAACGTCGGTAAAGGCATTGAGGGTCAATGCTTGACTGGCGCCTATCAAGGTAAAACCATCGCCTTTGTGAGCTTTCATGCAATCAAAGAGCATGCTTCTGAGCAAATGCAGAAGGTTGCCGTCAATGAATTAAACCTTGGCCACAGCGTGTCTTGTTTAGTTGATGTGACAGATGCATCCAATCATTTGATTTTGGCGCTTTATTCATTCGGAGATGAATTAAAGCCAGGTGTGAGTGAAGCGATTCAACGACTCAAATCAATGAACATTAAGACGGTGATGATTTCAGGTGATAACCAACTGGTCGCTGATTTACTTGCTAGGACCATTGATATTGATGAAGTGTATGCACAAGTATTGCCTGCAGAAAAAGCCGCCATCATTGAATCTTTAAAAGCCATCAATGGGCGCAGTTATGTGGCCATGGTGGGTGACGGGGTGAACGACGCCCCTGCGCTAGCTGTTGCCGATGTTGGTATTGCCGTGTCAACCGGAACGGACATTGCCATGCATGCAGCGAGTATTACTCTGATGCGTGGGGACCCTGCATTGGTGCCGGATGCGATTCAGATATCAAGCAAAACCTGGCAGAAAATCAAACAAAACTTATTTTGGGCTTTTGTTTATAACTTGATTGGTATTCCACTGGCTGCACTAGGGTATCTAACTCCTATGATCGCAGGAGCCGCGATGGCAGCATCGAGTGTGAGTGTGGTGGGAAATGCTTTGCTGCTCAGAAAATGGTCTAGACCCAAACCCTGAAAAATCAGAGCAATGGGCCTAGATTTATTGCTTAAACATATTGAACTATCTAACTGACTGATTAACTGAGTTAATTGCCAACGTAAGTATTTAAATTAATACCTTCTTTGGTCATGATGCGAGCCACCGCTGGTAAGGCGGCCACTGCTGCAGCATAACGTTGGTACTGTGGATAGTTGGCTGGGTTGATACCAGCCATGCCTGCCCAACGAATGAAGGTAACAGCATAAATATCTGCTGGGCTCAATTGATTGCCGGAAATGAATTTGCGACCGTTGGCTACTAATTTATCAATTTCTATCAATTGCGTTTTGAACATTTCCAATGCCATTGCTTTAACACTGTCTTTACCCGCTTCGTCACCAAAGCGCTCAGATCTAAATATTCTGGTGAAAGTTGGGTGAACCGTGTTATTCATCCAAACAAACATGGATAAAGCTTGCGCCTTTTCCATTGGATCGGTCGGCAATATCTTGGCTTCTGGGAACGTTTCGTTCAAGAAGTTGGTGATCGCTACGACTTGTGTCACCAATTGACCATCAACAATCAATGCAGGCACTTGGCTTCTTGGATTGATTGCTTGGTATTCAGGTTTCAAATGTTCACCGGTACGCAAGGTGATCATGGTCGATGAAAAATCTTGACCTTTACTTTCTTTGACTAATTCAAGCATCACGTGAGGGACGAAAGAACAGGTTCCTGGGCAGTAATACAAATGCAAATTCATTGTTGATCCCCTTTTTTGTTGTAGTCTTGAGTATAGACTTAATGAAAAAATCATGAATCCTCAAGAACTCAATTCTCTACATCTGCTTCGTCGCCTGATTCGACAGCCCCATGAGCACAAAGGCCATGCTGGCAAAGTATTGATCATTGGCGGCGACACAGGCATGGCAGGATCTATTTTGTTATCCGGTCGAGCAGCGCTTCATGCAGGTGCTGGATGGGTGATGATTGGCTTTTTAGATGAGCGTGCCATATCAGTTCTTGCAGATCAACCTGAATTGATGTTGAGTCATGCATCAAGAGAAATGATGGCGCAGGCACAAGCCGATGTGTTGGCTATTGGCCCTGGTTTGGGGCAGAGTCAGCAAGCTCGTGATTTATTGAGTGATGCATTGCAGTCATCTGCTTTATTGGTCATTGATGCTGATGGCCTTAATTTAATCGCGGGTGATGCCGAACTAATGAAGCAACTCAAGAGTCGCCCAACATTGAGCACCGTGATAACGCCTCACCCAGGTGAGGCAGCTAAATTACTTAATACCACAGCCGAGCAAGTGCAAATCAATCGACCATTGGCAATTGATCAATTGCTTGCTTTAACAGGGTCGATTGTTGTGCTCAAGGGCCAGCATACTTTGATCAAATCACCTCAGTTGAATGAACCAACTCAGATGTGTCTAAAAGGTCACCCTGGGATGGGGGTTGCTGGGATGGGGGATGTGTTGACTGGGGTAATTGCGGCCATCATGAGCCAGGGAATCAAGCATCATATCAACCCGTTTGAGGCCAGTTGCGTGGCGGTAGAGCTTCATGCTGCTGCGGCTGATAGCCTTTTAAATCAGGGTATTGGGCTGATCGGTTTGACGCCTACAGAAGTCATCAAAGAGATAAGAAATTTGATAAATATCAAATAAAAGGGCTTTTTCATGGATAATATGGTCCATAGCGAATATTTTGATCAGGGAGCTTTAAATGAACGAATGGCACAAGGAAAGTAAAGAAGAAATCAACCAAAAAATCATCACTTTGATCGTGATGTTGGCTGCTGCTACATGTTTAGCAATTTTGTTCGCTCTAGCTGCTGCGCACATCGGTTACGTTCTGTAATCAAAACAAGTTTTAAAAAAGCTGCCTTGGGAAACCTTGGCAGCTTTTTTTATTTGTTTATTTCATTTGATCCAGTAATTCAGGTAAGAAGAATTCACTGATCAGAATAGGATGGCCTCTGAGTTGATAGAGGCTTCTTCTTCCCCAGCCTAAACCAGGTATCTCAGTGATTTCTCGCAACAGAATCGGTGCTTTGCCTTTTTTAAACAGCACTTCGCCCAATGGTTTGCTACCGAGTTGCAAGACATCACGATTGACGCCTGTAGAGCTGCTGGTGGGTAATACACTGCGCGCAAAAACAACTGGAACGTCATTGACGCAAAGATAAACTTCTCGAATACGACAGCGATGAATAGAGTTCCCAAAGAGGGCTGCTTCGTCTGCTAGCAGGCCTTGCCTGCAATCGCTTAAAACCTCAACAGTGACGGTTGATTGGGTTTTCTCTGCGATGAGTTGGGTGAGGGAATGAGGGTTGCTTAACCAGTCTTGCCAGATCAACGGTGCTGCATGCAGCACCGTGTGATCAAGATTCAACCAAGACTGGCGAAGCTTTTTCATTTACGCAAATGAGCGCTTTTGACCTGATGGTTTACCGCCGCCAAACTTAGGACCAGAAGAAGGCTTGCCTGAACCAGCAAACTTAGGACCGGCTGGCTTTGCAAAATGGTTTTGCTTGAATGTCTTACCTTCGCCTTGACCTTGACCACCTTGACCAAAACTTTGTCCTTGACGATTAGAGGCATTGCTTGCGCCTTTGCCACCAAAAGATCGACCTGGGCGACCAGCACCTGGACGGTGTGATGGCTTGCGTGATTTTTCTTGTGGCTCTAATCCAGGAATCACTTCAGCTTGTAAAGGCTGTTGTGTGTACTGTTCAATGGCACGGATCTTTGAACGATCGCGATGTTCAGCCAACGTGATGGCAACACCACTGCGACCAGCGCGGCCAGTACGACCAATGCGGTGAACATAATCTTCAGCTTTCATTGGTAAGCCAAAGTTGATCACGTGCGTGATGGTTGGAACGTCGATGCCACGGGCAGCCACATCAGTTGCTACCAAGATACGAGTTTGACCTTTGCGCAATGATTGCAAGCGACGATTACGAACTGCTTGAGGCATTGCACCGTGAAGGGCAGTTGCTTCATGTCCATCCGCACGCAATGAATCAGCAATTGATTCGCTGTCTACTTGGGTGCTAGCGAACACAACAGCTTGTTCCATCGTTGGATCTGATAACCAGTGGCTCAATAACTTATGCTTGTGAGCAACGCTGTCCGCCCAATGCAATGTCTGAGAAATATTTTCATGCTTGTCATGAGCGCTGGCCAATTCAATACGACCAGGGTTGTTCATGAGGCTTGTGGCCAATTGCATGATGCGCGGCGCAAACGTTGCAGAGAACATCAATGTTTGACCACGGTCTGAACACAATTGATGAATCGCTTCGATGTCGTCTTGGAAGCCAAGATCCAACATGCGATCTGCTTCGTCAACAATCATGCATTTCACTTTATCCAAGCGAATCGCACGGCTGTTGCTCAAGTCCAACAAACGACCAGGTGTGGCAACCACTAAGTTGGCACCTTTGATTTGAGAAATTTGTTTACCGTAAGGCATACCACCCATGATGGTTGCAATGCGGATACCGCGGGCAAACTTAACCAAGTTAATGGCGTCTGCAGTTACTTGCTGTGCAAGTTCACGTGTTGGGCATAAAACCAATACTTGTGGCTCAGCACGACCTGGAACAGGTTTGCCGTTTGGATTAGCCGCTAGCAATTGATTCAATAGAGGTAATAAGAAAGCAGCTGTTTTTCCGCTACCTGTTTGGCTACTCACCATCCAGTCACCACCGATTAAGGCAGCAGGGATCACTTTTTCTTGTACAGGGGTAGCCTGTGTATAGCCAAGAGCTTCAGTTGCTTGAAGGAGGGGTTGGGCTAAGCCCAGTTCTTTAAAACTAATAGTCATAGTCGCGCACATCCCTAAAGAGGGATGTCCTTTCTGTGGTTTGGTCAATTAAGGCATCGACCAACAGACAAACAAAAAGGCATGATGTTCTCTAATTCAGAACTCTGGCTGGGGGCGATGTTTCATACTACAGCTAAGATTATGCCATACTTTCGCTTTTATTGCTGCACTGCATAAATGAGCCGTCAGGTTAGTGATGGTTTGCTTTGCTAAGATTCGTCCCAACTAAATGTATTGTATGGAGAAAACATGAGCTTAAACAACGTTCAACCAGGATCAAAGATCCCAGATCAGTTCAATGTCATCATTGAAATTCCGATGAATTCAGACCCAGTGAAGTATGAAGTGGACAAGGAGTCTGGCGCGGTATTTGTGGATCGTTTCATGGGCACAGCCATGCATTACCCATGCAACTATGGCTATATCCCACAAACATTGTCAGAAGACGGAGATCCTGCGGACGTGTTGGTGTTGACACCATTCCCAATTCCACCAGGTGTTGTGATCACTTGCCGCGCTTTGGGCGTGTTGCACATGGATGATGAATCAGGTGGCGATGCCAAGTTATTGGCTGTACCAACTGAAAAGATCCTTCCAATGTACGCTGATATCCAAAAAATGGAAGATTTGAACCCATTGGTCACTCAACAGATTCAGCACTTCTTTGAGCACTACAAAGACCTTGAAAAAGGTAAGTGGGTGAAAGTGAAGGGTTGGGAAGGTATTGATGCTGCCAAGAAAGAAATCATGAGCAGCGTAGAGCGTTATAACAAGACCAAATAAGCAGTCTTCTGACGCCAAGCGGAGGCAATGGGATAATGTTTCTCATGCCTCCGTTTTTTATTGCCCTCTCTCAGTCAAACCCCGTTCTTGGTGATTTAGCCAAGAACGCGCAGTTGATCCTTGATGCAGCAAAAAACGCTGCTGCCAAGGACGCCAAATTACTGGTAACACCCGAGTTATCTCTCACGGGTTATCCGCCTGAAGATTTACTGTTAAGAGACGCCTTCATCCAAGCCGTTGATCAGCAATTGAATCAATTGGCAGGAGCATTGGCCATCTATCCAAATCTTAGGGTATTGGTGGGCCATCCCCAAAGAACATCTACTGGTTTGCAAAACATGGCCAGTATTTTGTTTGGCGGTAAAGTGATTGCCTCTTACGCCAAACAAAAATTACCGAATCATGAAGTCTTTGATGAGGTGAGGTATTTTGAGCCAGGCAACGACGCTTGCGTGATTGATATTGATGGCACAAAAGTAGGTATTCTCATTTGTGAAGATGCATGGCACAGTGGCCCAGCAGCCCAAGCCAAGCACGCAGGCGCTGAGCTCTTGATCGTGTCGAACGCATCACCTTACCACTTAGAAAAACAAGAACTTCGGCAACAAGTGATCAAGTCGATTGTTTTAGAAACATGTTTACCGTTGGTTTATTTGAATGCCGTTGGTGGACAAGATGAATTGGTGTTTGATGGCGCTTCGTTTGCTTTGAATAAGTCAGGTGTTGTTACTTTGAGTCTGCCGCACTTCAAAGAGTGCTTGGCATTCATTGAATTTAATCGAGACGCTGCCATCAATGACTTGGTGAAAAACACCATCAGCCCTGCAACCTCAATTGAAGCGCAAGTCTATGACGCCTTGGTGTTGGGCGTAAAAGATTACTTGAGTAAAAACGGATTTCCGGGCGCCATCATTGGTTTGTCTGGGGGTGTTGATTCAGCCTTGGTCTTGGCGATTGCGGTTGATGCGCTGGGCGCCGATAAGGTTCGTGCGGTGATGATGCCGTCTCGTTATACCGCTGACATTTCTTGGATTGATGCCAAGCAAATGGCTGATAACTTGGGGGTGCAATACGATGAAATCAACATTGCACCAATGGTAGATGCTTTTGATGCTTCATTGGCCTCTGAGTTTGAAGGTTTGCCGATTGATGCGACCGAAGAAAATATTCAGGCGCGGGTGCGTGGCACTTTGCTGATGGCTCTGTCGAACAAGTCGGGTCGCATTGTTTTGACCACGGGTAATAAGAGTGAAATGGCTGTGGGTTATTGCACCCTGTATGGTGATATGGCCGGTGGCTTTGCTGTGATCAAGGACGTCGCCAAGACCTTGGTTTACCGTCTTTGCCAATACCGAAATGGCATTAAAGCGGTGATTCCTGAGCGTATTTTGACCAGAGCCCCTTCGGCTGAATTAAGACCGGATCAGAAAGATCAGGACAGCTTGCCGGAATACGAAGTATTGGACGCTATTCTTGCGCTGTATATGGAACAAGACGAATCGATTCAATCCATCATCGATCGTGGCTTCAAACCCGAAGATGTGGAAAAGGTCACCCGTTTAATCAAGATCAATGAATACAAACGTCGCCAAGCGCCGATTGGTGTGAGGATCACTCAAAGAGCTTTTGGTCGGGATTGGCGTTACCCCATCACCAATAAGTTCCGAGCTTGATATTTTGTTATCTTGAAAGAAATTTAGGTATCATCAAATTTATTAGGAGACGAATATGAAACAAGTTACAGCAATCATTAAACCGTTTAAATTAGATGAAGTCCGCGAGAGCTTGGCTGAATTAGGAGTCACAGGTTTGACTGTGACTGAAGTCAAGGGCTTTGGCCGTCAAAAAGGTCACACTGAGTTATACCGTGGCGCTGAGTATGTGGTCGATTTCTTGCCAAAAATCAAGGTTGAAGTGGTGGTCGCCGATGATCGCGTTGAACCTGTGATTGATGCCATTGTTAAAGCAGCTCACACCGGCAAAATTGGCGATGGCAAAATCTTCGTATCTCCAATTGAGCAAGTGATCCGTATCCGTACAGGTGAAACCAACGAATCAGCTGTTTAAGCAAAATCTCTTCACTGAGATACCTTCTTAAAATAAATAAAGCCCAGAAATTCTGGGCTTTATTTTTTGGTATTGCCTTTTAGCTTTTTTATTTCTTTGTTATTTACAAAGTCTCTAAATAACGTTGAGCATCTAATGCAGCCATACAGCCCGTTCCAGCGCTGGTAATGGCTTGACGGTAGATATGATCTTGTACGTCGCCAGCAGCAAAAACACCTGGAATATTGGTGGCTGTTGCATTACCCGTCAAACCACTCTTGGTTTTTAAGTAACCGTTTTCCATATCAAGCTGACCGACAAATAAATCAGTATTTGGTTTGTGACCGATGGCCACAAACACGCCTTTTAATGGGATCTCTTTTTTAGTACCTTCCGCATTGGCAATGCGAACAGCTGTCACGCCAGTGTTGTCACCCAATACTTCGTCCAAATGACTGTTCCATTCAATCGCAACTTTACCTTCGGCCACTTTGGCCATGAGGCGGTCAATCAAAATAGGCTCGGCACGGAATTTATCGCGACGATGGATCACCGTCACTTTATTGGCAATACCTGCCAAATAGAGAGCTTCTTCAACAGCCGTATTACCGCCACCAATCACGCAAACGTCTTGGTTTCTGTAGAAGAAACCATCGCATGTTGCGCAGGCAGACACGCCTTTACCCATGAAAGCTTCTTCACTAGGCATACCCAGGTACTGGGCTGAGGCACCAGTAGAAATGATCAAAGAATCGCAGGTGTAAGTTCCTGAGTCACCTTCTAGGCGAATTGGCTTTTCTGTCAAAGCTGCCGTGTGAATATGGTCAAAAATGATTTCGGTCTTAAAGCGCTCAGCATGCTCTAAAAAGCGCTGCATGAGCTCGGGTCCTTGGACGCCATTAGGGTCAGCTGGCCAGTTTTCAACCTCAGTGGTGGTCATCAATTGACCGCCTTGGGCAATGCCGGTGATCAAAACAGGGTCTAGGTTGGCGCGAGCCGCATAAACGGCGGCTGTGTAGCCCGCAGGGCCAGAACCCAGGATCAGTACTTTTGCGTGTTTAAGATTTTTTGTCGTCATAGCTCAATTATAAGACTTTGATTGTTTCTTGTTGATTACAATCGGGAGAACATGGCTAGAATTGCATCCTCTCAAAACCCACCTCCAGCTAATAGCGGGCCTGAAACCCGTTTGACCCGCCTTGTGCGTGAGGTCAAGTGGATTGCCTTCATGGCCCTGACTTTGGCCTTATTTGCAGTATTGGCCAGTTACAGTAAAAGTGATCCAGCTTGGTCGCACGCCAACCAGGTTGCCAACATTGCGAATATTGGCGGTCGTTTAGGTGCATGGTTAGCAGATATCTTGTTTTACGTTTTTGGCGCATCAGCCTACTGGTGGGTCATTTTGTTGCTCAGACGTGCGATTCGCGGTTGGCAAGAGTTAACTGCCGCCAAATTACCTGGCCAGCAGTTAGAGCCTGAACCATTCTTACCAAGATTCTTAGGCTTTGGCTTGACGATGATTTCAAGCATGGCGCTTGAATCAATTCGGATGCACAGCATGACCATGGATTTGCCAAGGCCACCGGGTGGTGTGTTGGGTGAACTCTTGGGTGATCCTTTACAGATGGCGATTGGTTTCACGGGCGCCACTTTGGTTCTTTTGGTGATTCTTGCGATTGGCGTTTCATTGTTCTTAAGATTTTCTTGGTTGACTCTCGCCGAGCAAGTGGGCAGATTTTTGGAAGTTTCATGGAGACGCATTCGCGAGCGTCGCGAGTCTGAAGAAGATCGCCGCATTGGAGAGCAAGCTGCTGAGGTGCGCGAAGAGATCGTTGAAGAAGAGCGCGTGAAAATTGAAGAGCTGCCTCCTGTGCCTATTTATAGGGCGCCATTGAGTGTGGTCAAGAGCGAAAGAGTTGAGCGTGAAAAGCAACAACCCTTGTTTGCTGAAATCACTGATTCTGAATTGCCGCCACTTTCATTGTTGGATCCTGTTCCACCAGTCAAAGAAACCATCTCTGCCGATACGCTTGAGTTCACATCACGCTTGATTGAGCGCAAGCTAAAAGAATTCAACATCGAAGTCAAAGTGATTTCAGCTCACCCTGGCCCAGTGGTCACTCGTTACGAGATCGAGCCGGCGATGGGTGTTAAGGGTAGTCAGATTGTTAATCTGCAAAAAGATTTATCGCGCGCTTTGGGTGTGTTGAGTGTTCGAGTGGTTGAAACGATTCCAGGTAAAACTTGCATGGGCTTGGAGTTGCCGAATCCTAATCGCCAAGCAGTGCACCTCACTGAAATTCTGAGCTCTCGCGTTTATAACGACAGTGCCTCGCTCCTGACCTTGTCTTTGGGTAAAGACATTGGCGGCGCTCCAGTGATTGCTGATTTGGCAAAGATGCCACATTGCTTGGTTGCTGGTACCACCGGTTCTGGTAAATCAGTGGGTATCAATTCGATGATTTTGTCTTTGCTATACAAAGCAAAGGCAGATGAAGTTCGTTTAATCATGATCGATCCAAAGATGCTTGAGATGGCAGTTTATGAGGGCATCCCTCATTTATTGTGTCCAGTAGTCACAGATATGAAGCAAGCCTATAACGCGCTCAATTGGGCTGTGATCGAAATGGATCGCCGATACAAGTTGATGAGTAAATTTGGTGTTCGTAATTTGGCTGGCTTTAATAAAAAAATCGCTGATGCTGAAGAAAAAGGTGAATACCTTTACAACCCATTCAGTTTGACTCCGGATGATCCTGAGCCTTTGCACAAAGCACCAGTCATTGTGATCGTGATCGATGAGTTGGCCGACTTGATGATGGTGGTTGGTAAGAAGATTGAAGAGTTGATTGCTCGTATCGCGCAAAAAGCTCGTGCAGCGGGTATTCATTTGGTCTTAGCCACACAGCGTCCAAGCGTGGATGTGATCACTGGTTTGATCAAGGCCAACGTGCCAACGCGCATCTCATTCCAAGTCAGCAGCCGCATTGACAGCCGCACCATTCTTGACCAGCAGGGCGCTGAAAGTTTATTGGGCATGGGTGATATGTTGTACATGGCACCTGGCACAGGTTTACCAATCCGCGTTCACGGTGCTTTTGTGACCGATGATGAAGTTCATCGCGTGGTGACTTGGCTAAAAGAGAAAAATGGCGAATCTAATTACATTGATTCAATCTTAGAGCCTCAATCCGAAATGGATTCTGGTTCTGGTGAAGCATCTGCCAGCGGAGAGGCGGACCCTCTTTACGATCAGGCAGTAGCCATCATCCTAGAAAACAAGCGAGCCTCTATTTCTTTGGTGCAGCGTCATTTGCGCATTGGTTACAACCGCGCAGCCAGATTGCTCGAAGACATGGAGCGTGCAGGGCTTGTTTCCAAAATGGGCAGCAATGGTAATCGAGACATCTTGGTTCGTGCGCCAAGCGACAATTAAGTCAAAGCAAGTTAAACCTCATTGAATATCTAAGATGAAGATTGGTTTGATCCACTTTAAACAGTTTGCTTTTTTAGCCTTCTTTGGCTCTGCATGTTTGATTTCGCCTACTGTGTTTGCAGATGAAGGCATTAAACAATTCAAACAATTTATTTCAACTGTTAACAATGCTGAAGGCGAGTTCGCTCAGCAACAGATCAGAGCTGCCAAGCAGGGTGAAGCTCAACCCAAAGTTCTGCGTAAAAGCCAAGGTCGTTTTGTTTTTCAAAGACCGGGTAAGTTTGTGTGGGAAACCACCAAACCTTTTGAGCAAAAAGTCATTGCCGATGGTCAGAAACTATTGCTCTGGGATAAAGATTTGAATCAGTTGACTGTGCGACCTGCGAGCAAAGGGTTGAGCGCTAGTCCTGCGGCCATACTCTTTGGCGGGGCCATGGCAGAAGAATATTTTGACTTGATGCCTGGCGGCGAAAAGGGCGGTATGTTTTGGGTAGAGTTAAAGCCCAAAGCCACGAGTGGTTCAGGAGACATGCCTTACAGTCGAATTGGTGTTGGTATGTCCAATGGCCTGCCGGCTGGCTTAGAGTTGCATGACAACTTTGGTACGATTGTTCTGATTAATCTGAGTAAAATTCGTACAAACATTAATTTGTCGCCAAATACATTTAAATTTTCACCGCCTGCTGGCGCAGATGTTCTAAATGTTCAGTAAAAAATAAGTACCCAAAGAAGTACCCAAAGAAGAACCAAACTAAGCACCAAGAACAGAGCAGTAAATATAAAACAGCATTGAGAAACTCATGATCGATATTCAGCTTTTACGCAAAGACCTTGATACCGTTGCCGCACGATTGGCAGAGCGAAAATTTATTCTTGATAAAGACACTTTTGTTTCTTTAGAGTCTGATCGTAAGCAAGTACAAAGTCGTTCGGAAGAATTACAGGCCAAGCGCAATCAACTGGCCAAAGCTGTTGGCATGAAAAAAAGCAAGGGCGAGGATGCCAGTGCTGAAATGGCTGAATCTACTGCGGTGAACCAAGAATTACAGGCGCTCACAGAAAAGCTCACAGTTGTTCAGTCTCAACTCAATCACTTTTTATTGAACATTCCTAATATTCCTCACGAATCCGTGCCATCTGGCAAGGATGAGTCTGCTAATCAGGAAGTGTTGCGTTGGGGCAAGATTCCAAGTTTTGATTTTCCGGTCAAAGATCACGTTGATTTGGCGACCCCATTGGGTTTGGACTTTGACAGTGCAGTAAAGCTGACGGGTTCACGCTTTGCCGTGATGCATGGCCAGATTGCTCGTTTGCACCGAGCTTTGGCTCAATTCATGTTGGATAACCATATTCAGATTGGTTATCACGAAGTCGCTGTGCCGTTTATCGTGAACGCTGAATCAATGAAGGGCACTGGCCAGTTACCAAAATTTGAAGCTGATTTATTCAAAGTGCCAAGAAAAGTGGGCGGCGATGATCAAGATGAATCAGTTGAAGCTGCTTATGAGAATTTTTATCTTATTCCAACAGCAGAAGTTCCTGTCACCAATTTAATGCGTGACACCATCACGCCGGCTGAGCAGTTACCAAAGAAATTTGTGGCTCACACCCCTTGCTTTAGATCTGAAGCGGGCAGTTATGGGCGTGATACGCGCGGCATGATTCGCCAACATCAATTTGAAAAAGTTGAATTGGTACAAATCACCAAGCCAGATGCCTCTATGGCAGCTTTGGAAGAATTAACGTCTCATGCAGAGGCCATCTTGCAAAAGCTAGAGCTACCTTACAGAAAGGTTCTCTTGTGCACGGGTGATATGGGTTTTGGCAGTGTTAAAACTTATGACTTAGAGGTTTGGCTGCCTGCGCAAAACACTTATCGTGAAATCAGCTCTTGCTCCAACATGGGCGATTTTCAGGCTAGACGCATGCAGGCTCGCTTCAAAACAGGGCAAGATAAACCTGAGTTGGTACACACCTTGAATGGTTCTGGTTTGGCTGTGGGACGCACAGGTGTTGCGATTCTAGAGAACTATCAACAAGCTGATGGCAGCATCAAAATACCCAAGGCCTTGCAATCCTACATGGGTGGTTTAGAAAAGCTCACGCTTTAAAAAGGTGCAAGCCTTTAATTTATTGGGAATAAATCTGGTATAAGGCTGCAACCACTATAAAACATAGGTGAAACCCTAAAGAAGGTTATAAATACTAGCTCCCACAAGGATTATGTGATTTAATGTCATCAGTGCATCAGGAATAAGTTTTTAATTAAAAAAATATAACTGAATGTACATACTCCCAGTTTCTAAGTTGAAAGGTTAAAAATGAATAAAGCTGAATTAGTAGAAAAAATTGCAAAAGACGCAGATATTTCTAAAGCATCTGCTGAGCGTGTTTTGAACACATCAATCGACACAATCATCAAAGCTGTTACTAAAGGTGACAAGGTTCAATTGATCGGTTTTGGTACATTCGGTTCAGGTAAGCGTGCTGCACGTGTAGGCCGTAACCCAAAGACTGGCGAAGCAATCAAGATTGCAGCTGCTAAGACTGTAAAGTTCACTGCTGGTAAAGCTTTCAAAGACGCTGTAAACAAGCGCAAGTAATTTCTCTTTTGAGATTAAAAAAGGCTGCCTTGGCAGCCTTTTTTATTTCTCGAACATCAAGAATTATAAGAAATTTAGAATCACACACTTTATAGAACTAAAGGCTCCCTAAGCAAAGCGCTCCTCAAGGCTGCTCAAGCCTATTTCAGCCAGTAATTTTGTCTTTCTTTCTTGGGCTTTTTGGCCAGGTAGGTTCTTTTGAGTGGCAATGATCAGCTCATTTTTCATGGAATGTTCCCATCCCACCAATTCAGTTACTGTCACATCATAGCCATGAGACTCTAATTGCAGGCAGCGCAAAACATTGGTGATGTGACTGCCGAATTCACGGGTATGAATCGGGTGGCGCCACATTTCTGATAATTCATTTTTAAGCGATTGAGCTTTGGTCTTTCTCAAGGCTGCTGCCAGTTCAGCCTGGCAACAGGGTACCAAGACAACGTGCTTGGCCTTCTTGGCAAAGGCGAAGCGAATGGCATCATCAGTGGCTGTATTGCAGGCATGCAGAGCTGTGACCACATCAATTTCATCAGGAAGAAGTGCTGAGTCCAGGGATTCTTCAGCGCTTAAGTGCAGAAACTGCATGTTTGAGAAGTTCAAGCGACTGGCCAAGTCTTGAGATTTCTTGACCAATTCTTCACGAACTTCAATACCGTAGATCGTTGATGGTTTCTCTTGTAACTTGCAAAAGAGATCATTCAGAATAAAACCCAGGTAGGACTTACCAGCACCGTGATCAACAATGCTCAAGTGATCTTTTCGGTTCAAGACCTCTTGGAGCAAGGGTTCAATGAATTGAACCAAGTGATATACCTGCTTTAGTTTTCTGCGGGTATCTTGATTGAGCTTGCCATCACGGGTGAGGATGTGCAATTCTTTAAGAAGTTCAATAGATTGAGTCGGTCTGATCTCATGCTTTTGTGCAGAAACATCTTTTTTTGATGATGGGTCAATCATGGCGTCTTGGCGGTTTTTAAACCGTTGTAAATCCTTGTTGATATTCAATTAATGCCAGTTTTGGCGCTGTAAACTAAACTATAGGGCTATTTGATTGAAAAGCCTATGAATTACAGTAACGATATTGTCCGCGAAGTCGCAAGGCGCAGGACTTTTGGCATTATTTCTCACCCTGATGCCGGTAAAACAACCCTGACAGAGAAACTCTTGATGTTCTCTGGTGCTATCCAATTGGCAGGAACTGTTAAAGCTCGTAAAAGTGGCAGACACGCCACTTCTGACTGGATGGAGATTGAAAAGCAACGCGGTATTTCTGTGGCCAGCTCGGTGATGCAGTTTGAATACCGTGACCATGTGGTCAATCTTTTGGATACCCCAGGGCACCAAGATTTTTCTGAAGATACTTATCGCGTTTTAACCGCTGTGGATTCTGCATTGATGGTGATCGATGCGGCCAAGGGTGTTGAAGAGCAAACCATCAAATTATTGAATGTTTGCCGCATGAGAAACACCCCGATCATCACGTTTGTGAACAAGATGGACCGCGAAACCAGAGATCCTATGGAATTACTGGATGAACTTGAATCTGTCTTGAAAATTGAGTGTGCACCAGTGACATGGCCGATCGGTATGGGTAAAAATTTCCGCGGTGTGTATCACTTGATCAATGATGAAATTCTGTTGTTTGCTGCTGGCAATGATCGCGCTGATCAAGAATTCCAGGTGATGAAGGGCATTGATAATCCAAAGCTTCATGAGATGTTCCCTGATGAAATGGCACAACTCAAAATGGAAGTGGAGTTAGTGCAAGGTGCATCCCATCCATTTGATTTAGAGCGTTTCTTGGGTGGTTTACAGACTCCCGTATTTTTTGGTTCAGCCATCAATAACTTTGGTGTTCGAGAAATCCTCAACGCACTGCTTGATTGGGCCCCAGGCCCTAGAGAACGCAGTGCGACTGTGCGATCTGTTGATCCAAGAGAAGACAAGTTCAGTGGCTTTGTGTTCAAGATCCAGGCCAATATGGACCCTGCTCATCGAGACCGCATTGCATTTTTGCGCGTTTGTTCAGGTAAGTTTGAGCGCGGCATGAAAATCAATCACCTGCGCATCAACCGTGAGGTGAAAGTCTCGAACGTGGTGACTTTCATGGCCTCCAGTCGTGAGCAGGTGGAAGAAGCTTATGCTGGTGACATCATTGGCTTGCCCAACCATGGCAACATGCAAATTGGCGACAGCTTTTCTGAAGGTGAAGTTTTGCAGTACACCGGTATTCCATACTTTGCCCCTGACTTTTTCAGGGTTGCCCGCATTCGTAATCCAATGAAGATCAAGCAGCTTCAAAAAGGTCTTCAGCAATTGGGTGAAGAAGGTGCTGTGCAGGTATTCAAGCCATTGAACAGCAGCGATCTGATTCTTGGTGCTGTGGGCGCCTTGCAGTTTGAAGTGGTGGCCAGTCGTTTAATGAATGAATATGGCGTGGACGCTGTTTTTGATACGGCCAGCATTAACTGTGCACGTTGGGTGACTTGTGAAGATAAAAAAATGATGAGTGATTTTCAAAATTCATCAGCAGGCCATCAGCTGGCTTTAGATGCCGCAGATAATTTGGCTTATTTGGCCAACTCCGCAGTTAATTTAAGGGTCACTCAAGAGCGTTGGCCTCAAATTGTTTTTCATGAAACCAGGGAGCATGCCAGTAAGCTTTCTTAATGGCCCTTGAAAACTATTTCATCAGCACACAATAATTATTCAAGTTAACATTGCTCATGCCTAAAACATCTGCCACTGATTCTTTGCCTGTCGTCATCATTGGCGCGGGATTGGCTGGCTTAACGGTGGCTCTTGAGTTGGCTGAGACGCATCAGGTCATCATCATGGCCAAACGAGGTTTGTCTGAATCAGCGACTGCTTGGGCGCAGGGTGGGATTGTTGGTGTTTTAGATCAGCAAGACAGCGTGGATGCTCATGTGAAAGACACAGTCGAGGCCGGCGCTGGTTTGGTGGTTGAATCCACCGCGAGATACATTGCTGAGAGAAGTGCTGATGCAATTGATTGGCTGGTAGATCAAGGCGTTCCCTTTACAACCGATCCACAGGGTCCTAAAGGCCTTCATTTGACCCGAGAGGGCGGCCATAGTCATCGTCGCATTGCTCACGCTGCAGATGCCACAGGTAAAGCGATTCACGAGGTCTTGTTGGATAAAGCGAGAGCACATCCCAATATCCAATTGTTAGAGCGTTGGATGGCTTTGGACTTGATCACCAATCGCCATCTTAAAGATAAGCAATTAAAAAAATCTGAGCGTTGTTACGGTGTTTATGCCCTGAATATCTCCACTGGAAAAATTGAAGCAATTCCGGCTTCTGCTGTGGTTTTGGCCACTGGTGGTGTGGGTAAAGTTTATCGTTACACCAGCAATCCAGAAACAGCGACGGGTGATGGTATTGCCATGGCTTGGCGCGCAGGTTGTCGCGTGGGCAATATGGAATTTGTGCAGTTCCACCCAACTTGTTTGTATCACCCTCAAGACAGGACCTTTTTGATCACTGAGGCTCTGCGAGGTGAGGGTGCTCAATTAAAACTTCCGGACGGTACTCGTTTCATGCCTAATCATGATGAGCGTGCTGAACTTGCACCAAGAGACATTGTGGCTCGAGCGATTGACTTTGAAATGAAACGCTTGGGCTTGGATTATGTTTTATTGGACGCCACTCATTTGGGCGAAGCATTTCTGAAAGAGCACTTCCCAACGATCTATGCTCGTTGTGCTGCATTGGGCATTGATATTGCCAAGCAAGCCATTCCTGTGGTTCCTGCTGCTCATTACACCTGTGGTGGCGTTGTCACTGACTTACAAGGTAAAACTGATTTGCCGGGCTTGTACGCGGTGGGTGAGGCCACATACACAGGCTTGCATGGCGCCAATCGTCTTGCGAGCAATTCTTTATTAGAGTGTGTGGTGATTGGCAAGTCAGCGGCCGCAGAAATCAAGCGGCATCCTCTCAAAGAAATACCTGAAGTTCCTGATTGGGATGAGAGTCGAGTCGAAGATGCCGATGAAACAGTGGTCATTGCCCACAACTGGGATGAGTTGCGTCTTTTGATGTGGAACTATGTCGGTATTGTTAGAACCAACCGTCGCCTAGAAAGAGCGTTGCATCGCATTGAATTGCTTCAAAGTGAGGTGCAAGAGTATTACGCCAACTTCAGAGTGACCCGAGATTTATTAGAACTGAGAAATCTATTGAGTTGTGCTGAACTGATCGTGCGTTCTGCCTTGATGCGCAAAGAGAGTCGTGGTTTGCATTATAGCCGTGATTACCCGCAAAGTTGGACTGTTTCTTATCCAACCATCCTCACACCCATCAATAGACAGTCATAAGCGTTGGTTGGTGCCAGTACTAAAGATTGATCAGTGCCAGCTAAAGCTACTGAACTCTCAAAGAGAAGTCTACAGCGATCACGTCTTTGGTTAATTTACCAATAGAGATGCGATCCACGCCCGTTGCGGCGATTGCTTTCAATTGATCCAGGCTCACACCACCAGATGCCTCCAATAAAGCAGCACCCTTGGTGAAAGCCACAGCTTCACGCATTTGATCAAGACTGAAGTTATCAATCAAAATACTTTTAGCCCCTGCTGATAATGCTTCTTGCAGTTCTGCCATATTTTCAACTTCAACTTGGATATCAACTCCTGAGTTCAGGGCTTGCGCTGCTTTCATAGCAGCGCTGATGCCGCCGGCTGCAGCGATGTGATTTTCTTTGATCAAGATGCCATGCCATAAAGCCAAGCGTTGATTTTTTCCACCACCCACTGTCACTGCATATTTTTGAGCTTGGCGTAATCCAGGAATTGTTTTTCTGGTGTCCAAAACAGCACAACCATGGCTGTTAGGACTTGCGCCTTCAATCGCCTTCACATGTTGCCTGGTGATGGAGGCAGTCCAAGAAAGGGTTTGTAAAAAGTTAATGGCTGGGCGCTCTGCTGATAAAAGAGCGCGTGGCTTGGCAGTGATTTCGCAAACAGTCGTGTCAGCTTTCATCAAATCACCTTCTGCGTATTTCCAGGCGATGATGGCTGAGTGATCCAGCTTTTTTAAACATCCTTCAAACCAAGCGCTACCGCAAAGAACAGCTTCTTGACGAACAATCAATGTGGCATGCACAAGACCTGACTCGGGAACTAGCATCGCCGTCCAATCACCGGTACCAATATCTTCTAAGAGAGCATCATTGATATTGCGTTCGCGAGCTTGTTCGAGTGATTCGTTGTGATCAAACATAAAAATATCTTTAAAAAGATGAATCAAAAAAAGTCAAAATGAAAAAAAAGAAAAAACGAATTAAGCTGCGCCGATATTTTTAACAAAACCATGCTGGGCTTTTGCTAATAACTCTGGATGGTTTGTTGTAAAAGACAACATTCTTTCAATACAAATTTGAGCATCAGATCGGATGCTCTCATCAACCAAGATTTCTCCAGACTGATTTGTTAAGCAATTCAGAATGCCCTCAAGACCATTCATGGCCATCCAAGGGCAGTGTGCGCAGCTCTTACAAGTGGCGCTATTACCGGCCGTGGGAGCTTCAATCAAGATTTTTTCAGGGGCTAACTGACGCATGCGATGCAGAATGCCTTTGTCTGTGGCAACAATGTATTCTTTGGCGCTGCCTTCGACCACTGCTTTGATCATGGCGGAGGTGGATCCAACCACATCGGCCAAATCAACCACATGGGCTGGCGATTCTGGGTGTACTAACACCATGGCATTCGGATGTTTCTTGATGAGGGTTTCAAGTTCAATTGCTTTGAATTCATCATGCACGATGCAATGGCCTTCCCAAAGTAACATGTCTGCACCTGTTTGATCTTGTATGTAGCGACCCAAGTGACGATCGGGAGCCCACAATATCTTTTTACCCTGCTGGTGCAGTTCATGAACAATCGCTAGGGCGCAAGAGCTGGTCACCATCCAATCAGCTCTGGCTTTTACTGCAGCGCTCGTGTTGGCGTACACCACCACTTCACGATCAGGGTGAGCATCGCAAAACTGATTGAAGTCTTCTGCAGGACAACCTAAATCAAGAGAGCAGGTGGCATCTAAATCTGGCATCAACACTGTTTTTTCTGGGCTCAAAATCTTTGCGCTTTCACCCATGAACTTAACGCCAGCAACAATCAGTTTTTTAGCGGGATGATTTTTACCAAAACGAGCCATTTCTAAAGAGTCTGCAACAAAGCCACCGGTTTCCCAAGCAAGGTCTTGGATGGCGCCATCAACGTAGTAATGCGCAATCAGAACAGCATCTTGCTTGATCAGCTCAGACTTAATCTTTTGAATAATTTGCGCTTTTTCTTCCTCGGGCAATGCTCTAGGAACTTTGGCCCATGCTTGAGCGATACAAGTGGTACCAGAGCCGTCTTGCTTTGGATAATCGAATAATTCTTTGTTCATATATGAATATTAAGGCAATTTTCTGAAGCGAACCTGAAAGTGACTGATTCGAGGTTTCAAAATCATCCTGTGGGTATAAAAACATTTAGAATGAGTACATAACGGAGATAAACATGTTCGGCAAACGTAAAACATCAATATTGCTTCCTACCAATGAGCGTTTTGATACTTTGATTGGTAAAACGTCAGAAATCTATGGCCGCATGGTTGTGGGTGAGAGCCTGCGCATCGATGGCAAAGTGGTTGGTAATATTGAAAGTGAAGAAAATTCAAAAGTCACTGTGGCTGTCGGCGAAGACGGCGAAGTGATTGGTGATATTTTTGCTTATCGCGTCATGATTGCTGGCAAGGTAGAAGGTAATATCTATGCAACTGAGCGTGTTGAGTTTCATCAAACTGCTCATGTGCGTGGTGATGTGACTTATGGCTCCATCGGGATTGAGCACGGTGCGCGTGTGATTGGTCTGGTGATCCAAGGTGTTGATAAAAAATCAGCCAATCAAGCTTCGGATGTGATTCGTGCGGTACAAGAGCGTCGTTAAGCAATAAAAAAATATAAACTGAATTAGACAAATTATAAAAATACAGATCTAAAGCCCCAATAAAAAAAGCTCACATCAGTGAGCTTTTTTACTTATTGAAGAGCCAATCACTTGCGCTTTAAATCACCCTTGATTGTGCCGCCTCGTTGAATAGTGATGCTGGAGTAACTGAGTGCACCATCAACCGTGGCGCGTCCACCAATCACCAAATCACGACAGCTCACTGTTCCAGAGAGATTCCCTTTGACGTTGATGCTGTCAGCAGTGACTGTGCCATCCACAAAGCCACCAGTTCCAATCAATAAATTTTGAACTGTCAGATTGCCTTTGAATGTGCCATCAACAGTGATCGAGCCACCTGACTTCATGTCACCCGTGAATTCAAAACCTTCACCGATGATGGATGGCTTTAGAGAAACACTTGTATTTTGAGTTGCGGATTCAAAATTCTCATTCTCTTCAACCACCTCATTTGAAACAGGCTCTTCTGATGAAAATTCAGAGTTTTCGTTATCTGTTTTTTTACCAAACATATTCATATCCTTGAAACTTCTTAAGAGGCGCTATTGCCATTGGCTGATTTCAAGAGATTACCTTGTAAATCACCACCTTTTTCAATCTCAATTTCAGTGTATTGAACCGTGCCAATCACTTTGCCTGTGGAGCGAATGAATAAAGACTTGTTAGCTGTGAGGTTGTCATGGATTTCGCCACGAACATCGACCACGTCCGCAGTCACTTTGCCTTTGAGAATGCCTGTGCTGCCAACCAAAATCTCGCGAGCAGTGAGTTCACCTTCGATGGTTCCTGAAATAGAAGCAATGTCAGGCACAACAAAATTACCAGTTAATTTAACGCCTTCGCCCACAGTTAAGCAGCCATTTTGATTGTTATCAGCCATAAAAACCCCTAAAAATTTGATTTAATCATCATACCTGTTAAATTTTACAGCGAATAGCCATCCATCAAGGTAGAATCCGCACCCGGAGGGAAAATTATGCAAAGAGTGATGTTGCGTGCCAAATTACACCGTGTAACGGTGACTGAGGCCGATTTAGAGTACGAAGGTTCATGCGGTATTGATGAGGATCTGTTGGACGCGGCTGATATGCGTGAGTTCGAGCGTATCGAGCTATACAACATCAATAATGGCGAGCGCTTCTCAACATACATCATTAAAGCAGCTCGTGGCTCTGGCGCTATCTCTTTGAATGGTGCTGCTGCACGCAAGGCTCATGTGGGTGACTTATTGATCATCTGTACTTATGGCCCAATGTCCGAGTCAGATGCAAAAACGTTTATCCCCAAAGTTATCTTGGTTGATGACAAGAACAAAATCAAAGAAATCAAGAAAATCACCATTTAATAATTTCGGTGATAAAAAGTAGTTTGGTAATAAAAAAGGCAGCCAAGGCTGCCTTTTGACTTATTGAAACCGTGAAAACTGTTTAAAAAGGCATCTTTACATCTGACTTGATACCCAAGAACACTTGTTTGAATTCAGCTTGGATTCTTTCAATGGCTGTCTGACTATCAGCTTCAAAACGCATCACCACAATCGGTGTGGTGTTAGAGGGGCGAGCCAAACCAAAGCCATCAGCATATTCCACGCGGACGCCATCAATGGTATTGATGGATTCGGAGCTTGGGAACAATGTATTCGTGCCCAAGGATTTACCTTCGGCTACTTTTTCCTTGATCTTGTCGAGCAAGACAAAAGGCTCACCTTCTGCACAAGGCATTTGTAGCTCAGGTGTGCAGATTGCATTGGGTAGTCCTTCTAAGGTGGCATTGAGATCCTTTTCGCCACTCAAGATTTCTAAAAGGCGCGCACCTGTGTAGAGACCATCATCAAAACCATACCAGCGGTCTTTGAAGAAAATGTGACCACTCATTTCGCCTGCAAGAGGAGCGCCGGTTTCTTTTAGCTTTGCTTTGACGAGCGAGTGACCTGTTTTCCACATCAATGGTTCGCCACCAGCTTGCTTGATATAAGTAGCTAGATTACGTGTGCACTTCACATCGTAAATAATTTGTGCGCCAGAATTGCGACCAAGTACATCTTTGGCAAACAACATCATTTGACGATCAGGGAATATCACCTCACCACTTTTTGTCACAACCCCTAAACGATCTGCATCACCATCGAAGGCAAGACCAATTTCGTTATCGGTGTTTTTCAGATTTTTAATCAAATCTTGCAGGTTTTCCAAATGGGCTGGATCAGGGTGGTGATTTGGGAAGGTGCCGTCAACTTCACAAAATAATTCTTCAACTTCACAGCCAAGGGCTCTGAATAGTTTTCCGGCGAATGCACCACCAACACCATTGCCGCAATCAACAGCAATTTTAATTTTTCTCTGAAGCTTCACATCACCAACAATGCGCGCCAAGTACTCAGGAAAAATATCGTATTCAGAGCGTTTGCCTGAGCCAGTTGCAAATTGCTTGGCAATGATGCGCTCACGCAAGGCCTGTATCTGTTCACCATAAATAGCAGAACTGCCTAAAACCATTTTGAAGCCGTTGTAGTCCGGTGGATTGTGACTACCTGTGATCATGATTCCAGACTTGGCTTGATGACCATTGATTTTGATATTGGTACCAAAGTAAACCATGGGGGTTGCCACAACGCCTAAATCAATCACGTCCACGCCAACAGATAAAAGACCTTCTGTGAGCCCTGCCATCAGGGTTGGACCAGATAAACGACCATCACGACCGACCACGCAAACTGTTTCACCAATTTCGCGCATGGCACTACCAAAAGATTGACCAATGAGTTTGGCAATGCTTGGATCTAATGTTTTATCGATGACACCACGAATGTCATACGCTTTGAAAATTGAAGCAGATAGTTCCATGAGATCTCTGAGGAGTTAAGAGTTAACTGTTAAGCCACTTGATGCGAGCAGCTGTGATTTCATCAATACCATCCAATGATGGATTGTCACCTTTGAGCGCCGCTTGAATTGGCTTGGCTAATTTTTTACCTAGCTCAACCCCTGGCTGGTCAAAACTATTAAGACCCCAAATGGCGCCTAAACAAAGTGCACGATGTTCGTAAAGAGCTAGTAGGGCACCTAAATAATAAGCATCGAGCTTGGGTAGCCAAATCAAGTTGCTTGGACGACCACCAGGACAAGAGTCATACGCAAACTCTTCTTCAGATCCATTCGCCAAAGCTTGAGCTTGAGCCAAGCAGTTAGCGATTAAGGACTGATGATGTTCTTTCGCTTCAGGTAAATCACTCATCGCTTGTTTGATAGCGATGAAGTCCACAGGGATGATTTGTGTTCCTTGGTGAAGCATCTGGAAATAGCTGTGCTGAGAATTGCTGCCAGCACTACCAAACACCACGGGTGATGTTGGGTCACATGATTCACCGTTGACAGTCACGCTCTTGCCGTGACTTTCCATTTCTAATTGCTGTAGCCACTCGGGTAAAAATCTGAGGGCGTGTGCATACGGCACGATTGCTTTGGCAGTGATGCTATGTTTGCGCTGATTGTGAATCAAAGTCAATGCCAAAGTCAGTGGCATATTTTCTTTTGCGGGAGCATTCACAAAATGCTGGTCCATCGCATGAGCGCCAGCTAAAAATTGTTTGTAGGTGGCAAAACCAAATTTAATGGCAATCGGAAAGCCAACGGCTGACCATACTGAGAAGCGACCTCCCACCCAATCCCAAAACGGGTAAATATTCTCAGGGGTAATGCCAAAAGCTTCAGCAGCTTCTGGATTGGCAGTAATGCCAATCAAACACTTTTTGAGTTGTGATGGGGTGACTTGATGAAGCTTTAACCAATTGATGACCGTTTGAGCGTTTCTCATGGTCTCAAGGGTTGTGAATGTTTTGGATGTGATCAGAACTCTGGTGCTGCGTGGTTGAGCTTTTGCCAAAGTGGTGGCTAATTCAGCGCTGTCGACGTTTGCCACAAAATGCAAACGAATCGCTTTGCCCATATTTGGATTGACTTGATAAAGGGCGTCACACACCAAGCGGGGCCCCCAATCTGAGCCGCCAATGCCTAAGCAAATCACATCGGTGATACCAATCAGCTGATTGCAAAACCCTTCCATCCTTTGCCATACTGCTTTGACTTGGGGCATGACATCTTCGCCATCCACCATCATTGGCTGGCCTGACAAATTCCTAAGGGCTGGATGAAGGGCTGATCGACCCTCTGATTGATTAACAGCACTACCTGAAAAGATCGCGTTGCGTTTTTCAAAAACACCACGGGCTTCTGCCAACTCAAATAATTGCTGCCACTCGGCATCAGTGATTTGTTGGTAGGCGGTATCTAGAGCAAGGTCTACAGCACTAATTAATTTAGACATTTATGAATTTTAACAAGTTTTGGGGGTCGTAAAATGAAAAAAAATGTCGATTGGTTTCAGATACCTTATAATCTCGGCTGTTTTGGAAGCTTGGCAGAGTGGTTGAATGCAGCAGTCTTGAAAACTGCCGAGGATGCGAGTCCTCCGTGAGTTCGAATCTCACAGCTTCCGCCAAATACAAAAGAAGAGCCCCTACCCATGGGGCTCTTTGTTTTTTCATCAAGGCTGGAAAGTCTGGATCACTGTTTTATAGCAAACCCTATAAAAAGCTTAATCTTCAGTTAATTTAAGCGGAATAGAGTCAAAGATTCTATTCTGGGGAAAAGTCCATAAATGCTTAAATTTTCATGGTCAAAAAGCGTATTTTTGGTTATTGCGTCAGCTCTTTTTATAACCATCTTCGCTAACTTCACGATGTTTACCAAAGCCAATGAATGGTTGGTGAGCACAAGCACGAGCCAACTTTATATGGTGGTCTTGGTGCTGTATCAATTTTTGTTGTTATTGTTCTTGATGGCTTTGCTAACAATGCACAAATGGTACAAACATGTGTTGGTTATTTTCTATTTGTTAGCCGTCATTTCTGCCTATTTTGCTGACAGCTATGGGGTGATTATCGATAAAGACATGTTAATCAACGCGGCAGAAACCAATGTTGCTGAAGCTATGGGGTTGTTATCTTGGCGCGCTTTAATTTACTTCGCTGCCCTGTTCGCAGTCCCAGTCTTTTTCCTTTACAAAATTGAAATTACGCCGCAAACAGCGGTTAAACGTATTTTGTACCATTCGGGGCTCGCTTTGATTGCGTTGGTGGCGATCCTGGTAACGTTTTTAGCTAGCAGTGCTTTTTCCGCCTCATTTTTCCGTGAACAAAAGCAAATACGTGTTTATTCAAGCCCTTTGAGCGCGCTATATGCGACTTATCAAATTGCCAACCGTACTTTCTTTAATGGGACCCAAGTATTTACCAAGATCGGGGAAGATGCTGTTATCTATCCTCCCGCTGATGATCGGGAACTCATTATTTTAGTGGTCGGTGAAACTGCTCGAAGTGATAGGTTTTCCCTTAATGGATACGGTAGAGATACCAATCCTCTGCTCAGCAAAGAAAGCATTGTTAGCTTTACCAATGTCGCTTCCTGCGGTACAAGTACAGCTTTATCAGTTCCCTGTATGTTTTCAATAGAAGGTAAGGAAAAGTTTGATATTTCTAAGGCCAAGTACAAGG
>Ga0255127_1000228_pt1 | contig 30308 bp, 24 predicted proteins | sample Law_Miss_RepB_8d_FD_188555 | JGI IMG/M metagenome (GOLD analysis project Ga0255127, IMG submission 188555) | Freshwater microbial communities from St. Lawrence River, New York, United States - Law_Miss_RepB_8d | ecosystem: Environmental > Aquatic > Freshwater > River | place: USA: New York...
GTTGGCCGTCTTGTGCACGGCCTCGCCCATCGACCGCAGCACGACCAAGCGACCACGATCAGAGGCGATGTCGTTTCCGGAACACAAACCCTGCAAATAAAAGTCGAAGATGCCCTGGGCACGGTTGAGGAGGGCTTGAAAGGATTCCGCACCGTGGGCCCGGATCCAAGAATCCGGATCATCCGGCGGCGGGATGCTGGCCACGCGAATGGCCAACCCGGCCGCCAGGAGCGGATCCAAGGCCCGGATCACGGCATTGCGGCCGGCCTTGTCGCCATCGAAGCACAGCACGACCTCGTCGACATAGCGCTTGAGCACCCGAGCCTGATCGGCCGTGAAGGCAGTCCCTTGCGGGGCCACGACATTGCGAATCCCGGCCGCGTGGCAGGCAATGGTGTCGATTTGACCTTCGGCGAGGATGGCTTTGCCCGCATCGAGGATCGAGCGCTTGGCCTTGTCCAAACCGAAGAGCACGCGCCCCTTGCTGAAGATGGGCGTCTCGGGCGAGTTGACGTACTTGGCCTGCTTTTCGTCCCCCTGCAGCACGCGTCCACTGAAGGCGATGACCCGCCCCTGCTCGTCGCAAATCGGGAACATCAAACGCCCACGGAAGCGATCGTACCAACCGCCAGAATCCCGACGCAGGATGAGGCCAGCCGTCTCGCACAGTTCGGGGGAGAACCCCTTGGCCTTGGCCCAGTTCACCGTGTCATCCCAGGACTCGGGCGCAGCGCCAACACGAAATTCACGAATGGCATCCGGGTGGACTCCGCGGCGCTCCAGATACTCCCGAGCCACCTGTCCCGCCGCTTCACCAGCCAGACACTGCTGCCAGCGCTGTGTGATGGCCTCGTGGAGCTTGAGCAACTGATCCTTGATGGATCGCTGGTCGCGGGCCGCAGGATCGTTGTCCATCTCCAGCGGAATCCGCGCGCGTTCGGCCAAGCGCCGGACGGCGTCCATGAAGTCCAGATTTTCGTACTCTTTGACGAAGGCGAACACATCCCCGCCCTTCCCACAGCCAAAGCAGCGGAAGATTTGCCGCGAAGGATTCACGTTGAAGCTCGGAGACTTCTCTTTGTGGAACGGACACAGGCACACGAAGTTGGCGCCATTGCGCTTCAGTGGAACATGCGCGCCGATGATGTCGACGATGTCGTTGGCAGCGCGGATCTGCTCAAGGGTGCTTTGCGAAACAAGTGCCATGGGGCAATAAACCGACCCGAGCATCCCAACGATTCGGCCACCGATCAACCGCGCAAACCTGGGACTCGTCCGCAACGCGCCCACGTTACGTGGCGCATTGAGATTCCGCGGAGAGGACACCTGGCCCGCGAGCTGTCTCCGAACGGAAACCGACCGTCACTGACCCTTCACCCGGAACGCGCACACACTCAAGGGCGGGAGGACAAATTCGGCCGATTGGGGCTGCCCATGGCATGCAATGGATTCAGAAACAAGCCCGCCCGCATTACCCTGATTGCTGCCTCCGTAAACGGTGGCGTCGGAGTTGAGCAATTCACTCCATCGACCCGGCCGCGGCAACCCGATCCGATAGGTGCGATGCAAGGTCGGCGTCAGGTTGAGAACCACCATCACGCACCCGCCGCTCTCCCGGTCGGACCGGATGAAACTCAACACGCTGTTGGCGTGATCCCCGTTGTCGATCCATTGGAACCCATCCGCCTCGTAATCCCCGCGCCAGAGGGCTGGTTCGGACCGGTATGCGTGATTCAAGTCACTCACCCACCGCTGGACACCGGCATGGAAAGGCCCCTGCTTCAAAAGCCCCCAATCCACCTCGCCATTCACGTTCCATTCGGAAACCTGACCCAACTCGCCACCCATGAAGATCAATTTCTTGCCGGGGAAAAACCACTGGTAACCCAGCACTGTGCGCAAGTTGGCGAAGGCCTGCCAGTCATCGCCCGGCATGCGGCGACGGAGCGAACCCTTTCCATGGACCACTTCATCATGCGAGAGCGGCAGCACAAAATTCTCATGCCCGTGGTAGAGCATGGCGAAGGTCAGATCATTCTGATGATAGCGCCGATGGATGGGATCCCGGCCAAAATAACCCAGCGTGTCGTGCATCCACCCCATGTTCCACTTCAGGGTGAAACCCAGCCCACCAATCCACGGAGGCCGAGACACCATGGGCCACGAGGTGCTCTCTTCAGCGACGGTGACCACGCCCGGGAACTCGACCCCGACATGATGGTTGAATCGCTTTAGGAACTCGACGGCTTCCAAATTCTCGCGGCCGCCGTGCTGGTTGGGGATCCACTGGCCTTCCTTGCGGGAATAGTCGAGGTAGAGCATGGAGGCCACGGCGTCCACGCGCAGGCCGTCTACATGGTAGCGGTCACACCAACTCAGGGCGTTGGCGATGAGGAAGTTGGACACCTCGTGGCGACCGAAGTTGAAGATCAGCGTGCCCCAGTCCTGATGCTCGCCCTGGCGCGGATCTTCGTGCTCGTAGAGAGCGGTGCCGTCGAAGCGGGCCAGCGCCCAATCGTCCTTCGGAAAGTGCGCGGGAACCCAGTCGATGAGAACTCCGTAGCCAGCCTCATGCAGGGCGTTGATGAGGTATTGAAGATCATCCGGGGTGCCATAGCGGCGCGTCGGCGCGTAGAAGCCCGTCACCTGATATCCCCAACTCGGATAGAAGGCGTGTTCAGCCACCGGCATCAGCTCGACGTGGGTGAAACCCGTGCTCCGCAAGTATTCGATCAAAGGCTCGGCCAACTCCCGGTAGCCAAGCGATTCGCTGACGGATTTCTTCTTCCAGGAGCCGACGTGCAGCTCATAAATGCTCATTGGAGACCGCAACGCATTCGTCTGGCGGCGGCGATCCATCCAAGCCTCATCGGTCCAAGCAAACTTACGGGTGTCCCACACCACGGCTGCCCTCTGCGGGGGCAATTCGAAGGCCGATCCCATCGGGTCGGTGTTGATCTTGATATGACCCTGGGCGTCGAGCATTTCGAACTGGTACAGCGCTCCTTCGCGCACCCCTGGAATGAAAATCTCCCAGACGCCGCTGGATCCCAGTTGCCGCATGGGATGACGCCGGCCATCCCACCCGTTGAAATCGCCCACCACAGACATACGACGGGCACTCGGTCCCCAGACAGCAAAGGCGACACCACTCACGCCGTCCAAAGTCAGGCACCGCGCACCCAGCGCCTCGTACAACCGGAGATGGTTGCCCTCACCGAAGAGGTGGAGATCGTTCTCGGAAACCGTGGGCCAGAACGAGTAGGGATCCCGGCCTTGAGTGACCGATCCGTCGACCCAGCGGATCCGCAAATCGTAGGCATACACCTGCGAGGCAGAGCGTTGGATTCCCTCGAAAATATCACTGGAATCCAGGCGCAACAAATCCAGAACCGGTTGTGATCGGTCATGGACCGCCACCAACTGCACCGCCACAGCCCCGGGGATCATCGCGCGCCCCACCATGCCGCTCCCGTCACCCAAGGGATGCAAACCCAGGAGCGTGTGCGGCGAGCGGTGGATCAAGCGCGTCAGGCTGTCCAGTTCCGACGGCGTCAACAACATGGCCTTGAGTTAAACCCGCATCGCCCACGCGAGGAATGCCAAACTCGGGTTCGTTTCCTCCCGAAAAACCCTACGGCATCGTGGAGGCCGGTATGTCGGTGTCGATCCGACAGGCGTCAAACCAACGGTTGCCACAATGCAAGATCACCGCATTCAGGCCAAGACAGAGGGTTCCGGTGATCAACCCCAGCAGCGGGAGAAACTGGAGCAGGACCGACAGAATATTGATCAGACAGACCACCGCCACGACGACCTTCAGGAAGGCACCCGAAGTACCACGGAGACGGACGGGGTTCAGCAGACCATACAAAGTCGCCAGCGGGGACAGCACCACGGGAGTCAAAGCCACCTGGAAGCCGATGAGGGCCCCGACCTCCAAGGGATCGCCGTTGATGCCAGCCGCCACCGTACCCCCGAGGACCAGTACCGGCAGGGCCACCAGGCACCGGACCGCCGTGTCCTTCCATCGCAGGGCCGCCACCGCTTGGAGGCGGATCGGAAACATCCGGATCACTCCAACCTGGGAGAACGCCGACAACCACGGAACCAGGGTGATGATTGCAATCATCCCGGAAACGACGGCCCCAGCAAACCATTGGGATTCCTCGGAGCGTTTGGACATCAGGAGAGCTCCCCAGGCACAGGCCATCGACGCCCAACCAATGCCATCGGCTAAACCTCTCCGGTTCCAGCCACGGACCATGCATTCGGCCGCGATCCGTTGCTCGGGAGTCCACCACCGCCAAACCTGTCTCTGGACCCAGCCGGGCGGATCGGCCAAGGGGGAGACGAGGAACGCCCGGCTCAGGATGGCATCGGCATTCGCTGTTGGACCCGGAAGGTGGGCCGCCTGGGCCTCCGCAAGGGATGTGTGGATCTGGTCAACGAATCCCTGAGGAGCATTCTCAGGGATCTCGCCCCATAGCAAAAACAAGGTGCGCTCGCGGAACCGGCCCGCGGCCCGAAGCTGACGCCAAGCCAAAGGAAGCGTGAGGAGGGCTAGCACCATGGGCGCCAGATAACCCCATCGGATCGACGCCCGACCCTCCAGCCAATCGGCCCACGGAAGGATGAGCCAACCCGACGGCATCGCCAGCGCCACGGCGTCTCCATGCTGATCCAGCCAGAGCCCGAGCGGCGGAAAACGCCGCAGCACCAAAAAGTACGCCATGCCACTGAAGAAGATCGCGGCTTGGTATCGACTCACCCACCGCCAGCGAATGTTCAATCCGTCGAACAGGACCCCCAGGGGCACGACCCAGAGGCCGATCACCGCTCCTTGCAGCACCCAGCCCAGCGGACGACTACCCACCGACAGCACCGAAGCCGTTGCGGCGAATCCCACCGCACCCGCGCAGGCGAATCCGATTCCCCTCACCAAGGCTTGGCGCAGCAACAGGTCGACAACGGCTTCTTCCGGGAACGGCCACCAACTACAGGCCGCGTGATGCCGATGATTCCGTGCTCCGGACAAGTGCCCTGAAAAGGCCAGGATCAGAAGCTGCAGAAGAAACGCCAAACCGGCATTCCGAATGCCGGGCGATTTTTCGGCGACCATCCAGTGAGAAAAGCGAAATCCCAGGAACAGGAGCGCCAGAATCACCCAAGAACCCGTGACCCTCGAGACGGCGCGGACGATCCACGGCCTGCGGGGATAGGCCCCCAGAAGCGCTGTGATACGACGACGGGCCGCCTGCAAGAACGCCGTTCCTGGCTGGAGGAGATGCGTCATGGATCGCGAAGTTGGTCGAGCAGGGCCGCCACCACGGGATCGGATGGATCGCCATCTGCGCCGCCTCGGACACGGAGCGTTTCGATGGATTCGAAGAGACGCAACTCCCCCCGGTGCAACACGCAGGCCCTATCGGCCAGGCGTTCGGCGGCCTCGAGGATTTGAGTCGAGAACACCACCGTGCGCCCTCTCGCGGCGGCCGCTCGGACCTCGCTCCGGAGCACCGACAGGCCCCGGGGATCCATCCCGGACGCGAGCGGTTCGTCGAGGAGCCAGAGTTCGGGGTCAATGGTCAACAGAGCTGCGAGCGCGGACTTATAGATCTGCCCGCGAGAGAGGGTGTTGATGGGCTTCTCGGCCAACTGCAGCAAATCAAGCTTCTGGAGCCAGTCGACCAAACGCTCGGGCGCACCCGGGCCGTCCGAGGCGTAGACCTTCAAAAGCACCCCCAGATTCGCCAGCATGGAGACGCCATCGAGCATCGGCGGGAAATCCGGTAGGAAGAAAATCCGACGACGGAGTTCAAGGTCGTCGTGACGGAAAAGGCGATCATCGTAGCGAACCTCCCCATGATCGGCTTTCACGAGGCCGGACAAGACCCTCAGCAAGGTCGATTTGCCGGCGCCGTTGGCACCCAAGACCGCCACGACCTGACCTGGCTCGAGGCTCATCGACACCGAATCCAGGGCACGGGAGCGCCCGTAGGTCTTGAAGACCCGGCTCAACTCAAGGTGCATCGTGAGACCATGAGTCACCACCGATCCACAAGGCGAGAGGAGAGTTGAAGGCACCCCAAAGCCCACTCCCAAGACTCACACCCCGGAAGTGTGCCTACCTCCCCCGATGCCCCCTGTTAGGCCGAATCTTGAAGCATGATTTACGCCACGCCCCAAGGGACAGGCTCCTTTCAAGGGACAGGCTCCTTTCAAGGGACAGGCTCCTTTCAAGGGACAGGCTCCTTTCAAGGGACAGGCTCCTTTCAAGGGACAGGCTCCTCTCAAGGGACAGGCTCCTTTCAAGGGACAGGCTCCTTTCAAGGGACAGGCTCCTCTCAAGGGACAGGCTCCTCTCAAGGGACAGGCTCCTCTCAAGGGACAGGCTCCTTGGAGACTGGATCGGTTGCCAACGGGTCGGAGAAGCCGGACGATCTGGCTATGTCGCAGCTGGTTCGCTTGACGGGCTTGGTGGTGTATCCGGTGAAATCCGCGCGGGGCATCGCCCTAACACAATCCCTGGTGACGTCGCACGGGTTGGCCCACGACCGGGAGTGGATGGTGGTCGATGAGGCTGGCCGTTTTGTCACCCAACGGCAGACGCCCCGTATGGCACTCATCGAAACGACCCTGACCGCCGACGCGCTGGAACTCCGAGCGCCAGGCTTGGAACCTCTTACGGTCCCCCGGTTCCGCCCTCCCGGAAGTCCGTTTGAGGCGACACGTCCAGTCACGGTGTGGCGGCATGCGACAGAGGCTCTCGACGAGGGGGACCGAGCTGCAGCTTGGTTGAGTGAATTCCTCGAATTGCGTGCGCGACTCGTCCGATGGGATCCCACGCGTCGACGACTCAGTTCCAAGGAGTGGACCGGGTCCCGGGAGGCCGAGAACTATTTCAGCGACGGCTACCCATTCCTGGTGGCCTCCGAGGAATCCCTGGCCGACCTCAACCAACGCATCGGGGGCGGCTCAGACCTGCCCATGGACCGGTTCCGGCCGAACCTCGTCATCGCCGGGGGCGGTGTGAGGTCCGAAGACCACGGCACGACCCTTCGCTCCGAAGCCGTCGAATTTGCCCGGGTGAAACCCTGCATCCGCTGCGTGATGACCACGACCGATCAGGAAACTACCCGCCGCGGCCCCGAGCCCTTGAGAACTCTGGCCCGATATCGCATGGACCCGCGCTTCGATTCGCCACTCTTCGGCCACAACCTGATCCTCATCCGCGGAGCCGGGGCCACCCTGCGCGTCGGTGATTCCTTGGAGACCTTCTGATCGTTTGAAAGGCCATCCGAGAAAGGCGTGATCAGTCGCATCAACTCCGCTCTGAGCTTGCGGCCGCGGTCCGTTACCGGACCCTCCCAAGATTCCATGCAACGGTTTCAAAAACTATTGTTCCTGAGCCTGATCTGGGCTTTGAGCACCCGTGGCCCGCTGTCGGCGCAAATCCCGATCAAACCCGAAGACACCGTAGTCTGCTACGGCAATTCACTGGTGGAACGCCTTCTGGAACACGGTGAGTTGCAGGCTTGGATCCATCTGACCGACACGAACCGACCGCTGCATTTCCGCAGCTTCGCCTGGACCGGAGACGAGGTGGGGCACCGGTTGCGGGCCGAAGGATATGCCGACCACATGAAATCCCTGCTGGCGCTGTGGCCCGCCCAGGTCGTGGTGGTCGGTTATGGAATGAATGAATCGTTTGCCGGATCCAAAGGCCTTCCGGAGTTTCGTTCGCAATGGGAGGTCTTGCTCGGACAACTGGAACGATTGCACCCGGGAGCCCGAATCGTGGTCTTGTCTCCCACCGCTGTAGAAACCGGACACCCCGGGCCGGATGCCGCGACCCGCAATGCCGACATCACGGCCTATTCAGAAGTTCTCCGCGAGACGGCTGCCGCCCGGAAGGCCCTTTACGTCGATCTCTTGGTTCCTAGCCAGAAGGCTTATTTGGCCGCCAAAAAGCCTCTGACCACCGACGGCCTGCACCTCAATGATTCCGGCAACCGCATCATCGCCCGCGTCATTGCTCACGCAATCGTCGGTGCGCCCGCACTCGATCGGATCAAGCCCGCCCGCCTGAAGGAAGTCGCCGCCGCATCCTCCCAATTGGCTCACTTCGTGGCCGAGGTGGTCCGCCCCAAGAACGGAATCCTCTACTATGGCCAGCGCAAGCGGGCCGAGGAACGCGAGGCCGAGATCCCTCTCTACCTCAAGCGCATCGAGAAAGCCGACGCGTTGGTGCAGCAAATCGCCACCAGCCCGAAAGCCCGATTTGCCGACGCCCCGTTCATCGCACTGGCCCCGCCCCCGGTGCCCGAGTCCGGCGGAACCACCCACAGCGTGGGCACCGTAAAATCGGCCGCCGAAATGCAGGCCGGATTCCAGGTCGCCGACGGCTACGCCGTAAACCTCTTCGCGTCGGAAGAACAATTCCCCGCGCTGCGCGCCCCGGTGCAAATCGCCTTCGATGGCCGAGGCCGTCTCTGGGTGGTTACCATGCCCAGCTTCCCGCACACGCTGCCGGGCCAACCCCAGGAAGATCAGCTCGTGGTGCTCGAAGACACCAACCGGGACGGAAAGGCCGACAAGCTCACCGTCTTCGCCTCTGGGTTCGATGCCCTCGATGGAGTCGCCTTCACGGCCGACGGCGTGCTGGTCTCCGAACAATCCCGCCACTGGCTCCTGCAAGACACCGACGGGGACGGCCGCGCCGATCGCAAGACCGAGCAACTCCGCGGACTGGACCTCACTGACTCGCACCACGGCGGCATGATGGCCACCGATCCCACCGGAGCCGTCTGGTTCTGCGACGGCGTGTTCCACCGCTCGCAATTTGAAACCCCCTTCGGCCCGGTGCGCGGGGTGGATTCAACGACCTACCGAATGAATCCGCGCAACGGTCGTATCGAGCCGGAATGGCAAAGCATCACCCCGAACCCTTGGAAGGTCACCTTCGACCGCACCGGCAACATCTTCCAAATGTACGGCGACGGATTGGTTCTCGACGGATTGCCACTCACCTGGACCCCGCTGGGCATTTACCATCCCTTCGCCCATGCCGTGACCGTGGGCTACGGCAAGGGCAGCGCCGCGGCGAGCATCTCCAGCCTGAATTTCCCGGAAGAATACCAACAAGGAATGGCCTCGGCTGCCTGCGTCGGACCCTACGTGGTGTCCATCACCCGATACGACTTCAGCCAAGGCATGGTGCGGGGCAGCGGTCGTTTGGACTTGGTCTCTTCCAAAAATGCGGCCTTCCGGCCCGTGGACGTGGAGTTCGGCATGGACGGCGCCCTCTACGTCTCCGACTTCGCCAGCGCCATCATCGGTCACGCCCAGCACCCCATGCGCGACGTGCGTTGGAATCACGTGAAGGGCCGCATCTGGCGCATCATCAACCAGTCACGCCCGCTGACCACCGAATGGCCGCGGATCGAGGGAGCCAAACTCCCCGCCCTGCTGGATTTGCTCACCCACCGGCAAGATCTGGTCCGCAAACACGCCCGCCTCGAACTGCGCCGGCGTGGAGCTTCTGGCCTGAAAGCGTTGGAGGCTTGGGTCGAGCAACATCCAAACGACGAACAAGCGCTGCTGGAGGCGTTGTTCGTGGCCGAGAGTTTTGGCGAGGTCAGACCAGCTTGGTTGGCCAAGCTCAGAACCGCCCGATCTCCCCTGCACCGCGCGGCCGCCGTTAGACTCACTCGCTATCAGGCCGATCGTCTGACCGGAGTGGCGGACGCCTTGCACGCCGCGGCCGCCGATCCGCACCCCCGGGTGCAAATGGAAGTGGTGGACGCGGTGGCACACCTGCGTCCAACGATGCCCACCGTGGAGCATGCCCTGCACGCCCTCCCGGGAACCCACGCCGACGTGAAGCGCATGCTGGCCGACCTCCGCCACGGAACCCAATCGGCCCGAAGCCGAAGCGTGCCCGTGCTGGAAGTGGCCCCCGGCACACGCCTCCGACACTGGCAATGGCTGGGAGCCGTAGGAAACTCCGAGCCGCGCGTCTGGGACGCGGAGGCCACCGACACGGCCCGAACCGGAGCCGGCCTTTACCGAACCTTCCTCCGCAGCGAAGTCGCCCAACCGGCCACCCTCTCGGTGAAACACGGCTTCCTCGACATCACCGTCAACGGCGTGCAACTGCTCTCGCACGACTCGCAGTGGAGCAGCGAGCAGCAAGTCCAACTCGAACTCCAGCCGGGCCTGAACCGCATCGAGGTACTGTTCCGGAATCTCGGAGGCCGTCCTCCCGCCGTCTTCCTCTACGATCCTCTCGGACGCCCCCTACCCCGAACCCAACTGGCTGCCGACGCCGAGACCTTGGGACAACTGGCTCAGGCTTGGGAATCGGCCGAGCACGGAATGGGCCCCACACTGCGGATTCAAGCGGCGGCCGGTCTGCGATTCGTGCCCCGCGAACTGCGGGTGGCGGCCGGTTCTGCCGTGCGGCTGATCTTTGAGAACCCCGACGTCATGACCCACAATCTGGTGCTTGTGGACGCAGGTGCCGCCGACGAAATCGGAGCCCTCGCCGACCGGTTGGCGGCTGACCCGCAGGGCATGGCCAAGGGCTACTTGCCGGTGTCGCCCAAGGTGCTCCAAGCCACGCCACTGGTGAACCCCAAGGGCCGCGCCGAATTGAACTTCACGGCCCCGAAGACGCCGGGACGGTATCCGTTCCTGTGCACCTTCCCAGGCCATTGGCGAATCATGCGCGGCGAACTGATCGTGGAATAGCCGCTACGGCTCGGGGCCACCAAAATCGCACTCACTCCGCAGACCTCAGCGAATCTCAACAAATCCCAGCCATTCTCAACGCGGCCGAGTCCGGGATGCAGTGCCGGGTTTCCACACCTCGCAGAGCGGCGGAAACACCCGCTGCCAACCCGGCGGCAGTGGCTCGTCGGCCAGACGGTAAATCCGTTCAGGGCTTACGGCCTTTCGGCATTCGTGCAAAGCGATGACTTCGCGTCGGGGCGGAGCCTGTGTCGCCGAGACCTCCCGCCAAAGTTCCAGCGGGCCGGAAGCCGAGTCGTCTTCCAACCTCCAAGTGCCTACCCACCGTTCCTTCCGATGTTCGACCGACAGACGGTATCGTTCGTTGAGGTATTCCACCCGGAGATCGAGGCGTCGGTTGTGCCAACGCCCTTCCGTCAGATGGGCGAACCGGTAATCGGTGTCCGGGTCGAAGCGGGCTGAAACGCGTTGGCCATCGACCGCCAGTTCCAAGGCGAAGCGATGACGCGAGCAATCTTCACGAATGGCCAACGCCTCCCATCGACCTGAGACCCTGCCAGCCTCGGACTCACGGCGCGGCGGCCAGGCGAAAAAGACAGGGTCGCTGAAACTCTCTTGTCCCTTGCCTGGGATTCGACGCAGCTCGACGCGACCCTGAGTTTCGACGGCGAAGATCGGCACCAAACCTGGAGGCGCTGTTTTCCCAGTCACCGCTCGGAACGCGACCACCGTGTTGCTGACCACCGCGACGACCGGCGTTCTTCCCGGCGCCGACTCAAACGCAAACCCGCTCAGCGCCGCCACCGTCTCGGCAGCCCTCGAAGACTGCGAGAAAACCAAACATCCGACCGCCAGCAATGCGGTCAAGGCCCGCAGGCTGCGGAGATTCCAGAACCTGACGGTTAGCCGACGCTCCACAGTCATTGACCCTCAATCATCGATGGTCTGGCCGACCAATTGGCGGAACTTCCAACCGGTGTTGTCGTCGCCGCCCTGGGTCTGCTTCATGAGCACGCCGAGAATCTGCTCCTTGGGATCAGCAAAGTACTGTGTGTTGAAATACCCGCCCCAGTCGAAGGTGCCGGCGCTGCCCTCGCCCCCACGAGCCTGTCCCTGTTCGGTGACCACCCCGAAGGCCAACCCGTAGTACTTGTCGCCGCCGCCGAAGAGGTTCTTGGCCACTTGCTCGCGCATCATCAGGTCGATAGTCGTGCGGCTGAGAATGCGCTTGCCGCCCAACTCGCCGCCGTTGAGGTACATCTGCAGGAAGGTGGCGTAGTCGAGCGCCGTACTACACAAGCCCGCGCCACCCGAGAAGAACGACTTGGCGCCCGTGATCGGGTAATTCGGATCGTAGAATGTCACCGGATAGCGCACCCACTTTCCGCCCTCGGGCTTCTGGACGGCCACCAACCGCGCGGCCTTCTCAGCCGGCAAGTAGAAGCCCGTGTCCTTCATGCCCAGCGGCCCGAACAGGCGCTTTTCCAGGAAGACATCGAAGGGCATGCCGGAGACCACCTCGATGAAATAACCGAGTACATCGAGCCCCTCGCTGTAGGTGAACTTCTCACCCGGATGGTGGTGCAACGGCATCTTGGCCAGGCGCAGCACGCTCTCGCGAATGGTCACCGGCTCAGTCGTGAAGAGGTCCACCACACCGGCCTTGGAGTAGAGCTGCTTGAAGCGGGCGTCGCCGTCGATGACGCCATACCCGAGACCCGAGGTGTGCGTGAGCAGATCGCGAATGGTGATCTCGCGCTTGGCGGGCTCGCCGGTCCAGGTGCCGTCGGCCTCATTGTAGGTCTTGAGCACCTGCGGCTTCTTGAACTCCGGGATCCAGTTCGACACCGGATCATCGAGGCGGAACCGGCCCTCCTCCCAGAGCATCATCACCGCGGTCGAGGTGATGGCCTTGGTTTGCGAGGCGATGCGGAAGATGTCGTCGCGCTTGAGCGCCCGACTGGCCTCGTTGTCGGCCATGCCGAAAGCCTTGTGGTACACCACCTTGCCATTACGGGCCACCAGCGCCACCACGCCCGGAATACGCCCCTGGCGAATGGCCTGCTCGCAAACGGCATCGATGCGGGCCAATCGCTCGGGCGACACCCCGGCCTTCTGCGGCGGCACCTCACGCAAGACCGGCAACTGCCGCACTGAAGCCGTCTGAGCCACCGCGGCCGGCCCGTACACCGCCACCGCCGACAAGGCCAAGCCCAACACCACCGCACGGCCACACGCGGCGAAAGAATCAAAAATCGAGATCGGTTTCATGACAGATTCAGGGGGAAGCAAGAACGCAGGATACATCGGTGACTGTCGGTGAGCTGGGAGAAGCAAGAATGCCTAAAAGCTCCCCCAAACCCACACCCGAGTCACGCCCAACCGGAAGGCCGGACGCCCAAACGTCAGCTTGGGCACTTCCCACACCTCCTCTAAGGCTTGCTTCCCCTCCTTCGAGGACGTCCATCCCGGATTCCTACTTTTCAACCAGCCGGCCCATCGTCACCGCCAACTCAGGGACCCATCGATCGTTACCAGGCGTGCGGCTCGATGGACATCAACCGTTGGAGGGTCGACTCGGGTAACCCCCCGTACAAATCGACAAACAATTCTCGCAAACTCTCCGCCATGCTTTGAAAAGAACCCTTTCTCAACTCAATCTGTTCCCCTACCCACTCGCGCTCCATGGCGACCCTTACCGGATCCATCCTTGGGTCTTCGGAAAGGGATTTCTCCAACTCGATCTCCCTCTTGAGGATGTCTTCCACCACCTGCCGATGACCCCACAAGATTCGAGTCACGCCCATGGCGCCGGTATAAAGCTTGGAGGACTTACGAACCGCCTTTTCCTCGGTCAGAATAGAAAGGATTTGGGCGTATTCCGGGTGATGCTTGAGGTCTCGGTTGAACTGATAGCGGGACGCGACTTCCCATGCGTCAGACATCCAAAAACGATTGGTTCGATTCGAATTGCCATCGGTCGAAGAAGAGGTCACCGAATAACTCAACGATTCCAGATCGCTCTTCGACAACCGCTGGATATCTTTCAGCAATTCCGGCCGCCTGCCAATCAACGCCGTCACCAAAATAAAGGAATCGCGCGTCTCTTCGGGAGTTCTTTCAAAAACATGACGCCGATCTAGGATCCAACACGTCGAAAACAGGCATGCCAACAAAATCAACAGCCAAGGTTTTGTCATCATGGGATTTTCTTCGTCGCCTCGCGTTGGCCGGATTGTCTGGGGTTCAACGGAGGTGAGGACGGTTGATTAGACGGGAGGATCAACGGCTTAGGAACCCCCCAGATGTGGACAGAATTCAACCGTTGGAAAACAGCCTCCGGGAATGCTCCATACAAACGCTTCAAGCGATCTTGGCATCGCCTCTGATAATACTTTTGCTCCACACGTACCCGATCCTTTAAAACCGAGCTTGAGTTGTCCGTCGTTGCAAACAGGGCCTTCTTATGAGCCACGACCTGGTGGGTATTGAGCACTTTGAGCAGGCTTCGCCGGATAACCTCGCGAAATTCCGCCCGGGCCACAAACACCTCATGAATCCCGCTGTACAGCAACCCCGATTCGCGCGCCGGCGGGAATTCTTCCAAGATCGCCTTGATTTCACCCAGCCCTTTTTCCTCAGCGACACGCGTCAAGAAATCCTGTTTTGCCATTTCTTCGTAATCCTGGGTTCCAAACCAACGTTCCGCCCCGGGAAGCTCCAACACTTGCACCGTCCGGCTCCCGGAGGGAAATTCGTAGACATTGGATACAATCCCTGACGGGTACTCATCCGACTCCAAAGACATCCTTGCCCACTTTCCATCCCCACTGGAAAGCTTTCGACGGATAACACCTTGAATCCCGTACACATGATTCGAGAGAGGGGTCGTCGTGCCCTGCCCACTTCCCCATGGAACGCCCCCCTTCGCCGCCAATCGTTGCTCGCGCCAAATCCAACCTACCATCCCCACAGAGACAAGAATCAGGAGCACCCACGGAAGCATCCATTTCTTTGCTTGCGGCTCTTTCATTTTCATAATCAATTTATCTTCCAGCCATAAAAACTTTGTACGTTTTAACACAGAAGTCGGCGGAGGCAAAAACCTTGAAGAGGGAATAGGTTTACTCACCCAATATCCAAATCAACCACATTGATTAACACCTTTCGACAACCCGCTTTTTGAAAAAAACCTTGATGTTCCACTGCCATCACGCTTTGGAAAAGATCTTTTCCAAAATCCCCGTATAGTTCAGGGCTCAAGGCCAAAATACTTCTCGATACTCCACAGCCATCAGGCGTTGGAAAAGATCTTTTGGAAAATCCCCGTACAATTCTTTCAACCTGGCCCAAAGTTCTTCCTTTTCCTTATTGATCTCTTGCCAACGGCGCAAACTTTGTTCTTGGTACATTTCAGTTTCCATTTGTATAAGCATCTTTCTTTGTTCTAAATCACTGACGTCAACAATCCATGGGCTCTTCATCTTCTCTTCAAGTTCAATCTCGGCACTTATTGATTTTCCAGCATCGTTATGAATGGTCCAAAGAACAAATCTTACAGCGTAGGCACCCGTGAATAGCCGTGATGAATCCCGTGCTGCAGGGTACTCACTGAGGATATCAAGAATTTGACTTTGACTCGGATCGTTTTCGCGGTCATTTTGAAACTTAATTTTTGAGTAAAGCTCCCAGCCGTCTGTTCCCCAATGCCTGTTTTTACGGCTAGAGGTAATTTGCACCCTAGTGCTATTAGTGCCTGATTTAAATATATTGGTAACAAGCGTCACATTGGTATCAAACCTGTCCTCCCAATATTTGTCCAATGAGTCCCTTGATGTGGGATCAAATCCAAGAGACTTATGAGGTTCTGCACGGTTCTGTAGCGCGTCAAACCTTTTTACCTGCGTGATGTAACCGCTATCTTTTAAAACTTCAGACACCTGTTGATCGAGCACAATCATCCGTGGTTTTGTAAAATGAAGAACCATAATAACTATCACGAAAAAACCTATAACAGCAGATGTTTTCTTCATTTGAATGAAGTTTAGAAGTTCCATTTCCAAGGCCACCCAATTGCTTAAAAGCTATCCAATTCAACGGGATTACCAAGCACATGAATCGACATTAATCGATCAAAGCATGTGTCCGAGAAACTCCCAAACAACTTCTCCAAACGCGTTTTCCCGTATTTATAGTAGACTGACTGCTCAAGGCGAGACTTATTGTATAAAGCATCCTCTTCAAAATCTTTGTCGGCCAAGACTTGTGAATTATTAACGCCGTGAGCCAATAACTTTTTCTCTAAAAAACGCCTCTTGAGCTGTCTGATTTGCGCTCTGATTGTGTATATTTCCCAGATACTACTATACAAGTTTGATTCCGAGCCATCAAGCCTGCACTCGGATATGATTTCACGGAACTCAAGGAGCGCAGGCTCAATCGCAACACGACTTTCAAAAGCAGCGCGGGCTTTGGCTTCATATTCTTTTGTTCCCAGCAGGCCCGGGCTTAAGGGCCAAACAATAGATTGTGTAATGATGATTCCATCAGGAAGGATAAATAGATTACTTAATTGACCGTCGGCATACTCTGTGCAGTTGACAACCACTCCAGAACCAGCGATATCTCCCATCGAGGCTCTCCATTGCCGGCGTCCATCATTTGTGGGACTATCCACCTTTTGAATCACCACCTTACTTGGCGATCCAGATTCTATAGTGCGATTTTTAGAATAGGTTAGTAAACCTCGCACTGAGAAATACAGCACCAACCCTACAATCCCCACGATTATCAGTGAGCCTAATCTCAGTTTTTTCATAACAGACTCAAAAGCAAATCAATTATCCGAGAATCATTCATGCCGCAGCTATTTTTAAAAGGCAATCGTTTCCCTGTTTATGAGTCCTTACCAAGGTGAAGCCTTAAAAGCGTAATTGTTTTGACGATTCATGGCCGTTTGTTGATTACCTCAAAAACCACATCGCCTGTATCGTGTGCATCTATATTCACAAGACCAAATAGAGACACGTATGATTGCGCCGTGATTTCGCCCCCAAGATCAGAATCTTTTGGGATCTCTGATTTTGTAGAAAAAACAGCACCATTTCCTTTGAAGAATTCATCGCAAGAAATTTGTAGATTTCTCCAGTTTGAAAGGGTCATCTGAAAATGCCTGCTGTTTCTCCAATACAACATTGGCTTATCAGTGTATTTCCAGGTAATTCTATATCCGAAAGATGATGTAATTTTCTCTGACCAATCTGGCGCTATTTGGCACATAGACAACCGAACTTCGAGAGGAACCTCTTTTGGCATACTATGATTTTCTTCATCTTGAAGGCTTGATTCATTTGTAGGTTGTGAGCCAACTCCCGATGTTGGCCAAAACGTGGAACTCGATCGCTCTATGTGAACAATTCGCCCATCTACCACTCGATTTACAGTTCGTGTATGCGTATAAATTGTTTCGCTATTATAGGCGTTGACTTTACTCGTAATTGAACAATTGTGGTTATATACTGAGTTCGCATATTTCCGCTGATACTGCCTACTGTAATGCGAAAATTTCCTTGTTAATAAAACATTATCTGTTAACGCTTCTTTCCCGAAATATAGCGCGCCTGCTACTAGAGAACCAGGTCCAAGACCAGATCCTTGACTATGTAATTGAGAAACTGAGGTGATCGCCATGATAATCGATGCGGCAATCGAGAAAATTGGCACGGGACCAAACTGTTTCCTGATAGGATTTGAATTGATCTGTTTCATAGCCTCTTTTTTGTGAAGTGTTATATTTTAATCTTTGATTTGATGAGTTATTTTCAGTACCGGTTTTCTTTTTGATTTGATTAGCAAATTAGGTTCCCAGCTGTTTTCAGTGGAACCATGGCCAGTGTGTCCCATGGTGTAGTTCCAGACGGCAGCATGCCCACCTCCGGCCCGCCCGCGCGTCCAGCCCGCCCGCGCCGCGAGGCACTCGTGCGGTTCGCGGGCTTCCTTCGCCGGGGTGGCGGTGGCGATCGAGGGTCCGTGGTTGGTGACGGCTGGCATGGCGATGGTTCCTTGGAGGCCTTGAGAGCTGGGGAAATCGTTGAATGCTTGGGAGTCTGGTAATTGGGCTACCCAAACTGGCAAAACACGTCAACCGATTTTTGATCTTCTTCGATTTTTTGATCATGCTCGGTATCAGGTCGGGGCTAAGCACACTTGGATCCATGAACGAGTCTTCGCTCGGTGAGGGTGGGTTCTTTCTGGAATTTTACGGATTTTTGCCGGTCGTTGGGGTGCGGTGACTCCTTCAGTAGGGGCCCAATTCTTCGACCGGTGGCTGCCGCCTTGGCCTTTCCTACCCACGCCGACCAATCACACCCACCCGCCGGCGACCATCGGTTGGTGGCACTCAGAATTTTTCGCATAAGCACCAACACCCGGCGCTGTCCTTGGCACGATCGGCCCCCGGTTCCGCCATTGGTTCCGGCACCGGTTCATCGCTCCGAGCCCGGTCGGGATCTCGCCGACACATACTGCGCCACAGAACTCTCCGAGTGCATCGGGCGGGTGTGGTGATTAGTCTACGGGGCAGATGATGAACACGAACCCTGTCTCCCGTCGGGCGGCCGTGAAAGCAATGGCCGGAGCGGCCGGTGCGTTGGCCTTGGGTGGCTCTGCGGCACCACTGGCCCATGACAGCGGGCTGAACAAAATCCGGCTCGAGAATCTAAACCCGGGTACCCGCGATTGGATGCTCACCAAGACCCGGATCGATCCAACGACCCGGTACCGATGCCCGTGGATCGAGGGCTATGCCTCTCGGACGAGTGTCAGCGCGGGCCAATACCTGACCTTCCACGTCAGCACCAACCCAGCGTCGGACTTCACCATCGACATTTACCGAATGGGTTTCTACGGCGGGAAGGCCGGGCGATTCATGCGCCACATGGGCCCGTTCAAAGGTCGCGTCCAGCCCGATCCTGAGGTCGGTCCGAAACGCGAACGCCTCTGCCAGTGGGAGCCTTGCGCCCAACTGCTGATCCCTGAGGATTGGGTCAGCGGCGTCTACATGGCCAAGCTCACCGAGCTCAAGGAAGGCCTCCAGAGCTACATCATCTTCATCGTCCGCGATCAGCGCGAGGCGAGCTACCTGTTCCAGTGCTCCGACAACACCTGGCAGGCCTACAACCGCTGGCCCTCCCAGTTCTCGCTCTACGACGACGGCAAGAACGAGTGGTACTGGGGCGGCGGCGTGCGCGTGGGCTTCAACCGGCCTTATGGCAAGTACTGCCAGATCGTCGACCAACCGCTCTCCATCGGTTCCGGGGAGTTCTTCCTGTGGGAATACCCCTTCGTGTACTGGCTCGAGGCGCACGGCTACGACGTGAGCTACATCTCGAATGCCGACACGCATTTCGACCGCGCCGGTCTGTTGCGCGCCGATGGCTTGCTGAGCGTTGGGCACGACGAATATTGGACGATCCAAATGTACCGCAACGTCGAGGCGGCGATCTTGGCCGGTGTGAGCGTGGGCTTCTTCTCGGGCAATGCCGTCTGCGGACGTATTTTGGAAGGCGACCCCAAGCTGCGGTCTTTCGAACGGGTCGGTGTGTACGGACCGCCGGGAGGCACGCGCGAATTCGTGTCCATGAGTTCGCTCCAGCACGAGCGCCCCTACGCCAACGAACTGGTCGGCGCTCACAGCACGGGGCCGGTCACCGGCGGTGCCGACTGGATTTGCACGCGGCCTGACCATTGGATCTACCGCGACACCCGCATGAAGGAGGGCGATCGCATCCCCGGACTCATCGGCTGGGAATGGCACGGCGATCCCGCGCCGATCAAGGGCCTCGAAATCGTGGCCACCGGCCCCACGCAAGACGCCCCAGGCAAGCCCAATGGCGGCATTTACACTGCGACAACGTATCCAGGCCCCAAGACGAACATCGTCTTCAACGCCGCCACTTGCTGGTGGGCCGACGGTCTGGCCGAGCCGCCCGGCTATTTGCACCCCAAGGTGTACACCGAGCCCAAGGGGCCCGATCCGCGGGTGCAGCAAATCACCCACAACGTGCTGCGCCGCATGCTCGGTCGATGAGTCCCGGGGCCACGCCCAAGGCCGAGCTCAAGGCAGCCCTGGTGCGCCGGGCCGCCGAGCTGGGCTTAGACGCTTGCCGAGTGACCACGGCCGAGCCGCCAGCCTCCGCCCCGGACTTCGAGCGGGCCTTGGCTGAGGGGCGTCATGCAGACATGGCCTGGCTGGCCAAGGCTCCGGAGAAGCGGTCGAATTTGGCGCGGGTGCTGCCGGGTATCCGCAGCGTGGTGACCCTGGCGGTGAGTTATCATCGGGGCTCCGTGGACGGCCTGGGTGCTGAGGATCACGATCAGGCCTCCGGCTTCAGAGCCGAATGCAAATCGGATCCAGGCCACGGCTTGACGGCAGACCCGGACACAGGACCGCGGGGTGTGGTGGCCCGCTACGCGCAGCATCCCGACTACCACGATCTGCTCAAGGAGCCCTTGCGAGCCCTCACGGAGTTCCTCGACACCGCGGCCGGCGTGTCACAGCGCTCGCTCTGGTATGTCGACACGGGGCCCATCCTGGAGCGCGATCTCGCCCAGCGCGCGGGCATCGGATTCGTGGGCAAGCACACCAACCTGATCTCTCGCAGTCTGGGCAATTGGTTCCTCCTGGCGGAGATCCTGACCACGGCCGAACTGGAACCCGATGCGCCCGAGCACAACCACTGCGGGTCCTGCACTCGATGCCTGAGCGCTTGCCCCACCGGCGCACTGCCCGCGCCCTTCACGCTGGATGCCCGTCGGTGCATCTCGTACCTCACCATCGAACACCGCGGTTCCATCCCGGAGGATCTGCGTCCGGCCATCGGTGACCGCATTTTTGGCTGCGACGATTGCCTGGCCGCCTGTCCCTGGAACCGCTTTGCCCGAGAGGGATCCATCCTGCGAGCCCACCATCGCGCCGACCTCACCCGGCCTGACCTCGTCAAATGGCTCGAGCTCGACGATGCGGCCTTCAAGTCGCGATTCGCGGGCACGCCCCTGCTGCGCACCAAACGCCGCGGGCTGCTGCGCAATGTTTGCGTGGCGCTGGGCAATGTCGGTGATGCCCGGGCGTTGCCGGCCCTGCGCCGGGCGGCGCTGGATCCCGAGCCGCTCATCGCCGAACACGCCGCCTGGGCCATCGGGCAGATAGAATCGCGCAGCCGATCCGCATCCACCGCCAGGTCTGCAGAAAGCGACTGACGCAAGGAGATCGGGTGGATCCAAACGCAGGCGTTTCGCACTCGATGCCCCGCCCGGCCCCGGCTTCCCTTTTGCACGCGGATTCCCGAGTGTCTCCGGCTTCATGAGTTCGGCACCGGTCCTCGACATCACCCACCTAACCATCCTCCGGGATCGCGTCCCCATCCTGACCGACTTGTCGTGGCGGGTGATGCCCGGCGAGCACTGGGCGCTGTTGGGCGGCAACGGCTCGGGCAAAACGAGTCTGTTGTCGGCGCTGGCGGGTTACCTAATGCCCACCACCGGCGACATCGCTCTCCTGGGCGAACAGTACGGCCAGGCCGACTGGCGGGAGCTCCGGATGAAGCTAGGCATCGTCAGCTCGTCGGTGCGCCAAATGATGAACGACACCGAGCCTGCCCTCGACACGGTGGTCAGCGGCCGCTACGCGATCATCGATTACTGGGGAACTCCAAAACGCGCTGACGCCGCGAGAGCCCGTGAACTGATGGAGTCGGTGGAAATCGGCCACCTGGCCAAGCGCCCGTGGGCGGTTTTGTCGCAGGGCGAACGCCAGCGCGTGCTCATCGCACGGGCCATGATGTCGGACGCCAGACTGCTCATCCTCGATGAGCCGTGCACCGGGTTAGACCCTGTGGCCCGGGAGCTATTCCTGGAGTTCCTGGGTCGGCTTTCACGCCGAGCCAATGCCCCGACGCTGGTTTTGGTGACCCACCACGTGGAGGAAATCACCCCAATCTTCAGCCACGCCCTACTGCTTCGGGGCGGCACCGCGCTGGCCTCGGGACCGATCGGGCGGTCGCTGACCAGCCGGTCGCTGAGCCAGCTCTTTGATCACCCGGTTCGGCTGACCCGGAGCGGGGGCCGGCTTGGCCTGAGGGTGAGCCCCAGCAGCGCCGCGTGAACTCGCGGGAGTCTTTTCATCGGCGGCCTTACCGGCAGGAACCTTTGCAGCGGGAGCAACCGGACGCCGTGGGCGGGTTCGCAACTCCTCCGGCACGAGCAGCGGATCGTAGCCGTAGCGGCGGCAGAACGCTTCCGTCGGCGCGATGATGAGCGTCGATCGATGCAGGAAGGGGTCGGGGTATTCCAAACGGAAGGCCCGCAGCGCCAATCCATGGAAGTCGCGGCGGCCGTACAAAATATCCCCAGCGACCGGGCACCCGGCGTGGGCCAAGTGCAGGCGGATCTGGTGGGTCCGTCCTGTGACCGGCAACGCCAAGACCAGCGCCCTGCCCTCGCGGGCACCCAGCACACGGAAAGCCGTCTCTGCGGGCTTGCTCTCTGGACCGTAATCCACCCGATGCTTGCCGTGCTCGGCCGGATCGGGCCCGAGCGGTTCACGGCAAACCCATTCACCCTGTCGGGGCACGCCATCGGTCACCGCGAGGTAGGCTTTCTTGACCGTCCGCTCAGCGAACACGCGCGACAACGCCGGCATGGCTCCTTGGCTCTTGGAGAACAGCAGCACCCCGGTAGTCGGCGCATCCAGGCGGTGCACGAAACGCAGAAACTTGAGGTTCCGCGACCGGGCCCACCACTCCCCAGTTTCAATGGCATCAACCAGGGCCCGATGGAGCCCGCGGTCGGCATGCTCACCGTCATCCGGGCCCAGCATCCAGCCCGCCGGCTTGTCGATGGCCAGCACCCCACGGTCCTCGTAGAGGATGTTCACGATCGTTCCGTCAGGCAGTTCAAAGAAGTCCGGCTTGGCCACCTGCCGATTGAACCACACCCCGCCTCCGATCTCACGCCATTCTTGATCCGTTGTGTCGAGGCCAAATGTTTTCGTGCAGGAACGGGGCTTCAATAAATGAAGGAATGACCCCTTTTGTGTAAATGTGTGGGACCGACCCCTATTGTGGTAAAAATCCTGATGGCAGATGGCCAGTTCAGGGTATCTTTGAGCCGTGCAAATCGAGTCCTTCAAAGTTTTCTGCGACCTCGCCGAGACGGAATCGTTCACCAAGGCGGCCCTGATCAACAACATCACCCAGAGTGCGGTCAGCCAGCAGATCACCTCTTTGGAACGCCAGCTGAAGACCCTTCTCATTGAACGCAGCAAGAAAAAGTTCCGGCTCACCCGCGAAGGCGAACTGCTCTACGAACACGGCAAACAAATCATCCTCACCTACGAGGGATTGGTTCACCGCCTTCAGGAACTGCGGGACGTCATCTCGGGCACCATCCGCATCGCCGCCATCTACAGCATCGGCCTGCACGATCTCCAACCCTACGTGAAGCGCTTCCTCAAGGCGCACCCGTCGGTGAAGGTCCACGTCGAATACCAACGCGCCAACCAGGTGTATGACGATGTCCTGGGCAATGTCGTGGACATCGGTCTGGTCGCCTATCCGCTGAAGGAATCCAAGCTCGAGACCATTGCTCTGAAGCCGGAGAAACTGGTGCTCATCTGCGCTCCGGGACACGCCTTCACCAAGTCCAAGGGTCTCAAGGTCTCCCAGCTGGAAGGCCAGAAATTCATCGGTTTTGAACCCGACATCCCAACTCGGAAAGCCATCGACCGGGAGCTCAAGGAACACGGAGTCGCCGTGAAGCACGTCATGGAGTTCGACAACATCGAAACCGTGAAGCGGGCCGTGGAAATCGGGGCCGGCGTGAGCATTGTTCCGGCGGGCACCGTCGCTCAGGAAGTTTCTAAGAACACCCTCGTCGCCATGCCCTTCGCGGACATCGAACTCAACCGTCCCATCGGACTCATCCACAAGAAGTCGAAGGTGCTGTCGCCGGCCATGAAGCAATTCATCGCCGCCTTGCAAGTCAGCCAACCCATCGGTTGACGGGGCGATCGGCCCCATCGGTTTACTCCAGTCAGCGGATGTTTATTGCCCCGGTCAGGCGACCGGGGCGGATTCAGGGGTGTGAGTGGCGATCAATGTAGACCGGTGCACCCAGTGTTCGACACGAAACTCCGAGGTGCGAAGGACTTCAGCCATCCAGACGAAATCGCCCTCAAACGGCGGGAACACCGCATCGCCTGGCACAGTGATGGGCACCCGGGTCAGGAACAAATCGCTGCATCGGGGCAGCAGCAATCGGTAGATTTCCGACCCACCGCAAACCCAGACCGGGCGGGGATCATTCTGAAGCTCTTCCAACAACGGTTCTAATTCGGCAACCGTGCGCACTCCTGGGATGGTTGCGCCACTGCGGGAAAGCACAATGGTCTGCCGTCCGGGCAAGGGCTTGCCGATGGAGTCAAAGGTCTTACGACCCATGACCAAGATCCCGCCGAGCGTCACCTGACGAAACCAACGAAAATCGGCCGGAAGGTGCCAAGGAATCTTGCCAGAGTCGCCAATGACCCGGTTCTCCGACATGGCAGCGATGGCTCGCAGACGGCCCATGGTGATCAACCTCTGAATTCTGCCAACCGGTGACAGGACGACGCTGAAGCCGCCCTGCCCCGGAAAAACTCAACCCTCCGTGGGCACCGACAACCCGGAGAACGGGTTCTGTCCGAAGGATGCCGACTGCGAGGCCGCATCGGTCGCCACGCGAACCGGTTCCGGCTTGCCGTTGGATTCTGCCTTGGAGGAAGCCTTGGAAGGGGCCTTCGGCGTTGCAGGAGCCTCCTCTTCCTTGGTTTCCTTCGGGTTCTTGGCGCGCTTGTTCTTCGGCAGGGGGCTGATCATCACATTGATCGCCTTGCCCACCAGCTTGGGCGGAAAATCCGGATGTCCCCACGGAGCCAACTGCTCCAGGAACTTGTTCATGACTTCCTTGCCGACTTCCGTATGGGCCATTTCGCGCCCACGGAAACGCAAGGTTGCCTTCACCTTCATGTCCTCACACAAGAAGCCAATGGTATGCTCCTTCTTGATGCCCAGATCATGCGGATCGATACGGGGAGAGAGCTGAACCTCCTTCACCAGATTCACCGCCTGGTGCTTCTTGCTGTCGCGCTCCTTCTTGGAGAGTTCGTATTTGAACTTGCCGTAGTCGACGATGCGGCAAACCGGCGGAACCGCCGTCGCGGCAATTTCCACCAAGTCGACGGCACTTTGTCGGGCCAGGTTGATGGCGGCTGCCAGATCCATGATCCCCACCTGCTGCCCGTCGATGCCGATGACGCGAACCTCGCGTGCTCGGATCTTTCCGTTGATCCGGTGCTGCGGCTGACCCGGTTGAGGGCGTGAAAACGGGCGGCTCAAAGTGCCGCCTCCGGTTGAAAATGCATCATGCGTACGATCAAACCAACTCGCTGCTTCAGGAGACTTAGGTCGCTATAGGAAGCTCTAGCCATCCGGGCAAGCCGAAAGTCCAGAATTCCGCAATAAATCGACGAAAACCTGAAATCAGACCCTCTCATCGCTGCACACCTTGCGGTTGGAGGACTTCCCGGATGTTGACACCACGGAAGTCGAACAGACGCTTGATGGTGTCCTCGATCAGGTTGTTCGGGCAGCTCGCACCGGCGGTGATTCCGACCGTCAGAGTCCCTTCAGACCGGTACCAATCGGCGGTGGTCACCTCAGCGGTGATGTGCTGATTCCAATGACGGATGAGGGCCGGCGACTGCATCATGGCCGCGTTCTTGATGAAGTAGGTCGGCAGCACCTTCTCGCCCATCTCTGCCAAATGGGAGGTGTTCGAGGAATTGTAGCCCCCGACGACGATCAGAAGATCGATGGGCTCGCGGAGCATTTTCTCCAGAGCATCCTGACGGTCTTGAGTCGCACCGCAAATGGTGTCGAAGAACCGGAAATGCTCAGCCACCTTTTCAGAACCGTGCTTCTGTTGCATGGCCCGCTGGAAGCGCTTCTGAACTTCCTCAGTCTCACCGCGCAACATGGTCGTCTGATTGGCCACGCCCACGGCCACCAAATGCAAGTCCGGGTCGAATCCGGGAGAGTGAGCCCCTTTGAATCGTTCGAGAAACTCGTTCCGGTCGCCCCCTTTGAGGATGTAGTCGCAGACGTAATCGGTCTCGGCCAGGTCGAAGACCACCAGATAATGCCCCGTCCCGTAGGCGGTGGCCTGCGAGGTGGTCGCCTTGGTTTCCTCATGCTTGGCCTTGCCATGAATGATACTGGTCACCGACTCCTTGCTGTACTGGCGCACCCGCTTCCAGACCGACATCACGTCGCCGCAAGTCGTGTCCACCGTCTGGCAACCGAAACTCTCGATGCGCTGGCGGGTGGAGACCTCGGTACCGAAAGCCGGGATGATGACCACGTCATCGGCATTGAGCTTGAGGCCGGCCAGTTCCAGATCACTGGGCTTGGGCGAGATGCTCACAATGCCCATTCCCCGGATCTGATCATTCACCTCGGGGTTGTGGATGATTTCACCCAACAGGAAAATGCGGGTCGGTTCGGGGAAAACCTTGCGCGCCGCATAAGCCAAATCAATGGCCCGTTCAACGCCGTAGCAAAAGCCGAATTCCTTGGCCAAACGAATGGTGAGTCCGCCGTAGGAAAACGTGCCGCCATTGGCACGGAGGCGTTCCACCAACTCGCTGCGGTAGTGAGTCACCACCTGCGCCGAGACTGCCTGCATGACGTCCGGCCTGCGGAGGTTCACTTTCTTGGATGCGGCGGGGGCGGCAGGCCCCGACGGGGCGTCGTTGAACATGACGGGCTAACCGTACCCGCACCCCGCCGAACGTCGAGAGTGGAGTGGTGGGTAAAAGGTTTAGAGTCGATAATGGCGTTTCAGGAATCCGCAAATCTCCAAAGCTTCCAGACTGGTCACCGGATCACCAACCCGTAACCTCCGAGCCGTGTCCGCCGACTTCGACCTCGCCATCGTCGGTTCCGGATTTGCCGGAACGTTGCTGGCCATGATCGCCCGACGCCTCGGTCGCTCGGTGCTGATGATTGAACGCGGACGCCACCCGCGCTTCGCCATCGGCGAATCATCCACGCCCTTGGCCAATTTGTGGCTGGAGATTCTGGCCGACCGCTACGACTTGCCTCGCCTGCGCCCGCTATCCCAGTGGGGCACCTGGCAAGCCTCACACCCGCACATTGGCTGCGGTCTCAAGCGCGGGTTCAGCTACTTCCATCATTCGGCCGGAAAAACTTGGGAGGCCCGCAACGACCGTTCCGATCAACTGCTCGTGGCGGCCAGCCCCAACGATTTCGTAGCCGACACCCATTGGTTTCGACCCGATTTCGATGCCTTTCTGGTCAAGGAAGCCATCCAGCTCGGCGTGGAGTACCACGACGAAACCACACTCACTGCCTGCGATATCGAGGCCGATGGCATTCAAATGGCGGGGACACGTCACGGAACCCCTTTCCGGGCGCGCGCCCGTTTCTTGGTCGATGCCAGCGGCCCTCGTGGCTACTTGCATCAGGCGCTCGGTCTGCCCGAGACCCAGTTCGAAGACTTCCCCCGGACCCGGGCTCTGTTTTCGCATTTCACCGGAGTCGGCTCATGGGCCCAGGGCAACCTGGTCTTCAACGATGCGCCCTTCCCTCCGGATGATGCCGCCCTGCACCACACTTTCGATGGCGGCTGGATGTGGGTGCTGCGCTTCAACAACGGCATCACCAGCGCGGGTTTTGCGGAAGTTTCTACCCCGTCCGCGGCCTCTGTCTTCGATCCGGCTCAAACTTGGAGCCGTTTTCTGAATCGCTTTCCTTCCATCGGAAAACAGTTCGCCTCCGCCCAACCCATCCGTCCCTGGGTATGCGCCGAACCTCTGGCGTTCCGAAGCTCCCGCTGCGTCGGACCTCGATGGGCACAATTACCCATGGCAGCTGGGTTCGTGGATCCGCTCTTTTCCACCGGCTTTTTGCTTTCGCTCCTGGGGATTGATCGACTGGCTCGGGCTTTGGAAAACGGCTGCACAGAAACCGCCCTCGCCGCTTATGAAACCGAGACGCTGGCTGACCTCGACGCCACCGCGCGACTCATCAGCGGCGCCTATCGAGTGCTCGGCAAGCCCGATGCATTCGAAGCCCTGACCATGCTTTATTTCGCAAGCGCCAGCTTTTCCGAAACGGCGCTGCGATTGGGTCGACCCGAACTGGCCCCAGGATTCCTCCTGCGGGCCCACCCCCGCATCGCACCTGCCCTGCGCGCGCTCCTGACCGACGCCGGCCGAGCACCCGAGGACGCTTGGATCGCCCGGGTGGCAGCAATCATAGAACCCATCAACGTGGCCGGGCTGTGCGATCCGGAAAAACGCCACTGGTACGGGGTGGACACGGCAGACCTGCTCCAAGGTTCCTCAAAATTGGAATCCAGCCCGGAAGCGATTCAAGCCATGCTCCAGGACTGCGGCCTGTAGCAGAGGTGTGGGTCCGCCACTCACTGGGCCGAAGAACTCCGCGTCGAGGGGGCTTCCGAGCCTGTCCCCAAACGTCATCAGATTTCCGTCGCCCGCCGGGCAAGGACCGTGTTTCATCCGCCAGCTTTTCTGACCATGCCGAAGCGCACCGACATCCACTCTGTCCTCATCATAGGCGCGGGTCCGATCATCATCGGACAGGCCTGTGAATTCGATTATTCCGGAACCCAGGCCTGCAAAGCCCTGCGGGAAGAGGGTTACCGTGTGATCCTGGTGAACTCCAACCCGGCCACCATCATGACCGATCCGGAGTTCGCGGATCGGACCTACATCGAGCCGGTCACCCCGGAGGCGGTGGAGAAGATCATCGTTCGTGAGCAGGCCGAAATGAAGCGGTTGGGAGCCACCGGCAAGCTGGTCTTGTTGCCGACGCTCGGCGGCCAGACAGCGCTGAATACGGCCATGAAGCTGCACCGCTCCGGTACGCTCGAGCGACTGGGTGTGGAAATGATCGGCGCCAAGGCCGAGGCCATCGAGAAGGGCGAAGACCGCCAGATCTTCAAGGACCTGATGCTCTCCATCGGTCTGGACGTGCCCATCAGCGGCACGGCCCACACGCTGGACGAGGCACGCGCCATCGCCGCCAAGATCGGCCGATACCCGCTGATCATCCGGCCGGCTTATACCCTCGGCGGCACCGGCGGCGGCATTGGCTACAACCGCGAAGAGTTCGAGGAGATCGCCAAGCGCGGGCTCGACCTGTCGCCGGTCAGCGAAATCCTGGTGGAGGAATCGCTCCTGGGCTGGAAGGAGTACGAGATGGAGGTCATGCGCGACCGCGCCGACAACTGCGTCATCATCTGCTCCATCGAGAACTTCGACCCGATGGGGGTGCACACCGGTGACTCCATCACGGTGGCCCCAATCCAGACGCTCACCGACAAGGAGTACCAGATGCTCCGCGACCAGAGCTTCGCGGTGATCCGCGCCGTGGGTGTCGAGACGGGCGGCTCGAACATCCAGTTTGGCGTGCATCCCGACACCGGGCGCATCGTCATCATCGAGATGAACCCCCGGGTCAGCCGCAGCTCGGCCCTGGCGTCCAAGGCCACCGGGTTCCCCATCGCGAAGATCGCCGCCAAACTGGCGGTGGGCTACTTGCTCGACGAGATCCGCAACGACATCACCCGCGAGACCCCGGCCAGCTTCGAGCCGACCATCGACTACGTGGTGACCAAGATCCCCCGCTTCGCCTTCGAGAAGTTCCCGCAGGCCGATCCGACGCTGACCACGCAAATGAAGAGCGTCGGCGAGGCCATGGCCATCGGACGCACCTTCAAGGAATCCCTCCAGAAGTGTCTGCGCTCGCTGGAGATCGGTCGCAGCGGCATCGGCGGCGACGGCAAGCCCTGGCGCGTCGGCACCCACAGCTACGGCGACCGCGAGGTGCTGCCCAAGGACCTGATCTCGCGGAAACTCAGCGCCCCGAACGCCGAGCGCATCTTCTTCATCCGCCACGCGTTCCGCGCCGGATTCAGCATCGAAGAGGTGTTTCACCTCACCAAGATCGACCGCTGGTTCCTCATCCAAATCCAGGAGTTGGTGGATTTCGAGGAGACGCTGGCGAAGTCGGTCAACTGAGCCCACCCGCTCGGCGTTCGGTTCACGGCTCCGAGTTGCGATGGCCTGCCGCCGGGATTCCGAGTGCTGAGAGCAATTCCGCGGGCAGCCGACGCGGTTTGTCCTCGAGATTGGTGCACACATGATGGGTGTACCCCTCTGCGCGCACCTGCCCTTCCGAACCTACGACTCGGTAGCCCACGTTCAAACGCACGCCCCGCGCCTCGAGCACCCACACTTCGATTGTCAGCACCTCGTCATACCGGGCAGGGCTCCGGTATTTCAGTTGAACTTCGAGGACAGGGAAGATCAACCCCTGGCCGTGGTGCCACTCATCGAAGGATTTGCCCATCGAGCGGAACCAGTCGCCCCGGGCCGCTTCAAGGAGTTCGAGGTATCGGCCGTAATAGAC
>Ga0255127_1000230_pt1 | contig 30096 bp, 29 predicted proteins | sample Law_Miss_RepB_8d_FD_188555 | JGI IMG/M metagenome (GOLD analysis project Ga0255127, IMG submission 188555) | Freshwater microbial communities from St. Lawrence River, New York, United States - Law_Miss_RepB_8d | ecosystem: Environmental > Aquatic > Freshwater > River | place: USA: New York...
TCAATTCGATCGCTGGGATGGAGAGCTTGGAGCGCATGGCACTTCGACCTTCAACAAATGCCAGACCCCGCCCCGCCACGCAAGGCGCGGATTTGCGGAGGGGAATGCGGCGGTGCGGCGGTTTCCGGTACCGAAATTTTCGTTATTTACCGAGGGCCGGGTGACTCCGGGAGCACAGGGGTGCCATCGCGGTCGGTGAAAATCCAAGCCGTCAGAAAGCTGAAGCGACAGTGCTGAGCTCGCTTGGGACGATCAAACCGTGAATTTGAAGTGGTGATAAACACTCCAGTCGCTTTGCCCAATCCGGTTTCTTGCCCTGACCCGGAAACGCCCTCGCTGAGCCCCAGAGAAATGGGTCATGAAGAAGGGGATAGGCAAATCGCTGTCCAATGCCTCATCGAGGTATCGGTCCCCACGGTCTTCTTTGACACCGAGTTCGAAGGTGTAAGTGATGGGATAGACCCCAGAACTGGGAAACCATCGGCAATCCACGATCCGCGGGTAATGAGAGAAGACGGTCTCATCCGCGGGGATGATGATCTCTGGGACCGTGGGCGAACCGTCCACCGAGAACCTTCCGTTGAACGGATCCATCTTGGTGAAGACTTTTCCGTCGGATCCAAAGCCGATTAGAAACGCATAGGTTCTTGGATGTGGAACCATCGGCATCTGAAGGAATCCGTAGGAATAATAGGGATCCGTCGGGCTCGACTTTCCACCCCGATATCGGTCGTCGAGTGGTGGCCCCAGCAACGCTGTGGTTTCGTCCCGCGACATTCCCACCCGAACGGCCGTCCATTTGTCGTAGTCAGGTTGGATGAATTCAGGCTCTGGGGTGAAATGAGGAAAGGTGAAGCGCATTTTTTGAGGCCGCTTTGGCTGACTGACAGCGAGCTTGAAATGACTGTTCTCGTGTCTCAAGTGTCAGGCAGCCCTGTTCTTTCGTCGGGGTGTCTGATGAGTGGGTGGATTTTTCGGATGTGGCAGGTCAACTCCTTCGGGTTGACCGTGCTCACCATCCCTTCCGCAGGGCCTGGAACACGAAGGTGACGAGCAGGGCGACGAAGGCTAGGAGGACCAGGATGAGCAAGCCCTTGAGGAGCTTGAGGCCCAGCTTCAGGAAGAGGACGGCCAAAACGAAGCCCGCCGCGGCCACCGCAGCACAGGTGATCCATTGCGCGGGGCTCAGGGCGGGCAGCATGGCTTCCCTCCGGGTCTAGGGATCAGACTGGCTGGGCTACAGCCGAGGTGCGGGCCACGCCCGCCTTGCGCAACGCCTCGGCACCGTGCCGCAGCATGCGCTCGGTGACTTCCCAGCCCAGGCAGGCGTCGGTGATGCTGACGCCGTACTTCAGGTCTTTGGGGTCCTTCAGCGACTGGGCACCTTCGGTTAGGTGGCTCTCGACCATCACGCCGATGAGGGGCTTGCAGCCTTCGGCCCGCTGGGCGATGAGGTTCATCCACACGTCTTCCTGGCGGGCATGCTGCTTGCCGGAATTGGCGTGGCTGCAATCGACCATCAGGGCCTCGGGCAGTTTGGCGGCCTTCAACTGGGCCGCGGCTTCGGCGATGGAGGCCGCGTCGAAATTGGTGCGGGCTCGTCCGCCTCGCAGGACGACATGACCGTCGTCATTGCCGGTGGTGCGGACCACCGAAGTGACGCCTTCCTGATCCATGCCCAGGAAATGATGCGAGTGGCGGGCCGACAACATCGCGTCGATGGCTATTTGCAGGGAACCGTCGGTGCCGTTCTTGAAGCCCACGGGCATCGACAGGCCGCTGGCCATTTCGCGGTGGGTTTGGCTCTCGGTGGTCCGCGCACCGATGGCGGCCCAGCTGATGAGGTCGGCCAAGTACTGCGGCACCACGGGATCCAGGAACTCGGTGGCGGCCGGGAGACCCAGGTGGTTCACCGCCAGAAGAAGGCGTCGTCCGATTCGCAGGCCGGTGTCGACATCGTAAGTGCCGTCCAAGTGCGGGTCGTTGATGAGTCCCTTCCATCCGATTGTCGTGCGGGGCTTTTCGAAATACACCCGCATCACCAGAAAGAGTTGGTCCGACACCTCGGCCGACAATGCGGCGAGTTTGCGGGCATAGTCCATCGCCGCCTCGGGATCGTGGATCGAGCAGGGCCCGATCACCACCAGCAGGCGCGGATCTTCGCCGCGCAGGATGCGCTGAACGGTCAGGCGGCCCTGGACCACGGTTTCGTTGGCGCGCTCGTCCATCGGCAGCGCTTCCTTGAGTTCGCGCGGTGCCGGGAGACGTCGTGTGGCGACGACGCGGAGGTCGTTCGTCTTTTGCATGTCGGGAAGAGTGTAGGGGTAGAAAACTAAGGTTGGAAGGGCTGCGGTGCGCCGGGCAGCAGCTTGACGTGGGCCTCGGCCCGGAGTCGGTCCCCGTATTCGGGAATCCGGACATCCATCTCACGTTGTACCATCATTTCACGGATTTGGTCGGCCACCTCGGCCATCGGGATGACCCGGGCCGGGATGTCCTCGAGCTTCTTGAAGAGGTGGAATCCAAATTGGGTGGATACCACCTGGGCGTGCAGCGTGCCGGGCTTCAGATCCCAAACCGCCTTCTCAAACTCAGGGAACATCTGCCCCTTTTGGAAAACGTACTCGCCACCGCGTTCCCGCGACGTGGGGTCCTCGCTCACTTGCTTGGCCAAAGTGGAAAAGTTGGTCCCCGCCTGGAGTTGGGCGAGCGCTTCTTCGGCCTTCTTCCGTTTGGATTCGATGATATCGGCGGGAAGCTTTTCGCGGTTTTCTGGGTTGATGGTGGCGAAGAAGATTTGGGCGGCCTTCACCTGGTCTGGTTTTTTCCAGCGGCTGGAGTCGGAGTCGTAGTAGCCTTGAATGTCCGAATCCGGGATCCGGATGCGGTTCTTCACTTCACGGTCGATGATGTTCACCGTCAGCGCTTCTTCGAACTTCTCCTGACGGAACGTCTCTTCGGTGAGACCCGCCTGGGCCAAGGTCCGGAAGAAGACTTCCGGGGAGGGGGCGCTCTTGATGATGCCGTCGATGCGGCTCTTGGATTCAAAGAGGGCCCGGTTGGTGTCGCTTTGGTCGGCCCGACGCAGCACCAGTTGCACGAAGATGAGGGTATCGAGGGTGCGTCCGCGCAGGACGTTGAGGTCGCGATCCGACAGCGAACGGCCCGCGGCGGCGGCCTCGGCGACCGCTCGTGACACCTTGGCACCGACAGCGCTGGCGGTGATGCGGATGCCGTCGCCGGTGGCCCAAACCGCTTCTCCATTCGTGGAGACGGCGCTGATGGTGGGCGGGAGGGCGGCTGATGTGTTGGTGTTGGAAGTGTTTCGAGCGGCCGGCGCGGTGAAAGCGTCCAGCGAATTGGTCAGAACCAGCTTGGGGGTCGGGCGCCCTGAAGCCGAAGGCGGCACGGCGCTATTTTGCGCCAAGACCATCGGCAGGAGCCACATCCATAGGGAAGCAATCAACAACCTCATGAAGGGATAAGACTAACCCCCAGCCTCCGCGAAAACCAGCCCGGAACCCGCCATCTGCATCTCGCGAATGGAGCGACTTAGCCACCTTGGGATTCCCAGGCCGGTTTCTCCGTTTCGGTGAAATGCCCGAGACGGCTGCAGATCGGTAGCGGTTCTGTCTGGGATCAGTACCGGAAACCCAGCCTATCCAGCCCGCTTTGCACCTCGGGGCAGGACATGAAGAGGCGCCAGAGCAGGCCGGTGCGATGGTTTTCCAGCATGATCACGATGGGGCCCTGATCGATGGCGAGGTACCAGGGTTTGCACCACCGGTGATGGAGGCTGAAGCCGTCGTAGAAGCCATAGGGGCCGTAGATCCAATGGCCGAGGTCGTCGTGGAAATGACGGAGGGCTCGCTGGCTTTCCCTCGGGGTGTACGGGAAGGACGACAAGGCGGCCGTTGGGGAGATCACTCCCAGGTCTTCGCCCGGGCGGTGTGCCGCGTAGAACCCCACCGAGTATCCGGCGGTCAATCCCCAGCACTGGGGGCCATAGCCAGAGTATCCCTTCGGGTTGTCGATGCAGTGCTGCCGGTTGATTCGCGTGTGCTCCACGTTGTGTCGCCAGTAGTCGGCGTAGCGGTCACGGAGTCCGCGCGGGTCGAGTCCCAGGAAAGAATAGTGGGACCAGAAGAGGGGGCCGCCCGACCGGGAATCCCCCTGATGGTTGAGCTCCAAATGCGGACCTGGAGTTTTTGGATCGGCGTTGTTCCGGATGCGCCCGCCGCGCGCCCAGCCCTCGTGGTAGGCCGCCGCGGGGATGGGGTGTGTCGGGGACGAGGCCGCCAGCACGTAGGTGATCAGGCATTCGTTGTAGCCCTCGATCGGGAAATTCATGGCCCAGCCCTGGTTGGGTGACCAATGCCAGTAGAGGACGTTCTGGCCGCCGCGTTGATACCAGTCCCATTCCACGCCGCGCCATAGGCCGTCGATGCGCTCGGCCAGGGCTTGTTCCGCAGGGGAACCGTCGCGGAAGTATTGCCGCACGCAGAGAAGGCCTTGGATCAGGAAGGACGTCTCTACCAAGTCACCGCCATTGTCATCGCGACTGAAGGGTTTAACCCGGCCGGTGGGGCCTTCCATCCAGTGGGGCCAGGCTCCATGGAACCGCTCAGCCTTCTCCAAGAACCCCACGATGCGCTTCAGGCGCTCGGCCCCCTCGGCCCGCGTTATGAACCCGCGCTCGATGCCCACCAGCAGGCCCATCACGCCGAAGCCCGTGCCCCCGGAAGTGACGATGTGCGCGTCGTGGTCGGGGTAGTCGCCGTCGACATGGAAGCGTTCGCGCGCGGCACCGGAGTGGGGTTCGGCACCATCCCAGAAGTAGCGGAAGGTGCGGTGTTGGACTTCGCGGATGAGGGCGCTATCGCTCAGGCGCTTCGGCGTGATGGGCTCCGGTCGCTGCGATGCAGCCCACGCAGTGGTCGCTATGGGACCCATGCCGGCACCCAACGCGAGGGCGACGAGCCGGAACAGAAGAGTGCGGAGCATGGCGTGTCGGGACAGGACGGGTCGGAGCGAGACGAGAAAACCGCTAACGGGCTATCCCGCTGGAATGCCCGAATTCCAGCGAGAGAGCCGATCAATGAGCCGTGGCCGTGGCCGGTTTCGACCAGCTGTCCTGGGCCTTCTTCAGCTGCTTGGCACTGAGACCAAAAGCCTTCAACACTCCGGTGGCCATCATGCGATTGCCTTCGGGATTCATGTGCACGCCGTCGCTCGTGAGCAGGTTGCCCTTGTGATCCGGGCCGGCCTTCGTGATGGCGGCTTGCATGTCGGCATTCAGGTCGGCCAACCGGCACTTCTTCTTCTTGGCCAGATCGCGGAGGAAGTCGTTGTAGGTGGCGAGCTTCTGGTTGTTGGAGTTGGGCGCATCCTCGCCGATCATGGTGGATGTCAGGATCATCACCTTCACACCGGCGGCCTGACTCTTCTCCACAATTTCAGTGATGTTCTTCTTGTAGGCGTCCAGCGGGATGCCGTTGGCCCCGTGCCACACGTCGTTGACGCCGCAGCTCAAGGTCATCCAGTCGGGTTTCTTGCTCAAAACATCACGATCGAGCCGCTCGAGCATTTGGTTGGACTTGTGACCGCTGATGCCCGCCGGAACCGCAGTGGCCTGAATACCGTTGGCCTCGAGGCCACGGATCACCAGCGTCACATAGCCCTGGGGCTCAGCACCGGCCTGTGTGATCGAATCTCCCATAAAGCCGATCTTCTGGCCCTCTTTCACGGCAATGGAGGCGGCTTCGATAGGGCGGTTGACGAGTGTCGTCAGCAGGACAGCCGACGTCAGCGTGGCGACCATCCCAGAGAGGCGTTGAAGGGGCAAAAGGCTCATGGAGGCCAATAGGATGCTCCCGGCTGCAATGGGGGTCACGCGGGTTTTCAGAACTTCCGCTCGACCAAGTCCTTTGCTCGTGATTTGACCCCGGGGACTGCTTGGCAGCACTTTCTGCGTCACATGACAGCACTGGAATCGGAGATCTTGGAGGCGTTGATCCGCTTGGAGAATGCGGCGACCGGGGGGGCGACCGGGCAACGGGAAAGTGTGCTGCCCTTCGTGCAGCATCTGACCGAGCTGACCCGCTCGTTGCCTCCGGAAACGTCGCCCGACTTGCTGCATTATCTTCACAAGCGCAGTTATGAGAAGGCCCGGTTCTGGCTTCAGGGGCGCGATGCGGAGAACGCCGCCGGCAATTGCGGTCACGTGTGAGTTCAGACTCAGGCCTCTTTTTTAATGAATCCTGCCGATACGATCGCAGCCGTGGCCACACCTCCTGGCACCGGAGGGTTGGCCGTCTTGCGGCTTTCGGGACGGAAGGCATTGGGCGTTGCCGACCAATGCCTGCGATCTGCGGGCGGACGAGTGCCTTCGAATTTCACTCCGCGGATGGCGGTTTTCGGTGAAGTTCACCGTCATGGACTTCGCGTGGATGAAGTCGTGATCACGGTCTTCCGGGGCCCGAAATCCTTCACGGGCGAAGATACCGTGGAAGTGGCTTGTCATGGGGGCATCTTGGTGACGCGTCGGGTCTTGGAGGCGCTCTTGGCCGCGGGGGCCCGACCGGCGGAACCCGGCGAGTTCACCGCGCGAGCCTTCCTCAATGGTCGCATGGACCTGGCCCAAGCCGAGGCGGTCGCCGACCTGATCCACGCTCAGACCGACCGTGCGCTGGGCACTGCGCATGCTCAGTTGGCCGGAGCGTTGTCGCGCCGCATCGAAGGCCTGCGCGATTCCCTGATGGGCGTCCTCGCGCACATCGAGGCCCATATTGATTTTCCGGATGAAGACATCTCCCCGGACACCACCACCGTGCTAACAACGAAGCTCGTGTCGTCACTGGATGGGATCGACGCGTTGTTGCGCACAGCGCGCGAGGGCCGTTTCTTGCGGCAAGGGGTTCGCACAGCCTTGGTGGGGCGACCCAATGCGGGAAAGTCTTCGTTGCTCAATCGCCTGTTGGGACATGAGCGGGCGATCGTCTCTCCGGTGGCGGGAACGACTCGGGATACCCTGGAGGAAGTGGCTCAGGTTCGGGGCATTCCGCTGGTCCTGGTGGACACGGCCGGCCTTCGGGAATCCGAGGATGTGGTGGAACGGGAAGGAATCCGACGGAGTCGCGAGGCGGCCGCGGAGGCGGAGTTGATCTTGCACATCGTGGATGCCTCGGTGCCGTGGTCGGTCGAGGAGGATGCGCTGGTGGATGCGTGGGCCGGCAAAGTCCGGATTTGCGTTTCCAACAAGTGCGATCTCCCCGGGGCACAGGTTCACCCGGGCTCCGTGCCGGTGAGTTGCCGGACCGGAGTTGGGTTGGAGGACTTGGAGCGTGCCATCGAAGAACGACTGATCTCGCGGAGCATCGGAGGCAGCGGAGACGAGGGCGTGGCCATTGGAGTCCGCCATCAGCTTGCGCTGGAGCGGGCTCGGGAGGCGGTTCTCCAGACCTGTTCCGGGCTCGAGAACCAACAGACCCTGGAGTTGGTGGCCTTCGAGCTGCGGGTGGCGCTGAGCGCTTTGGGCGAGGTGGTGGGTAAGACCTCCGTCGACGATTTGTTGGACTCCATTTTCAGCCAGTTTTGCCTCGGCAAATGAGTGACCACCGCGGGGTGTCGAAGGAATGCGTGGGTGCGCTGAGCAAGTTTTGTCCGCCTCCCGACAAGCCGGGGCGAGCCCTGAAAGTCGAGTTCGGGGAGGTTGAATCCAGCGATTCCTGTCGGCGGATCTTTTTGCGGCAAAGACCGCGGGTTCCACACGAGATCCCGACTGGGCGCAGAACACGGAACCATCATGCACTCCCTCCTGAACCATCCCCTCGTCGTTGATTTTCCTGAGCACAAGGAAGCCATTCAGGCGCTGAAGTTGAGCAACGCCCACTTCAAGCATCTCCTCGACCAGTACCAAACCGTGGACGAAGGAATCGTTCGCATTGAAACCGAGTTGGAGGCGGCCTCGGACGAGCGCACTGAGCAATTGAAGCGCCGCCGTCTTCAGCTCAAGGACGACTTGATGGGGATGCTTCTGAAGAACGAGTCCCTCTCCCACTGAACACGCACTTCGGACCCTTCCGATGAGGGGGTTCGGGCGGGCGCTCCTAGCGGGGTGCCCGCTCGACAGAAGCCCAGGCGTTGTAATCGGGAACCCCGCTGTTGGGGTCGGTGAGACCGCCTCGGAGCAGGACATTGCCTTCGGGCCAATGGATTTGGAGATTGCCGGAGGCGATGGGAGCGATGAACACGCTGCCATCGTAGTGCCCCGTCACGTTCTTCAGACGAACCCGGTCGCCCGTCACCAATCCCATCCGGTCGGCATCCTCGTCGCTCATGAACACAGCGTCGCGCGGAGCCCCAGTCAACGGGTCGATTTCGGCGTAAATCAGCGAATTGAACTGCTTGCCGCGGCGGGTGCTCACCATGAAGCGGTGAGGTTCTGAGCTCGGGCACTGGCCTGAAGTTCCGCAACCAGAGTCCGCCTCGACCACCGCCGAAGTCGGCACCGCGATGGCCTTGAACCGGGCCCGGCCATCGGGCGTGGCAAAAGCCCCATCGTCGCACAACCGGGGACCGCCGTATTGGACGGCATCGCCGGTTTTGCGCAGGTGCTGGCATCCCTCGTAAAAGGGAACCACCTGGGCGATTTCTTCACGCAAGGCCCAGCCGTCTTTTCCACCTAACAAGGCCGCGCGCTCCGGCCAGACCGCGGCCGCGACATCGCGCAATATCTTCCATTCGGCCCGAGCTTCACCCACCTGGCGCGGGATCTCCGGACTGAAGGCGATGCGTCGCTCCGTGGTCGTTTCGATGCCACCATCGTCCTGCTCGTAGCGGGTCTTGCCTGGCAGCAGCAAGACCGCCTCGCGGGCGGGCAAGAGCATCTGGTCGGCCAGGAGGATGTCTTGGTGCACCCGGATGGGCACCGCCTCCAACGCCCGTGCCACGCGATCGGGATCGGGTAAGGTGCGCAAGAAATTGCCACCCACATTGTAGAAAACATCGAGCTGGCCCGCCTCACAGGCTTCGACCATTTCCACGGCGGTCATGCCGGGTTCTGCGGGCACAGTGAACCCATATTCCCGGGACAACTCGGCCGCATTGGCCGCAGTCAGTGGTTTGCCCCCGGGCAGCGCCGTCGAATAGCATCCCATCTCGGCTCCACCCTGGACCGAACTGTGACCCCGGATCGGCATCAATCCGGTTTTTTCACGCCCCACATAACCCATGGCCAGGCCCAGATTGAGGACCGCACTGACCGCATCGCCACCGTAGCTGTGCTGCGTGATGCCCATGCTCCAGACGAAGACGGCGCGTGGGGAACGGTGCAGCAGTTCAGCGAATTCCTCCATGGAAGACCGCGGCAGTCCGGCCGAGCGCTCCAGGTCGTCGAAGGTCATCGCAGCCAACGACGTTTTCAGTGCGGCGAAATCGCTGGTGTGCTTCTCGATGAACTCCTGGTTCACCCATCCGCGTTCGATCAGGATTTTCAACACCCCGGAGATGAACGCGATGTCGCCCCCTTGCGTCACCGGAAACCACCAGTCAGCAATGGCCGTTCCGAAAAGCGCCGACTGGGCGGTGCTCGGCACCCAGTAGCGTTTCATTCCGGGTTCGAGGTAGGGGTTGACCAAGGCCACCTTCGTTCCGAGTTCTTTGGCCTCGTGGAGGTATTTGGTGGTGACCGGCTGATCGTTGGCCGGATTGGATCCCCAGAAGACGATGAGATCGGTGCCGTACCAGTCCTTGTACGAACAGGTCGAGGCAGCATACCCCAAGGCGTGCTTCATGGCTCCGGAGCTGGGCGCGTGGCAAAGTCGGGCGGCGTTGTCGACGTGCGGAGTGCCGAGGAACCTCGCGGCCTTCTGGGCCATGTAATAAACCTCGTTGGTGACGCCCCGAGCCGTGACGAAGAAGGCCAGTTTCCGAGGATCGATGCCTCGGATCCGTGTTCCCAGCCGCTCCAGGGCCGCTTCCCAGGAGATGGGCTGGAAACCGGGTTGTCCGGCTTCCCGGATCATGGGGCAGGGGAGGCGGCCGAGTTCACGCAGTTCCGCATTCGACTTTCCCTGAAGGGTCGACACATCCGCCAAGAGACGGGGGTCGAAGGCGGGCATCGTGTTGAGCCGCAACAAGTTGAGCCGGGTCATGCAGAGGTGCGGGCCCTGGATGGTCCAGTCATGCAAGCCTGCCACACCCAAAGCGCAGCCGTCGCAGACCCCGCGCGTGACCACCTTCCAGGCGTAGCCGAGGTTGTCCCGATTGCGCCAGACGATGTCGGCCATGTCGCGGAAGTGCTTGGGCTTGGTCTGCCCCAGCCCTAGCGGCACAGCATTGCGCAAATGCTCCGCCCAGGAGCGCGTGACCCGGTGTGACATGGGCGGAAGTCTGGGCCTACCAGCGGTGCTCGGGCAACGGTGGTTTCACCGGAGGTTTGCCGGTCAAAGCCGGCCACGGACCCAACTCCGGGCCGGCTTTGCCGATGAGTTCAACGTTCAGTCGCTTCGAATTCGCACACGACCGGCCGGTGGTCGGAAGCCACACCCCAGTCCGGCAGCGTGGGTAGGTAACTCCCTTCGCGGCGCCATTCACGGGCCATTCCGGTGCTCAGCAAGATGTAGTCGATGCGGCTGTAGGAATCCTCTTTCCCGTAAAAATGGGTCCAACTCACATGGCGTGGATCCCAGCGTGGGTTTTCCGAAGGGGCTTGATCCCCATTGCGCTCCACCGGGCGGGTGTCGAAGAGGGATCGATTGCCGGATCGGCCCAATAGCGCCTTCAGGGCGGGGCTGTCCTTGGTGTCGTTGAAGTCACCACACACCAACACATTGGCCTTGGGGTCAGCGCCGAGTCGGGTTTCCACCAGGCGTCGCAGGGCCCGCGCTTCTTGCTCACGCATCTCGGCCTGATCGGCGGATCCGATGGTGCGCTTGGACTTCAAGTGTGCGGTGAACAGCGTGAATCGATAGGATGGACTGACTTCCAGATCGACCTCCAAGAGCCCGCGGCTCGTTTTGAATCGGCGGCCTTCCAGAAGAAAGTTTTCCTGGGAATGGGGGCGGCGGGCGACGATGGGAAATCGACTTAAGACCGCCACGAAGATGTTGGTGTCGTAGCCGGAGACGTGTTCCCAATGCGGCAGATCCAGGCCTGCCTGACGGAGGCGCGACTGGAGTTCCAGAAGGGCATTGGTGGGCCCGATCTCCTGGATGGCCAACACATCAGGCCGGATGGTGGTGAGGGTTTCAGTGACCTTGCGGCGTGCGGCTTCGGGCTTGGGAACCCGGGTGCCGGATCGTTCCACGAGGTAATTTTCCAGGTTGTAGGTGACAACTTTGAAACGCGGGGTTTCCGCGATGAGGAGGAAAGCCCCGAAAAATGGGGCAAACAACAGTCGTGACAATTTCATACAGCACAGTCTTCGTTGAAAGTGACCCGAATCTTTTTTTGCGCGATGATTTCGTGATGATAGGGTCAACGCTGTTGACACAAGAACACTCAGGAACAGTCCAAGTCCCGGTCTCCACGGGAGGTGCAATTCATACGAAGGACCCTTCGATGACCGACAAGCAGAGCGAGCGCGATCATCGCCAACTGCGCATCGACAAGGTGGGTGTCCGCAACCTGCGTTTTCCCGTTCAAATTCGGGACAAAGCACCGGAGTTGCAAAACACCGTGGCCACCATCGGCCTCTTCGTGGACTTGCCCGAGGAGTTCAAGGGCACCCACATGAGCCGCTTTGTCGAAGTCCTCAATGCCCACGGAGCGGTCATCCATGTGGAGAACATCCCCGAGATCCTCAAGGCCATGCAGACCCGATTGCATGCCCATGCGGCTCATCTGGAGATGCGGTTCCCTTTCTTTCTCACCAAAAAGGCGCCCGTCTCCGGCAAGGAAGGCGTGATGGACTATGAGGTGGGTTTTGATGCGGCCCTCGAGGGGGGGAAGCTGGATTTCATGCTCACCGTCAAAGCCAACGTCACCACGTTGTGCCCTTGTTCCAAGGCCATCAGTCAGTATGGGGCGCACAATCAGCGGGGCGAGGTGACCGTGCAAATTCGTTCCAGCAAGGTGATCTGGATCGAAGACCTCATTCGATGGATCGAGTCGTGCGGTTCCAGCGAAATGTACTCACTCCTGAAGCGGGTGGACGAAAAAGCCGTGACCGAGCGTGCTTACGAAAACCCCGTGTTTGTCGAAGATCTGGTTCGGAATGTCGCCCTGCGGCTCAATGAGCATCCGGACATCCTCTGGTACCAAGTGGAGGCGGAAAATCAGGAGAGTATCCACAATCACAACGCCTACGCCTGTATCCGCAAGGCCTGAGAAGCCGGTATTGCGGTGGGCTTTGTGGGGTAGATTACCTGAGGAGGAAAACCTCGGGCGGCTGACTCCAAAAACAAAAACGGCACCCATTGGGTGCCGTTTTTGTTGCTCACACACGGAGAACGCTCCGTGCTCTGATCATTCTGCAGACGTCTCTTCCGGGAATTTCGGTTCGCGGAGTGCTTTCAGTGCTGGAATGGTTCGGGAGGAACCAACCTTGCGCTGAAGTCCGGATCAGGCCTTCGGGGCGGCCGTCTTGGCGGCGGTGACCCGGTTGAGCTGCAGCTGAAGGCGGGAGGCCTTGCGGCTGGCGGTTTCACGCTTGATCACACCACCTTTGGCGGCGCGAGCATAAGCAGAGGTCGCCACGGAAAGAGCAGCCTTGGCTTCGTCCAACTTGCCGGCGGTCGCGAGTGCCAAGAACTTCTTCTCGAACGTCTTGACGCTCGACTTGACGGACTGGTTGCGCTCGGCCTTGCGGGCGTTGCTGCGGACGCGTTTCTCGGCTGACTTCGTATTCGGCATAATCGGTTCCTAGAAAAGGCGAACTTGATACGGTGTCTCTGCCTCCCTTGTCAACGGCTTGTTTGGTTATCGGATACTCGCATCCATGCGCGGCGCCCAGTGCATCGTGAGTTTCGCCTCCATGGGGCATCCGATCGCAGTTCATTTTGGCTTCGGGGATTCAAACGGGAAACGAAGCCTTCGACCCCCCAATCATTCCACCGGGAGGAATTCCACCGAGAGGAGTGGCTTTGGTGAAAAGTTTGAAAGGAATGGTTTTCGGGCTGCGAATCCATGAACAGCCACCCGGTGTCGGGTGAGTCAAAAACATCAATACCAACAAACAAATACCGTTATGAATACCATCCAAAACCTCACCCACTCCATCCTTCGCCGCTTCGCTCTGGCCGTCTGTGCCGTGGGTGTTCTTTCCTCGGCAATGGCCGCTCCACTCGCTGCCGCCGAATCCACGGCAGCCGTGGCCACCGGCAAGACCAGCGAAGCCCGCCGTATGTCCGCCCGCAAGTCGACCTATCCGTTCCGCGGTGAAGTCGCCGCCGTCGAGGGCAAGTCCATCGTGCTGGCCAAGAAGTCCGGCACTCGGCCGATCGAGGTGTCCGAAGAGAGCCTGATCGAACGCGAAGGCGCAGCGGTTCGCCTTGAAGACGTCAAACCCGGTGATTACCTGAGGGGCATGCTCCAGAAGACCGATGCCGGTGGCGAGGTTCTGGTTCGGGCCAGTGCGGGCGGCAAGTATGACAAGCCGCTTGCCAAGTCGGGTAAGTCCGCTGCGAAGACGGACAAGGCCGAACGCTGATACTCGGTGCGGCCATTTCCAGCGGACCGGTGTCCATCACTCGGACACCGGTCCGTTTCTCAGGAGACCGCGTGGTTTGGCGGGTCGGATTTGGCCAGTTGCTCCCGCAGTTCAGAGGCCTCTCGACCAATGGCCGCGAGTTGCTCCGGTGCGATGCGGGTCAAATTGCGGACTTGCAGGCTCATGCGGGGATTCTTTGCCAGGAGTGCTTGGTGCCGAGCGAGGAAGTCCCAATACAACGTGGTGAACGGGCAGGCCTTCGGGCCGGTGGCCTGGGCCGGGTCGAATCGGCAGCCCTGGCAGTAATTCGACATCCGTTGGATGTACTTTCCGGTGGCGATGTAGGGCTTCGAGGCCATCACGCCCCCGTCTGCATACTGCGACATGCCCAGCGTGTTGGGCAGCTCGACCCATTCCACGGCGTCCACATAGACTGCCAAGTACCAACCGTGGACTTCCTTGGGGTGCACGCCCACCAGCAGCGAAAAAAGCCCCGTGACCATGAGGCGTTGGATGTGGTGCGCGTAGCCCAGGTCGAGCGTTTGGCGGAGCGAGTGGCGCAGGCAGTTGAACTCGGTGTCGCCGGTCCAGAAAAACCGGGGCAGCGGTTGAAGGGCTCCCAAAGCGTTGCGCTCGAGGTAGCCCGGCATCGAATGCCAGTACACGCCCCGCACGTATTCCCGCCATCCGAGGATTTGCCGGATAAACCCTTCGGCGGCCGGCAGGGGCACTCGACCAGAGAGGTAGGCGTTTTCGGTCGCCTCCAGAACTGTCCGCGGGTGCAGCAGTTTGAGATTGAGCACGGCGCTGAGGCGGGAGTGGTAGAGCCACGGTTCTCCCGTCCACATGGCATCCTGCCAACGACCGAACTCCGGCAGTCGGTGAGCGATGAAATCGTCCAAGGTCGACTGGGCTTCGGCTGCGGTGAGCGGCCAGTCGAAGGCCGTCACGGAACCGGGGTGGGAGCCGAATCGCTCCTGGACCATCCCCAAGACTTCCTGGGTCAACGCATCCGGGGGAAACCGGCGCGGCGCGGGCACAAAACCGGGGCCTTGTTTCCCAAACGATTCCCGGTTTTCGGCGTCGTAGTTCCATTGGCCACCGGCCGGTTGATCTCCGTCCATCAGGAACCCGGTCCGTTGCCGCAGTTCGCGGTAGAAGAACTCCAATCGCAGTTGCTTGCGTCCGCGGGCGTGAGCGGCGAAGTCCTCGGGAGAACTGAAAAAATGCTGATCAGGTCGGGCCACCCAGGCGATGCCAGCGGCTCGGGCGACTCCCTGCAGTTGATCCTTCAATCGCCACTCTCCGGGATCCACCGCATGGACTTCTGCCGGACGCACTCGATCGAGCGTGAGGGCCAGTTGGCTTGCCAAGGTTTCCGCACCTTCGGCAAGTCCGAGGTCGGCTCTGTCACCGAAGCTCCACTGTGAACCTGAGACGTTCAGTTGCCGATAGGCTACCGGCCAACCCCGCTCGCGAAGTCGGTCGCGAAAGTGGCGCATGGCGGCCAGAAACATCGAAATCCGGCACTGGGAGTTCCAGACATGCGTGGCTTCGCCCGAGACCTCGGCCATCCAGATCCAGTCGAGCTCCGGATCGAAGCCCTCGAACACCGTGGAGTCGGCGTCCAACTGGTCCCCCAACACCACGATGAGGCGTCGGCAGGGGTGGACTGGGGTTGTTGAGGTCGTTGGCATTATCCGCCCGTCTGGAAATCGGTGGCGGTGGCGATCGATTCTTGCTCGTCGGCGACCTTGTTCAGTTCCGTGGCCCGGTCCCGCAACTTTTTCACCACGTAGCGCCCCAGCGGCATGCGGAAGGGGGCCTGGCCGGAATGCACCATGGTCACGATGGCCTGAGCGGCTCGGGCCGGATCGCCGGGCTGTTTGCCGTCGATGACTTTCAGGAACTGGGCGAACTTGCCGGAACTGCGATCGTAATCGCTCAATCGCTGGGGAACCGGCTCCAGGGAACGGCCGATGAAGTCCGTTCGGAAGGGGCCCGGCTCGATCAAGGTGACCCGAATGCCCAAGCCGAGCGTTTCGGCTCGAAGGCTTTCAGACAACGCCTCCACGGCGGCCTTGGCTGCGCCATACACTCCGAATCCGGCGTAATTGGAAATGGCCGCCGCCGCACTCAGGTTGATGATATGTCCGGCGCGCTGGGCTCGGAGTCGGGGCAGCACGGCTCGGATGACATTCAACGTTCCGAAGAAGTTGGTCTCCATGCAGCGCCGGATTTGGTCGGGCTGGCATTCTTCGATGGCCCCGATCAATCCGTAGCCGGCGTTGTTGACCACCACATCCAAGGGGCCAAAGCGCTCGATGGCCGCATCAAGGGCGGCGTGGATTTGGTCTTCGTTGGTGATATCCAGAGCGAGCGCGAGGGCCTGCTCCGGAACGACGGCTGCGAGGGGCTCGATGGAGGAAATATTTCGAGCGGTCAGCACCACCCGGTCGCCTGCTTGGAGGGCTGCCTCAGCGATAGCGCGACCGAACCCGGAAGAACAGCCGGTGATGAACCAGGTTCGTGGACCGCCCGATGGATTGGAGCTCATAGACGGGTCATGCTAACCCCAGTCCCCAGTCCTGCAAACCGGCCTGCCCGCCGTCGGTCGTTTCGCACGACTTGGCGGTGCTTGCGGTTGTTCTCCGAGGACGCCTAACCTGACCGCATCGCCGTGGCCTTGTTGTGTTTTCATTCGAGTCGTTGGTCTCGTCCGCTCCTGTGCGGTTTGGCGTCGTTGGGCCTGGTCTCAGCGCCTCTGTCTGCGGCGGATTTCTGGGCCGATCATGTCGAGCCCATTCTCAAAGAGCATTGTGTCGAATGCCACAGCCCCACCCGCTCCAAGAGCCGGCTGGACCTCTCGACCTTTCAGAACGCCTTGCGCGGTGGTGACCGAGGGGCGGGGTTCGTTCCGGGCCGTCCGGAGGAGAGCAGCCTGTATTTGCTGCTCAAGCCGGGAGCCGACCCGCACATGCCGCCGAAGAAACAGCTTTCGGACGAGCAACTCGCCTTGATCCGCACCGGTATTGAAAAACTGGAGGCCAAGCCCGCCGCGGCCGCGTCCTCCGAATCGGCGTCGAATTCATCGACCTCATTGGCCACGGGCGCATCGGTAGTGCGCAAACCCGTGTGGGTGCCGCCGGCCGATATGGCCCCATCGGCGGTGATCGATGGATTTCTGGAGCGGGGTTGGAAGGCCCGCAAGGTGCGGCCTGCGGCTCGCGCGGACGATGCCACTTGGCTGCGGCGCATCCATTTGGATCTCGTGGGGCGGATTCCCACCGAAGAGGAGGTGGCTCGTTTTCAACGACTGCCCGCTCGGAAGCGGCGTGAAACCACGGTCGATGGATTGCTGGCTCATCCCGAGCATCCGCGGCATCTCCGGGAGATGTTCGATGTGCTGTGGATGGGACGCCCGACGGGCAACGCCGAGGCCCAGCGTCGCGATCACCATTGGTACGAGTTCCTCGAAACCTCGTTCCGCGAGAATCGCCCGTGGGATGCGATGGTGCGCGATCTCATCGTGGCCCGGCCCGCGAAGCCGGATCAGCGCGGCCTGGTGCAATTCCTCTACGAGCGGCAGAACAATCCGCAGGCCATGGCCGAGGCGGTGGCCCCGCTGGTCTTCGGCCTGCAGATTGGGTGCGCCCAATGCCACGACCACATGGTGGCCCGCGAGATCAAGCAGGCCCATTACTGGGGCATGGTCGCGGCCTTCAATCGGTCTAAGAACGTGGATTCTGACGCGGGCTTCGGTTTGGCCGAGTCGGCCATCGGCGGGTTCGTGAGCTTCGCCAATCTCAAGAAGGAGTCCCAACAGGCGCGGTTGGTGTTTTTCAATGGTCGTACCGTCGACGAGCCCTGGCCCGCCGAAGGGGCCAAAGAAGTGGATGCACCCGAGAAGTACCGGGTGCCGCCGCCGAAGAACAAGGAGCGCCCGCCCGCGCCCGCCGAGCCGCAGTTTTCGCGCCGGCAGGCCTTGGCCGAGGCGGTGACTCGCGACAACCCGTTGCTGGCCCGGGCGGCGGTGAATCGCGTGTGGGCCATGTTCCTGGGCCGTGGATTGGTGCATCCGGTGGACCTCATGGATTCCCAGCATGCTCCCAGTCACCCCGAACTGCTGGACTGGTTGGCCCATGACTTCGAGCGCAGCGGCTACGACTTGCGGCGATTGATCCGCAATTTGGTGCTCTCTCAAGCCTACCAACTCGATTCGCGCCCCGCGCCCGGCAAAGCTCCGGCCGACGAGGCCTTTGCCCGGGCCATCGAGAAGCCGCTGTCGGCCGAGCAACTGGCCCGTTCGTTGATCTTGGCGGCCGGTCCTTGGAAAGCCGATGCGAAGTCACCGGCAGCCTTGGTGACCGTCGACCCCACGTCGCTCCAGCGAGCCTTGGTCCGCGATTTCCCCAACCTGTTCGCGCCCGAATACAACGCCACGCTCCAGCAGGCCTTGTTCCTCTCGAACTCTCCGGTCCTCGAATCGATGCTCCAACCGCGACCCGGCAACCTGGCAGAACGCTTGGAGGGCTTGGCCGATGATCCAACCCGGGTGAAGACCGCCTTCCAGGCCGTGTTGGGTCGCAGTCCAGATCGCGACGAATTGCGGGCCAGCGTGGCCTATCTCCAAGAGCATCCGGGGCAGGGCGGTCGGTCGCAGTTCCTGTGGGCGTTGTTGTCCGGGGCGGAATTCCAGGTGAACCACTGACGTCATGACACCGCCCCCAGACCCGCACACCCTCATCCCCGGAATGGCCGGTGCCACCTGCGGTCAACCTGATCACGTCCTGCACCGGCGGAAGTTCCTCACCGGCCTGGGCGCGGCCGGAACGGTGTCGCTCGGCAGTTGGGCCGGGCTTTTTTCGCTGCCGGCCTTTGCCCAGCAGGCCAAGCGCACCGCCAAGCGGTGCATTCTGTTGTGGCTTTGTGGTGCGCCGAGCCAATTCGAGACGTGGGATCCCAAACCGGGACGCATCAGTGCCGGCCCGTTCCGCTCGATCCCCACGAAGCTTCCGGGTGTCCACTTCAGCAGCTTGATGTCCCGATGCGCCACCATTGCCGACAAGCTGGCGGTGGTGCGCTGCATGAAGACCGACCAGAACGAGCATCTGCAGGGCATCAACTTGCTCAATCGGGGCTCGGCACCACGGCCTCCGTTCGTGCGCCCGGTGCTCGGGTCGGTGCTGGCCCAGCAGTTGGGACATCTCGACAACCCGGTGCCCAATTTCATCCTGCTGGACCCGTGTCCCGAGGGGAACGAGTTCAAGGAATTCAAGGCGGGCAACTGGGCTGGATGGCTGGGGGCGCAGTATGGGCCGGTCCGCGTTGGCGGCGATTATCGCATCGAGAACGTGCTGAGGCAGGCCGACTTGTCGGCCGAGGATCACGAGTCGCGCAACGCCCTGCGACGGTTCCTCACGCGGAAGTACGAGAACGACCGCAAGTCGGCCGCCGCCGCCTCGCAGAATGCCGTGTTCGAGCGGGTCAAGGGGCTGATGAGCTGTGCCGACCTCTTCGACCTCGAAAAGCTCCCGGCCAAGGATCGCGAACGCTACGGCCCTGGAGCCTTCGCTCAGCACACGCTTCAAGCCCGGCACTTGGTCGAGAATGGCGCGCCCTTCGTGATGGTCTCCAACGGAATGCCTTGGGACAGCCACGTGTTCCACAACGAGATTTACCAAATGCTCACGCCGGAGCTCGACAACGTGATCTTCCAGTTGATCACCGACCTCGAGCAGCGGGGCATGCTCGATTCCACCCTCGTGGTGGCCATGGGAGAATTTGGTCGCACGCCCTGGCTCAATCAGGCCCGCGGTCGCGACCACTATTCCAAGGCCTGGTCGTTGATGCTCGCCGGTTGCGGGATCAAGCGGGGCGTGGTCGTGGGCGGTACCGATGCCGAAGGGGCTGAAGTGGATGGCCAGGCCTTCAACGAGAAGAACCTCTTCGCGACAATTTTCTCCGCTTTGGGCATTGATCCCTACGCTCTGTACGACATCGGAGATTTGCCGAGTTTCCGCCGTGTCGAAGACCGGGCCGAACCCATCCGGGAGGTCTTGGCGTGACGCGTTTCATTCAACCCATTCAACCCATTCAACCCGATTTGGACATCGCCCACCATGGCTGACACCGATCCCAAGTCGTCACCGACTCCGCCCGCAGAGCCCAAGCTCACCAAGGCGAAGGAAATCCAACTCCCTTCGGCGGTCCTGGCTCTGGAATCCACTCCGGACGGGAAGACCCTGTTTGCCGCGTGTCTCGATGGCTCGGTCCAACGGGTGACGGTCGAGACGGGAGAGGCGCTCGCCCTCGGTCGCCATGACAGTTACGCCAGTGGCGTGGCCTTGCTGCCGGGGGGCCAGCAATTGGTGTCGTCTGGTTATGACGGCGTCTTGCACTGGCTGGATCTGGCCTCCGGCAAAGAACTTCGATCGGTTCAAGCCCATCAGTTCTGGTCTTGGGATTTGGCGGCCTCTCCGGACGGGCGATGGGTGGCCAGTGTCACCGGTCAATACCGGGCCGGCAGCTACAAGTACGACCCGGCTCCCGGCACCGAGCCCTCCGTTCGTGTGTTCGACGCGGTGACCGGCGCGCTGAAGCATTCCTGGGACTTCCTGCCGCCGGTGCAGGCAGTGGCCTTCAGCCCGGACAGTCGCCGCGTCGCTGCCGGCAACCTCATGGGCGAGGTGGCCGTGTGGGACTTGGAGACCGGTCGGATCGTCTCGCAGTGGAAGACCGACGACCTGACCAGTTGGGGCATCATCAAGAGCCACCATTTCTTGGGCGGGGTGTTCGCTCTCGAGTTCTCACCGGATGGCGAGCATCTCTACGCCTGCGGCATGGGTCCGATGCGCGATCCCATGGCGGGCAACGGAGTTCAGCGGTGGCAGTCCTTCGATTGGAAGACCGGCAAAAAGCTCGATCAGACCCACGAGGGTGAGAGCGGGCAGGGGTTGATGGAGGCCTTGGCCTTCCACCCGGATGGGAAGCACTTCGTCATGGCCGGCCGGCTATTCCAAGGCACCTGGAACCTCGCACTCTTCGATGCCGCCACCGGTCGCAATCTCTTCAGCATCGACGCCAAGCACCGCATCACCGACGCCCGCTTCAGCGCCGACGGCCAGCGATTGTTCCTAGCCAAAGCCCGCCAGCAAGAACTCAAGAACGGCCGCTGGAACGAATTCGGCCTCATTGAGATCCACACGGTCTCCGGCCTCGGGGCCTGAGCCTGAGCGAATTCGCCCGATCCATCGAGGTCGGTAGATTGACAACTGTGTATGGACGGTATATACAGTAGTCACGATGTCTGATCGGTCCCCATCCTGGACTCTGCCGCTCATCTCGCCAGCGGCACCAGGGGCTCTGTATGAGCAGATCATCGAAGGCATCCAGCGCGAGATCAGTGCCGGCCGTCTGCGCCCGGGCGACGCCCTGCCATCTTTCCGCCAACTCGCGACCGACCTGATGGTCAGTGTCATCACCGTGAAGCGCGCCTACGAGGAGCTGGAGCGCGAGGGAATTCTCTTCCGTCGGCAAGGGCTCGGGACGTTTGTGTCCGAGACCGGTCAGGATCGCAACCGGGAGGCCCGCCAGGCGGAAGCCGCGCAGCTCTTCCAGGCCGCGATCGCCTCCGCCCGACAAGCCGGCCTGTCCGATCGCGAGATCGTGTCCCTCGTTCGTGAATCCCTCGCAAACCTCTCGAACCAACCCAACCCATGATCCAGAACGCCATCGAGATTCGCGGCCTGACCAAATCCTTCGGCAAGTTCCGCCTAGGTCCGCTCGACCTCACGGTGCCGCGCGGTTCCATCTATGGATTCGTCGGCCCCAACGGAGCCGGGAAGACCACCACACTCGACCTGCTCCTGGGAATGGGCTCACCCGATGGGGGGCGCATCCTTGTGGACGGGCTCGACCACGCCCGGGATGAGGTCGCGGTGAAGCAGCGCATCGGCTACGTGAGCCCCGACTTGGATTTCCGAATGTGGGGCAAGATAGGGAAAGCCATCCGCTTCGTGCGAGGGTTCCACCAGGGTTGGGACGACCGTCACTGCGGGCAATTGTTGCAGACCTTCCGGCTCGGGCTCGACGACTCGATCGCCACGCTCTCCTACGGCAGTAAGATCAAGCTGGCCCTCGTGCTGGCACTGGCCTGGCGACCGTCCATCCTCATCCTCGACGAGCCGACCGTCGGACTCGACGCGGTGGCTCGGCACGACCTGTATTCCGAGTTGCTGGCGACCGTTCGCGATGAGGATCGCACGGTGCTGATCTCGTCCCATGCCCTGGGCGATATCGAGCGGTTCGCCGATCACGTGGGATTCATCAAGGAAGGGCGCATGCTCCTGGAGGGCGGGACCGCCGAACTCTTGCAGCGCTACCGGATGGTCGATTGCCAGACGACCGATCCGGGTCGTCTGACGAATCAACCAGGGCTGGTCATCGCCCGGAACGACGGGAATCACCTCCGGGTGCTCGTGGACCGCGGGGAGCACTCCGGGGACTGGCTCCAGCAGTTCGGGGCCCAACCCCTGTTCTCGGCCCCGGTCACGCTGGAAGAATTGTTCATCACCCTTGCCAAAGCCTGACCATGCGACTCCATCCGTTGATTCTTCAGGATCATTACCGGCGTTGGTGGTGGGCCCACCTCTTGGCGTTCCTCGGGTTCGGAGCCTTCGGGGTCGCGGTCGGTTTCGGGTTGGATCCTCACAAGATTCCGCTGGGGGCCGGGGCCTATCTGGGTGTGTGTACTCTCGTGGTGGCGTTCCACGCCCGTACCTTGTTGTCGTTGCCCATCCGCACGAGCGAGGTGGGGACCACGTTGTGGTGGATCGCCGTGCCCCTGAGCGCGCTGGCACCTGCGGCCGGTCTCGCTGTTGGATGGACGGTTTCAGGCCTCTTCGGAAGCACGGTTCCCGTCGATGTTGCCGCCTTGCTCCGGTTCCTGCTGCTGACCCAGTCGGTGAGTGCCTTTCAGTTCACCGTTCTCTGTTTTATACCGAATGCCTACCCCTCTAATCTGCGGGAGGGAATTTGGCTCGGGTTCACGATGGCGTTTTGGTTGATCGGCTTGGTCGCGAGTTGTCCCCTCACCCTAGTCTGGTCCAAGTCGCGAACCGTCTGGGATCCGCTTTCCTGCGTGATCCTCGCGGTGGGTGCGACGTGTGGCCTCGTGTCTTGGCGCCGGCGCACGGCGTTCCTGCTGAAACGAGCCCGGAAGAATGAAGGTCCTACGCAGAGCGTCAGGTCCACGGTGGTTCTGCCCAAGCCTTCCGGCCTCGACGGATTCGCAGGGCTCTACATCCAAACGGTGCTCCGCATGGCAGGGATCGGTGTTGCCTCCAGCGCGGTGGCCTGGGGCATCCTGGCCTGGTTAGGGAAAATGGTGTCGATGCGAATCGGAGATTTTTGGGTGGGACCGAGTGTAGTGATGATCGTGGCATGCCTACGGTCATTGAGGCACTGGCGAACGCTTCCGATCTCCGTAGAACGCATGTCTTGGCTCATGATGAGGCTCCTTCTCACCGGATATTGCGCTTTGATGCTGCCACTGATCGCGATGCAATGGCTGACCAGTCAACCGTTGGTATGGTCGGACTTGGGATTGATGATGTTGGTGGGCGGGTTGTTCGCGGTGTTGTTCGCCTTCGCGCTGCGGTTCGGCATTAATTGGTTCATGCTGCCATTTTTGCTCTTTTCGATCACCCAGCCCATGTTGAGTCCGATTCTTGGTTGGTTTTTTGAGCAGGGAGGGAGGCAGTCTGCAACTGCTGCGTACGCCGTCACCGGAGTCATCCTGCTCTTCGTCGCCCAAGCTTGGATCGTGCGAAGCCTGCGCCACCAGTCGCGCATCTTCTCTCCGGGTTTCCACCAGTTCGGACGTCTCAACACGAGTGCCTGACCCAGCCTGGGCCTGAGGTTCTGGTCCGTCAGATCCGGTGCAAGGAACTCCTGCCGCGCGTCCCATGCTCAGTCGGTTCAGGCCGCTTTGAGCAGGGCCAGCGGACGGACTTTGGCGGTGAGGGCCTGCTCCCGTTTCCGCAAGTCGCGGAAGTCGCAATTGCTTTGCACCCGGAACCAGAATTCCCAGGTCTGCCCAAAGAATCGACCCAACTTCATCGACATCTCCGGCGTGATGGACCGCCGTCCCAGAACGATCTTGTTGATGGTCCTCCGGGAGACGCCTAGAGCCCGACCCAGGGCATTTTGCGAAATCCCGAGCGGAATCAGGTACTCCTCCAAGAGGATCTCGCCGGGGGTGATGGTTTTCATGGATCTCATCCTACGACCTCCTGGAAGGGTGTCCATCGGAGTCGAGGGTGTCTGGTTCTCGAGCCCTACCAGAGTCCCACGTTTGGCAGGCTACGGCTTGGCCAGGGCCTTGGTCGCGGCCTGTTGGAAGACGCGACGGATTTCGCTCGCATCGCTGTTGGGGAAGTTGGAGCGCTGGACCATTAGCACGTAGGCGACGCCTTTGACGGGATCCACCCATGCTTGCGTTCCCCAGGCGCCGCCGTGGCCGAAGGTGCCGGGCGAGAGCATGGCGGGCACTCCGTCATGCGGGGCCTTGAGCACACAGGTGCCGAGGGCCCATCCGTAGTTCAGCCCGCGCCGACCGTAGGTGTCGTTCTGGAAAAAGCCCGTGGGCAGGGTTTCGGGCGTTTGGGGCGTGGACAGCTGTTTCATCGACGCCTCGCTCAGGTAGCGCACGCCCTGGAACCGTCCGCTACCGAGCAGCATCTGGCAGAACCGGCCATAGTCTTCGGCCGTGGAATAGAGGCCTCCGTTGCCCTGGGGCGGACGGTCGCGGGGGCCGAATTCCGGTCGGGGCGGCACGGCTTCGAGCGATCCGGTGGTTGCGTTCTTGGCGTAGGCGGTGACCTGACGGGCGCGTTCCGAGGCACCGGGGTAGAACGTGGTGCTCGTCATGCCCAGCGGCTGGAAGAGGCGTTTTTTGAGAAAGGCGTCGAAGCTCATCCCACTGACCACCTCGACCACGCGGCCGGCGGCGTTGATGCCGCTCTGGCAGTAGCTCCACCGGCTGCCCGGCTCGAATTGCATCGGCGCGGCCAGCCAGAGCGGGACCAGGTCGGCCAGAGTCTTCGCCTCGCGGGCGGCCGGCCCACCCGCTTCGCCGAGTCCGGAGGTGTGGGTGAGGATCTGAATCAGGGTGAGGTTCGCCGGCTGGCCGGAGGGCGTCTTGAGGTTCGCGAACTCGGGCAAGTACTTGGCGACCGGATCGTGGACGTCCAGCTTGCCCTCGTCCTGAAGCATAAGCACGGCGGTGGCCGTGATCGGCTTGGTCATCGAGGCGATCCAGAACACCGTGTCGGCCTGCATCGGCTTATGGGCCGCCATATCGGCAAGTCCGGTGGTCTCGAGGTGCAGCACTCGATCCTTCGAGACGACCATGGTGACCGCGCCGGCAATTTCGTGGCGATCGACCTGCTCCTGAAGAGCCGCCCCCACGCCGGGGAGCTTGGGGGATTCTGCTCGCACCGCCGAAACGAGCAGTAACGAGGCGACCAAAGGCGCGAGGGGACCCGCAGCGCGGACAGTAATCATACCCGCGAGCATTCGCGAGCGCCCCGAGCCCCGTCAATCGGGACCCGACTGGAACCATACCTGACTCACTGCATGACGAGCCCCCGGTCCGCACCCAAGCAGCTGGAAACGGGGCGGGAAACGGGGGCAGGGAACGATTCTCGAGTTTGGATCCGCGGGTGGTGGCGGAGTGTCCTATTCTTGGGACGGCCGGATGATTTCCGTGCCCCGGGCTGGGCTCCGCGGGACCAGACCTGCGCGCGCAGGGAAGCTCGAAGGCGGAACGGCGTTCGCGCGGCGCGCCAGGGATGAGGTTGATCGCTTCCAGTGCTTGCTCCGGTCCGGTCCCGCTGCCGCCTGAGTTGCCTGAAGTAGCCAACCTGCCCCCGATCACCCCGCGATCTTCGCCCCCAAGGCCGGGAACTCTGGTTACCCACCGGCCAGGAACACTGGCAGGGAGGACGGATGGACACCGATCGCGTTTCCCAGATTCGGAAATCGTTCCCGGACCCCGTTCCCGTTCCCGGCCTGAAGAGCGGCGGAGGCCGGCGATGATGGACGCTGGTGGGCGACTCCAAGCAGGACCAGCGGCAGCGGGATCGGGCTGGCGCGGGAGCGGGTGGGGGATGCGATCACTCGATTCGATCGCGGGCAGCGTGAAAGCGTTTCCCTGATGGAGCTTCCGAGTGAGTGCTGGTCCGGTCCCTCGGAAACGACACCGGGAATCCACCGGATGCGCCGCAGTCGCCCCAGGCCCCGGGCCAGGCGTGCCGGCGCTTACCGATGGGGCTCAGAGGGTGGATTGGAATTCTTCGAGGCTGGATGCCCGGGCGGCTCGACGGAGCAGGCCTTTGAGGGTGCGCTCGTTGTCGAGGGCGTTGATCCGCTCGCGCACGGATTCGGGCACTTGGCCAAACCGGGTGTCGAGGACGTCCAAGATCGCCTCGCGGGCATTTTGGAGGATGCCTTTTTCGAGACCTTCCTTGAGGGCGAGTTCTTCGAAGAGGGTGATGTGGGGCATGTTTTTGTCGGGGAGGCGTTGTTGGAGTTGGTTTATGAATTGAATCTTATGCGCGTCTGGCAGGGGCATCAACCAGTCGATCAGGCGGTGCAATTGTCGGATTTCCAATGGGAGATATCCCTCGTTGGAGAATTGGACGGTAAGTTCGAGGCGGCAGTCGCTGAGTTGCCGGGGGTTGTGGCGGTGCTGTTGGGTGCCGAGGTGGGCGGCGATGATGAAGAGGACTTGTTGGTGGCGGTAGCGCGGGTCGTCGAGTTTGCCCTGAAAGTCGATGGTCTTGCAGATGCGGAAGCGGAAGGTGATGCCGCAGCCGAGGGACTGGTAGCGGTACGATGTGGGGCGCCACTTGCGGCTGGTGTCGCCGAGGATGGCGAGGGTGAGAGGTTTGACGCCGTATTTGTCGAAGATGCGGTAGTGGTAGGTGAACAGGCGCTTGGGCAGGTCGGGATCGTAGTGCATCTGGACCTCGATGTGGATGTAGAGCCACTGGACGGTGCCATCGAGGAGGCGGACTTTGAGGAGTTTGTCGACCCGCTTGGCTCCGATTTCGGAGGCCGGGGTGATTTCGTGGAGTTCCTGCTCGAGCGATACCGGCTTGAAGGACCAATCGATGGTGGCAGCGACATCGGGAAAGGTGACCTCGAGGAAGGACCGGGTGAACTGGTCGATGGTGTCTTTCCAGGGGCTGTCGTGATTGAGAGGCTTGTCCATGCCTCCAGTGATTCGCTCGGTCGGGGGCGAATCTTTCACCGACGATGCAGTTTGTCGGGCGAGGCCGTGTGTCCTCCGGTACACCTGATCGCTTGCCCGGGCGTTTGCGGTTGCGGCCCAGATGGGCCGAAAGACGTTCCGGGGCGTTGGGTGTCGTGGCCCCGACGGGGCCGAACGGGGAGACAGGTTTAGCCCTGGGGCTCAGGAGGTAGGGTGCCCCGGGAGATGAGGCCCGGGTCAGGGAATAAATCCCGGAAAAGGGGTCAGGGAACGATTCTCGATTTTGGATCAGCGGGTGGTGGCGGAAGGTTCTATTCTTGGGACGGCCGGATGATTTCCGTGCCCCGGGCTGGGCTCCGCGGGACCAGACCTGCGCGCGCAGGGAAGCTCGAAGGCGGAACGGCGTTCGCGCGGCGCGCCAGGGATGAGGTTGATCGCTTCCAGTGCTTGCTCCGGTCTGGCCCCGCTGCCGCCAGGGTTGCCTGAACTAGCGAACTGGCCGCCGATCACCCCACGATCTTCGCCCCAAGCCGGGAACCCTAAATACCCACCGGCCAGCCCCTTGGGCAGAGAAAGGTGTTCTACCGATGGCGTCTGCCAGAATCGGAAATCGTTCCCTGACCCCGTCCCCGTCCCCATCAAGTGGGTTTCTGCGAGAGGCGTTGCCGGATCTCCATGAGAAGTTTGCGGCCACGGGCCGGGTTGCCCCGTTGCTGGCGTGCCAGGAACCGGGCTTCCGCCTGACGTTCGGCGATGACATGCGTCACGAAGTTGTCGAAGAGCCGTTGGACACTGGTCCCGGATTCTCGCGCCACGCTCAGCAAGGCCTTGTGCCGCGATTCGTCGCACCGATAAGGAATTGTTTTCATGGTATGGCTTTCAGGTGTTGCGCCGGGGTCACCACCTGCGGCGAAGTGAACTTGAGTTCGCCTCGTCCGAAGTCCCGAAGGTTGTGCGTGACCAAATGTTCCACGCCGCCGGCGATCGCAAGCTCGAGAACATGATCATCCCCGGCATCCGGCAGGTTGGGCCGCCACCGGAAATAAATGGGCTGCCAGAGGGCCGCGGCGCAGAAGTCGTCCAGCAATGCCTCGCGTTCTTCCGTTGTGATCGGCACCCGCCGCCACAGGCTTTCCCGATGGATCAGTTCTTCATATTCCGCGAACAGAGCGGCCCCCATGACCGCTTGATCCGCCCGGGCCAGACACCGGTCCAGGACCTCCGCACTGGCTCCCTATGCGCTGCGCAGTGCCGCGACGAAGACGTGGGTGTCCTGCACGATTTCCACCTAAGGACGATGGTATCACCGGTGATGTCAGTCAAGCGGCTGGTCGGAAGGGTTCCCTCCTTCGGTTTTCCCTCCGAGCGCAGGTATGGTCCCGGGGGAGCGACACCGGGCTCCCACCGGATCCGCCGTAGGCGCTCCAAGCCCCGGGAGGTGAGGCCCGGGTCAGGGAACAAATCCCGCACCTGATTCATCGTCAGTTCGAGGGCCGGAAGGATCGAATTCTTTCAACGTTCCATGGGAAGCGACGGAAGCGTCTTGGCAAAAATGCAGTGAATTGCAATATTGCCAAACATGTGGTTCCGAAGAACTTACGAGGAGCTTCTGCGAAGCCCAACCGAGGCGCTCCGGTTGTTCCCGGTCTGGCTGTTTCTGGGGCCCCGACAGGTCGGTAAGAGTTCCCTGCTTCGGCGTTGCGCTGAACCTGATCGACAAATTGTCAATCTCGACGACTTGGCCACCCGGGGTAGGGCGCATCGCGATCCCGCCCTCTTCGCCGCGGATCTGCGGCTGCCGCTCCTGATCGACGAGATCCAGTATGCACCCGCCTTGCTGAGTGCCATCAAGCAGTTAGCCGATCGACCGATGACGCCTCCAGGCGCCATCTGGCTGACTGGATCCCAGAGTTTCGAGGTCATGCAAGGCGTTCAGGAATCGCTGGCTGGTCGGGTGGCGGTCCTGAACCTCTTCGGGCTCTCCGATGAGGAAAAGGGATCTCCCCCGAGGACTCCGAAAGAGGCCTTTGAGCGGATCTGGTCGACCTCGTTTCCCAAGCTTCAGGGCGTTTCCGGAGCGGATGCTGTCGATTTGTACCTGTCCAGTTACCTACAGACCTACATTGAACGGGATGTGCGGGAGCTGCTGGGCATCCAGAAGCGCCGCGAATTCGAGACCTTCGTCCGGATGTGCGCCCTGCGAACGGGGCAGGTACTGAACACGGTGGAAATCGCCCGGGATGTCGGAATTTCGCCCAATACCGCCAAGGAGTGGATCAGCCTCCTGGAGGATAGCTTCCTCATCCGACTGGTCCATCCGCATCACACCAACCGGACGCTGAGGATGATCAAGAGCCCGAAACTCTATTTCCTCGATGCCGGCTTGGCGGCCTGGTTGGCCGGTTGGCGGGATTCGGAGACGCTCCGCCTCTCTCCGATGGCCGGCGCGATCTACGAAACTCAGGTTTTCGGCGAGTTGCTCCGGCACTACCGGCACCGAGCCCGGGAGCTGGAGATCACCTACTGGCGCACCCGTGACGGTGAGGAAATCGACTTCCTGGTCGAGGCGGCGGGCCGGGTGTGTCCGATCGAGGTCAAGATGGGCACTCCCGATGGGCGATCGTTACCCAAGCTCGGACGGATGTCGGATTCGCGTTGGGACGTCGGGCGGGTGGTCTCCTTGCTGCACCTGAACCCCGAATCCCTGCCCGTGACGATTGCCGACGGTTGGCAGGGTGCTTCCACCTCGAACCTGTCTTTTCTGCCGTGAACGGGCCGGGGAATCAGTGGCTGTCTTCGCAGGTCTTGATGCCCGAGAGCGGGTAGAGGGGGCAGAAGCCGAGGCCGGCCGTGAGCATGGGGATGAGGCCGAGTAGTCCCCAGGGCTTGTCGAGAGCGGTGCCCAGACCCAGGAGGGTGAGGCCGACGAAGAGGCGGATGGCGCGATCAGACAGACCGAGGTTGGTCTTCATGAGTACAATGCCGGAGGCGGTTTTGGAAACCCGGACAGCCTCAACACGGTGCCTTCGCTATCCGCTTCGGACAGCGCGAATTTTGTCCGTGAAGACTCCATCCTTGGCTCGATGCTGGTTCGGGTTCGGCTCTGGGTGGGCGGGTGGTTTTGAAATCGGAGTCGAAATTCCCGTGGCGGATCCAGGGCAGCCAC
>Ga0255127_1000231_pt1 | contig 30061 bp, 26 predicted proteins | sample Law_Miss_RepB_8d_FD_188555 | JGI IMG/M metagenome (GOLD analysis project Ga0255127, IMG submission 188555) | Freshwater microbial communities from St. Lawrence River, New York, United States - Law_Miss_RepB_8d | ecosystem: Environmental > Aquatic > Freshwater > River | place: USA: New York...
AGGTAAACCCGTGTGTTCGAGAGGAAGCTCAGCACGGGGGCAAGTGGGCCAGAAGCTCACCGACCCAACCGAACTCAGCCCCGAGTGGAACCCGCAGCTTCCATCCGTTAGGGGCCACGATCTCGGGCCAGTCGCACGGCGTAGCCGCTGCGGATGATCGAGCCGTCAGATTTTGTCGGACTTCGACCGCGACGAATCGGGGTGCCGACGTGGAATCAATAACGCGACCTGCACTGCTAGCCGGTGGGTTGGCGCCATCGACCGGAGTGGTTCGGATCCAACGGTTCACGGTCAGTGGGTGGACGCCAATCTTTTGGGCGAACTCCCGCTGGTTGAGCCCGGAGTCCCGGAACTCACGAACGAGTTGATCGATCTCGGGTTGGTTGCGGCGCCGGCGAGGGCTTTGGATGTCATGCATCCCTCACCGTCGCCTGGCTTACATCGGATTGGGAACCATGTTGACCACCGCACGCTTACGTTGGAGTTCCAGCCGATCAAATCGATTAAATGATGCGGATCAGGGGCGGACCTTGAGACTCGCCGCCCGGGCAAGCCGCCGCTGGTTTTTGTCGAAGGTGAGCAGTTCGGTCGCATCCAGGTGGAGCGCCGTGGCGACGTGGAGAATGTCGAGACCGCGGTGACCGCCGGTCTTCGTATGTCGGCGCGAGAGCAGTTCTGCGCGGCTGAGCACATCGGTCCATTCGGCCGTAGCCAGCACGACCGCACCGCTGTCGAGATCGGATTGAAGGTCGGCCAGAGCCTGGTCGGCGTGAGTCTGCGGGAATCCTTTGGCCGGATTCTGCCGGTGCAGCCACGCCTGGAAGCGCATCCCCTGGCGGAATTCATGCAGCAGCAGGGTCGAGACATGCAGCGGCTCCTTCATCTCGGCAAAATGGGCGGCGGCCGCCGGAGAATTGTCCTGCCTCCGGTAGAGCGCACACAGAAAGGAGGTGTCCGGGTAGGCGATCATCCTTCTTCGCTCTCCAACTCGGCCGCCCGCATCGCCTCGACCTCCTTGGTGGAGAAGACCCGATCGCCCCAGGTGGTGCGAAGCCGTGCCATGATGTCGGGCTTTACAAGCCGGGGCGGCTGAGCCGGTTGGGCAGGCACGAGGCGGGCGAAGAACTTGCCTGCTTTGGTGATGACGACCTCCTCTCCGTTCTCGATCCACGCGGCCACTCGGGCGAACTCGTTCCGAAGGTCTCTGACCGTGGCCGTCTTCATTGTGAGACACAAAGTGTATCACCACGCGGATGATGTCAACGAGGTCACCCACTGGGCGACCGCAGGAGGATCGGTCGGGAGTCGGTGTGGACGATCACTCCATCGGGGACAAAATGGGCAAACCGGGGAAATAGGTGCGGAGATAGCCGCGATCGATGGCGGCGAGACGGTCGGCCTGCACACTGGCGTGAGCGGCGATGAGAAAGTCCGGGATGAGGTGCTGTCGTGGCCCACCTTCCCGCCGGTACCTTAGGAATATCTGGCCTGCGCGGTAAGCCGCAGCCGGGGTGATGGGATCATAGAAAATGTGGAGGCGGTCCAAGTCGGCGAGGGCCGATTCCACGCTGGGATAGGCGATGGAGAACTCGGAGAAAGCGATCGGGGAGATGATCAATTCGCCTTGAAGGGCCGCCAGTTGAAGGCTGTTCCGCCAAGCCTCCCAACCGGGTTGTTTCCGGTACAGAAGGATCAGGACCGAGCTGTCGAGGGCGGTGCGCATGGCGGCGGCTGTTCAAGGCTGAGCGGGTGAGGGCAATTCGACCGGTCCCCGCAATTGGTCGAGAACTTCTGGGATGCTCAACTCGGCCCACGGGTCCGTGGCATCGGTTCCAAATTGCTCCCAGGCTTCGGCTGGAATGGCCTTGGTGGCTTTCAAAAAGGGAGAGGTTTCATCGAATTCCAAGATGTCGCCCGGCTTGAGGTGAAGACGGTTGCGGATGTCGATGGGGATGGTGATTTGGCCCTTGGAAGTAAGAGTAGCCTGCATTCCTAAAAAGTAAGAGAAAAAAGTAAGGAACTCAATCGAGATCCATGGCCCTGGGCATTTACCGCTCGCCGCTGCTCCTCCTCTGCCTTTCGGGTTGGTCTCCGGGATGGGCGGCGATACGGTTCCGAGATCCATGGCTACCATCGCTGTTTTGGGGACATTCGACACGAAGGGGGAAGAGCATCGCTATGTGGCGGATCGCATCCGGGAGCACGGGCATGCGGTGCTGCTCATCGATGTGGGTACGCTGGGGCCGGCGACGCTGGAGGCCCAGGTGACTCGTGAGGACGTGGCCCGAGAAGCCGGTGCCGATTTGGCCGCGGTGGTCGCCCGGCGCGATCGCGGCGAGGCGGTGGCACTGATGACCCGGGCGGCTCCGTTGGTGCTGGCGCGGTTGCAGCGCGAAGGCCGCATCGACGGGGTGATCTCGCTGGGCGGCGGTGGCGGTACAGCCATTTGTACGTCGGCCATGCGCGCGCTGCCCGTGGGTTTTCCCAAGCTCATGGTTTCCACGTTGGCCAGCGGCAACACAGCCCCCTACGTCGGCGTGAAGGACATCGTGATGATGCCCAGCGTGGTGGATGTGGCGGGCATCAACCGGTTGTCGCGCGTGATCCTGGCTCAGGCGGCTGGGGCCATTTGCGGCATGGTGTCAGCGCGTCCGCCCGAGGCCGTGCTCAAGCCGGTGATCGTGGCCTCGCAGTTCGGCAACACCACGGCCTGTGTGACACGCGCCCGGGAGATCCTCGAGGCCGCAGGCTATGAGGTGATGATTTTCGCGGCCACCGGCACGGGCGGCCGAACGCTGGAGTCGCTGGTGGAGAGCGGGCTGGTGTCCGGCGTGTTGGATATCACCACCACCGAATGGGCCGATGAACTCGTGGGCGGAGTCTTGAATGCCGGCCCCACGCGCTGCGAGGCCGCGGCCCGTGCGGGGGTTCCGGCCATCGTCACTCCCGGATGCCTCGACATGGTCAACTTCGGCGAACCGGCCACGGTGCCCGCCCGATTCGCGGACCGCCGATTCTACCACCACAACGCCCAAGTCACGCTCATGCGCACCAACCCCGAGGAATGCGCCCAGTTGGGCAAGGTCTTGGCCGAGAAGTGCAATATGTCGAAGGGACCGATCCGGGTGTTCATCCCGCTGCGGGGCATCAGCGTCATCAGCGCCCCGGGGCAGCCCTTCCATTGGCCCGAGGCCGATGCGGCGCTCTTCGAGGCCTGGAAGTCGAACCTGCGCCAGGACATCCCGGTGACCGAGTACGACGGCAACATCAACGATCCGGAGTTTGCCCGCTTGTGCGCCGAGGGGCTGCTGGCACTGATGCGCCGCTGACCGCGGGGTCCGTCTCGAAACCCACTCTCTGAACCGACGCCAATCCCATGACGATTGTCCTTGATCCGCGCTGCACCGGCTACCATCAGCCCGGTCATCCCGAGAAACCCAATCGCGTGGCCCGAACGGCCGACTTGCTGCGGCTGCAGAAATCGATCGCGCTGCAATGGGCCGAGCCCGCGGAGGTTGCCGATGCACTGCTGCTGCGGGGACATACGTCCGAGCACCTCGCCCGATTGAAGGTCGAGGCCGCCTTCGATGCGGATACTCCGTGGCACCCGGACATCGAGGGCCATGCGCGTCGTTCCGTCGGGGCCGCGGTGCGCGCGATGGAACTGGCGGCCTCCGGCGAGCCGGCCTTCGCGCTGATGCGTCCGCCCGGACACCATGCCGAACGGAACCGGGCCATGGGGTTCTGTTACTATTCGTCGATGGCCCTGGCAGTGCTCGAGGCCCGCGCCCGTGGATTGGGGCCAGTGGCGGTGTTCGACTTCGATGTCCACCACGGCAATGGCACCGAGGATGTCTTGAAGGGAGTGGAGGGGGTTGCCTTCGCCTCGGTGCATCAGGGCGATACCTATCCCGGAACGGGTCAAGCGGATGTGGGGCCGAATTGCTTCAACTATCCGTTGCCGGGGGGCACCTCCAGAAACACGTGGCGTCGGACGTTGGAGACGGCGTGGCAGCGCCTTCTGGCGACGAATCCGCGGTTGATCGGCATCTCCGCCGGCTTCGATGCCTACACCAAGGATCCGCTGGCCAATGGCACCCTCGAGCGCGAGGACTTTCACTTGCTGGGACAGTGGGCCCGCGCTTCCGGCATTCCGACATTTGTCATTTTGGAGGGCGGCTACAGCCTCGATTTGCCCGACCTCGTGCTGCACTTCCTGCTCGGTTGGGAAGGGAAATGACCCATGGAACTCGATCCGGACCAACTGAACACCCGGACGATGTACGAGTGGATGATCCACTCGATCTTGCCGCGGCCCATCGCTTGGGTGAGCACGGTTTCGGCGTCGGGAATCGCCAACTTGGCGCCGTTCAGTTTTTTTCAAGGCGTGTGTGCGCGCCCGCCCACCTTGATGTTCTGCCCGGTGAACCACCGGGATGGTTCGCCCAAAGACACCTTGCGAAATGTCGAGGCCACCGGGGAGTTCGTGGTGAACACGGTCTCGGCCACGGATGCCGAGGCCATGAACGCCACTTCGGCGATGCTGGGGTTTGAGGAAAGCGAGTTCGAGCGGTTTGGGGTCACCGCGGTCCCATCGTCGATGGTGCGCCCACCCCGGGTAGCCAGTGCCTCGGTGGCCTTTGAGTGCCGACTGGACCGCATCATTCGCGTCAGCGAGGGCCCGGCGGGCGGCAACATCGTGCTGGGGCGGATCGTGAGGATGCACGTGGCCGACGCGGTGATCGGTGCCGGCGGATATCCGGATCCCGATAAGCTGGACCTCGTGGGCCGCATGGGCGGCACCGACTACTTGCGAACCCGGGATCGATTTTCGATCGATCGCCCGGTCTGAATCGCGAGAAAATCCCTCACCGGTCCGGGAATTCAAACTCCACCTTGCCCCGCTGGCCGAGCACCAGGTGCGCCGTGAAGTTCTTGCCTGCCTTCGACACGAAACCGCTCAGGGCTTCGGTGCGGCCATCTTGCAGGAGCTTCTCGACCTGCGGCCGCTCGACCGGTTGCTCCAGGATCTTGCGGCCCACCTTGAAGGTGCACTTGCGCGTGTCGGCTTGGGTGCGTTCGCAAACCCATGAAGTCGGTCCTTCGTAAACCTTGCCTTTGCACTTCGGACAGGCACCCAGCGGGGTGAGCCCAGTGAAGTCGATCTTGGCTTCGGGTTCGGCGGCCTTCTTGCCCTTGGCCGGGAACTTCTTTTCGCGCGGCGCGAATTCGAAGCTCACCTTGCCCTCCTTCATGGTCAGGAAGGCCTCGAACTTGCGGCCCGTCTTCTTGGAGACGAAATCCTTGAGCAAGTCGGTCTTGCCTTGGGTGAGCAGTTTGGCCGCCTGAGTCCGATCGATGGATTGCTGGAGAATGACACTGCCCGTGCGGAAATCGCAGGACTTGGCGGCCCCGACTGAACGCTCGCAAACGTAGTTCATCCCGTTTTCGAACACGTTGCCCTGACACTTGGGGCATTGGCCCACGGGTTCCTTGCCGGTGAAATCCACCTCGGCGGAGGAGCCGTCTTCCTTCTTCTCGTCACCGAAGTCGAAGACGAGTTTCTTTTCGGCATCGAGCTTGATGACGGCCGCGAACGGGAAACCCTGCCGGGAGCGGAACCCTTGGAGCGGGCCGAAGGTGCCGGCGGTGATGAGTTGTTCGATCTCGCGGCCTTCCATCAGGCGGCTTGCGAGGAACTTCGGCATACTGAAATCGCAACCGGAGCATTGGAAGCGGCGGTAGTTCTCTTTGACCTTGCCGCCGCACTTGGGGCAGGGGGTATGCAGATCACCAAAGTCGCCAGGCACCTCGTCACCCTGGAAGGCCTTGGTGCGCTCGACGATGCGCCGGGTCATTTCGGCAATGTCCTGCATGAACTGCGGCCGGGTGTAGCGACCGGCCTCCATCTCCTTGAGCTTGTGCTCCCACTCGCCGGTCAGCTCGGGCTTGCTCAGTTCTTCGATGCCCAAACCGCGCAGGAGGGCGATGAGCATGAAGGCTTTGCCCGTGGGCTGAAGCTCGTTGCCATTGCGATGGAGGTATTCTTCATCGACCAGGCCTTCGATGACGGAGGCGCGGGTGGCCGGGGTGCCCAGACCGCGGTCGGCCATCGCCGAGCGCAGTTCATCGTCTTCGACCAGTTTACCGGCGCCTTCCATCGCGCCGAGCAGCGTGGCTTCGTTGTAGCGCGGGGCCGGTTTGGTTTGGTTGACCTTGAGTTCGATTTGCTCGGTTTGAACCCGCTCGCCGGGCTTCACCGGGACCAGGTTGGCGGTGGCTTCTTCGCCCTCGTTCTGGGCTTGAGCCTCGCGGCCGTAGATCTCCAGCCAACCGGCCTTCACCAGCACCTTGCCGTCGGTCTTGAAGGGTTCGCCTTCGACCCGGGTGATACGAGTGGTGATGAGGTATTCGGCGGCCGGGTAGAACACGGCGAGGAACCGCTTGGCCACCATGTCGTAAATGCGCAACTCCACGTCGCTGAGCCCCTTCGGTTCGACTGAGGTGGGGATGATGGCGAAGTGATCGCTGACCTTGGCGTTGTTGAAGATGCGCTTGTTGGGACGCACCCAGCCTTGGTCCAAGATGGTGGCGGCAAACTTGCCGTAGCCGCTGCCGTTCATGGTCTCCAAGACACTGCGGGCGGTGCCGAGGTAGTCCTCGGGCAGGGCGCGGGAGTCGGTACGCGGATAGGTGAGCACCTTGTGGCGCTCATACAGCGCCTGGGCGATTTGCAGGGTGCGTGTTGCGGAGAATCCGAAGCGACGGTTGGCCTCACGCTGGAGGGTTGTGAGGTCGAACAGCGTGGGCGAGAGCTGGTTGCTGGGCTTGCTCTCTTCGGTCACAATGCCCGGCTTGCCCTGGCAGCGTTCCTGGATGGCGGTCGCCTTGGCGGCATCCCAAATACGGTCGGCCCGCAGGGCTTCGTCGGCATCTTTGCCTGCCGGCTTGCTGAAGCGCTCGTCGAACCAGCGGCCGACGTATTGGCCCGCCTCACACGCGAAGGTGGCGTGCAGCTCCCAATAGTTGCGGGGCACGAACTTGCGGATCTTCTCCTCCCGCTCCACCAGAATGGCCAAAGTCGGCGTCTGCACCCGACCGACGGTGGTCTTGTTGAAGCCGCCGCCCTTGGAATTGAAGGCGGTCATCACGCGGGTGCCGTTGATGCCGACCAGCCAATCGGATTCGGAACGGCAGGTGGCCGCTGCCGCCAAGGGCTGCATTTCCTGATCGGAACGCAGTCGGTTGAAACCGTCGCGGATCGCGGCGGGTGTCATGGACTGCAGCCACAAACGTCGGATCGGCTGTCGGGCCTGGGCGTACTGGGTGATGTAGCGGAAGATGAGTTCGCCCTCACGGCCGGCGTCGCAGGCATTGACCAGAGCATCGACATCCTTGCGCTTGATGAGCTTTTGCAAGGTCTTGAGCTTGGCCTCGGATTTCTCGCGGGGCTGGAGGTCGAAGTGCGGCGGAATGACCGGCAGAGCGTTGAAACTCCACTTGCCCTTCTTGGCCTCGAAGGCCTCCGGAGCGCGGATTTCGAGCAGGTGACCGACGGCCGAGGCGACGATGGTGTCGTCCCGTTCAAAGTAGTCATCGACCCGTTTGAACCCACCGAGGGCTTTGGCGATGTCCGCGGCGACGGAAGGTTTTTCGGCGATGACGAGGGCTTTTCCCATGAAAGGATTGGTCGGGACCTCTACCTGTCGGATCAGGTCCCGGGCAAGGAGTTCTTTTGGTAGACGCAGTTTACTTCCATGTATTCGGAAGGTGTGATCCGGGTTTTTCAGACGAAATTTGTCGAAAATATCCCGGGCGTCGCTGGCCATCGTTTCCAAGTAGGCCTAAGCTTTGGCATGCGCGTCTCGAAATTGCTGCATACCCGGTACCGACTCAACGATTTGGAACGTTCGGTGCGTTTCTACAAAGAGGTGTTGGGGTTGGAGGAGGTCCGTCGACACAAGTCGCCGCGCGGCTCGGAGTTGGTGTTCCTGAAGGCCCCGGAGAGCGAGGAGACCATCGAGTTGTGTCATTTTCCGTCCAGCGGACCGGTGGAGGTTCAGGCCGATCTCACCCACTTGGCCTTCGAGGTTGCTAGCCTGGAGGCCTTCGGCGAGCACCTGTCCAAACTCGGCCTCCGATACAGCGATGGCCCCACCTACAAGCCGGATGGATCCGGAGGGTTTGCCTTTGTGGATGCGCCGGAGGGGTACGAAATCGAACTTATCCAGCGTTCACCGGTGGCCACGTCGGGCGCGGCAACGTATTGATGCGCCTGAATGGGCGCCGATGAGGCTGAGCCCAACATCGTTTGTCCGGATGGAATTGACTGCGCGAAACTACCGTTGGGTTTTTCCACACCCTGCAATGGTGATGGGGATTCTCAATGTCACGCCCGATTCGTTCAGCGACGGCGGGTGTTTCTACGAGGCCGAGCAAGCCATCGCCCGGGGTGAGCAGCTGGTCGCCGAAGGGGCTGAGTTCATCGACATCGGGGGCGAATCCACCCGGCCCGGTGCTGCTCCGGTCGGCGAGGCCGAAGAATTGCGGCGGGTGATCCCGGTGGTTCAAGCCTTGGCGGCGAAGACCCGCGCGGTGATTTCGGTCGATACTCGGAAAGCGGGCGTGGCGCGGGCGGCTTTGGATGCCGGTGCCAGTGTCATCAATGACATCGAGGCCAACCGAACGGACCCAGAACTGTGGAAAGCCGTGGCGGCCACCGGAGCGGGCTACGTGCTCATGCACATGCAAGGGAGCCCGCAAACCATGCAGGCTAATCCACGCTACGATGACGTGGTCCAAGAGGTGGGTGGCTTTTTTGAAGAACGGTTGCGTCGTTTGGAAGATCACGGGGTGCACCGGGAGCAAGTGTTGCTCGATCCGGGTATCGGTTTCGGCAAGACCTTAGACCATAATTTGGCCCTCCTCCGAGGTTTGAAGGTGCTTTCAACGGTGGGGAGGCCGATGCTCCTCGGAGTTTCTCGAAAATCCTTCATCGGCCGCCTGTTTGATGCAGAACCGGATCAGAGGGGCGGAGCTTCTTTGTCCTGTGCCTTGTGGGCGGCCGAATCGGGAGTGACCGTCTTCCGGGTCCATGATGTGGCGATGACCGTTCAGGCGTTGCGGATGAGGGAAATTCTGAACAACCAGACCAACACACGTTGAATTCACTGCTGCCATTCCTGCAGGCCATTTGGCGGCCAACCCTGGAGATCGGAATCCTCGGGGTGGGCATCTATTACGGCTACCGTTTCCTGAAGGGGACGCGGGGGCAGGCCGTGGTCACCGGGTTCGTGGTCGTGTTGCTGGTGTTGACGTTGTCGGTTCGCCTGCTGCGTTTGGATGTCCTCAATGCCATCCTGAACCAAATCCTGCCGTTTCTGGCTCTGGCCATTGTGGTGCTGTTCCAGCCGGAAATCCGGCGGTTGCTGGCCGAGGTGGGGAATTTGCCACTTTTCAACAATCCGCAGGAACAGCGGGAGAACCTGGAGGTCATCGTCGAATCGGTGGATCGCATGGCTCCGGTTCGCATGGGGGCGCTCATCGCCATCGAACAAGCCATTTCGGTTTCCGAGACCGTCGAGTCGGGCATTTCCGTGGATTGCGAGGCGACTCCTGAAATGCTGGAGACGATCTTCTTTCACAATAACGCCATCCATGATGGGGGTGTGATCATCAAGGGTGATCGGATCCTGCGGGCCGGAGCCATTTTCCCGCTCACCCAACGGGGCGACTTGCCCAAATCACTCGGAACCCGGCATCGTGCCGCCATCGGATTGAGCGAAGAAACTGACGCGGTGGTGGTGGTGGTGTCGGAGGAGACCGGGGCGGTTTCCTATGCGCACCGGGGCGTGCTGACTCGGAATGTCACAGTCGAGCAGTTGCGGGCCTTCCTGACGGAGGTGCTTGTGAGGCGGTCGTCGGGGCGTTCTGGGGTTTCCTGGATGCGGCGCTGGTTCAATGGAGCTGTCGGAAACGGAGGACACTGACCATGGCTTGGCGCGATCTCCTCATTCAAAATCGGGCTCAGAAACTGGGCTCCTTGGCCCTGGCAGCGCTCATCTGGCTGACCGTCCGATCCAACTTGGGCCTAGATCGTCTGGTGACGAACGAGGTGTTTCGTGTGCGGGTCTTGGAGAACATTCCCGTGGGTGTTCTGGCCACGGGCCAGGGCGAGAATCCGGTGCAAATTCACCCGTCGGTGGTTCATGTCGAGGTGGAGGGCGACCCGGACGTGGTTCAGCGCCTGACCCCGAGCGACATCCAAGCCTACGTCAACCTCTTGAGCCCGGAGGCACCCCGGCAAGGCATGTTCCGTGTCAATGCCCGCGCTCCTGGAGTCCGCGTAGCCGCCGTGTTGCCCGAATCGGTCCGCATCGAACGGTCCCGTTGAGACGGATCGTTCGGTTCACGGTGCGGAGGGTAGCTGTTCTTGATGCCAGTTTTCACCGTTCTCAGTTTTTCCACCCTGGGTTGCTCAACAAAGCACCCAACCCGCTTTCGCAGAAGAACTCCCCGGCGACGAAATTTTCAATTGCCGGGGAGTTTCTTCGACGCAACAGACTATCGCGGGATCTCGTTGAGGGTGTAGTAGGCAAGCGGGTGCAGCAGCGGTTGGCCCGACTTGGAGCGCACGCCGGTGGGCTTGAGTTCGTGCAAATGCCCGAGGTTCAGAGCGGTCTTGAGGCGGACACTGCGGCCGTCGGCGGCCACGGTGACCTTTTCGATCGGCGGTGTGGTGGCATCGACCTCGGGCGATCCGTAGTTGGACTGGTAGATGTAAGTAAAAGTGCGGAACTGGTACGACTCCACCTTGCCGGCAGTTTCCGGATCCACCGGTTCCGTGAAGGTGAGTTCGAACCCGTCGGGCTTGACGTGCATCTCGTGGATTTCGAACGGGGTCTTGCCGCTCCAGTTCATCCGTTGGAGTGCGAAGGGCTTGCCGCCTCGGGCACCCCAACCGCGGTCGGTGCCGCCCACGAACATCGTGCCGTCAGAGGCCAGCTCAAGGCTCAGTGTGCCGCTGTCGAAGCCCTCGCGGAACGGGAAGCAAGCGCCTTGATACACGCCGTTCACCTGTTCCAGATAAACCCGCATGACCGTGCTCCACGTCTGGTCGCCTACGAAGAGCTGGTTTTGGAACGGACCGAACTTTCCGGCGGTGCCGTCGTTCTGGATGCCCGAGGCGCTCTGGCCCATTTTGTTGTAAGGAAATCCGATCGCCGGCGGGGTGAATTCAGGGATCTTGGCCCGCTCCACGGGGATACGGCTGTTGCTGGCCGGATCCTTCGGGCGAGGGCCCATGTTGGCAGCCTTCTCGTACCAGCGGTTGCCGGTGGGGTTGCCCACGAAGCCTCCGGGCTTGAGGTGCTTGAGCCAACAGGTGCCATTCCACGGGCCTTGGTTGTCGGTGTAGAACATGTCGCCCAAATGGTTGGTGGCGATGCCGCCGGGCGAACGCAGTCCGCTGGTGGTCGGAATGGTCTTGCCCTCGGGGGTGATGCGCAGGGCCCAGCCGCGATACGGATTCTCGCTGGTGAAGGAACCCGTGAGGCAAAGGATGACCCAGATGTTGCCGTCGCGATCGAACTTCGAGCCGAAGGCGTATTCGTGGTAGTCGCCGTTGATGCCCCAACTGTCGGCCACGGTTTCGAAGAGGTCGGCCCGGCCGTCGTTGTTGGTGTCCTTGATACGCGTCAACTCACCGCGCTGAGTGGCGTAAATCCATCCGTCGCCGCGGGTGGTCAGGCCCAGCACCTCGTGCAGGCCCGAGGCGAAGCGGGTGAATTTGGCCTTGGCGGGATCCTTGTCGAAGGCGTTGGCGACGAACCAGATTTCGCCCAAGCGTGTCGACACGGCGATGCGCTGGTCGGGCAGCACCTGAATGGCACCGGCTTCGAGCACCACGCCTTCTGGCACGGGCAGGGTGGAGATGGGGTAGTACTCGGCTTCTTGCTCGGCCTTGGTGGCGGCGAGGACGGGGACGGTGGCCAAGAGCCCGAGGGCGGTGGCGAGCGCGGTGGGGTTCAGGAACTTCATGCGGGAGAGGGGGAAGAGGTTGCGGTTGGGTTCGAGGGATTCCACACGAGGATCACCAGGTCATTTCCACGCGGAGTTCTGATGTGTTCGGTTCGAGGGTGACGCGGAGTTCGTCGCCCACCACGGAGGCCTTGGCGCCGGGGCCCACTTGGATGAGCAATCCGCCCTCCACCTTGAAGCCGCCACCGGCCGGTTGGATGCCGCCCTTGGCCAGGCGCAACGTGAGGGGTTGGGTCGCGGTGCCCTGGAACTTGAAGGTCCGCACCAGGGTCATGTCCACACTGCCCGGCTTGGCCTGCGGCGTTTCTTCGATGGTCAGGCCGTGGATCTGGTAGCGGAAGGTGGGTTGCTGCCGGGCATCGAGTCGGTAGCCCATGAACTGGCTGCTGGTGTCGACGGCCGTTGGCCAGGTGGCCGTGGCGGATGTCAGTGCGGCGAACGCCGGACCCTCGGGCAGGCGGATGCGGTGATCACCCAGGGGCGGCTCGTAGCCCGTGCCGCGGTCGGTGCTGTGGCGGGCCATGTCGATGAAAGGGCCTTGCCAGAGCAGGGCCATGCGGAGGTTCTGGGCGTCGAACGCCAGGTTGGCCCGCTCCGGATAACCCACGCCGATGGCCCGGGCTCCGGCGCCTTCGATGAAGTTGCGGTAAATCACCGCCTCGTCATCGACCACGATCTCCTTCTTGCCGCGGATGAGCCCGGCCGGGATCTCGGCCTTGGCCCCGTCGGCCAGGTAGGCGTAAATGGAGCGCAGTTGGCCCGCGGTGTCGCCATTGAGGATCTTGGTGTTCACCGCCTTGCCCTCGGGCCAGAAGGTGGGCATGCGGGTGCCGGGGCGCAGGGCCGCCGGGTTGGGCAAGTAGCGTTGCAGCCATTCCCACTCGAGGCGCTCACCCATCTTGTCGAGGGCCAGCGCCGGAATGCCCATGGAACCATGGGTGGTGAAGGTGTGGCAGGACACGCAGCCGAGGCCGTCGCGGCCCACGAGCTTCCAGCCGATCTTGGCGTCTTGCGCGGTGATCGCGGGTGCCGGCATCGCGGTGGCCGGGGCATCGAGGCGCTTCAACTGAGCCGCCAGGGTGTGGACCTTGGGGCCGAAGACCGGCATGCGGGTGGCCATGTACGGACGCACCTTGGTGCCCTGGGTCAGGATTTGTTCGAGGGCTGCGGCCTTGAGTTTGCTGCCGACGCCGGTGAGGTGCGGCGGGATGCGGCCCTCGTCGCCGAGATCGGCTTCTCCGACCACCGTGAACCATTCCGAACGACCCGAGGCCGTAGGACCTCCCACCTCATTGCGGGAGTGGCAGGCCAGGCAGTTGAATTGGCTCAGGGTCAGATCCACCTGACCCGAACCATTGGCGGAGGATTTCTGGGCTTCGGACGGATTGCGGAGGGTCTTGCGGAGGCTTATCCGGTCATTGGCCGAAAGGTCGAAGCGCGGAGCCTTGGCAGGTGTGATGTCTGCCAGACAGCCTTCTTGTGTTCGCAGCGCCAATTGAACCATGGGCTTGGCCTTGCGTGCCTGAACCAACCCCTTGGCGTCGGTCACTGCATGGCAAGCGGCGCAATTGAGGGTGGCGAATTGATCCCGACCGGCGGCGACCTTGACGGGGTCGAGGGTGAATTCCTCCCAATCGAGCGGACGGACCACTTGGCCGCCGTGCTTCAGGCGGTCGCCCGGGATGGGGCCGCGTTTTTCGCCTGGAGGAGCCCATTGCACTTGGAACTCGGTTTCGCCGCCGCCTTGGAAATACACCACTTCGAGTTCATGCAGGCCAGCCTTGAGGGTGAGGTTGCCATTCTTTTCCGACGCGGGATGGACGCCGTCGTTGTTCAGGAGCGGCCGGCCATCGATGGAGAGTTGGGAACCGTCATCCGACCGGATCCAGAAGCGGTACTTGCCGTCGGCCGGGATGTCGATGAAACCGGAGAACCGGACGCCCCAGTTGTTGTTGGGGTGGGGCAGGCTCAGGTCGAGGGCGGCGGAGACTCCAGTGGATTTCGGGGTCATGGCCACCAGTTGGCTAATGGAACCGGCCTCTCCCTCGAAGAATTCGTAGTTCAGTCCATCGACCAGGGACGGTGTCTTGGAAGGTGCGTTGTTGGCAGAGGCCTGATCACGCACCAAGTAGAGGGCGATGGCTCCGGCCTCGGCAGGCGAGAGGTTCATCGAGGGCATTCGGCCCGAGGGGCGGTGCACCAGCGGATCCCGGAGCAGTCGGGCCAGCTCCGAGGCCGGGTATTTCCGGGCGAGGTCTCCCAGCGGGATGGACTGAGATTGAGCGTCCTTGAAGGCTTCTTCGGTCACGCCTTCGGGCCGAGTTTCCGGAGCGTGGCAGGCGACACATCCAACGGTGTGGTAAAGGGCGCGTCCTTGATCGATCCGAGCCGGGTCCGAACGCAAACCGGAGGGCTCGTTGGTTTTGCGCAAGGAAACCAAATAGTGAGTGAGCACATCCGCTGTCCTGGCGCGTTGGGCGTCGCTCATCCCGTGCATCAGGTCCGGCATCGCAGAACCGGCCTTGGTTTGGTGGGGGGCGTTCAGCCAGCGGCGGAGCCAGGCCGTGGAGGTTTTCAGTGGGTCGCCCGTCAGTGTGGGCGCTCCCTTGGGCGCGGCCCAGTCGGGTATGGCCGTCGAGACCGGAAGGCCTTGGGCACTGTGGCAAGCCGCGCATTGCAACTCGCTCACCAGCAAGGTTCCACGGTCCACCGAGGGCGGTCGGACGCCGGTCTGGATCCCGGCCAGGCCGGGGAGGGCGGAGCAGAACAACGCTGCTGCTGCGGTCAGCGGGCCAGTGACTCGGTGCAGTAAACTCATGGATGTTTTGGAATCTTATGCGGAGCTGCATCCGGTCGCCAAGACTGCAGAGCATGCAATAGTGGGTTTTCGCCGGGCGACCTGTCGGGTCTCAACGCGGCGACGAGGGCCTGCACAGGCGTGCCGATCCCGAGGGACTTCTGGGTCGGTATCGTGCAGAGGCCCTTCTTTGGGCTTCCGTTCCGGGCCAGACTTTCGCTTCCTTTACGCCATGGGAGCCCAATGGAAGCAAGCGGGTCGCGAGGCGGCCGCGCAGAAAAAAGGTCAGATGGTCGGCAAGCTGACCCGTGAAATCATGGTGGCCGCCAAATTGGGCGGCCCGGAGGTCGAGACCAATGCCCGCCTGGCAGCCGCTGTTGAAAAGGCCAAGAAGGCCAGCGTATACAAGGACACCATCGAGCGCGCCATCAAGAAGGGGGCCGGCCTGCTCGACGAAAAGGTGGATTTCGAGACCGTCCTGTACGAAGGCTTTGCCCCCAACAAGGTGCCCGTGATCGTCGAGTGCCTGACCGACAACCGGAATCGGACGGCCCCGGAAATCCGCCATCTCTTCAAGGATGGTCAACTTGGCCAACCCGGCAGCATGTCATTCTTCTTCGATCGTCTCGGGGTCGTCGAGGCCACTCATTCCGATGCCAAGCGCGATCCCGAATCCGATGCCATCGAAGCCGGTGCCCAGAATTTGGAACCGCTCGACGGGGAAGAAATCCCTGAAGGACATGTCGGCACCCGATTTATGGCCGAGGTGAAGGATCTGGCGACTGTCAGCAACTGGCTGTCCAAAGCGGGTTGGAAGGTGATCGCCAGCGAGATCCGCTATGTGGCCAAGAATCCGGTCGAACTCGGGGATGCCGAAAAGAAACTGGTATCGGATTTCCTCAATGACATCGACGACCACGACGACGTGCATCGGCTGTACGTCGGCATGAAGTGATCGGCTGACTTCAAAGCCGCCGCCGGGTTCGGGGCGTATCCCGAGTTCTCGGGTCGCTTGATCTTGGGCCTGTTCGGGCTATCGGTATCGGATCCTCCCGGGATTGAACGTTCGGGAGGAACATCCGTCATAAAGTTCTGACATGATATCGCGTGTCTTGGGAATGAATCTCCGTCTCGTTGTCTTGGGGGCATCGCTCTTTCTGGCCGGTGCGATCCGAGCCCAACAAACCGACCTCACGAAGACGGAACCCTTGGATGTGCGCCGCGACGCGACCGTCGAGGCCATCGAGCGGGTGATGCCCAGCGTCGTCAATGTGGAGGGCTCGGCCGATGTGGATCCGAACAGCGCCGACGACCGCCTGATGGCCGAGTTCTTCGGGTGGCGTCTGCAGCAGGTCCAGGAGGCCGTGGTCAGCCGTGGTTCCGGCGTGGTCATCGACGAAGAAGGCTACGTGCTCACCAACGTCCACGTGGTGGACGGGGTGAAGCGGGTCTTCGTGAAATTCAACGATGGTTCGGAGCCTATCGAGGCCGAACGGGTCGCTTTGAACGCCGGGAAAGACGTAGCCCTCCTGCGGTTGAAGGCCCCGGGCCGCAAATTTCCGGCTGTAAAATTCGCCAAGGACGACGACCTGCTTTTGGGCGAGACGGTCATCGCTCTGGGCAACCCTTTTGGATACGCCGGTTCGGTCAGTCGCGGCATCCTCAGCTCGCGTGCCCGGCGCGGTCCCAACGAAGACCGGTCGCGGGGGGATCTGGACACGCTCGACTGGATCCAAACCGACGCCGCCATCAACCCCGGCAACTCCGGCGGACCGTTGATTAACCTGCGCGGCGATCTCATCGGCATCAACGTGGCGACACTGCGTCCGCAAATGGGAGCCCAGGGCATCGGCTTTGCCATCCCCATCAAGCGGGTCAATCAGGCTCTGGCCGAGGTGCTGAGCGGTGAATCGGTGGGACGTTTCTGGTTTGGTGCCCGTCTCAAGGCGGCGACCCGGCCGCTGACCATCCAGGCTGTGCAACCGGGCAGTCCGGCTGAAAAGGCGGGGCTGAAGCCGGGGGATGTGATCTCGGCCGTTCAGGGTGATCCCCCGAGTGGCATCATTGAATTCAATCGGGCTTTGGTGAAGGCCGGCGATGCCTCGGACATCCCGCTGACCATCCGCCGTGCGGGCACTCTCAAGGAGCTACGATTGCGCCTCATCGAGGAGTCGGACTTCTTCAACAACGAGTACTTGTCGGCCCGCGCTGGATTCAAGGTGGCGGCCGTGCGGGGTGGAGGTTTCGTGGTGCAAAGCGTGGATGCCAATGGCCCTGCGGCCGCGGCGGGCCTGAAACGGGGACACTTGATTCGCGGCTTGGATCGTACGGAGTTTCCGGATGTTGTGACCTTGGCCCGCTATTTGTTCAGTCGGCCCAAGGGTGAGACCGTGGAGGTGGGAGTCTTGGTGGATCAACGGTCCGCCTTGGGCGTGTATCGCCAGGCCGGGATTGCCACCCTCAAGCTGAGGTGACCCATTGGCGGGCGGTGTGCCTCTCAGCGGTTGTCTCTCCTCAGGATGGTTGAGCGCTGAACATGGCATCAGTCCAAAAGAAGCCATGTGGCCTCATGAGGCTTCAAAAAAGTTGCCTATGTGGCCGCGTGAAGCTATATTGATTCCATGAAATCGCCCAAGAAGCCTCTTCGGTATTCCGCGGTGGCCTCGGCCAAGGCCACGAAGGGTCGTATTCTTCGCGAAGCGATCTCCCCGCCCGGCAACACGGCCGTGGTCAATGTGCGTGCTGCCAAGGATCAATTGTCGAGCCTGCTGGAACAGGCGTCGCGGGGCGCCGAGGTGATCATCACCAGCGATGGCCAACCCAAGGCCCGGTTGGTTCCGGTGCGCGTGCAGCGAAAATTGTACTCCGTCGACTGGGGTTGGCTGGAATCCCAACCCTTGGTTTCAGGCCCGTCGGCAGAGGCTCTCGTCGCCGTCGATCGAGCCGAGCGGGCTCATGGGCCTGGGCCCCACCCATTGGATTGATTCCCCAGCGCATGTACCTCGATTCCTGCATCTTGGTGAAACTCCTCGTCCGAGAGCCGGACAGCGGTTTCTACGCCCGCTTGGTCGAAGGGCACCCGGTTTCGTCCTCCATGCTGGCCTTCACCGAGGTCTGGTCGGCATTGCTGGCTCGTGAACGCGCCGGATACATCCGCACACCCTTGCGCAATGAGGCTTGGCAGCGTTTCGAGCATCAGACCCTGGAGGGTTTGGTCGACCTGTCGCCTGTGTCTGAGGCGGTCGTGCGGCGGTCTCAGTGGATCCTGGGGCGAGTGCATCCGCGGGTGCCGCTCCGATCGCTCGATGCTCTGCACCTCGCGACGGCCGACCAATTGCAGGACTGGCCCTTGGTCACAGGGGACCAGCGCCTACGGGAGGCAGCGCTGCATCTCGGCTACCCAATCAGCGACCTGCCGCCAGATTGAGATGGCCCGATCGTTGGGTTCATCGGCCGTTTTTGGTCGGGGTTTTCTGTTCCTGCGGCGGTTCATACGAGGTAGCTTTGCCCCTCCAAGTCGGATGTCTGATTCCACTCCCATGATCGAGGTTCAGAACCTCACGAAGCGCTACCCCGGACGCACCGCGGTGGATGGGATTTCATTCACGGTGGGTCGCGGGGAAGTCGTCGGATTCCTTGGTCCGAACGGGGCAGGCAAATCGACGACCATGCGCATTCTCTCGTCGTTCATGCCCGCGACCAGTGGAACGGTCCGCATCGCCGGGTACGATGTGTTTCATCAGCCTGACGAAGTACGCTGCCGCATCGGCTACATGCCGGAGAACAATCCGTTACACATCGACATGCGGGTTCGCGACTACCTGAAATTTCGGGCCCGCCTCAAAGGTTTGGGCATCGGTCGCAGCCGCCAACGGGTGGATCGGGTGATCGAACAATGCGGCCTCAAGGATGTTGAAAAGCGCATCATCGGTCAGTTGTCCAAAGGATACCGTCAACGGGTGGGTTTGGCCGATGCATTGGTTCACGATCCCGACCTCATCATCCTCGATGAGCCCACCATTGGTCTGGATCCGCACCAGTTGCGTTCGGTGCGGGCCTTGATCAAGGAGTTGGGTCGTCAGCATACGGTGCTTCTGTCCACCCACATCCTGACCGAGGTGGAGATGACTTGTTCGCGGGTGCTCATCCTGAATCAGGGGCGCATCCTGGCGGCCGATCGTGTGGAAGATCTGGAGAGCCGTTTCAGCCAAGACGGTCGGGTGGTGGCCGAAATCGATGCGACGCCCGAGGCCATTCGGGAGGCGTTTCGCGATTTACCCGAGGTCGCTGCGCTCGAGATTCAAGCGGCGGCGGGTGCATTTCAGCGGGTGGCCTTCACACCCAAGTCCGGTCAAGATCTACGACCGTTGGTCTTCGAACAGGTGCGTCAGCACGACTGGAGTTTGCGCGAATTGACCCGCCCCCGGTTATCGCTGGAGGACATTTTCATCCAACTCACGCAGAAGAAGAAGGGAGGGGATCTCTGACATGGGTGTCTTCCTGACCTTGGTGCGCCGTGAACTCGGGGCGGCCTTCAATTCGCTGACAGGCTATGTCGTGGTGGCCATCACCTTGCTTCTGGCCGGCTTTGGTCTGATGGACATCGTGCAGCGATTGAATTCGGACCGGACGCCTTCGCCGATCCCCGAGATCTTTTTTGCCGATGGCATCGTGTTCTGGCTGATCCTGATCCTCACGACTCCGGTGATCACCATGCGCACATTTGCCGCCGAGAAGGCGCTGGGAACTTATGAGGCACTGATGACCACTCCGGTCGGCGAATGGCAGGTGGTTCTGGCCAAGTTCACCGGATCGTTGGTGTTTTACCTCCTGAGTTGGTCCCCCTTGATCGGAGTTCTCATCGTTTTGCGGCAGGTGACCCAGCAACCCCAGTTGTTGGACCCGTGGGCCATGTGCGGGGTCCTCACGGGCATCGCTTGCATCGGTTCCACCTTCCTGTCCATCGGGGTGTTCGCGTCGTCGCTGACCCGCAGCCAAATCATCGCCGCGATGACCTCGCTCCTGATCGGCATCGGGATGTGGACGCTCAGCCTGCGCTTTTCACAGGCGGACACCACCGGCGACCGGTTGGGGCGCCTGATGGATCATTTGTCGGTGACGCATCACATGCAGGATTTTGCTCGGGGAGTCATCGATGGTCGGGCGCTGGTGTTTCACCTCAGCGTGACGTTCTTCTTTTTGTTCCTCACCCAGCGGGTCATCGAAATGCGGAGGTGGAAATGAGCGGTGAACCGATCCCCACTCCCAGCGGTGAACCCAGCTATGAGCCCGGCCGTCGTTGGAGCGCCGGATTCAATGCGTTCGTGGGAGCGATGGCCTTATTGGCGATCTTGGTGATGGTCAACTACTTGGCCGCGACCCGGATGCGATGGCGCTATGACTGGGTCGCCGCCCAGCGCCCTCAATTGTCGCCGCTCACCGTGGCCACGCTGAGTGGTCACACCAATGAGGTGAAGGCCATCGTGCTGTTTGATCCCTCCTCCGATTTGTATCGGCACGTCAAAGGGTTGCTTCGCGAGTACGCCCTGCAATCGCCGAGGATTTCCATCCAACTCGTCGACTATGTCCGGGATGCGACGCTCGCGACGGCTATCAAGACGCGCTACGGCCTCGGCTCCAACACGGGTGATTTGGTGATCTTCGATGCCGGAGGCGGCCAATTCCGCACGGTCGATGACTCCGAGATGTCGACCTACGATGCCGACGTGAAGGGCATGATGGCCGGCAAGAACCAGGAAATTCGTCGGGTGGCGTTCCGGGGCGAGGCGTTGTTCACGGCGGCGCTGGCCGGGTTGTCAGAGTCGTCCGGAACCCGCGCTTATTTTCTCCGGGGGCATGGTGAGAACGATCCGGCTTCGGATGACGAGAGCCGAGGGCATTCACGACTGGTCCGGTTGCTGGCCGAAAAGAACGTGGAATCGAGGGTGTTTACCAATTTGCTCTCGGGAGTTCCCGAAGATTGCAGCCTCCTGGTCGTGGCCGGGCCGGTGCAACCGCTGCTGACTTCCGAGGCGGCCGCCATATCAAAGTATCTCGACCGGGGCGGACGGGTGTTGGTGACCTTGTCCCTCGAAACCCTGCGCCGTCAGGGCCATCTCGAAGATCTCTTGGAGGAGTGGGGGGTGTTCCTGCCGTCCCAACTGGCCAACGACCAGAAAGCATCGGTGCGCGGGTTCGATATCGTCGCTAATGCTTTCGGATCACACCCGGTGACTTCGCCCCTCACTCGGGCCGGAGCGAAGGTGCATTTTCAGGCCCCTCGCGTGGTGGTTCCGATTCCGGCCAATCGGCTGCCGGCCGATGCGCCGAAGACCACCGCGCTCATCATGACAGGGCCTGAGGGACGTACGCTTTCCGATTTTGACGGTCGGGAGTTTTCTTATGTCGAGGGCAAGGATCGCCAAGGTGAAATTCCCATGGCTGTTGCGTCCGAGAAGGGCGGTGTCAGCGGGTTGAGCGCGGGTCGAGGCACCGCTCGCCTGATCGTGGTCGGTGATGCGGCCATGTGGGCCAATGGGCCTCTCCAGAATCTGGGGAATCGGGATTTCGCGGCTCTGTCCATCAATTGGCTGCTGGATCGTCAGCAATCCATGGCCATTGGCCCGCGGACCATCTCGGAGTACCGATTGAATCTCACGTCACCCCAGTTGCGACTCCTGAACGGAGTCCTGCTCGGAGCGCTGCCCGGTGGGGTGCTCATCCTGGGATTCATGGTCTGGGCGCGGAGGCGGGGTTGATGCTATTTCATCGATGAACGGAAGAACCACAATGGCGCTGGTGGCACTGGCTCTCCTGCTCGGGGGATGGTTGGTCATGACTGAGCGGCGCGATGAGGTCCGTGTGGCCGGTGCCGAGGGGTCGGTTCGTTTTCGCCGATTGGACCCGCGCGATGTCATTTCTGTCGAAATTCTCCGATCCAACGTGGCGATTCGCTTGGAGCGGACCAACTCGGGATGGTTCCTACGGTCTCCGATCCATTACCCAGTGCAGTCGACGGGCGTGGACCGTTTGTTGGAAATGCTCGGAAATCTGGTTCCGCGTTCGCACTTGTCCGGTGCTGAGGTGGCAGCCCAGCGCGGGGCGCTCGGAGCCTTCGGATTGGAGCGACCCGATGTCCTGACCATTCGCACGCGTGACGGCATGAGCATCCTGCGCTTGGGAAGTCGGACCGCCCTCGGGAGTCAGTTGTATTTCCAGCAAGTGGGTCAGGATGGGGTGTTCACCGCCGACGCTGGCTTGCTGGAGGCATTGCCTGCATCACCCGAAGACTGGCGTGACCGCCGTCTTTTCGATGCCGATTCGCTGCCTTTTGATCGTTTGGAAGTTCGCGGAGAAACCGAATTTGAGGCGGCTTTGATGACCAACGGTGCTTGGGGGCTCATCCGACCGCTGGTGGCCCGGGCCAATGAGGACCAGATCCGACGCCTGCTCACCGATGCCGCTGACTCACGGGTTTTAGCCTTTGTGAGCGATACGCTCAGTGTTTCTGCCGATGACTACGGGTTGTCCAAGCCCAGCGCCCAGATGGTTCTGAAGCGAGGCACCAACGAAGTTCTCAGGCTCCAGTTCGGTCGCGCCCCGACCAATGCGACCGGAGAGATTTATGTGCGACGTTCGGATTTCGGGAACATCGTTCGTATCACCAACAGCATTCTGGATGCCCTCAAACGCCCTCTGGCCGCTTACCGGGATCGTCGTCTGATGCCCTCCATTGCTGGCTTGGACCGGTTGGAAGTGCGCGCCGGTGCCGAACCCTTCACCTTGGAGAAGCAGGGGACCAACTGGTGGGTGACGACTCCTCGGCGTTTTCCGGCAGACGGTCCCTGGGTTCGGGAAACCTTCCAGCGGTTCATGCGGTTGCGGATCGAGGATTTCCTGGATGATCTGGGTACGGATCCCGCCCGGTACGGTCTGACTCAACCGGCTCGGGAGTACGCCTTTTCCATCGGCAAGTCCAACAGCACCCCGACTCTGCTCACTCGTCTCAGTCTGGGAGATCCCTTGGGCGATGGCCGCCGGCTCTCGGTGCGTCGATCCGACGAACCGGGAATTTACGGGATTGCAGCGGGAGATCTCCAAATCTTGCCGGTATCAGCGTCCCAGTTCCGCGACTGGAACCTCAATCCCAGCAACATCGTCCAAATTGAGATCCGCCAACAGGGTCGCACGCGCATCCTGAAGCGGAATGTCGCAGGCCGTTGGGATGGGGCGGTTGCGGTGCAAGGCCTGTTGCCAGATCCTGCGATTGACGAAGGACTGTTCCGCATCGGTCAGGCCCCTATCGGTCGGTTCCCGGTGCCGAATGAAGCGGCCCTCAAACAGTTTGCCTTCGACCAGTTGGACCACGCCGTGACACTGACCCAGAAAGAAGGTGGCAATTTCAGAACGTTGCATCTCCGCTTCGGCGGACGCAATGCGGTGAACCAGTTTGTCTGGGCTGCCTTCGACTCCGGTGAGCCAGCGGTGCTCACTCAGTTCTCGCTGAGCCTGTATCAGGAGTACATCGGTCCTTGGTTCAGCGCTCCGCCGGTCACCCCTAACGAGACCAAGCCGTGAAATTCCCACAGGGTACGGATACCGAGCGCCTTCCGGCGGCGCGGTCCATCTGGGCCCGTGGAGCCTGGCCGCGTCGCCTGTTCCGTTTCGGGCGTCGGTTTATTTACCTGCTCATCGCCCTCGTAGTGGGCTTTGGGCTGTACCTGAATCAGGTGGGTATTCCTGAGAGCCTCAAGAATCGCCTTCTCGAGACGCTCCGGGAACGCGGCGTGGCGATGGAGTTCGAGCGCATCCGTTTCCGTGCGACCCGGGGCGTCGTGGCTGAACAGGTGACGCTGGGGCGTTTGGGCGATTTGGGCGGGGAGCGATTCGCAGCCAAGGAAGTCCAGTTGGCCTTGGATTGGAAGAAGGTGCTGGCCCTCAAGCCGGAGGTGAGGGGATTGAGGATTCGGGAAGGTTCGGTATCGATTCCCCTCATCGAAAGCAACCGGGTGGCGTCGCGATTCGATTTGCATGGGGTTGAGGCAACGATCCGGTTGGAGGGTTCTGAGCGGTGGGAGGTCGAAGACTTGCGCGCCTCGACGGCGGTCGGAGCTTTTCAGGCGTCGGGAATCTTGGAGCATCCGACAGCTCTGAAGCCGTCTCCGTCCGCGGTTCCTGAGCAGGGTTCTCCGGCGTGGCGTTCGACCTTGCTTCGCGTCCAGCGGACGCTCGAAGAAATTCAATTCGAGACTCCGGCGGAGGTGCGGCTTGAATTTCGGACCGATCTGGCTGCGCCCGCGAATTCCTCAGCCGATTTCAGACTCTCGGTCGGCCAGGTGAAGTGGAATGAACGGTCGCTTCAGCGTCTCAAGCTGCGGGCTCGGACAACTCCGCACGCCGAAGTTCCGGGGCAATTGTCCGTTCACGTTCAATGGGAGGTGGATGGGGTGTCGGCGCGCGAAGCGTCCATTCTGGGGCTGCAGGGTGAATTGAAGTCCACTCAACCCATCGACGCGGTGCTTCCCGCCCGGGTTGATTGGAGCTTGAGCGCGGACGTGGTCGAGACACCGACCTTCATTCTGGCCGGAGCCAAGGTCGAGGGGGTGTCTGAGCGGCAGGCGTCGAATGCCATTCCTTTTCGTCCTTGGGATCCGAGCAAGCAGACGCAGACCGCAGCCAAACCCAGCCCGCAGTTTCGATCATCCCTCAAACTGCGGTTGCAGGAGTTGAAGACCCTGAATCCGGAGATTCGCCTGAATGAAGCCGAAATCCGCCTGGGGCTGAATCATGATCTAGCCGGTTGGCATCAGGCGGAGTTGGAGATCCAGTCTCCGGGTTTCCAGAGCCCTTGGGTGGAATCGGGAGCGGTTCGTGTTTCGCTGACGGGACGTCCGCAAGACCCGCAACGCGGGCTCGAGGATCCTTCGTTTTGGCGTTGGATCCGCCCCCTGTCCATCGAAGGCAGCCTGGAGGCCACTGCGGTGAATCACCCCCTCTTGCGTCTGGATCAGCTCAAGACCCGATGGCTTTCCGGTTCAGGAAAAGTCCGACTGGCGGACACGCGGATCGATCTCTTGGGCGGCACCGTGGCGGGCGACATCGAGTGCGATCTCGATACGCGACGCTTGATTGTCCAGGCCACTTCATCGGCTCACCCTTCAGGGGTCATCCCCGTGCTGACGCCGGCAGGCCAGCGTTGGTTGGGGCAGTTTTCTTGGCCAACGAATCAAGCACCCCGGATCGCCGCCCAACTAGGCTTGGTATTGCCGCCATGGACCAACCGCAATCCGGACTGGCGTGGGACGGTGTTGCCGACGGTGACCATCGCCGGTTCGGCGACGGGCGGTGCGTTTGGTTTCCGGGGCATCACCGGGGATTCCGCGAAGGGGGCTTTCACCTACACCAACCGCATGTGGCGGATTCCGGGCATGACGGTGGTCCGGCCCGAGGGACAGGTGGTCTTCGATTACGAAGGACACGAGGTGACTCAGGATTACCGGTTTCAGATTACCTCCGGAGTGGATCCCAAGATCGTGCAACCGCTCATCGCTGAGCCGGGAGCCCAGCGGGTGTTCAATGACTTGAAGTTCGGCCAACCGCCCCAAATTCAGGGCGAAATCCGCGGCCGATGGTTCTCTCCAGAATTGACGACGGTGCAGGTGGAAATCGCGGCCACCAATGTCACCTATCGGGGTGAGCATCTAGACTCGGCCCGCGCAAAACTCGGCTATTCCAACCGGTTTTTGTCGGTCGGCGAGGCTCGGTGCCGAGACGGCGCACAATGGGTTTCCGTCGATGGCTTTGCCTTTGACGCGGCGGCCGGACTGATTTCGTTCACCAATGCCGTCAGCGTGTTTGATCCGTGGCGGCTGACCCGATTGATTGGACCTATTACGCACCGAACGATGAGCCCTTACCACTTCATTGAACCCCCGCTGGTTCATGTGAATGGCGTGATCGGTATTCGTGGTGACATGTCACGCAACAACATTCGTTTCGACGCCGAATCCGAGGGCTCCTTCGAGTGGTGGAAATTTCGAACCAAAAGGGTTTCAGCCAGTGTTCTGTCCATTGGTAGCCAGTTGTATGTCACCAATATCCAAGCCGGCTTTTATGGAGGGCGTCTTCGGGGGAATCTCGAATTCGAACTCGGCAAGAATGAAGACAACCGCCTGCGCATGGATACCGAGTTGCGAGATGTCGAACTCGGCGCGTTGGTCGCCGGCGTGTCGGGGCGGACCAACCGTCTGGAAGGTCGGCTGTCGGGAACCTTCCGCGTCGATGATGGTCTGACTTCGGAACCCGCCTCTTGGAAGGGCGGGGGACAGGCCACCTTGCGCAATGGATTTCTGTGGGGATTCCCGGTTTTTGGTGTGTTTTCATCCATCCTCGACGGCATGTCTTCCGGATTGGGACAGGCTCGATTCACGGAGGGGACGGCCACGTATTCGCTGGCTCAGGGGGCGGTCCATACTCGGGACCTGCAAATGAAGTCGCCGTCGATGTCGCTCGGTTATGCCGGCTCGGTGACCTATGAGAACAAGGTCGACATGCTGGTGCAGGGTTCAATGTTTCGTCGGGTACCTTTGCTGGGCCCTGTGGCCTCCATTGCTCTGTCGCCGCTCGAAAAGCTCTTCGAGTATCGACTCACTGGAACCCTGGATGAGCCGGTGACCGGTCCGGCCCATGTGCCCACCTTGTTGCTTTTCCCGTTCAGACCCTTTGGAACCCTGAAGGATCTCTTGCCCGAGGAGCGTCGGGCGGTCTCGGATCCCGCGGCGTCCCCAACCTCGAAAAACCCCTCAAATCCCCCCGCGGTTCCCAAACCGTAATCTTGCCCCTGCACCCATGAATCGATCGGAACTCATTCCGTTTCCGGATACTGAAACCCTCGTCCAACAAGTGGCCGGTCGCTGGTTGGATGCAGTCGATGCGGCCGCGGCTTCGGGAAAGCCTTTCCATGTGGCCTTATCGGGCGGTCGGGTGGCCGGTCGATTCATGGCTGCAGCCCATGGGCTGGGGACGGCTCGTGGTACTCGTTGGGACAACGTCCACTTTCATTGGGGAGATGAACGATGTGTGCCGCCCGATCATGCCGACAGCAATTACAAGCTGGCTCAATCGGCCTTGCTGGATCCGGCCGGGATCGACGCCGCACGCCGGCATCGTCTGCGCGGTGAGTTGCCGCCCGAAGAAGCGGCTCGTTTGGCCGAGGTTGAGTTGGCCCGGGTGACCGGGACCGTATCTGGCAGCGTGCCCGTTCTCGATTTGGTGTTCCTCGGCATGGGCGAAGACGGTCATGTGGCCTCGCTGTTTCCGGGAGCCACGGAAGCGGTGGTGAATTCCACACGATGGGTGATCCCGGTGATCGGACCGAAGCCACCGCCGCAGCGATTGAGCCTGACCTTCCAGGTTCTGGCCGCGGCCAAGGAGGTGTGGGTGCTGGCCTCCGGCGTGGGCAAGGAAGAGGCCCTCCAAGAGTCGTTGCGCATCGGTGGCAACACTCCGCTGGCTCATTTGCTTTCGCTACGATCCCGCACGCGCATCATGACCGATCTGCCGCTGCCTGCGTGAAGCGGGCTCGGAGTTGTGGGGGCACCCGTGGGATGACCTGCGACATTGAGCTGATGTGACTGCGCTGATGTTGCCATGACCCCGCCCCATCCGGTTCGACCTTCTGGAATCCCGCTGGGCTTGACGCTGGCGGTGGGTGCGTCCGGTGCCTCGGCACTGGGCCTTCAGATGGTCTGGGCACGGATGTTTGCACTCGGTCTCGGACAAGAGTTGCCCTCCACCCTGGGCGTCATCACGGCCTTCTTTGGCGGACTGGCGTTGGGTTCGCGTTGGGGTGGTTCTGCCCTCGATCGCCTGCCGTCTCCCGGGATTCGCTGTGCCGTGCTCGAGGCGCTGACGGCCTTCTGGGCCCTGGCGACGGTGCTGCTGCTGCCGCGAGTTGCGGAGTTTTCTTGGCAGTGGCTCGGGCCTGCACCCGGGGTGGGGCTTCACTGGGCAGTCAGCCTGTTGTTGCCGAGTGTGGTTCTGTTTCCGGCGACCGTGTGTCTGGGAGCCATGATGCCGGCCATGGAGCGGTTGCTTTCGGGTTTCCGTGCCGACGGACTTCGCGTGGGGCCCTTGTATGCGGTGAACACCTTGGGTGCAGTCGTGGGTGTTCTGGGTTCGGTGCTCTGGGTGCAACCCCGTTGGGGGCTGACCGGATCGGTGATCGGCTTCGCCGGCCTTCAGTGCCTTTGCGCCGTGTTGTTTCTGTGGACGGGACGCCGGGTGCGGTCTGTGGAAACCGTGCCTTCGACGGTGGAGCTAGATGGTGAAAGTCTGAGCACCTCGCGCCTCCGGGCCACGTTGTGGCTGAGCGGCTTCTTGGGCATTGGCTTCGAGGTGTTGGCCACCCGGCTGTTGTCGCAAGTCTTCGAGAACACGGTCTTCACCTATGCAGTGATCCTCGCTGCTTATTTGCTGTTCACCGCCTTGGGTGGGGCCTTGCAAAATCGGTTCGCGACGCAAGCCAACCGCGCGCTGGTAGGGTTGCTCTTGGGAGTGGCGCTGAGTGTGGCGATAGCGGGATGGATGTTGCGTCAGACACCGTTGCTCGTTTCGATGCTGCGCGACGGCAGGGGAACGCGCGCCATGCCGGCGATGCTCGCGGAATTTTGGGTGGCTAGCTCTGTGGTGGCACTTCCGGCGCTGGCCATGGGAATGCTCTTTGCCTCGCTGGCCACCGAAGCAGGCAGGCATCCGCGTTTTCTCGGACCCGCCGTTTCCTGGAATCTCCTGGGTTCGGCCCTGGCGCCCGCGGTGATGGCGCTCGGCCTCATACCGGCCTTGGGTACCCGCTGGAGTTGGATCTTGCTGGGTCTGGGATACCTAGCGCTGATCCCTGGGTTGCGACGTGTGGGGTGGGTGACGAAGGCAGGGTTGGCTGTGGCTGCAGTGGCGCTGATGAGTTTGCCGAAGGACCTCCACTTGCAAACCCCTCCGCCCGGGGGGCGCATCGTCACCATGCGCGAAGGCCCCTCGGACACGGTCACCACGGTGGTTCAATCCGATGGGCAACGCATTCTCCGCATCAACCAGCGCTTCACCATGGGCGGGACCGCCTCTGCCTTGGCCGAGCGACGCCACGGTCACCTGCCGTTGCTCCTGCATCCGGAACCGCGCCGGGCTCTTTTCTTGGGCGTGGGCACGGGCATTTCCTTTGCCGCCTTGGATGCACATTCCGGGTTGGTGGCCGAAGGGATTGAATTGGTGCCCGAAGTCGCCGAGGTGCTGCCTGAATTCGCGCCGCACAATGCCCACAGTGATCGGCTCACGGTGCGGGTGGCGGATGCCCGGCGCTTCGTTCGAGCATCCACCCAACGCTACGATGTCGTCATCGCCGACTTGTTTCATCCGGCGCGGGATGGGGCGGCGGGCCTGTACACCCGAGAACACTTTCAAGCGATCCGAGATCGCTTGTCCAACGACGGCCTCTTCTGCCAGTGGCTGCCGCTCTTCCAGTTGGACACCTATGGGCTCCGGATGATCACCGCCACGTTTCTGGAAGTGTTTCCCGACGCGTCGGCGCTGTTGCTGCGGCTCAACGCCGACACACCGGTGATCGGACTCATCGGGGGGCGAGGCCGCCATTTCTGGTCGCCGGAAACCCTGGGGCGGCGGTTGAACCAGCCCAGCCTGCGGGAAGCCCTCAGGCCCATGGCCTTGGCCGAGGTCCTGCCGGTCATGGGCACTTGGTTTGCCGATGCCGAAACCCTGAGGACCTACTCCCAATGCGTCGTGATTAACACCGACGATCATCCGTTCCTGCTCTTCGACGCACCCCGGACCTTGGGCCCCCACACGCCGAAGGGACAGGATCTGCTATCGGAGTTGCTCGACCTGCAGCGTCCCATTCCACAGGAGTTGTTTGCCGGGCGACCGGCCGAAGAGTGCGCCCGGTTGCGCTCGTACCTCGAGGCGCGTGACGCCTACCTCCGGGGCCTCATTGCCGAGTCTGAGGGGCGGCCCGAGGAAGCGGAGCAGGGTTTCCTTCGGAGTGTTGTCTTGAGCGCCGACTTTACTCCCGGTTATGCCCAACTGATCACCCGCGCCTCGCTGCGTGCGCGTTCCGATCCCCAGGGTGCCCGCCGTCTGTTGGACCGGCTCATCGAAGCTCACCCCGAGCGCTCCGTTGCCCGCGATCTCAAAGTCCGTCTCGGCCTTTGATTTGGG
>Ga0255127_1000232_pt1 | contig 30025 bp, 29 predicted proteins | sample Law_Miss_RepB_8d_FD_188555 | JGI IMG/M metagenome (GOLD analysis project Ga0255127, IMG submission 188555) | Freshwater microbial communities from St. Lawrence River, New York, United States - Law_Miss_RepB_8d | ecosystem: Environmental > Aquatic > Freshwater > River | place: USA: New York...
TTATAGAACCGAGCACCTCGCTTGAACTGAGACAGCCTCGCCTCATCGACAAATCTCCGAGTTGCCGCGGAGTCTGGAAGCACGTTGATGACATGATCCGCTTCCGCCAAAGCCCGGGGCAATTCGCCATCGCGGATCAAGGTGACGGCGCCATCGGACTCCGCCTGACGCCGAAGAGCCATCACGCGCATGTCAAACGGGGACAGCAAACGAGCCAAACGCCGACCAATGGCACCATATCCCAAAATGACCACCGTCTGACCGGTCAGTACAGAAGCGGTAAAACGATCCTCCAAATAACGCCACTCCCTCAGGCCGTCTTGATTGCGCAGTTGGGAAGGCAGCTTCCTCGCCAAGGCCAACATGCCGGCCAAGACCTGCTGCGCGCACGGATCGGCAAAGACCGATGACGCATTGGTGACCACCGTCCCTCGAGAAGACAGGGCCTGCCGAAAATCGTCGCGGTCGTATCGGGTATACCCAGCCGTGGAAAGTGCCACCCATCGAATCCCCCCATAGGCCATCACATCATCGGGAGTCGGCTGTCCATAAGCGATGTCCACCTCGGCGAGGCTGGAATCCGGTTCGCCCGCCAGCAGCACCGATCGGGACGAGGATGCGGATTGAACCAGGCGATCCCCGCGGCGTTCCAACTCCGCCCGTAAATACTGCTCAGCAGCGGGCTGCAACTCATGGTTCGTCCAGACTGTTCGTTTCACGGGCGGCGATCTCGAACGACCGGCTCAGAACCCGCAAGCCAAACTCCAACTCAAACCCAAAAGCCTCAAACCGGGTCTCGACCTGAGTGCTCGGCAAGAATCCAATCACGGCATGAGTTCCCCCTCCCTGTCCCGGCGGCGTTTTCTGCAGACCTCCGCTTGGGCTGCCGGATCCACGCTGCTGCCCCGCTTCGTCGGTGCCGCTCAACCTGGCAACCAGGTCGCCATTGGCGTGATGGGTCTCCATCGAGGCAAAGCCCATTTGGAAGGGTTTCTAACCGTGCCAGGTTGCGTGATCGGGACCGTTTGCGATGTCGATCGGAGGGCCGCTGCCGAGGCCGCAGACTGGGTCGAGAAAAAAACCGGGCGTCGCCCCAAGGAAGTGATCGATTTCCGCAGGATGCTCGACGACCGATCGCTGGACGCCATCAGCATCGCCGCTCCCAACCATTGGCATGCGCCCGCGACCATCCTCGCCTGCGATGCTGGCAAGCACGTCTATGTTGAAAAACCCGGAAGCCACAACGCGCAAGAAGCCCAATGGATGGTGGCCGCCGCTCGCAAACACCAGCGCCTGGTCCAGATGGGAAACCAGCGACGCAGTTGGACTCTGGTCCGCGAAGCGATGGCCGAACTGCACGGCGGCATCATCGGCAAACTCCACGGAGCCCGCTCATGGTACAACGCCGACCGCACCACGATCGGCAACGGCAAGCCTGCATCGGTACCGGACTGGCTCGATTACCCGCTCTGGCAAGGACCCGCCCCGGAACGTCCGTACCGCGACAACGTGGTTCACTACAACTGGCACTGGCGATGGCACTGGGGTGGCGGTGAACTGGCCAACAATGGCCCGCACTTTCTCGACCTGGCGCGCTGGGGACTCGGCGTGGACTGCCCGGCCCAGGTCAGTTGCACCGGAGGTCGCTACTACTTCCAAGATGACCAAGAAACCCCGGATACCATTCAGGCGGCTTACGATTTCGGCACCTGCCAAATCACTTGGGAATGCCACAGCTGCAATCCCCGCGGCTACTATGGGGCCGGAGTCGGTGTCGAATTCCTGGGAGAAGGGGGCGCATTCCTGCTCCTGGACAGCGGTTGGAAACATATCGACGGAAAGGGCAAAACGGTCCGAGAAGGACAAGCCCCTCGCCGCGACTCAGACCATTTCCTCAACTTCATCGAAGCCATTCGCGGCAACACCCGCCTGAATTCGGAAATCGAGGAAGGCCAGAAAAGCACCCTGCTCTGCCACTTGGGCAACATCGCATGGCGCACCGGTCACACCTTGCATTTGGATCCCAAGAGCCGCTCCATCCGCAAGGATCGCGCCGCTTCGGCACTCTGGAGCCGTGAGTACCGGTCCGGCTGGAAGCCCAAGGTTTGAGCCGGCAACGACGTTCCGGGCTCCGCCATTTGCCGACAGATTACCCGCTCAAGCGCATCAAGAACGGTCAAGACACGCGGCCCATGACATGGTTCACCGCGCAATCCGTCCGGATTGGCGTCCGGATTGGCTTTGACCCAACGGCTCCGGGTTGGTCTTCTCCGCAGCCATCATGAAACCGAATCGCATCCTTCCCGACCTCCAGTGCTCGCTCCTCTGCGAGGACGTGAAGCAGGAGTCCAACGGCAATTTCATCCTGATCGGCATCATCGGATTGGTCCGTGTGCCGCAACTCCCGATCACCGCCTTCAAGCTGTGCGTGTTCGACCGCTGGGTGGCCGGCATCGGTCAATTCACCGAGGTGGTCCGCCTCATCGCACCGGACGGCAACACAGTGCTGCGTCAGAACTCCGTGAAGTTCCAATTGGCTGATCCCGTGCAGGCCATGACCACGGTGAGCGTGATGGCCAATGTCGAATTCAAGGAGGCCGGTGTGTACACGATCGAAGTCCTCGTGGATGACGTCATGAAGCTGCGTTTCCCCATTCCGGTAGTGCAGGTCCAGCAACCGCCTCAGGGCGCTGCTGCCCAACCGGCGACCGAAGGCTGATCGTCAGCAGGAACAATCCAGGCCCGGTACGGATACCCATCCGACCGGGCCTTTTTGCTAGAGTTGCCCCGCGGGTTAAACTCCGGAGTGGTAGGCCACCCGACCGCCAGAAGTCCCCCAGGGAACCCAACTGAGTGCGTCTTGAAAAAGCGATCAAGTGGGCTCTGACACGCCGCCAACGTCGCCAGTAGATGGCGAGGGTTCTTCCGGGATCACTCCCGAGATCGGGGTGCCATCCGTTGGAGTCCCTTCCAGAGCCAGTGCCAGCGACTCCGGCGATGCTTCCTCCAATTTCGGAGACTCCGGAACTGTCGCCAGACCCGGATCCACAGTCAGGAGTGAATCCGGTCGCTGAACGGGAATCCGGCGCAATTCTGAGGCATCCGGCAATCCCTCCAGGGCCGCCAACCCGAAGTACTCCAGAAAGGCATCCGTCGTCCCGTATTGCATCGGACGCCCCACCACTTCGGCACGCCCCACCTGCTCAATGAGCCCACGCTCCATCAGGCTGGAAAGCACGCCGTCGACCGCAACACCTCGGATTTGCTCCATCTCCGCGCGGGTGATCGGCTGTCGATAAGCCACGATGGCCAAAGTCTCCAGCGCCGGTTGACTCAACCGGGAAGGACGATTCTTGACCCCCAAAAAGGCACGCAACCAAGGCCCGTAGTCGGGTTCATTGACGAACTGCCATGCGCCGGCGACACAGACCAAACGGTAACTGCGACCAGCCGTTCGGTGTTCTTCCTCCAACGCTTTGAGCGATTCCAAAATGCGCTCGATGTCCAACTTCAGGAGGGCTCGCACCGGTTCGATGGCGTTCTCTTCTTGCGCGGCACGGTTGAGGATATCCCTCAACTCCATGGGAGAGAGAGGTTTCTGGGCAGCGAAAAGCAGGGACTCTAGGACGAATTTGAGGTCCATCGTTAAACCCCGGGAATGACGGGAATAGACAGCAAAGACAAGCCCTGAAAATCAGGAGCCATGAACTTCCATCGAATTTTCAATGATTCACCATTGTCTGATCGACCGTATTACCTAGGGTTGCCATCGAGTTGACCTATGATTCACAGATTTTTTAAATGGGCGCTGGCCCTCAGTGTGATCGTCCAGGCCTCCTTCGCGGCGGACACGTCCACCAATGCGCCTGCAGCCACTTCTCCGCCAGTCACCCCGCCAAAACCTCCCAGTCCTTGGCACACCACCGCATCCCTGAATGCCTCAGTATCACGGGGCAACGCGGAGACCCTGCTCATGGGCGCCGCAATCAATTCGCTGCGTAAATGGGACAAGAATGAAATCGCCCTGGGATCCGACGCCACCTACGGCAGCAACAGCGACCCCACGACCCGTAAGGAAACCACGACCGCACAGAACTACGGATTGTACGCCCAGTACAACCGCATGATGAGCGACCGAACCTATCTCGGTCTCCGCTCCGACGCCCGCCAGGATCGTATCGCCTCCGTTGACTACCGTGCCACCGTGGCTCCCGCCTTCGGTTACTACGCCATCAGGAACGACCGATTGAAGTTGAAGTTGGAAAACGGTCCCGCCTTCATTTTTGAGCGCCTCAAAGGATCGGGCACCGACAACTATTTGACACTGCGTCTGGCCGAAGAGGTGCAATGGAAGATCAATGATCGTGCGTCCATCATCCAGAGCATGGAATACCTGCCGCAGGTTGCCGACTTTGGAAATTTCGTGATAAACTTCAATCTCGGGCTATCGACCAAGATCACCGAAAAATCCAGCGCGACCATCACGTTTCAGGATTTCTACCGCTCGGTCCCGGCTCCGGGTCGTCGTGGGAATGATCTGCGCCTCATGGCCGGAATTTCCTATAGTTTCTAAAACTCGGTTTGCGGCCTCTCCAGCGACTCATTGCCACTCCCGCCCCACCTCTCAGCGAGCCGCGAAGACCACAGCTTCAACAGGTCTTTCGCCCGTTGATCTCTAACCATAGGATCGAAGTTATGCCGTTTGGAACGTTGTCTCGAAGGACCCTTCTCCGCGGAGTGGGTGCTGCCATGGCACTGCCTTGGCTGGAGGCCATGGCTGCCACCAAGACACCCTCTCCAAATGAGGCAGGCGCTGCCGCCAAACCGCGGCGTTTTGCCTGCCTGTACATGCCCAATGGCACGCGACCCGATCGTTGGACTCCCGAGGGCGAGGGTTCCCAGTTTCAGTTGTCGCCCATTCTGGCTCCGCTTCAAGCCCATCAGTCCGAACTGCTCGTCCTGACCCAATTGTGGAATGCGGCCACCAACACGGGTGACGGCCATTACGTCAAAACCGGTGGATTCCTCACCAGCACGACCATCACCCGGACCACCGGGGCCGACTTGTGCTCCGGCAACACTTCGATGGATCAATGGATGGCCCGGCAAGTTGGCCACCTCACACCCCTGCCTTCGCTGGAATTGGGCATCGAACCCATCACCACCGGTGTCGACACCAATGTGGGTTTCACCCGCCTCTACGGATCACATATCAGTTGGGCAACTCCAACGACTCCCTGCGCCAAAGAGATCAATCCGCGGCGGGCTTTCGACCGTCTCTTCCGCAGCGCCAGCGGATTGCCTGCCTCGCGCTTCGGAGACAACTCCAGCGTCTTGGACCTCGTCGCCGGCGACGCCCAACGGCTGAAGCAACAATTGGGCAAAGCAGACCAGCAGAAGCTGACGGAATATTTTGAGAGCGTGCGATCCGTGGAACATCGGATTGAATGGGCCAAGCGTCGGGCGATGGGCGAATACTTGGAAGACCCGGCCGCACGGGCCGAGATCAGACGCTTGGGTCAGCGCATCGATGTGTACTCTGATCCGGCTCAAGCCAGCCAACGGGGCATCAATCATACGGAGCACGTCCGCCTGATGCTCGACATCATGGCGCTGGCCTTCTGGACCGACTCCACACGGGTCAGCACGTTCATGTTCGGCAATGCCGTGTCAGGGCGAAACTTCTCCTTCTTGGACGGTGTGAAAGGCGGTCACCACGAGTACAGCCACCACGAAAACCGACCAGAAAAGCTCGCTCCTTACGAACGCATCACCCGGTGGCATATCGAACAGTATGCGTACTTCTTGGACCGGCTGCGTTCCATGAAAGAGGGCACGGGATCGGTGCTCGACCAATCCATGATTTTGTTCGGAGCGGGCATGCGCGATGGGAATTCCCACAATCCGATTAATCTACCCTTGGTATTGGCGGGTCGCGGCGGCGGAACGCTCAACCCGGGCCGGCATCTGGTGTTCGCCAAGAACACGCCCTTGGCAAATATGCACCTGGGTTTGATGCGCCGCATGGGAGTTCGCGCAGACCGTTTCGCCGACAGCACGAATGCCTTGCCGGAACTGGGCAATGCAGAGGCCTGAATCCCCACATCCATGCTCCGGCCCATCGGATCCGTGTTGGGTCCCCATTTCAGGGCTTCGCTTCGGGTTGCTCTGAAGCGGTCTAGCGTTCAATTTCTCCTCGCAATGCCTGTCTACCAGTACGAGACCATTCCATCGGTGCCTGACGAAGCCGTACGGCGCTTCGAAGTGAAGCAATCCATGAACGACAAGCCCTTGTCCCGCGATCCTGATTCCGGCAAACCGGTTCGGAGGGTCATCTCGGGGGGATTCCTCATGCTCAAGGCGGATGCCGCCTCGGGCTGCGAAAGCGGTGCCTGCGATGTCCCGCCGCCCCAGTCCTGTGGTGGATCCTGCGCCTGCCATCCCTGAACCCTCAGCGACCCGAGTCTCCCCTTCGTCTCAATTGTCTCCCAGTCTTCTGGCTTCCCACTTGATGAACCTCTCGTCGTTCTTCCGGCACAGCCCATATTGGATCATTCTCGGCCTTTGCTGCCTCTCCCTCCGAGCGCAGGAAAAGCCCGAGAAACTCCCTGTCGCCAAGGCCCCACCCGTGGATCGACTGGCGTGGATCCAGGGCCCCACCAATGTCAGCCTCATGGGACGGGCCACTTTGCAAATCCCCAAAGGATTCCGCTTTTTGGATGCCACGGCGGCCAAGGACTTCCTGAAAATGACGGGCAATCGCCCCAGTGGGGAGGAAACGGGTCTCCTCATGCACACCCAAGACGAGTGGTGGGTGATCCTGGAATTCGATGCCATCGGCTACGTGAAGGACGACGAGAAAGCGGACTTGGACGCCGACAAACTGCTCGATTCCTACCGGCGCGGCACCGAGTCGATGAACGAGGCCCGACAGGAACGCGGCACGCCGCCTATCCGTATCGTGGGCTGGCATGTGGCCCCAAACTTCAATGACGTCACGAAGAACTTGGAATGGAGCGTGGAAGCCGAGAGCGGTGGCGGGAAGTTCGTGAACTACAACGTCCGACTCTTGGGTCGCAACGGTGTCACCAAGGTCACCCTGATTGAGGATCGAGCCCAAGTGGATGCCACGTTGCCACAATTTCGGGATATTCTGAGGTCTCACAAGTACAGCAGCGGAGAATCCTATGCCGAATACCGTGAGGGCGATCGGATCTCCCAATATGGCTTGGGGGCGTTGGTGTTGGGTGGAGCCGCTGCGGCTGCCGCCAAGTTCGGGCTGTTTGCGCCGGTCATCGTGTTCCTGAAAAAAGGTTGGAAACTCGTGGCGGCGGGCGTGGTGGGAGCGGCCATGTGGATTAAAAATTTGTTCACCGGGGGCAAAAAGCATGAGGGAGGCTGGAGGCGGTCTTGAGCCTCATCGCCTTCCACAAGCCCTACGGAGTACTGTCGCAATTCACTCCGGATGGTTCGCCCAACCGGACGTTGTCGGAATTCGGCTTTCCTCCGCGGGTATATCCATTAGGCCGATTGGATGCCGACTCGGAGGGGCTCCTGCTGCTGAGCGACGAAGCCGGCCTCAATAGCCGACTGCTGGATCCGGAGGCAGGCCACCAGCGAACCTACTGGGTGCAGGTGGAACGAATCCCCGAAGACCCGGCGCTCCGGTCGTTGGAAAACGGTTTGTTGATCCAAGGGCATCGAACTCGACCGGCCAGAGCTTGGAAACTGGATCCTCAGCCGGAAATGCCTCCGCGGAATCCACCCATCCGGTTTCGCAAATCCGTGCCCGATTGCTGGATCGCCATCGAACTGATCGAAGGCAAGAACCGACAAGTCCGACGCATGACGGCCGCTGTGGGGCACCCCACCCTGCGACTGGTTCGGGTGCGCATTGGAACCTTCGAATTGGGTCCGCTGCCCGCGGGCCAATGGCGGGAGATCTCCATCGATGAGCGCCGGCAAATATTCGCTCCCAACGGAGCGACGGGCCGCTGAATGATGGAACGAAAGTAGCTCCAATCTCAACGGTGAGCCCGATCCGCTTTATTGACTGATTCCGACGAGCAGAACACTCAGAGTCTTATCTCATGCGCAGCCTTTACCTCGATATCTTCAGCGGGATCAGCGGTGACATGTTCATTGGGGCCATGCTCGATCTGGGTGTCGAGTTTCGGGAACTCGATCGGGAACTCCGCAAACTGGGACTCAACGGCTACCACCTGCATGTGGCGCGAAAGCACAAGTCATCCATTGAAGGGGTGAAGTTCGATGTGCACCTCGAGGGAGAAGATTGCGGGCATGGGCATGATCACGGGCATGGGCATGATCACGGGCATGGGCATGATCACGGGCATGGGCATGATCACGGGCATGGGCATGATCACGGGCATGGCGAGGAACGCACCTTCGCCATCATCCGCCAACTGATCGAAGCCAGCACCCTGTCCGATTGGGTCAAGGCAAAGTCGATCGCGGTGTTTCACCGCGTGGCCGTGGCCGAAGGTAAGGTGCATGGCCTCCCGCCGGAATCGGTCCATTTTCACGAGGTCGGTGCCGTCGATTCCATTGTCGACATTGTCGGGGCTGCGATCTGTCTGGAACTCCTCGGTAAACCCCACATCACCAGCGCGCCCGTTGTCGAAGGCACCGGTTTCGTGAACTGCGCGCACGGCCGATTCCCCATTCCCACGACAGCGACCCTGGAAATCCTTGGAGCCCGGGGCATCGGTGTGAGCCAGTGTGAAGAACCTCACGAATTGGTGACACCGACTGGAGCTGCCATTTTGGCCGAGTTCGTCGAGTCCTTTGGACCGATGGGGTCCGTCAAAGCCCAGCGCATCGGCTATGGACTGGGTACGCGGAACAACAAGACCCGGCCCAATGTCTTGCGGGCCATTCTCAGCGAAACCTCTGAAGTCTCAGCGCCGCACGACTGGCTGACAGATCAGGTGGCCGTTCTGGAGACCAACCTGGACGACATTTCCGGAGAAATCCTCGGACATGTGTTGGAAAAGGCTTTTCGATTGGGAGCGCTCGACGCCTTCCACACGCCGATCCAAATGAAGAAGCAGCGACCCGGCGTGCTCCTGACCGTGCTGTGTGAACCCGACAACGCCGACCTTTTCACCGAGTTCCTGCTGGTAGAAACCACCGCATTCGGTGTCCGCCGAACGCTGGCGCAGCGGCGCAAACTTCAACGAGACCATATCGCGGTCAAGACCCCTTATGGAACGGTGCAGGTCAAGCGTGGCTTGCTGAATGGCAAGGTGGTTCAGGCGGCTCCGGAGTATGAATCTTGCAAGGGAGTCGCCGCGATGGCCGGTGTGCCGGTGAAGGAAGTCTTTGAGGCCGCCCGCCGTTTGCTGCCCTAAAATCCGACCTCATTGGGCCCCTTCCCGGAAGCCCACGCTCGCTCACAAAATCTGAGCGTGGATTCAGCCTGGCAGGGACGTGGGTGGAAAACGCCCTTGCAATCCAGACTCTGAAGCGTAGTCGTCGGGGATGCGTGCTTCTTTGGTTTTGGCCCTGTCTGCTGTCGCAGCGTCCACGGCTTGGGCTCAGGGAATCCGAGGCGTCACTCGGCGTACACCAACGGTGATACCAGGACAGACTGCATCACAGTTTTTTGCGGCCGGCGGACTACCGCTCAATCCGGTGAATCCGGCTTTGGCCAATGTTCCGGGTGCCTCCCAAAATGGCAGCGCAGGAAATCGTGGGTTCGCGGCAGCACCACTGCCGATGGTTCGACCCACCATCGGTGCTTCCGCCCCGTCAGTGGCCCATCGGCCCGCATTACCCAACACCCAGCCGACAGGCTACCCTCCGCAGGCGGCTGTGAACTCGCAGCGGCGCTGATGCTCATCAGGCCGCTGTCAGCCCCTCAGTCCACGGTAGCCGCGCAGACCATTTCCAGAACTCGGCGAATCCCACCGTCACCTCCGTTGCTGGCCTCTTGGAACGGTGTTCCCTGAAGCGGCTTCCAGTCGTCCCGATCCGTGCCTCCAACGGGTTGGGGCACACGGGTCAAGGCAGGATCATATTGCCCGTTGTTGCCGCCCATTTTGTAGATCACCAAATCCAGTGACGGAACGACGATCAGGGCGAAGCCTCCCGCCCCGGATTTCCAAAACGCGTCCCTGGGAGCTCCCGCCACGTGGCCATCGGCATTGTGCTCGAACATCAGACTGTAAGGACTGTGCGGATTGAATCGGGACATCTGACGGCATTGAGCGATGTACGCCGAAGGCACCAATTGTTGGCGACCCCACCGCCCATCGCGCAACAGGCAATAGCCGAATCGCAACGCATCGGTCGCAGCGACGGCGATGCTGCCTGCCCCATTGGCATGCGGCAGCGTGATGTTGCCCCGATACAGGCAGTAGTTCCAAGGCCCCCACCCCATCGGCTTGGCCAAGCGCAGATCGATGTAATCCCGCAGATCCAGACCGCTGACCCGACGCAGAACCATGGAGGCGATGTGGGGCTCGGGTGACGAGTAGGAATAGCCTCCCCCGGCATTGGTCCACATGGCGCACCGGAGCGATGATCCGTCCAGATCCCGCAAATCCTGCCCCGGCACGGGCTTCAGCGGGAACGACCGGCCCATGACCACGGCTGTCGGTGCGCCCCCCTCTCCGGTATAGCCACCACTCATGCACAGCAGGTGACCCAAGGTGATATCCGCGCGGCGAGGGTCGTCCAGCTTGCCATCCGCCGAGAACGCCTCAGGCAAGAATCGGGGAGTATAAACGAGGGTATCCAGGCCTGCAGGCAACTGGTTGCGAAACTCCTGAAGCAAGATGCCGCAAGCGATACTGGTATAAGCCTTGCCGGTCGAGGCCATGTCCGGGCGCGCTTCCCGGTTCGCACGACCAGCATATCGCTCCAAAGCCAACCAACCGTGCCGAACCACCAAAAGACCGGCATTCTGAGAACAGCGTTGATTGTACTCCCAGGCTTGGTCCAAACGACGGGCGTCGAGACCTGCTCGGCGACGGGTCACCGAGGGCACATTGGTCGCCGTACGCCAACCGCCAACTGCATCGGGTGACGGAAAATAACCAGCAGAGACCGAGAGGATAGTCGCCAAGAAAACCCACACCCAACACGCACCAGAAAAACAGGGAGACATCCCCAGATGAGGAACCTCAGGCAATCTCGGGTCAATCGTCTGAAACCACCCGATCGCAACAGCCCCCCTTCTCACTCCGATAGCGGCAGTCTACCGCCGGCGGGTTCTTGTTGGGAAATGCAGTGGAATGAACCCAGGCCCCAGATCAATTCCGTGGAATCAATGCCGATGACCTTCTTTCCTGGAAACAGCGGACGCAGCACCTCCAGAGCTTTGGCGTCGTTGGCATGTCGGTAGGTCGGCACCAACACACATCGATTGGCGATGTAGAAATTGGCATAACTGGCAGGAAGCCTCTGACCGTCATATTCCACCACACCGGGCGTGGGCAGTGAGACGATGCGGAGAGGGTTACCGTCTTGATCCTTCATCGTCTCAAGCCGGTCCAAATTCTCCTGAAGCAGAGCGTAATTCGCGTCCGACGGATCATCCTCCACGACCGTCACCACCGTCGTTGCGTCCGTGAACCGGGCAATATCATCAATATGGCCATCGGTATCATCACCTACGATTCCATCACCCAGCCAGAGGATATGGCGGACCCCCAAGTAATCGCGCAACTGCTGCTCGATTTGCTCCCGGTTTAAGTTCGGATTCCGATTGGGATTCAAGAGACAGGCCTCGGTGGTTAGCAAAGTACCTGCCCCATTCACCTCAATGGATCCCCCCTCCAAAATCATGCCTGGCGAGTAGAGCGGCAGACCCCGCAAAGCGGCCACATGGCGAGGCACCGCATCGTCCAGATCGTAAGGCGGGTATTTACCGCCCCAAGCATTGTAGTCCCAATCCACGACAGCACGCTCACGAACCCCAGCGCGATCCCGCACCAAAAAGATCGGTCCGTGATCTCGGCACCAAGGCTCATAGGCTGGAAAATGGTGAAACGACACACGATCCAGCGGCGTTCCCCTTTCCGAAAGAAGCCCTCGCACCCACGCCTCCTTCTCCGCGTTCCAGACATTGATATGCACCGATTCCACCTGCACCAAAGCCTTGATCAACTCCGCGTACACATCGGGGACAGTCTCATACTTGTCGGGAAAACTGATCCCCTCAGGACGAGGCCAAGTCAGCCAAGTCCCCGAGTGCACTTCCCATTCAGCCGGCATCCGAAAACCCAAACCCGCCGGAGTCAGACCCAAATTCATCCCCCAACTCAACCCCAACCCAACACCAAAGCCAACACCAAACATGGTGACAGGTTCATTGTTATTGACGTGGGTGGGTGAGTGGCTAGGGTCTTTGCATGCGGAGGGCGCGAATCAAGGAGGCGGGTGGGGTTTACCATTGTGTGTCGCGGACGGTCGGGGGGCAGTTCTTGCTCGATGAGCTAGCCAAGCAGCGTCTGGTCGATCTGCTCTTCCCACTCGCTCAGTTCTGTGGGGTGGAGGTCCTCACCTATTGCATGATGTCCAATCACTTCCACCTGCTCGTCCGAATACCCGCTCCCTCTCACATTCCAGACGCCGTCCTCCTCCAACGGGCCGAAGCCTTCTACGGTAAACAAGGCCTCCTCCCTTCCCTCGCCAGGACCGACCTCCAACGCTCCGGCTCCATCAGCCCACATATCCGCCAAACCCTCGCCAGCCGCATGGGCGATGTCTCCGCCTTCATGAAGGAGTTCAAACAACGCTTCAGCCGCTGGTTCAATCGCCACTCCGGCCGCTTCGGCACCGTCTGGGCCGAACGTTTCTCCAGCACTCTGATCGAAGAATCAGCCGTCGCTCTCCAAACCGTCGCCTCTTACATCGATCTCAACCCCGTCCGCGCCGGACTGGTCTCCGACCCCAAGGACTACCGCTTCTGCGGCTACTCCGCCGCATTGGCCGGGAACCCTGTGATTCGCCACGGACTCATGAGCTTCCTCTCAGGCCGCTCCTGGAACTCGGCAGCCGCAGAATATCGCTTGAACCTCTTCACCACCGGCGGTGTGGCCGGTCATAGCGAAAAGAAGACCATCGACCGAGATGCCATCCGGGCCGAATTGGCACGCGGTGGACGATTGAGCCTGCCAGAAATCCTCCGACTCCGCGTCCGCCACCTCACGGCCGGCGTGGCCATCGGCTCCAAGGACTTCGTTAACCAAATCTTCCAGCACCACCGCTCACACTTCGGCCCAAAACGCCTCGACGGCGCACGCCCCATCCGCGGCGTCCCACTCCCACACCTCAAAACCCTCCGCGACCTCCGCGTCAACGCCATCGGGTAGGGAAGCGGCAATGTTTGGAGTGCCTCGCCTTGTACTCGCAATTTCGGTCAGCCATTCATCCCGTCAGCCAAGAAATGTCAAATGAGGTAAAAAACACCAATGCCTCAAGATGGACTTTGAGATAACGTGTTCCCGTGAGCGATGCCTTTGTCCGACAGCGTGAGATGGTTCGGCAGTACCCTGAAAATGAACTGGCGCGGTTCAGTCTTGGGCGCGCGCTGTTTGATGCCGGCGACTTTTCGGGGGCCCGCGAACATCTGGAAGTGGCGCTTCAGCGAAAGCCCGATTGGATGGTAGTTCAAATCCTTTTGGGTAAATGCGACCTAGCCCAAGGGTCCGCTGCTGCTGCCAAAAACGCTTTTGAACAGGCTCTTCATTTGGCTCGTGTGCAACACCACGAAGGCCCGGAAGCCGAATTGCTCGAACTGCTTTTGGAATTGAACACCAGCGGTGGCGATCTACTCTGAAGTCAGGTCTCCCCTGCCAATTAACACTGTGAGAATTTCCAAATTCCGCCCACTGCGGACCTTCGGTTTCACCCTGATCGAGTTGCTTGTTGTGATCGCCATCATCGCGATCCTGGCCGGCATGCTCTTGCCGGCATTGGCCAAGGCGCGCCAAAAGGCCACCGGCATCGCCTGCATCAACAACGAGAAGCAGTTGATGGTGGCTTCGATGCTCTATGTCGGAGAAAATCGGGATTATTTCCCGCCCAACGGAGCGGGAGATCCGACAGTAAACCTCACGAACCCTCCGGCCAATTACGTGCCCAAATACTGGGTGGAGGGACGCGATGGTAACAATCTGGTGGATGCATCCGCATCGAGCATGATCAACCCGCGGGTTTCGCTGCTGGCGACCTACCTGCCAGCGTTGGGTTCATTCAAGTGTCCGGGCGACCGATACACGGAAATCGTCAACGGGCGCAAGCAGACCAACCCTCGGACCTACGGTCAAAACGCCTGGGTCAATTGGTCTGATAATGCTCCTTACACCACCGGTTCCCTCGGCGATGACCGCACCTACCGCAATTTCCGGAAAACCTCGGACTTGGTTTCGGGCGCAGATGTTTTCGTTCATGGTGAAATTCACCCGAAGGGCATTTGCCGGCCATTTCTTGGAGTGAACATGGCAAACACCACCAGTGGTGCCTACCACGTCCTTGGCAATTACCACGGGCGCAATTCCAATTTTTCGTTCGCGGATGGCCACGCGGAATCGCATCGATGGGTGAATGGCACATTCAATAATCCAACCTCGAATGTGGATCACCACAGTGTCCACGGAAGCGGTTACCCCGGAACATCCAGTCGGCCCGATCTGACTTGGCTCAACGAGCACACCACGGTGCGCCGCTGAAGTGCTGGAGGTGTCTCCATCTGGAATGAAACCGATTGCCGATTGCCGGCTCTACACCTTCGTCGATGCCGCCTATTTGAACGGCCGGGATCCAGCCGCGGTGGCAGCTGCTTTGTGTGAGGGCGGTTCCGACTTGGTTCAACTGAGAGCGAAGGGTCTTCCCGAATCTGAAGTGCTCCGGTTGGCTCGAGTGATCGCTCCGGTGTTGCGTGAGGCTCAGGTGGGATTGGTGATCAATGACCATCCAGACATCGCTCTGGAAGTCGGTGCTCCGTGGGTTCACCTCGGACAAGAAGACTTCTTTGATTCGGGTCATCGTCAGGTGAGCGAACTGCCGTGCAAGAAGGCTGGCTGCCGAGTCGGTTTGTCCACGCACGCTCCCGATCAATGCGCCCGCGCAGTTGCCGCCGGAGCCGATTACGTGGCGATTGGTCCGGTATTCGCCACAGGCACCAAACCGACGGCTCGGCCTGTGACTCTCGACTACGTTGAATGGGCTTCCAAGAATGTCTCGATTCCGTGGTTTGCGATCGGTGGCATCCATTTGGGTACCGTCGACGCCGTGGTCACGGCCGGAGCCCGATCCATTTGCGTGGTCAGTGCCATATTGAATGCGCAGGACATCGCGGCCGCTTGCCGGGAATTTCGAAATCGCTTGCCGGCCTGAGCGATCGACCCGCGAAGCAGGCCGATGGACTTGGCCGCTTCTTTCGCGGCGGTGGCGATGGATTCCTCGTCGGCATTTTTGCAGCGACGCCTTTCTGCTCCCTTCGCCTGCGGGCTTGGTTCACCTTCGGGCGCATGAATCTCTTCGATCTTTCCGGCGAGGTGGCAGTGGTGATCGGTGCAACTGGCGCTCTCGGTGGGGCCATGGCTCACGCTTTGGGCAAAGCAGGTGCGGCTGTGGCGGTGGTGGGCCGCAATGCCGAGCGGGGACAGGCCTGCGTGCAATCGTTGCAGCAGCAAGGGACTCGTGCCGCCTTTTTTGCTGCCGATGCCATGAGCCGCGATGATCTCCGCCGTGTCGAGTCCGAGGTGGAGCGACAGTTGGGAGTGCCCACCGTTTTGGTCAATGCAGCCGGCGGCAATGACCCGAAAGCCACTGTCACAGCGGACTTGCCGTTCGAGGCGATTGGGTTGGACGCCTGGCGGGGGAATTTCGACCTCAATCTCGTGGGTGGAGTTTTGTTGCCGTGTCAGACCTTTGGTCCGGGTTTCTGTGCCCGTCGCCGTGGCACCGTGATCAACGTGGCCAGCGTCTCGGCCCATATCCCCTTGTCTCGGGTGGTCAGTTATTCGGCGGCCAAGGCGGCCGTGCTGAGCCTGACCCAATTTCTGGCACGTGAATGGGCGCCGAGTGGAGTGAGGGTCAATTCCATCACACCGGGCTTCTTTCCGGCTGAGCAGAATCGCCGGCTTCTCTTCAATGAAGATGGCAGTCCGACTGCTCGCGCCCAAGCGATCCTCAGCCACACGCCGATGGCCCGGTTCGGTGTCGCCGAAGAGTTGGGCGGAGCAGCGGTGTTCTTGGCCAGCCCTCGTGCCGCCGGATTTGTCACGGGGACCGACCTCCGGGTGGACGGTGGTTTCCTCAGCCAGACGCTGTGAAGCCGGCGGATCCATCGACCCGGCCGACCACCATTCAGCGATGGATTCACGGCCGGTGTGAAACTCCCTCAGTGGATGCCGTTGCCACCGAGGAGCCACTGGAAATTCGGGTCGATACTCGCAGTGTGAGCGTGACCCTGAGGACTCCGGGTCATGACGACGAACTGGCGGTGGGTTTTCTGGTCAGTGAGGGACTGCTGCAGTCTCCGTCGGACCTCCAGGCGGTTCGCCCCTATCCCCGGAATGAATCCGGCAATGTCGTAGATGTGTTTCTGGGCGAGGGTGTGCATTGCGATTTTGCCTCGCTGACTCGTCATGTCTTCGCGTCTTCGAGTTGTGGGCTTTGTGGCACCGCCAGCATTGACGCTCTGCGGCGCCGGTTTCCTTCGGCGACCGATGATTTCCAGATCACACCGGACACCTTGTTGTCGTTGCCGGAGCAACTTCGCTCTGCCCAGGCAGGATTCTCGGTTTCGGGCGGTCTTCATGCAGCGGCGTTGTTTAGCCCCGAAGGACGGTTATGGGTGCTGCGCGAGGATGTCGGTCGGCACAACGCGGTGGACAAGGTCATCGGCCGCCGTTTCCTGGACGGGGCGTTTCCCATCGGGCCCTCGGTGTTGATGGTCAGTGGTCGGGTGTCTTTTGAGATTGTCCAAAAAGCCTTGGCGGCGGGGATCGCCTGCGTGGCGGCGGTTTCAGCTCCGTCGAGTCTGGCGGTCGAGTTTGCCAACCAATCCGGGCAGACCTTGGTCGGGTTCCTGCGCGATGGACGTTTCAACATCTATGCGGGTGCTCAACGGGTCGCTTTGGCTTCCGGAGCAACAGATCAATAAAACGCTCTTGTCCGGCGGGGCTTTGGTCTATTGTGACCTCATGCGCAAGCGCCGGGAGGCCCGTGAACGAGCGGTGCAGTTTCTCTTTCAGCACGATCTGAATCCGCCGGAGGATTTGGGGGCTGCTCTGAACCAATTCTGGGATGCCCAGAGGATGAGCGATCTTCTGGAGTCGCATGGTCCAACGTGGGGCGAACGGGTTGAGTTGCCGCCACCCAATGCCGAAGAAAGTGCCACGCGACTTTTCGCCGATCGACTGGTTCGAGGGGTGCTTGAGAATCGGGAGCAATTGGACGATATCATCCGCAAGCACGCCAAGAATTGGGATTTGCACCGCATGGCTGCCGTTGATCGCAATGTCATGCGACTGGCCATCCACGAGATGCTGCACCGCGATGATATTCCGCCGGTGGTCAGCATCAACGAAGCGGTTGATGTGGCGAAGAAGTTCTCCACCGCCGACAGCGGCAAGTTCGTCAACGGCATCCTCGACAAGGTGAAAGCCGATTTGCTCCGACCGGCGCGGACCGCCAAGGAAACCACCGCCTAGGCCCTTTTGTGAAACTCGCCGACCTGCACTTGCACACCCATTTTTCCGACGGGACCTATTCCCCGGAAGAACTGGCCTCGCATGCACGTGCTCAAGGGTTGGATGCTGTTGCCTTGACCGACCATGACAGTGTGGAGGGATGCGAACGGATGGGGACGGCGTGTGAGAAGGAAGGCCTCGAGTTCATCCCGGGTGCAGAATTGACGGCCGAAGTGACCGGTCAGGAGGTTCACATTCTGGGCTATTGGATGGACTTGTCGTCCGAACGACTCCGTTCGGAATTGCAGCGCTTTCAGGGGGTCCGTCAACGCCGAGTGCGCGAGATGGTGACCCAACTCAATGGCAGTGGCGTCGGGATCAGCGAGTCGTTGGTGCTGTCGTTGGCCCAATGTGAGGCGCCGGGTCGGTTGCACGTCGCCCGGGCTCTCGTGCAACAAGGCTTCGCACGCGACCACGACCAAGCCTTCGACAAGTTCCTGAAGCGGGGGCGTCCCGGGTTTGTTCCGAAGGCTCGCATGAACGCGCAAGATGCCGTCGGGCTCATTCGGGAGGCGGGGGGTGTGGCGGTGTTGGCCCATCCAGGCCTTTACCGCAATGACAGCCTCATCGGAAAACTCAAAGACGCGGGCATCGACGGTTTGGAGTGCTGGCACACGCGGCATTCTCCCGAGGCCAGTGAGAACTATTCCCGAAAAGCGGCCGATCTAGACCTGGTCGCCACGGGCGGCAGCGATTGTCACGGCATGGCCAAGGGACAGCCCCTCATCGGCCGGGTGAAGCTGCCGTATCCTCAGGTGGAAGCGCTGAGGGCCCGCCGTTCTTCAAAAGCCTCCTAGCGAACACGGACCGATTTCATGGGATTCTTCGACAAGCTCAAGTCCGCCTTTACCAAGACAGCCACGTCGCTGGCTCACGAAATCCAGCGGATCGTCACCCGTTCTCCAAAGCTCACGGCGCAAAGCGTCGAGGAACTCGAGGCGGCCTTGTTGGCAGCCGATCTGGGGCTGCCCATGACGCAGCAGATCCTGGCGGCGGTCCGCAAGGCCTTTGAGACCCAGGGCAAGTCCGGCTTGGACTTTGTGGACATCGCCATCGCCGAGGTGGAGCGGAGTCTGGGTGGCATGAATTCGGCCCTGACCGCCCGGACGGACGGTGTGACGGTGGTTTCAATGGTCGGAGTCAATGGCACCGGCAAGACGACCACCTGCGCCAAGCTCGCCAAGCGCATGGTCGAACGCGGGGAACCGGCCCTCTTGGCGGCCTGTGATACTTTTCGTGCCGCGGCCATCGAGCAGCTCCAGTTGTGGGGCAGCCGACTGGAAGTGCCTGTCATCGCTGGTGCTTATCAGGCCGATCCTGCGGCCGTCGCCCATGACGCGGTGGTGGCGGCTCAGGCCCGCAATGCGCGCTGGCTGTTCATCGACACGGCTGGCCGATTGCATACCAAGCACAACCTGATGCAGGAGTTGCAGAAGGTGCATCGTGTGGTGGACCGCAAATTTCCTGGAGCCCCGCATGAGGTGCTGCTGGTGCTCGATGGCTCCACGGGCATGAATGCCATGGTTCAGGCGCGCGAGTTCCACAAGGCGGTGAAACTGACAGGCCTGGTCATCACCAAGCTCGATGGCACCAGTAAGGGCGGGGCAGTGGTGGCCATCCAACGCGAGTTGGGCATCCCGGTGAAGTTCATCGGCGTGGGTGAACAGGCCGACGACCTCCAGGCCTTCAATGCCCGCGAGTTCGCCGAGGCCTTGTTCTCGGCGAAGGCTTGAACCCTTCAACCGGTGGCCGCATGACCCTCGACGAGCGATTCATGGCCGAGGCGCTGAAGCTTGCGAAACGGGCCTACGGACAGACGTCTCCCAATCCCCTGGTCGGAGCCATAATGGTGCGAGACGGCGAAGTGATCGGGCGTGGTTGGCACCACAAGGCGGGTGCGCCCCACGCTGAGGTCGAAGCCTTGGCCGATGCGGACCGACGTCGGCACGCGGTCGTCGGCGCGACGATTTATGTGACCCTGGAACCGTGCTGCACTTATGGGCGCACGCCCCCTTGCACCGAGGCTTTGATGCGGGCGGGAGTGTCCCGCGTGGTGGTGGCCGCGGTTGATCCCAACCCGCGCCACGCCGGCCAGGGTCTGGAATTGTTGCGGCAGGCGGGGATCATGGTTGATTCCGGGGTGCTGGCCGCGGAATCCCAGCGCCTCAACGAAGCCTTCAACCACTGGATCGTACACCGGACTCCCTGGGTGACGGCCAAGTCGGCGATGACGCTCGATGGCAAGATCGCCACCGCTTCGGGCGAGTCGAAGTGGATCACCGGCCCGGCATCACGTGCGCACGCCCACCGACTGCGTTTGGGTGCGGACGCGGTCTTGGTCGGCGTGGAGACGGTCCTGGCCGACGACCCGAGTTTGAATCTTCGGACACAACCGGGCTTTCGAGTGCCGGCCGCGGTTCCCCCGAAGCTGCGGATCGTCCTCGATACCCGCGCACGAACCCCTTTGGGGTGCCGGTTGGTCTCCGATGAGGGGCGCTCCAACACGATCGTAGTGGTCGGTGAATCGGCTGCCCGTAAAGCCGTCGAAGCCTTACGGACGCGGGTGACCGTGCTGCAGGCACCGGAGCGAGAAGGAAGGATCGATCTCGCATGGCTCATGCCCGAGTTGGGTCGCCGGGGAGTCTTGCATTTGCTGGTGGAAGGCGGTGGGACGGTTTTGGCCGGTTTTTTCGAGGCCAGTCTCGTGCATCGAACCGCGTTTTTCTACGCGCCGCTCATCTTGGGCGGCGAGGATTCCCGACGGTCGGTGGCCGGTCATGGATTTCGCTCGTTGGCTGAAGCTCCTCGTCTCACCGATGTGGAATCACGGCGGTTGGGTGAGGATTTGTTCATCACGGCGCGGGTGGTTCGACCCACTTCGGGCTGAGGCTGTAGGATTCCGTTGGACGGCGGGGGCTTGCGATGCGGAAGGTTGTGCAGGACAAGCGGTGGGTGAAGAACTATTCGGGCCTTCTCGAAGGAGGGCAGGTGATGTGTATCGGCCCATGGTATTGTTCCGGCTAAGGACAAGACATGTTCACTGGATTGGTGGAAGAGACAGGAACCGTGCACCGGATCGAACCCGGGGCTTCTTCGGTCCGTCTGTGGGTGGAGGCCCGGGTCACGGCCAAGGGTGCCCGATTAGGCGATAGCATTGCCGTCAATGGCTGCTGTCTCACCGTGGTGGCTCGCCGAGCGACCCGAACCGGAGGACGAGCCGTGACCCGCCTTGCCTTTGATTTGCTTCAGGAAACCTGGGATCGCACGAATTTGTCGGCGGTGAAGCCCGGGTCGGCGGTCAATCTCGAGCGGTCTCTGGCTGCTGGAGACCGTCTTGGTGGACATTTCGTCACCGGTCACATCGATGGCACCGGAAAGATCCGCACCTGGGAGCGCCGAGGGCGCGACCACATTCTGGAGATCACGGCCCCGGCGGCCATTTGCCGGTACATTGTCTTCAAGGGATCAGTGGCCGTGGACGGCATCAGCCTGACCGTGGCCGATGTGTTTCGTGGCGGATTTCGTATTTGGATTATCCCGCACACCTTCGAGGTTACGGCCTTGCGGGAGCGTCAGGTCGGCGACGTGGTAAATTTGGAGGCCGACATGCTTGGCAAATACGTTGAGCGCTTCGTTCGGGCCCGCCGATGAAGAGTTTCTTGCGTCCAAAGGCGTTGCGCCGTGGCGAAGTCATCGGTTTGGTGGCGCCGGCCGGTGCCCTCTGGCGGCCCGATCGCGTCGAAGGATGCGTTCGCTATTTGGAGGGGCAGGGCTATCGCGTGGAGGTCGGGGCCCATGCTCTCGGCAATGACGGTGCGTTTTCTGGCACCGATGACGAACGATTGTGCGATCTCAACGGCATGCTCCGGGATCCGCGGATCCGGGCCATTCTGGCCCTGCGAGGAGGCTACGGAACACCACGCTTGCTTGACCGGATCGACTATGCGGCCGTGCGTCGGGATCCGAAGATCGTAGTGGGCTACAGCGACATCACAGCGCTGCAAATGGCGCTGTATCGCAAAACCGGGCTGGTGAGTTTTTCAGGGCCGCTGGGAGCGGTCGAATTCGCCTCGGCTCCGGATCCGGTGACCGAGGAGAGCTTCTGGCGCTTGGTGACTTCGAGGCGCACGCGAGGGCGACTGCCGCTGCCCGACGATGAACCGCTGGTGACCCGCCAGAAGGGACTCGGCGAGGGGCCGTTGCTCGGAGGGTGCCTCTCACTTGTGGTGGCCCTGCTGGGTACCCCTTTTTCTCCGGATTATCGCGGGGCGGTCGTGGCGTTGGAAGATGTGCATGAGCAGTTCCATCGAATCGACCGCATGATTACGCAGTTGCGCTTGGCGGGTGTGCTGGGCCGAGCCACCGGATTGTTGCTGGGCCGATTCACACACACGACGGCAGCCGATCTGGCCCATCCTTTCCATGATTTGGAGGCGATTTGGCGATCGGTGCTCCATGGGGTCCAGGCTCCGATTCTGGAGGGGTTTCCCTATGGGCATGTGCCGCGGAAGGTGACCTTGCCCTGGGGGATTCCGGTTCGCGTGGATGGCAAGAAACAGGCGGTCTCCTTGCTCGAATCCGCTGTGGTTTAGCCAACAATCCGACGGTATCGTGACGGTTGAGTCGGCGGTGGCTTTGGATGCCAATGGATCACCACCCGCGTCTGCATGCAGCGGAGCAGGGCGGTGGAACAATGAGGGCGGGCAATAAAAAAGCGCGACCCTCTTGCGAAGGCCGCGCTTTGGAAGTTTCCCAGTGGAAACGGTCTGGACTTAGTAGTCCATGCCGCCGCCGCCGTGGTGAGGATCAGCCGCCGGCTTTTCCTTCTTCTCCGGGATCTCGGTGATCACGGCTTCGGTCGTGAGCAGCAGGCCCGCGATGGAGGCGGCGTTCTGCAGGGCGGAACGGGTCACCTTCTTCGGATCGACGACGCCGGCCTTGACCAGGTCTTCGTATTCGCCGGTGGCGACGTTGTAGCCTTCATTGCCCTTGCGGCGCTTGACTTCCTGAACGATCAGACCGCCTTCGACGCCAGCATTGCGAGCCAGCTCGCGGAGCGGGGCCTCGATGGCGCGGCGAACGATGTCCACGCCGATTTGCTCGTCGACAATGCTCAGCTTGAGGGCCTCGATGGCCGGGAGGGTGCGGATGAGGGCCACGCCGCCGCCGGCGACGATGCCTTCTTCGACGGCTGCGCGGGTCGCGTGCAATGCGTCCTCAACGCGGGCCTTCTTCTCCTTCATCTCGGTCTCGGTTGCGGCACCCACGTGGATGACGGCAACGCCGCCAGCCAGCTTGGCGAGGCGCTCTTGGAGCTTCTCGCGGTCGTAGTCGCTGGTGGTCTCTTCGATCTGGCGGCGGATCTGGTTGACCCGGCCCTGGATCTCGGAGTTCTTGCCATGACCTTCGATGATGGTGGTGTTTTCCTTCTCGACCAACACGCTCTTGGCGCGGCCCAGGTCGGCCAGCTCGAGGCTGTCCAGCTTGATGCCGAGGTCTTCGGTGATCAAACGACCACCGGTGAGGATGGCGATGTCTTCCATCATGGCCTTGCGGCGGTCACCGAAGCCCGGAGCCTTGACGGCGCAGACGTTGATGGTGCCACGGAGCTTGTTGACCACGAGGGTGGCCAGAGCTTCGCCTTCGACCTCTTCGGAGACGATCAACAGCGGCTTGCCGGTCTTGGCCACCTTCTCGAGGATCGGGAGCAGGTCCTTGAGGGAGCTGATCTTCTTCTCGTAGAGGAGGATGTAGGCGTCGTCCTGCTTAACCTCGAGGGTCTCGGCGTTGGTGACGAAGTAGGGGGAGAGGTAGCCCTTGTCGAACTGCATGCCTTCGACGACGTCGAGGGTGGTCTCGATGGACTTGGCCTCTTCGACGGTGATGGTGCCGTCCTTGCCGACCTTGTCCATGGCTTCGGCGATGATATCACCGATCGCGGTGTCCCAGTTGGCGGAGACGGTGGCGACCTGCTTGATCTCTTCCTTGTCCTTGACCTTCTTGGCGATCTTGGCCAGCTGCTCGGCAGCGGCTTCGACGGCCTTCTGGATGCCGCGTTGCAGCGACACCGGGTTGGCACCGGCGGTCACGTGCTTGAGACCTTCGCGGTAGATGGCCTCGGCCAACACCGTGGCGGTGGTGGTGCCGTCACCAGCGATGTCGCTGGTCTTGCTGGCGACCTCGCGGACCAGCTGGGCACCGATGTTCTGATAGGGATTCGAGAGCTCGATCTCCTTGGCGACGGTCACGCCGTCCTTGGTGATCGTCGGGGAACCGAACTTTTTGTCGATGACCACGTTGCGGCCCTTGGGACCGAGGGTCGCCTTGACCGCCTTGGCCAAGATTTCGACGCCCTTCAGGATCTCCTGACGGGCTGCTTCGTCGAACAGAAGTTGTTTTGCTGCCATGTTCTAAGGTGTGTTGTGGATGTTGTTGTTGAAAGTGTGAATCAGCTGATTGGGGATTAGCCGAGTAGGAATTAGCCGACGATTGCGATCAGGTCGTCGGAGCTGAAGATCTTGTATTCCTTGCCGTCGATCTTGACCTCGGTGCCGCCGTACTTGGAGACCAGCACGCGGTCGCCGACCTTGACCTCGAAGGCAACCTTCTTGCCGTCGTCACCGGTCTTCCCGGTTCCAAGTGCCTTCACGACGCCCTCGGAGGGCTTTTCCTTGGCGGAGTCAGGGATGATGATGCCTCCCTTTTTGACTTCCTTCTCCTCGCCGATTTCCACGAGGACGCGATCGCCCAGGGGTTTAACGTTCAGTGCCATATGATGGTTACTAGTGTTTTGTTGTGTATTTGCGGATGAAGCCCGCCGCTTGCGCGGGTGGGCAAAAGGGGTGTGGATGTAATCAGGCCTTCTTCTTCTCGTCTACCACCTCGGCATCGATGATGGGACCCTGATCGTCGGATTTGGACGACCCGGATTTGGTGTCGGCACCGCCGGACGCACCGCCGGAAGCCTGCTCGGTACCCGCGGCGCCCGGCTCCTTTTGGTACATGCCTGCGCTGGCGGTCTGGAGTGATTCGTTGAGCTTGTCGAGAGCCGAGCGGATGGCGGCCGAGTCGCTGCCTTTGAGGCTGTCTTTGACGGCGGCCACTGATGACTCGATGCCCGACTTGGCATCACCGAGCTTGTCACCGTTGTCTTTCACGAACTTCTCGGAGCGGTAAACGGCGTTGTCGGCCTCGTTGCGCAACTCGACCTCTTCGCGTCGTGTCTTGTCTTCTTCGGCGTGGGACTCGGCATCGCGACGCATCTTTTCGACCTCGTCCTTGGAGAGGCCGCTGGAAGCAGTGATGACGATGTTTTGGCTCTTGCCGGTGCCGAGGTCTTTGGCGCTGACATTCAGGATGCCGTTGGCATCGATGTCGAAGGTGACTTCGATCTGAGGGACGCCACGGGCGGCCGGTGGGATGTCGGCCAACTGGAATTTGCCGAGCGACTTGTTGTCGCGGGAGAATTGGCGTTCACCTTGCAGCACGTGGATTTCCACGCCTGGTTGATTATCGCTGGCCGTCGAGAAGATCTCGGACTTGCGGCTCGGGATGGTGGTGTTGCGGTCGATGAGCTTGGTGAATACGCCGCCGAGTGTCTCGATGCCGAGGGACAGCGGGGTGACGTCGAGCAGTAGTACGCCCTTGACCTCGCCCTTGAGAACACCGCCCTGAATGCCCGCGCCAATGGCGACGACCTCGTCAGGATTGACGCCCTGATGGGGCGGTTTGCTGACCAAGCCGCGGGCCGTCTCGACAACGCGGGGCATGCGGGTCATGCCGCCCACGAGCACGAGTTCGTCGATCGTTTCGGCGGAAATGCCGGCGTCGCGCAAACAGGCCTTGGTCGGAGTGATCGTGCGCTCGAAGAGAGTGTCGCAGAGTTGCTCCATCTTGGCGCGGGATAACTTGAGCGCGATGTGCTTCGGGCCCGAGGCGTCGGCGGTGATGAAGGGCAGGTTGATCTCGTACTGCTGGGACGAAGAGAGCGCGATCTTGGCCTTTTCCGCTTCTTCCTTAATGCGCTGGAGCGCATCGGCTTGCTTGCGGAGGTCAAGCCCTTGGTCCTTTTGGAACTCGGCGAGGATCCAGTCGATGATGGCGTTGTCCCAGTCGTCGCCGCCCAGGTGGGTGTCGCCATTGGTGGCCTTGACTTCGAAGACGCCGTCACCGATCTCGAGCACGGAGATGTCGAAGGTGCCGCCGCCGAGGTCGTACACCGCGATCTTTTCGTCCTTCTTCTTGTCGAGACCGTAAGCCAACGAAGCCGCAGTGGGTTCGTTGATGATGCGCAGCACCTCGAGACCCGCGATCTTGCCGGCATCCTTGGTGGCTTGACGCTGAGTATCGTTGAAGTAGGCGGGAACGGTGATGACCGCCTGGGTGATCGTTTCGCCGAGACGGACTTCGGCGTCGGCCTTGAGCTTGGCCAGGATCATGGCGCTGATCTCGGGCGGGCTGAACGCCTTAGGCTTGCCCTCGACTTCGACCTCGATGTGAGCGTCGCCATTGGAGGCGCGAACCACCTTGTAGGGGACTCGCTTCAGTTCTTCCTGAACCTCGTCGAACTTGCGCCCGATGAAGCGCTTGACCGAATAGATCGTGTTGCGCGGGTTGGTGACGGCCTGACGCTTGGCCGCTTCGCCGACGAGGCGTTCACCATTCTTGGCGAATGCGACGACGGAAGGGGTCGTACGCTTGCCTTCCGAGTTCTCCAGCACCAAGGGCTCCCCGCCTTCCATGACGGCCATGCAGGAGTTGGTTGTGCCAAGATCGATTCCAAGAACTTTTGCCATAGTCGGTTTCCGTTTTTCTGCCGCTGTTTTGACCTTTCACCTGCAAGGTCGATGCCGAATGGGCGCAGGACGTGAAAATTACGAAAACCGCAAAAAAGACCCAAAAAAGCCTCTAATTGACCGATCCCTTCAGGGCTGACGGATTGATTTCGTCACAGGAGTCGTATTTGGGGTGTGCCATTGTGACAGTCTGGCGCAGTTGGAATGACTCAAATGTCTCACGCTTCCTCTGCAATCAGAGTCTTGCCTCCTTCTGCCGTCAACAAGAGGCCCATCGTTCAGTGGGAGTTGTTTCTCATGCGAGGTTTAGCGTGAGGGCGGGAGTTTTCGCAGGATTTCCCGGAGTACCAGTGAGGCATGGCGAGAAACGGGACGTTCGGTGCGGTCGGCGTCATTGATCCCTTCCTGACCGCCAGCCAAATCGCTGAGGCTTCGCACGATGAGGAAAGGGGTTTGGTTGGCCCAACAAACCTGGGCGATGGCTGTTGATTCCATGTCGAGGCAATCGGCCTTCCAGACCCGGAATGCCCATCGGCGGTATTCACGGTTGTCGAGAAAGACCGGTCCGGAAATGCCGTGGCCACCCACCGAAACCTGGGCCGTTCGGGCACCGAGTTGCAGCGCTGGCGCGTGAGGCACGGCACTGCGGGCAATGGCCAGGAGTTGGGGGTCGGCCTCGAAGGCTTCGATTGAAACGGGTTTGTCCATGCCGTCTCGGATGACTTCCACGGAGTCCGGGAACAGGAAGCCGAAATTTTCGTGTTTGGGTTTGAAATAATCCGGCAGGACGTAGCCGTCGCCATTCGGGCGCGGATTGAGGTAGGCCGCTTCGCTGTGGTGATACCAGCGTTCTGGGATGACCACGTCGCCGATGTGCCGCTCTGGGTTGATGCCGCCGGCGATCCCGGCGAAGAACACATGACTGATCCGGAAGCGGTCGAGGGCTTTCTGCGTGTTCATCGCGGCGTTGACCATGCTCACGCCGCTGGGGAAGAGCAGCAGGTCGTGGCCTTCGAAGCGCACCTGCTGGAAGACGATGCCGTCGATCCGCCAAGTGGCGATACGGGTTCCGCCTTCGGTCAGGACGGATTCGTTGGCTTCGATCTCCGGAGGGTAGGCGGCCATGACCGCGATGAAGGGACCGGGACGTTGTTCGCGAACTGCTTTGAATGCGGTCGATGTGCAACCGCATCCGAAACAGAGTAAAAGGAGCCAAATCCGGTTCATCGGAAAATCAGGTGGGCCAAGAAGAGCAGCCCCAGCAGGTGCGCGAGCGGGGTCACTGTGCGGGCACGTCCGGTCAAGAGGCTGAAGCCGATGTAGGCGACAAATCCGAGAGCGATGCCCTCGGCGATACTGAAGGTCAGGGGCATGGCGATCATGGTGATCACCGCCGGGACGGCCTTGGAGAAGTCTTTGAGGTCCAATTCGGCGATGCTCTGCATCATGAAGATGCCCACCAAGACCAAGACCGGTGCTGTGGCCACCTCAGGGATGATGGCGATGAGCGGCGATAGGAAGAGGGCCAAGAGGAAACAGCCAGCCGTGGTGATGGCGGTCAGGCCGGTGCGCCCACCGGCTTCGACGCCAGCCGCCGATTCAATGTAGCTGGTCACGGTGCTGGTTCCCAAGACCGAGCCAACCATGGCGGCCGAAGCGTCGGCCATGAGAGCACGACCAATCTTCGGCAACTGGCCCTTCGAATCGAGCAATCCGGCCCGGTGGCACACACCGATCAAGGTTCCCATGTTGTCGAAGAGGTCCACGAAGAGCAAGGAGAGCAGGATCGGGAGGCATTGGCGCCAGTGGCTCCAGAAATAACCGAGGTCGAGTTTCAAAAAGCTCGGAGACAGCGAGGCGGGCATGGAAATCCAAGCCTCGGGCATACGTGTGATGGGAACGAGGCCGCCCTTGCCGTCGGAGGTCTGGGTGAAGAATCCCAAGATGGTGAGTCCGATGACGGTCAGAACGATGGCGCCGGGCACTTTTCTCCAAACCAACGCCGCCGCCACGACGACGCCCGCCATGACCATCAGGGGGCTGGGTTGATTGAAGGCGGCCAAACCGACCAGCGTGGCCGGATTGTCCACGATGACCCCGCCGTTCTTGAGGCCGATGAAGGCGATGAAAAGCCCGATGCCGCAGGTGATGGCCAGTTTAAGTTCCTGGGGAATGGCCTCCAGTAGTCGTTGTCGGATGCCAGTGAGACTGAGGATCAGAAACAGTACCCCTCCGTAAAACACCAGTCCGAGGGCCGCCTGCCAGGGGATCTTGGCACCGAGGCAGATGCCGAAGGTGAAGAAGGCGTTCAGACCCATGCCCGGAGCCAATGCGATGGGGTAGTTGGTAGCCAGAGCCATGGCGAGGGTCATGATGGCCGAGGCCAGAGCGGTGGCGGTGATCAAGGCTCCCTTGTCCATGCCACTCATCCCGAGAATTGCCGGGTTGACGGCCAAGATGTAGGCCATGGCAGCGAAGGTGGTGACGCCGGCGATGATCTCCTTGCGGATCGTGGTGCCGTGATGGGTCAGTTGAAACCAACGTTCGATCATGAGGGGGAAGTGTTCTGAGGACTGAGAAAATTACCATCCTCAAGGAAGCAGGAGGCGAGCCGTGCCTGGCTGGTAGCTCCTCGGTGACCGGTCCCGTCCAGGGTTTATCCCCGGGGACAGCCATTTCACCGACTCGTGAGTCGCCAAGGTGACAGCAGTCGAGAGGAGGGGGGTGGCGATTGATAAACACCGCGCTCAGAATGCGTCACCAACGCAGGTGCCGCAGCGGCGTTTGGCCTTAACGAAGTGATTCGAGGCTAGGGTTGAATCTCAGATCACGAAGTCCGCATCGGCAAGGTCGACGGCCTTGAGCTTTTCGGCGCGGGTGACCAGATCAGCGAGGGTGGTTTTTTCAAGGAGGTGGGCGATGGAGTCGCGGACTTCCTTCATGATTGAGCGCAAGGCGCAACGTGCCTCATCGGGGCAGTTGCACTTTTCGTAATAGTTCTCCGAGACACACCCGATGGGGGCTAGAGCTCCCTCGATATGCCGGATCACCCCAGCGATGACGATCTTCTCCGGCGGTTTGGCCAAGCGGTATCCACCGGCGACGCCGCGTCGGCTTTCAACAAACCCACCCGTTCGGAGGTCGTTGAGGATTTGCTCGAGGAACCGCTTTGGGATGTTTTCCGCGGCCGAGATCGCAGAGATCTGGATGACCTTGGCCGAATGCCGCAACCCGAGGTGGGTTAGGGCGCGCAGGGCGTATTCGCCTCGAACGGTCAGCTTCATCGTAGAGGAAGGTTAGAATCCCGACCGTTTCAATCAAGGATTCGATGAAGCCGGGATTCAAATAGAGTGACAGGTTCAAAGTAGAAACAGCAATAGAGTGACAGGTTCAAAGTTTGGAATCGGTTTGGGTGACGATTCGATTGGGGAGTCGCGCCGGCCGGGCTTCCAGTGGTGGCAAATAAAGTGACAGGTTCAATGTGGGCAGAATGGGCGA
>Ga0255127_1000234_pt1 | contig 29856 bp, 25 predicted proteins | sample Law_Miss_RepB_8d_FD_188555 | JGI IMG/M metagenome (GOLD analysis project Ga0255127, IMG submission 188555) | Freshwater microbial communities from St. Lawrence River, New York, United States - Law_Miss_RepB_8d | ecosystem: Environmental > Aquatic > Freshwater > River | place: USA: New York...
GCCCAAAGCGGCGCCCAGCGGCCGGGCGCCCGTGCTCACCACAATGTTGATGGACGTGACGCGGCCGATCATGTCGCGCGGCGTCACCGTCTGGCGCAAGGTGGTCGATGTGATGGTCCAGATGATGGGCCCCACGCCAAAAAAGAAATACGACAAAGCCGCCAGCCAGCCCTGCGGCCAATACAGGCTCCAAGCCATGGTCATCGCGGCCAACACAGAAAAATAAGGCCCCAGCAAAATCGCTTGGCCAAATGGCAAGGCGGCCACCACCCGGGGTGCCAGCAAGGCCCCCAGCATCATGCCCACGCCATAGGTGGCCAGCGTGATGCCCACGCCGCTGGCATTCAGGCCCAGATCGTTCATGGCATAAGGCACATACGCGGCCTGCAGCATGAACCATGAAATGTTCCACGCGATCGAGGTTAACATGATGGGCCGCAGCAAATCGCTGCGCCAGACCCAACGGGCACCGTCCTGCAGTTCCAGCAAAGGATGGCGCGGCGCCACCGACGCCCGCACCGGCTCACGAACGCCCCGCAGACACAGCACCGCCGACACCGACAGCATGCCCGACAGCACAAACGCCGCCGATGCCCCGGTCCATGCAATCAGCGCTCCGGCCAGCGCAGGCCCGGCCGCAAAGGCGGTGCTGCGGGCCAGCTCCAGACGGCCGTTGGCGCGTGCCAGATCGTCGGCCCCCACCAGAGCCGGCACCAAGGAAGGCGCCGCCACACTGAAAGCCACCGTGCCCACCGCCGCCATGAAGCCCACCACCGCCAGCGCTGCGATGGACACCTGATCGGTGAGCAAAGCCAACCACAAGAGCGCCAGGGCCAAAGCCCGCAAGGACTCCGCCAGCACCATCAGACGCTTGCGGGACATGCGGTCGGCCAGCAAACCCAAAGGCATGGCCAGCAGCAAAAAAGGCAGGGATTGGATGGAGGCCAGAAAACCGATCTCGCCGGGCCCCGCCTTCAGCAGCAACACCGCCACCATGGGCACTGCCGCCAGACTCAGCTGCTCGGCCGCTTGGGCCAGCAGGTTCGACCAGGCCAGTCGGCGGAAAGACGTGGAGAAAATTTCAGACATCAAGGCGCTTTCGTTGAGGCGATCCTATACGCCCAGGCACGCCTGGAGGGTCACACGGGCATCAGGCCCACGTTCGCCGTGACGCTGCGCATGGCGTGCCACAGCCCACAGACAAGCCGACATTGGCCATGCAGCATGCGCCTGCGGCATGCCCATGGTGCAAACCTCTTGGGCTTGCCCTGATTTTTTTAACCAAGGACGCCGTGCATGAGCTCTCGCCAACCCATCCCCCTGCAAGTGGTGTTTCGACACCTGGACACCTCTGAAGCGCTGGAGGCCAGGATTCGTGAAAAGGTCGACCAACTCGGCCAGTTCTACCCCAGCATCGACAGCTGCCGCGTGGTGGTCGAACAACTCCACCAGCGCCGCCACCTGGGCCAGCACTTTCGCGTTCTGATTGACCTGAAAGTGCCTGGGCACACATTGATTGCCGATCGTGAGCACGACCAGCATCCGGCCTACACCGATGTGCACGTCGCCCTGCGTGATGCCTTCAAGGCCATGCGCCGCCAGCTGGAAGACCTGCTGCGCCACCAGCAAGGGCACACCAAGTACCATGCGCAAAAGCCTCACGGCCACATCACCGAAATTTCACCCGACAAAACTTTCGGCAGGATTGAATCGGTCGATGGCCGGTGGCTGTACTTTCACCGCAACAGCCTGGTGGGCGACGACCTGGACCCGCTGCAGGTGGGCACACCGGTGTATTACGTGGAAGACATGGGCGAGCAAGGGCCACAGGCCAGCAGCGTTTACCCGGTCGGCAAGCACCACATTCTGGTGTGACAGGGCCGACGGGTGGGCCATTGCAGGCAGCTGCTGCAAGCGCCCACCGCGCCGCCTTCAAGCGATCTTGAGGATGTGGCTTTGGCCGTTGGGCTTTTTAGGCAAGGTCAACTGCAACACGCCGTTGTCGTATTTGGCCACGGCAGCCGTTTGGTCCACGCTTTCATCCAACGTGAAGCTGCGTGAGACGCTGCCGTAATAGCGCTCGGAGCGGATGACTTTGGTGCCCTCCTTTTCTTCTTTCTCCTTTTTGACTTCGGCACTCAGGCACACTTGGTTGCCGTCCACCGTCACTTTGATGTCTTCTTTCTTGACCCCCGGGATTTCGGCTTTGACAAAGAAGTTCTTGTCATCTTCTGTCAGGTCCAAACGCATCTGCGGTTCGCCCTCCATCAATCGGTACATGGGGCGCATGGCGAAGCCTTTGAAAAAGTCATCGCTGAAAGGGTCGCGCAATTCGTTGAAAGGGTTGAATCGTGCCAGGTTGCTCATGGTGTGTTCTCCATCGAATGGGTGGGCAGCGGTCAAGCTGCAAACAACTGAGCGCGGTGCCATGACGCATCGCTCAGGAGGCTGCTGACCAGCAGCCCCGAAAGCACTGTCTCTTTTCAGAAGGCTGGCGTCTGTTGATCAATGCACAAAAGTCCTCCAGACCGCCCGGCTCCAGCAAGGTGTCTGATCTGCAGCCGCGACCAACACCGTCCATGCCAGGTTTTATTGCGCTAACGCAATGCCCGCTGTGCCCATGACGTTCAGCATGGGCACATTCCCACCCAGGTGTCACTCATGAGCCGGCTGCCTGCCACCCACCGTCTGAACCCGCGACAAAGCTGGACCTTGGCCTATGCCATCGTCGCCAGCTTGCTGCTGTTCTGGCTGCAAGGTGTTTTGCAAGGCACCGCTTCGGTCGAGACCGTGCCTTACAGCCAGTTTGAAAAGGCGCTGGCCGATGGCCGCATCACCGAAGTCACCATCTCGGACCAGGCCCTGATCGGGCAATTGAAAGAGCCTGCAGGCACCAAGACACGCTGGATGACCGTGCGCGTGGAGCCCGATCTGGCCGCTCGCCTGCAAGCCTACAACGTGCCCTATACCCGGGTGATCGACAGCACCTGGCTGCGGGACCTGATGTCCTGGGTCCTGCCTTCGCTGGTGTTTTTCGGGCTCTGGTTTTTCCTGATCCGCCGCATGATGAACCAGCCAGGCGCTGGCAGTTTTCTGACCATCAGCAAAAGCCGCGCCAAGGTCTACGTGCTTCAGCAAACCGGCGTCACCTTTGCCGACGTGGCCGGGGTGGACGAGGCCAAACAGGAACTGATGGAGGTCGTCGATTTTCTGAAACACCCCAAAGATTACGGCCGACTGGGTGCACACATCCCCAAAGGTGTGCTGCTGGTTGGCCCGCCCGGCACGGGCAAGACCCTGCTGGCCAAAGCCGTGGCTGGTGAAGCGGGCGTGCCCTTCTTTTCCATGTCGGGCAGCGAGTTTGTCGAGCTGTTTGTGGGCGTGGGGGCCGCGCGTGTGCGCGACCTGTTCGAGCAGGCGCGCCAAACCGCGCCGGCCATCATCTTCATCGATGAGCTGGACGCCCTGGGCCGGACCCGTGGGGCATTTCCGGGGCTGGGCGGGCACGATGAGAAAGAACAAACCCTCAACCAGTTGCTGGCCGAGATGGACGGCTTCGACACCTCGTCGGGGGTGATCATCCTGGCCGCCACCAACCGCCCAGAGATTCTGGACGCTGCGCTGCTGCGTGCGGGGCGCTTTGACCGGCAGGTGCTGGTGGACAAGCCCGACAAGAAGGGGCGCATTGACATCCTGCAGGTGCATGTGCGCCAAGTGACGCTGAACCCCGAACTGTCGCTGGAAGCCGTGGCCGCCATCACACCGGGCTTCACAGGCGCCGACCTGGCCAACCTGGTGAACGAGGCGGCCATTGTGGCCACCCGGCGCCACGCCGACAGCGTCACCCTGGCCGACTTCACCGCTGCGGTGGAGCGCATCGTGGCGGGCCTGGAAAAACGCAACCGCGTGCTCAACCCGCAAGAACGCCTGGCGGTGGCCCACCACGAAATGGGGCATGCGCTGGTGGCCATGGCCATTCCCGATGGCGACACCGTGCACAAGGTGTCCATCGTGGCCCGGGGCATCGGCTCGCTGGGCTACACCCTCCAGCGGCCCACCGAAGACCGCTACCTGATGTCTCAGGCCGAACTGGAAAGAAAAATCTGCGTGCTGCTGGGCGGGCGTGCTGCAGAGCAACTGGTGCTGGGCCGCACCTCGACCGGCGCTGCCGACGACCTGGCCAAAGCCACACAAATCGCCCGCGAGATGGTCATGCGCTACGGCATGGACCCCGGCCTGGGTTGCGTCAGCTACGACAGCAACCGCCCCACCCCCATGGGTCTGGGCGAGAACTTGTACACACCACCGCCCAACCCGGTCTCGGAGGCCACCCAACAGCGACTGGATGCCGCCATTGACCAGCTGCTGGCCAGCAACCTGGCGCGGGCCAGCGCCATTTTGCAAACCAACCGGGCCGTGCTGACGCGTTGCGCACAGGCACTGCTGCAACAGGAAACCCTGGACACCCAGGCCCTGCAGGCACTGACCCACGATCTGATCAAGACGCCTGCGACTGTTCTGGTCAGTGCATGATGTGAGATCAGCCCCAACCCACGCCAGAGGTCCACCATGCGCCACAACCTGTCCAACCACCGGGCCGATCTGTCGACCATCGCCAGCTGGGCCATGTTCAGCCGGGGGCTATTGCCCGAGTTCTCGCCAGCCGTGAAACGGCAGGTGCATGCGCTCAAGGGGCCGGTGCTCGAGTCGGGCGACGACATCCGCGAGCTCACCCACTTGCTGTGGTGCTCCATCGACAACGACGACTCGCGCGACCTGGATCAACTCACTTGCATCGAGCCCTTGCACCAGGGCCAGGTGCGGGTGATGGTGGCCATTGCCGATGTCGACGCCTTGGTCAAAAAAGGCTCGCCCATCGACCAGCATGCCCGCGCCAACACCACCTCGGTCTACACCTCGGCGGTGGTATTTCCCATGCTGCCCGAACGCCTGTGCACCGACCTGACTTCGCTCAACCCGGACGAGGACCGCATGGCGCTGGTCAACGACATGGTGTTCAGCGAAGACGGCATCCTGATCACCGCCTCCGTCTACCGGGCCCGGGTGCGCAACAAAGCCAAACTGGCCTATGACGCGGTATCGGCCTGGATCGAAGGGGAAGGCGAACTGCCCGAGGCCGCTCGCCTTGTCCAGGGCATGAGCACCCAACTGCGCCTGCAAGACGAGCTGGCCCAGAAGCTGCGCGTGCTGCGCCGGGCCGAAGGCTCGCTGGAGTTTGAAACCTTCCAGCCCAAAGCCCTGTTTGAAGGCGACCGCATCACCGACATCCGGCAACAGGTGCAAAACCGGGCCCGCCAGCTGATTGAAGAATTCATGATCGTCACCAACGGCTGCACCGCCCGTTTTCTGGCCACACACGGCCAGGTCTCGCTGCGCCGGGTGGTGCGCTCGCCGGACCGCTGGATGCGCATCGTGCAAGTGGCGCTGGAGTACGGCGTCAGCCTGCCCCACGAACCCGACGGCAAAGCGTTGGAGGCGTTTTTGGCCCAGCAACACCAGCTGGACCCCGTGCGCTTTCCCGATCTGTCGCTGGTCATCATCAAGCTCATGGGCTCGGGCGAGTATGTGGTGGAGCGCAACCGCAGCCCGCAGACCGGCCACTTCGGGCTGGCTGTGCGCGACTACATGCACTCCACCGCCCCCAACCGCCGCTTTCCGGACCTGATCACGCTGCGCCTGATCAAAGCCGTGCTGGCCAGCACCCAGCCCCCGTATTCAGCGAACGAACTCGATGAACTGGCCGCCCACTGCACAGCGCAGGAAGACGCCGCTCAAAAAGTCGAACGCCAGGTGCGCAAATCCGAAGCGGCCTTGTTGCTGCATCCGCGCATCGGTCAACGCTTTGACGGCGTGATCACCGGCGCCGCCGACAAGGGCACCTGGGTGCGGATTTTTCAGCCGCCAGCAGAGGGCCGGCTCATCGATGCGCCTGAACGACTGCAAGTGGGTCAAACGGTCAAAGTGCGGCTGGTGTCCACCTCGGTCGAGCGCGGCTTCATCGACTTTGCGCTGGTGCACTGAGCCGCTGCACTGCACCGCTGCACCGAACCGTGGAGTCGGCCGGGCACTCACGCCCCCCGTCAGGAGCCCGCTAAACTTGGCTTGGCCCTGAAGGAAACCCATGCAACGCTGCCCCTGGTGCGAAGGCTTTGAACTGTACCGTCACTACCATGACACCGAATGGGGCGTGCCCCTGCGCGACGACCTGGCCTTGTTTGAACTGATCAACCTGGAAGGCGCACAGGCCGGGCTGTCGTGGTCCACCGTTTTGAAAAAACGTGACAGCTACCGCACCGCCTTTGACCAGTTCGACCCTGAAAAGATCGCCCGCTACGACGACCGCAAAGTGGCCGAACTGCTGGCCAACCCCGGCATCGTGCGCAACCGACTCAAAGTGGCAGCCACCATCGGCAACGCCCAGGCTTTTTTGGCACTGCAAGCCCGTGGACAAGCTTTTGGTCAGTTCGTCTGGCAATTTGTGAACGACCAGCCTCTGCAGCACCAACGCCACAGCATGAGCGAAGTGCCCGCCCAAACGCCCGAGTCCGACGCCATGAGCCGCGCCCTGAAAAAAGCCGGCTTCAAATTTGTCGGCTCCACCATTTGCTACGCTTTCATGCAAGCCTCGGGCATGGTCAACGACCACCTGGTCAGCTGCCACCGGCATGCGGTGCTGGCCAAGCCGTTGCGCTGAAATGCCCTGGCGTCAAGGACGCCTTTTTCATGTGCTTACAAAAAAACGCACACCCAAGTCACCAACAACGGCAACATCGGTGCAACATCATTGAAAACCACCAAATCAATGACTCGGGGCTGCTTAAACTCGGTCCCTCCACGCGCAGCATGGCGCCATTCCAGTTCACCATATTCAGCCCCTATGACCTCTTTTCAGGCGCTCTCCACGCCACTTTTTTGGATGCTTGGCTGCATGGCCAGCACCACCACCATGGACCAGATTTGCACGCGCGAATACGCGCCTGTTTGCGGCCAAGTGGCCCAGCAGGCAAGCCCCCAAACATTTCCCAACCGCTGCGTGCTGAACGCCGCCCAAGCCACCTGGCTGAGCGATGGCGAATGCACCACCCAAGCCACACCACGCACTGGCAGCGATGTGGATGCACACGGCTGCAAAGCCTCGGCAGGCTACCAGTGGAACCAAGAACTGGCCAGTTGCGTGCGCCCCTGGATGAGCAGTACCGTCACCTTGCAAGTGGCCGCCAAACGCCGCCATTGCACCGGCACGATCGAGATGCAATGCCTGCAGGTGCGCGAGTTGGTGCCTGGACAAGCGCCCCAAAAATGGACGCCTTTTTGGGGCGACATCGAAGGCTTCAAACATGTTCCTGGCCAACGCAGCACCCTGCGCGTGCGCAAAGACAAAATTGAAAACCCGCCCGCCCACACGCCCAACACCCGCTACACCCTGCTGAAGGTTTTGCCTTAGCCCGCGCCGCAAGCCATGGCCGGTTTTGGTGATGGGACTTTGCGGCCATGAAGCAAGTTGCTGCTGTCCTGTGTCGGTGATCCAGGTCAATCAAGTCCGAACCCCAGGGTTTTGGGTACGTTGCCGCACGGAGGTTCATGGGCCTTGCGTGCGCCAATAGGTCCTCGTCATCACCTCAAGGGGAACCCCATGCCAACACTCAAAACCTTCGCGGCCACGATCCTGTGCGCCAGCTTGTTGCCCATCTCGCTCGCCTACGCGCAGGCGATGAACAAAGCCGACTACAAGGCCAGCAAAACGCGGATCAGCGCAGACTACAAAGCAGACAAAGCCGCTTGCAAGTCGCTGGCAGGCAATGCCAAGGACATCTGCGTGGAAGAAGCCAAAGCCAAGGAGAAAATCGCACGCGCTGAACTCGAGTACAGCTACACCGGCAAGGCCGCCGACCGCACCAACGTGCTGGTGGTCAAAGCCAAAGCCGCCTACGAAGTCGCCAAAGAGCGCTGCGATGACCTCTCGGGCAACGCCAAGGACGTTTGCCGCCAGGAAGCCAAAGCGGTAGAGAAAAAAGCACTGGCCGATGCCAAAATGGGCCAGGAAATCGGTGAAGCCAAAAAAGACGCCGCTGCAGAAAAAGTGGATGCCGACTACAAAGTGGCCCTTGAAAAATGTGACGCGCTGTCGGGCGATGCCAAGAACAGCTGCGTGGCAGCGGCCAAAACCAAGTACGGCAAAAACTGAGCTTTCTGACCGGCCAAACCCGTTCGGTGCGCCCAGCACAAAGCAGGCGGATCCGCGGGCTTGTGGGTCAGTCCCGTGCAGGCGATTGCCTCAATCTGCTGACATCCATGGAGCGCGCGATGGACAAGACACACCCCCCACCAGCTTTGGCATCTTCAAGCCCGTGGGGCACACTGTCATCGTCTTCCACACCGAAGCGCAACTGCAATCTGCTGTCATGGCACTCCAGGCCCTGGGCTTTGACGATGCAAGCATGGTGCGTTACGGCCCGGCTGAAATGGCTGCGCAGGTCGATGCCGAATTGCAAAGCATCAGCCCCTTGGCCCACTTTGGCTCCGAGCTGGACCTGATTCGCGCCCACAGGGCATTGGCGCTGCAAGGGTGCAGTTTCCTGGTGGTGGCCGCCCCTAGCGACGCCTTGAGGCAACAAGTTTCCGAGCTCGTCCACACCCTCAAGCCCGCCGCAGCGCAACACTATGGGCAATTGCTCATCGAAGACCTGACCGCCCAAGCCCCCGGACGCATGGGCGGTCAGTGAGCACTTGGATGAAAAAGTTTGCATCTCGGCCGAGCATGGCCAACGCATGATTTGCCCGCGCCAATCGGTGACAATTGAGACTCTGCCTGCGATCACCATGAACACCAAGACTTCCATTTTTCTACCAGCCCTCCTCGCCATTGCGATTGGCGCCTTCCTCCCTAATTCGGCCGCCCTCGCCGCCAACAACAAAGCCAGCAAGCCTGCGGCGCAGAAAAAAGCTCCAGCCCAGAAAAAGGCTGCCCCTGCGGCCAATGCGCTGCCGCCATTGGCGGCCGATGTCGCCTTGGCCGCCAATGCCCCTGCGCTGCCCGCCAAAGCCTGGCTGCTGATGGACTACGACTCTGGCCAAGTGCTCGCCTCGGCCAACGCCGACGAAGCCCTGCCGCCCGCATCGCTGACCAAGATGATGACCAGCTACATCGTCGAGCAAGCACTGCGCGCAGGCAAACTCAAACCCACCGACTTGGTCACCGTGAGCGAGAACGCCTGGTGCCGAGGCACCAGCGCCGAGTCGTGCATGTACCTGCCCCTGAACAGCCAGGCCACCGTCATCGACATCCTGCGCGGCATCATCATCCAGTCGGGCAACGATGCCTCCAAAGCGATTGCCGAGCACATGGCCGGCTCCGAAGCCGGCTTTGCCAAAATGATGAACGCCGAAGCCCAACGACTGGGCATGACGAACACCCAATTCGTGAACCCCACCGGCTTGCCCGACCCGGCGCACAAATCGTCTGCGCGTGACCTGGCCATCCTGGCACGCGCCATCATCCGCGACGGCGCCGAGTACTACCCCCTCTATGCAGAGCGCGAGTTCAAATACAACGGCATCAAGCAAGGCAACCGCAATGCCCTGCTCTACACCGACCCCACTGTGGATGGCCTGAAAACCGGCCACACCGCCGAAGCCGGCTACTGCCTGGTCACCTCGTCCAAGCGCAACGACATGCGCCTGATCTCGGTCATCCTCAACACCCACAGCGCCCAGGCGCGAGCTGACCAATCGCGAACCCTGCTGGGCTGGGGCTTTGGCAGTTTTGAAAAAGCCACCCCCATACAGCCGGGCGCCGTGGTCTCCAGCCCGAAAGTCAGCTTCGGCAAAGCCGACACCGTGGCCGCAGGTCTGGGCGCCCCCTGGATGCTGACCGTGCCACGCGGTCAGCAAGTGCAGACCGCTGTGGAACTCAAGCCTGGCCTGGAAGCCCCGGTGGCCAAAGGCGCCGTGATCGGCAAAGTGATCGCCATCTCAAATGGCAAACCCGTGGGCGAAGCCCCCTTGGTTGCACAAACCGAAGTGGAACGCTCGGGCCTGCTGCTGCGTGGCTGGCAGCATGTGATGAAGTTGCTGGGGAAGTAAGGGATGGCAGCCCAGCACGAGGCTGCCTGATCTGAACCGATAAAAACGGCGCCCAAGGGCGCCGTTTTTCATTGGTGCGCACGCACCATATTGCTTTCAAACAAATACGGGGTTTTAAATGAAAATTACCACCTATGATTTAATTTATTTTCATAGGAACCAACAAATGAACCACATCAAACCAACGTCAATGCTCGCATGTGCTCTTGTGCTGTGCGCCAACAGCGCCCTGGCCAATCCAGCTGAACAAGCCACACACGCCATCCGCGCTGGTGGCCGAGCCAGCGGTAACGCTGCCGCCAGTGCTGGCCACAGTCTGTTGGCCACCGGCCAATTGGCATCGGGCGTGGTCGCCACCCCACTGCTGGCCAGTGGTGCTGTTGCCGTCGGTGTCGGCAGTGCAGCCGCACAAGCAGGCGGCTCGCTCATGAATGCAGCCACCAGCCCCATCGGTACCCCTTTGCCCGTGACCGATGAAACCGTCTCGATCTTGCCGCCCAACAAAGCGCTGCAGCAGCCCACCACCAAGAACTGATAGCCCGTCATGCGCCAACTCATCACCTGCATTCTGAGCCTGTGCTTTTGGGGTACAGCCGCAGCTGCACCGGGCTTCAGCTCCGCCAGCCTGGGTGGCGGCGAAACGACACACTTCAAAGCCGAAGAAGTGATCTCATTTGCCAAGAAAGTCGAACGCACCCTGGCCAGCAAAGGCGCACATGTGGCCATCCTGGCACGCATGGGCAGGCCCCTGTCCGAGATGCCTCCAGGCATGCACTTCACCCATGTGGCGTTTGTGGTCTACTCGCAAATCCAAACTGCTGATGGCCGCAACCTGCCCGGCTATGCCATCTACAACCTCTATCAATACGACGACCGCCCCGACAAAAGCCGCTTGGTACAAGACTACCCTGTGGACTTCTTTTCAGGTGTCGCACAGATGGAAGCCGGCATCCTGATCCCGTCTGCCGAACTGCAACAGCGCCTGATCAGAGTCATTGCATCGCCCGCCTACGCATCGCTGCACGACCCACGCTACTCGGTCATCGCCAACCCCTACAGCGAAGGGCGCCAGAACTGCACCGAATTCACACTCGACGTGATCAACGCCGCCATCTACCAAACCACGGACATCCGACTGCTCAAACAAGTGGCTCAAAAATACTTTGAGGCACAACCCGTCGAAGTGAATCCATTCAAACTCATGCTGGGCTCAGTGTTCAGCGCCGAAGTGGCCACTGCCGACCACCCCCAAAAACCCGTGACCGCCACCTTTGAGCGCCTCAGCGACTACCTGCTCAAATACGACCAGGGTGCACAAGTGCTGACGATCAAGCCTTGATTCTGCTTCACAAAACGTGAACAACTGATTACAATCAACATGTACACGATTAAGCGCATGCCTGAGTTTGATGAGTGGCTGGCCAACCTCAGGGACGGCATGACACGCATTCGGTTAACGCGTCGACTCGAAAAAGTCCAGCGCGGTTTGTTGGGTGATGTAGCACCAGTAGGTGAAGGCGTCAGCGAAATGCGTGAGTTTTTTGGCCCCGGCTGGCGCATGTATTACGTGGAGCGAAACGGCATGCTGATCGTGATGCTGGGTGGTGGCGACAAGTCCACACAATCAGAAGACATCGCCCGCGCCATTGCATTGAGCCGAACCCTCACGGAGTGACTGATCATGAGCCGCAAAATCAAAGCCGTCGACCTGCCCGATTTCGACATGTCGGAATACCTCAAGACCGACGAGGACGTGGCCAACTACCTGACACTGGTGCTGGAAGAAAATGACCCTGCTGAGTTGACCCACGCGCTGGGCACCATTGCCCGCGCACGCGGCATGACCGAAGTGGCCCGCGCCTCGGGCCTGACCCGCGAAGCCCTCTACAAAGCCCTGCGTCCGACATCCCACCCACGATTTGACACGATTGCCCGGGTCTGCACGGCGCTGGGGGTGAAGCTGGTAGCGCAGCCGATGCAAGCTTGACCTGTCCCCACGTTCATCCGTGCTGCGCCCGGTATTCCTGCGTCAGCCTGCCATAGCCATATGCCCCGGCCCGCACATCATGCACATGAATGTAGCTTTCATGGTGCAGGTTCGGCATCAGGGCTGACAAGCCGTCAAACACCGCCCGGATGTAATCGGCCTTTTCGGCCCGCGTGTTGGTCTCGTCCGTGATCTTAATCTCGAGGTAGGCGCTGGAGCACCCCTGCTCTGCCAGCATGCAGCCACCCATCACCCAATGTTCGGGCTCAACATAGCGCACAGCGATGGAGGTGGGCTCCGGTTTTTTGTGCAGCAACCGGGCTGTCAAACGCCAAGCTCAATGATTCAACTGCCCCCAAGCCTTCTCCAGCCGCTTGATGCTGACCGGCTGCGGGGTGCGCAACTCTTGCGCGAAGAAGCTCACGCGCAGCTCTTCCAGTAACCAGCGGAACTCCAGCATGCGGGCGTCTTGGGCGCCTTTGCGTTCGGCCACCAGGCGCCAGTAGCGTTGTTCTTGCGGTTTCAGTTCGGCCAGGCGCTGGGCGTCACGGGCCGGGTCGGCGCGGTATTTGTCCAGGCGCAGCGTGATGGCCTTCAGGTAACGGGCGTAGTGCTGCAGCTGCGGCCACGGGTTGGCGGCCATGAAGTTTTTGGGCATCAGGCGCTGCAGTTGCTGCGTGCAGTCTGCCGTCGCGTCGGGGGCGTTTTTGGTGTCCTTGATCTTGCGGGTTGCCGCGCCAAACTCCAGCAAGATGGTGCCCGCCAATCGGGCCACTTCGTTGGCAATCAGCGTGAGGCGCCCCCGGCCCTCTTCGATGCGGCGCTTGAAGGTGATTTCATCGTTGGGCAGCGGATCAAGCAAGAAAGCACGATCCAGCGCCACGTCGATGATCTGGGTTTTCAGCTCGTCGGCGGTGCCCAGCGGCATGTAGGCCACGGCCATTTTTTGCAGGTCGGGGATGTTTTTTTCCAGGTACTTGAGCGCGTCTTTGATCTGCAGCGCAAACAGGCGGCGCAGGCCCGAGCGGTTTTTGCTGGCGGCCACTTCGGGCTCGTCAAACACCTCGATGGTCACGGCGTCTTGCATGTCCACCAGCGCCGGGAAGCCGATCAGGGTCTGGCCGCCTTTGCTGATTTCCATCAGCTCGGGGAGTTCGCCGAAGGTCCAGCTGGTGTAGCGCTGCGGGGCAAGGGGCTTGGGCGCTGCAGCGGCTTTGGCCGGAGCAGCGTTGTTGCGTTGGGCACTGGCAGTGTTCGTCAGGGCGTCGGGCGATGCCTTATCGGTGCTCGGTGTCGGCGCTGCCGCCACTTTGAGCTGCGCCAGCGCCTGGAACGCGCCACGCGCTTTGGCGCCCAGCTCGCCTTTGAGTGCGCCCAGGTTGCGGCCCATGCCCAGCTGGCGGCCGTGTTCGTCGACCACCAGCAGGTTCATGAACAGGTGCGGGCTGAGCATGTCGTGTTTGAAGTCACCGCGCTTGACATCCAGGCTGGTTTCGTCACGCACTTTTTTGAGCAGCACGTCGGTCAGCGATCCGGCACCAAACAGCTCGGGGGCCGACAACTCGGCCGCGATCCGCGTGGCCGATTCGGGCAGCGGCACAAAGCGACTGCGCGGGCGCTGCGGCAGGCTTTTGAGCAGGGCCTGAATTTTTTCTTTGAGCAGGCCGGGCACCAGCCATTCGCAGCGGTCTTCGCTCACTTGGTTGAGCACAAACAAAGGCACCGTGACCGTGACGCCATCGCGGGCATCGCCCGGCTCGTGCAGATAAGTGGCTTGGCAATCGGTGCCGCCCAATCGGATGTGTTTGGGGAAGGCCTGCGTGGTGATGCCTGCGGCCTCGTGGCGCATCAACTCTTCGCGGGTGAGCATCAGCAGGCGCGGTTGCTTGACGCTTTCTTGCCGATACCACTCTTCGAGCAAACGGCCGCTGCAGACTTCGGGTGGGATTTGCTGGTCGTAAAAAGCGTAGATCAGTTCGTCGTCCACCAGCACGTCTTGCCTGCGTGACTTGTGTTCCAGCTCTTCGACCTTGGCGATCATCTTGTGGTTGGCGGCCAAAAACGGCAGCTTGGTTTCCCACTGGTCGCCCACCAGCGCTTCACGGATAAAGATCTCGCGTGCGCCGTGCAGGTCCACCCGGCTGTAGGCGGTGCGCCGCCCGCTGTAGACCACCAGGCCATAGAGCGTGGCCCGCTCCAGCGCCACCACTTCGGCGGATTTCTTTTCCCAGTGCGGGTCGAGCACCTGTTTGCGCAGCAGGTGCGCACCGACTTGCTCCAGCCACTGCGGCTCAATCGCAGCAATGCCCCGGCCAAACAGGCGCGTGGTCTCCACCAGTTCGGCCACCACGATCCAGCGTCCCGGTTTTTTGCTCAGGTGCGCACCGGGGTGTTTGTGGAACTTGATGCCGCGCGCACCCAGATAGGCTTCCTCGTCTTCGAGTTTGTAGCCCACGTTGCCCAGCAGGCCCGCCAGCATGGACAGGTGCAGCTGCTCATACGTGGCAGGCTGCGTGTTGATGCGCCATTGGTGCTCGGTCACCACCGTGAGCAGCTGGGTGTGCGTGTCACGCCACTCGCGCACGCGGCGGATGTTGATGAAGTTCTGGCGCAGCAGCTGCTCGTATTGGCGGTTGCTGAGTTTGTGGGTGGATGCGGGGGCATGGATGCCCGCCCCCTTTGTCACACCCGGCTTGACCGGGTGTCCATGGGGGGCATGGATACCCGCGTTCGCGGGTATGACAGAGGCGGTCGAAGCACCTGGTCTGGGGCCGCCTCGGGCGTCATGAATCCACTTCCAGAGTTTGAGATAACCCGTGAATTCGCTCTTGTCGTCGTCGAACTTGGCGTGCGCCTGGTCGGCCTGGGCCTGGGCGTCCATGGGGCGGTCGCGCACGTCTTGCACGCTCATAGCGCTGGCAATCACCAGCACTTCGTCGAGCGCGTTGCGGTGGCGCGCTTCCAAAATCATGCGGCCCACGCGGGGGTCCAGCGGCAGGCGGGACAGCTCTTTGCCGATGGGGGTGAGTTCGTTGTCGTCATCGACCGCGCCCAGTTCGGCCAGCAGTTGGTAGCCGTCGGTGATGGCGCGTTTGGACGGCGCTTCGATGAACGGGAAATCTTCCACCACGCCCAGGTGCAGCGACTTCATGCGCAAAATCACGCCCGCCAAGGACGAGCGCAAGATTTCCGGATCGGTGAAGCGCGAGCGGCCGGCAAAGTCTTTTTCGTCGTACAGGCGGATGCAAATGCCGTTGGCCACGCGGCCGCAACGGCCCGCCCGCTGGTTGGCCGCCGCCTGGCTGATCGGCTCGACCATCAGCTGCTCAACCTTGCTGCGCAGGCTGTAGCGCTTGACCCGCGCCGTGCCCGCGTCGATCACATAACGGATGCCGGGCACGGTGAGCGAGGTTTCGGCCACGTTGGTGGCCAGCACGATGCGGCGGCCATTCGAAGCTTCAAAAATCCGGTCTTGCTCGGCCTGCGACAGGCGGGCAAACAGCGGCAGCACTTCGGCGTTGCGGGTCAGCGGCTGGTGCGCCAGGTGTTTGCGCAGGTGGTCGGCGGCTTCGCGGATCTCGCGCTCGCCAGGCAAAAAGATCAGGATGTCGCCCCCTGCCCCGCCCTGCCAGAGTTCGTCCACCGCATCGGCCATGGCCTCGTTCAGGCCGTAGTCACGCGATTCTTCAAACGGGCGGTAGCGCTGCTCCACCGGGAAGGTGCGGCCCGACACCATGATGACCGGGGCCGGGCCTTGGCGCGAAGCAAAGTGCTTGGCAAAGCGGTCGGCGTCGATGGTGGCGGAGGTGACCACGATCTTCAGGTCCGGCCTGCGCGGCAGGATCTGGCGCAGGTAGCCCAGCAAGAAGTCGATGTTCAGGCTGCGTTCGTGCGCCTCGTCGATGATGATGGTGTCGTAGGCCTGCAGCAGCGGGTCGGTCTGGGTTTCGGCCAACAAAATGCCGTCGGTCATGAGCTTGACCGAGGCGTTTTTGGAGAGTCGATCCTGAAAGCGCACCTTGAAACCCACCACCTCGCCCAGCGGCGTTTTGAGTTCTTCAGCAATGCGCTTGGCCACCGAGCTGGCCGCAATGCGCCGTGGCTGGGTGTGGCCGATCAGGCGGCCCTTTTCCCCGGGCTTGGCATTCAAGCGCCCGCGCCCCAACATCAGCGCAATTTTGGGCAGCTGGGTGGTCTTGCCCGAGCCGGTTTCACCGCACACGATGATGACCTGGTGCTGGTCCATGGCGGCCATGATTTCGTCACGGCGGGCCGAGACGGGCAGGCCTTCGGGGAAGTCGATTTGGAGGGGGGTGTCAGACAAGGCGAAAACTTCTGTGAAAATCAAGGCAAGAACAGCCCGGGATTATCCCAGCCCGACGCCCCGCCACCTTTGCCGCCCCCAGATTGCCCATGTCCACCGTCTTCAACTTCACCTTCGTGCCCTGGTTCCGGTCGGTGGCCCCCTACATCCACATGCACCGGGGCAAGACCTTTGTGGTCGGCATCGCGGGCGAGGCGATTGCGGCGGGCAAGCTGCAAAACCTGGCGCAAGACCTGGCCCTGATCCAGAGCATGGGCGTCAAGATCGTGCTGGTGCACGGCTTTCGCCCGCAGGTCAACGAGCAACTGGCCGCCAAAGGCCACACGCCCAAGTATTCACACGGCATGCGCATCACCGACAGCGTGGCCCTGGACTGCGCCCAGGAAGCCGCGGGCCAGCTGCGCTACGAGATCGAAGCGGCCTTCAGCCAGGGCTTGCCCAACACGCCCATGGCCGGCTCCACGGTGCGGGTGATTTCGGGCAACTTCATCACCGCACGGCCCGTGGGCATTGTGGACGGGGTGGATTTTCAGCACTCGGGTCTGGTGCGCAAGGTGGACGTGGACGGCATCATGCGCACCCTGGACATGGGGGCGATGGTGCTGCTGTCGCCCTTTGGCTTCTCGCCCACGGGCGAGGCCTTCAACCTGGCCATGGAAGAGGTCGCCACCAGCGTGGCCGCCGAGCTGCAGGCCGACAAGCTGATTTTTGTGACCGAGATTCCGGGCATCCGCATGCAGCCGGGTGAGCCCGCCAGCGACGACAACCCCATCGACACCGAGCTGCCACTGGCAGCGGCCAAACAGTTGCTGGCCTCGCTGCCCCCGCCGACCGAGCCGACCGACATTGGTTTTTACCTGCAGCACTGCGTCAAAGCCTGCGAAGAAGGCGTAGAGCGCTCGCACATCCTGCCCTTTGCAGTCGACGGCTCACTGCTGCTGGAGGTGTATGTGCACGACGGCATCGGCACCATGGTGGTGGACGAAAAGCTCGAAGAACTGCGCGAGGCCACCGCCGACGACGTGGGCGGCATCTTGCAGCTGATCGAGCCGTTCGAGAAAGACGGCACCCTGGTCAAGCGTGACCGCACCGAGATCGAACGCGACATCGACCACTACACCATCATCGACCACGACGGCGTGATCTTTGCCTGCGCAGCGCTCTATCCCTACCCCGAAGCCAAGACGGCCGAGATGGCCGCGCTGACGGTGTCGCCCCAGTCGCAGGGCCAGGGTGACGGCGAGAAGATTTTGAAGCGCGTGGAGCAACGCGCCCGCGCCATGGGCCTCAAAAGCATCTTTGTGCTGACCACCCGCACCATGCACTGGTTCATCAAGCGCGGCTTTGTGCAGGTCGACCCCGATTGGCTGCCCGAAGCGCGCAAACGCAAATACAACTGGGACCGCAAGAGCCAGGTGCTGGTCAAGAAGCTCTGAGGCTACCCTGGGGCAGCGCACGCACGTTCAGCGCGAAGCTGCTTGCGGTGGTCGGTGGTCGGTACTCAGTGGTGATCTAACCATCGCCAGCAGGCTGGCTCCCACAACATACCTGGTGCAGGGCCCCTGTCATTTCTGTGCGAGCTGGCCCGTTCCCGAAAGCGTTTTGCCCATTGCTGTGAAAGCTTCAACTGCACCCGTGAGAACTTGGCCTGTTCCTGCGAAAGCTTTGCCTGTTCCTGCGATAGATTCAACTGTTCCTGTGAGAACTTCCACTTTTCCTGTGAGAGCTTAGGCTGTTTCTGTGGGAGCTTGCCTGCAAGCGATCTGCCCTGAGTGGGTCACTTCAGATGCGCTCAGCCACGGCAAAGGCGCGGGTTTGGGGGTTCAGCTCGCGCCAGACCTCCTGACCGTCGACATGCACCCGGAATTCACCTGTCTGGAAGGGCTGCCAAGCTTCATTCACCGTCAGGGGCTCGGTGGCCAGCAAAGTCATGACGTCGCCCTGGGCGTTGAGCGGTCCCAGGTCCAGGCTCATGTCGCGGTCCACCAGACGCGCATGCGGAAAAGGGTGCCGCCGGGTCAGCTGGTGCAGATGTGTGGAGCAGTGCGAAAACAGCGCATGGCCGTCGCTCAGCAGCATGTTGAAATTGCCGTAGCGGGCCAGCTCAGCGGCCATGCTGGCCAGCACAGGCGCCAGTTCGGGCCACTCGGGTGGCTGCAGTCGGCCCTTGAAGTGGCTGCGCAGTCGGCTCATGATGGCGCAAAACGCACGTTCGCTGTCGGTCGTGCCCACCGGCATGTCCTGGCAACCCGGCGGGGCCTGAAAGTGGCGCAGGTCGCCGTTGTGCGCAAACACCCAGGTTCGGCCCAGCCATTCGCGCTGGAACGGGTGGCAATTGGCCGAGTGCACTGCGCCCTGCGTCGCTTTGCGCACATGCGCCACCACCACCCGGGACTTGATCGGGTGCTGCCGCACGTAGTCGGCCAGGGGTGAGTGGCTGGCCGGCTGGTCGTCCTGAAAAACACGCCAGCCATGGCCATCATGAAAAGCAATGCCCCAACCGTCGACATGGTCCGAGGTCAGCCCGCCGCGCGCCGAAAACCCGGTGAAAGAAAAGGTGGCAGCAGCCCGGTTGTTGCAGCTCATGCCCATCAACTGGCACATGTCGCGGCCCTCAGGACAGGCAAAAATCAACCGCCGCCATGGCGTGCAAGGCGGTGGTGTCAAAGCTGGGCAGGCCACCATCGTCCGGCTGCAAAATCATGGTCAGCTCGGTGCATCCCAGAATGACCCCTTGCGCGCCCTGGGCAGCCAACTGTTGCACCAGCGCGATCAGGTTCTGGCGCGAGCTGTCCAGCACCACGCCCCGGCACAGCTCCTCAAAAATGACCCGGTGCACCTCGGCGCGTCCCGGCTCATCGGGCACCAGGCATGAAATGCCGCGCGCGGCCAGGCGCTCGCGCATGAAGGTTTGCTCCATGGTGAAACGGGTGCCCAGCAAACCCACCTGGTGCAAGCCGGCCGCCAGCACCGCATCGGCCGTGGCATCGGCAATGTGCAGCAAGGGCACCGACACCACCGACTGCACCTGCGGGGCAATGCGGTGCATGGTGTTGGTACAGATCAACAAAGCCTCGGCACCTACGTCAGCCAGCTGGCGCGCCGCCGTTTGCAAAATACCGGTCATGCGATCCCAGTCGCCTTGCTTTTGCAGGTCTGCAATCTCCTGAAAGTCCAGACTGATCAGGTGCAACGGCGCCGAGTGCAGACCGCCTTGCCGACGCGCCACCTCGCGGTTGATGTGCTGGTAATACAAGGCGGTGGACTCCCAGCTCATGCCCCCGATCAGACCGATTTTTTTCATGTGCTTGACTTTGTCTGTTGAAGACAGAAGTTTGCCACCAAAGATGCAGCATGAAATTTCAAACCAATGCTCAATTGTGTCGATCTGTGGAATATTTTTCTACAATCAGACAATGAAGCAGAAATTAGATGCCATTGATCGAAAAATTCTCGATCTATTGCAAGCCCACAGCGACATGCCCATCAACGAACTGGCAGCCGCCGTGCACCTGACGCCCACGCCCTGCTGGCGGCGGGTGCAAAGGCTCAAGGAGCTGGGCATCGTGGCCCGCCAGGTGACCCTGCTGGACCGCCAAAAAGTGAACCTGGGCGTGACGGTGTTCGTGGCCGTGCGCACCCGCGACCACGATGTGCCTTGGCTGGAGAGGTTTCGCACTGCCGTGCAAGGCATCGCAGAAATCGTCGAGGCCTACCGCATGAGCGGCGATGTGGACTACCTGCTCAAGGTGGTGGTGCCCGACATTGCCGCTTACGACCTGGTTTACAAAGCGCTGATCCAGCAAGTGCCGCTGTCGGATGTCAGCTCCAGTTTCGCCATGGAAGAACTCAAGTTCACCACGGCCATGCCGCTCACTTACGTGACTTGACAGCGACCCACAAGGCCAGCAGGCCAAACACCACAAAGGCTACAAACGACCAGTTGGCGATCGAGCCGCCCAGGAAGGTCCAGTCGATCTTGGTACAGTCGCCGCTGCCTTTGAAGATCATGGGAATGGCGCGGTTCAGCGGAAAGTTCTCGACCATGCCGTAAAAGTCACGGCCGCAGGTGACGATTTCAGGGGGATACCACTGCAGCCAGCTTTGGCGTGCCGCCGTGAACGCGCCAAAACCGGCCGTCAGCGCCAGCAACAAGGCCGACACGGTGAGTCCCCAGCCACGCCAACGCCAGCCCACGGCCCCAAACACCACCACACCGATCAGGGCATAGCGCTGCACGATGCACATCGGGCAAGGGTTCAGGCCCACCACATGCTGCAGATAAAGGCCAAAGATGAGCATGCCAACGCCCGACAAGGCGATCAGGGCCATCCAGCGTGAGGGGGTGATGGGAGTCAGGTTCATGGGTCATTCCAAAAGCCAACGGGCGCATTGTGCGCCCGTGTCCAGACCGGATCGGTGGGGCCTGTCACAAAGCCCCGGCCTGATCAGGATTCAGCAAAGGCGCGTTCGATGACGAAAGCACCGGGCGTGCTGGTGTTGCCTTCTTGCAGGCCCCGCTCTTCGCAGATGCGTTTGAGATCCTTGAGCATGGCGGGGCTGCCGCAGATCATGACGCGGTCGGTTTCGGGGTCGAGCGGTGGCAGGCCCAGATCCGCAAACAGCTTGCCGTTTTCAATGAGATCGGTCAGGCGGCCCTGATTTTGATAAGGCTCACGGGTCACGGTGGGGTAGTACAGCAGCTGCTTGCTGACCATGTCGCCCAGGAACTCGTGGGCGGGCAGCTCTTTCGTGATGTAGTCGTGGTAGGCCAACTCGTTGACCTGGCGCACACCGTGCACCAGGATCACCCTCTCAAAGCGCTCGTAGGTGTCGGGGTCGCGGATGATGCTCATGAAAGGGGCCAGGCCCGTGCCGGTGGACATCAGGTACAGGTTTTTGCCAGGCAACAGGTAGTCGCACAGCAAGGTGCCTGTGGGCTTGCGGCCCACCACAATGGTGTCGCCCACCTGGATGTGTTGCAGCTTGGAGGTCAGCGGGCCGTCGGGTACCTTGATGCTCAAAAACTCCAGGTGTTCTTCGTAATTGGCACTGGCAATGGAGTAAGCGCGCAACAGCGGTTTGCCGTTGTCGCCGCGCAGGCCGATCATGGTGAAGTGGCCGTTGGAAAAGCGCAGGGCCTGGTCGCGGGTGGTGGTGAAGCTGAACAGACGGTCGGTCCAGTGGTGAACGCTCAAAACGCGTTCTTCGAGAAAAGCACTCATGGTGGTCTAACAGGTGGGAAGGGGCTCAGACCCCAGGCCATTGAAGGGAAGCAGAAGCTTGCTACAGTTGCGGTCTTGAAAACCACGCATCGCAGTCGCGTGTCACGACAAACCGGTATTGTCCAGCGACTTGCTCATGACTGGAAATACAAAGATTTTATATCTCTATAACCCAACACTCTTTAGAAACCCAAGGACAAGACCATGGCACGCACCGTTCAATGCATCAAACTCGGCACCGAAGCAGAAGGCCTGGATTTTCCACCCTACCCCGGTGACCTGGGCAAGCGCATCTGGGAAAGTGTCAGCAAGCAAGCCTGGGCCGACTGGCTCAAGCACCAAACCATGCTGGTCAATGAAAACCGCCTGAACCTGGCCGACCTGCGTGCCCGTCAGTACCTGGCCCGCCAGATGGAAAACCACTTCTTTGGCGCGGGCGCTGATGCCGCCCAAGGCTACGTGCCGCCTGCCAACAGCTGATGCGGCTGCGTTGCGCTGAACGTGCCCTGCTCACTGCCTTGAAGCTGTGACACAGCTTTGCCAAGGCATGCTGGCAGCGTGTGGCCTGGGCGTGCGCGCTGCGGGTCCCGGACTGTGGGCTGGAACGCGGCAGTGGCATGTGCTGCAAACCCGCTGGGACAAAGGCGTGGGCTTTCTGGAGACCTGGCGAACATGGCAGGAAGACCCGAAACGCCCGCAGCGCCTGTTTTTCACAGGCATTGTCGAGCACACGCCCGACACCGTCTGCCCCGACACCCTGAAGGCCGATCCTGCACTGGCCGTGCTGGCCAGCGAGCTGTTCAAAGCCTGCCAAGGCCTGATGCCGGGCACCCACCGACTGGTCTTCGAGCAAGGACAAGTTCAGTTGACCCTGTGCGTGGGTCCTTTGGACAAATGCCTGCGCGAGCTGGACGTGGCGGCCGACACGGTGTTCTGGAGCCCATCGGCAGCCCCAGACCCGGCCACCGAAAACCCGGACAGCGCTGCGCCGCCCGATCCGGACACCCCTTCCCCCTTGCAAAGCCTGCAGGCCATCGCCCGCTTGTGCCGACCAGGCAGCCGCTTGTGCGCCCTGCCCCCCATCGACACGGCACTGGCGCCATCCTGCGGGTTCGAGCCCTGCCCTTCGTCCGGTGGCCAGACGCCGCGCGCGGTGTGGGTCTATGCGCCGCATTGGACCCCGCGCAGCCGTTTGCGTCAGACACCTTGGCCCCACGCCCGTCAGGCGGTGGTGGTGGGGGCCGGTTTGTCGGGTTCTGCCGTGGCGCACAGCCTGGCCCGCAGAGGCTGGCAGGTCACCGTCATTGACCATGGCACAGGGGTGGGTGCTGGCGCTTCGGGGCTGCCTGCTGGCCTGGCGGCACCGCATGTGTCGCCGGACGACAGCGTGCTGTCGCGCATCACCCGTGCGGGCGTGCGATCCACCTTGCAAAGGGCTGCCGCTTGTCTGCAAGAAGGCAGCGACTGGGCACTGAGTGGCGTCCTGGAACACCGCGTCGAAGGCAAGCGCAGCCTGCCCGAAGGTCCCGCCTGGCCTGCAGCGGCCCACCAGTGGAGCACGCCTGCCAGCCGGGCCTGCCTGGCCATGGCGGGCTTGCCACCTGAAACGGCTGGCCTGTGGCATGACCTGGCCGGCTGGATTCGGCCCCGGCAGCTGGTCGCGGCGCAATTGCAAGCGCCGGGCATCCAGACCTTGTGGCAACAAACCGTGGCGCGCATTGAACACGTCCATGCAGGCACACCCGAGGCGCCAGCGCTTTGGCAGGTTCTGAATGCCGAAGGCGACACATTGGCCACAGCCCCCTTGGTCATCCTGGCCAGCGCCTTCAACAGCCACGCCTTGTTGCAAGGCCTGTGCGGCCCCGAAGAAAAACCGCCCATCCCCCTGAACCCCTTACGCGGACAAATCAGCTTCGGCTTGATGCGGGACTTGCCCGAGGCCCTGCGCCCGCAACTGCCGCCGTTTCCGGTCAACGGGCATGGCAGCTTCATCAGTGGCGTGCCCACGGTGCAAGGCGACAGCGGCTGGTTCATCGGCTCCACATTCGAGCGCCAATGCACGGATGCACCGCTGCGCGACGAAGACCATGCGGCAAACCGGCAACGCTTGGCCACCTTGCTGCCCGGTTTGGGCACAGCCATGCAAAGCCAGTTCGATCCAGGCCGGGTTCATGGCTGGGCAGGCTTGCGCTGCACGCTGCCCGACCGCCTGCCTGCTGTAGGCCCGGTCAACACCGCACGCTGGCCCGGCCTGTGGATCGCTGCGGGCATGGGCGCCAGAGGCATCAGCCTGGCGGTGATGTGCGGTGAGGTGTGTGCCGCTTTGCTGGAAAACGAGCCGCTGCCCTTGGCCCCCAGCCTGGTGCGGCACTTGATGGCTGCGCGTTTTGCGCCTGCCGCCCCTCAGACTGCTGACTAAAGCAATCTTCCTCATTCAACTTTGGTGTCTAATCTGCACACCTTGCATGACTGCCTGCCCTTTTTGAAACATGAATTCCTGGTCTGCCCCGTCAGAAACGCCCGGTGATGCCACCTTGCCAGCCGATGCATCGCCAGACTTGAAGCGTTTTGCCGATGCCGTGTTCAACGAAGGCAAAAGCCTGTTGCTGGTGCGCTCGGACACAGATGCCTTGCACAGCATCAGCCAAAGCCTGCAAACACTGGGGCTGGCCCGCGTCCCGCAACTGAAGGTGGAGCACTTTTCCGGCCACCTCAGTGCCGGCTTGCTGGGCCTGATCAATGCCACCTTGGCCGATCAGGCACTGTCGGCAGTCATGCAAAGCAAGCCCCACAAGCCCCCGCAACACCTGTGTGTGGTGCACGATGCCGAATGTTTGAGTCAGGATGAGCTGCTGCTTTTACAACGCGTGATCGAGCACTTTCCGGGCTGGCAGGCCCGCCTGGTTTTGCTTTTCAAAACGACCCAAGACCACTCGGAAAAGCTCCAGGCGCTGTTGCAGCAAGCGGGCAAGGGCCTGGTGATCTGGCAGCTTCACACCCCGGCCCCCAAGCCATCATCGGACGGGCACCACCGCGCCATCAAGCCTTGGCTTGTTGGCTTGGGCAGCTCGCTGGTGCTGGGCGCGGCCGTGATCTGGCTGCGCCCCCCCACGAACCCCACGAACCCTGCAAACTTGGGAACATCGGTCAGCAGCCCGGCCACAGCGACCGCGTCACAGACCCTGTTGCCGTCTTCCGTACCCGCTGACAGCGCGCTGGCCCCAGCCGATCCTGCTTCCGCTGTGCCCGCGTCACCCACTGCGCCAGCGTCACCCACTGCGCCAGCGTCACCCACTGCGGCGCCAGGGTCACCCAATGTGCCGCCAGAGTCTTCCCCGGCATCCGCGCCGCCCATCTCCAGCACATCGCCGCAGCGCTCGGAGGCAGCGCTGCCGCCGGTGCCCGATGTGGCAGCACGCGGCCACCGCTGGCTGTCGGCCCAGCCCAAGGACTTTTTTGTGCTCCTGCACAGCAGCCATGAACGGCTGTTGCAGGCGCAACGCACGATGGAGAGCAAGCCCGAGCTGAACAACGCCCGCCTGCTCATGCTGAACACCGCCACCGGCGAGGCACCGCAATTTGTGATCGTGACGGGACCATTCCGGTCTAAAGAACGTGCCCAGAACTACAAGTCTCGGCAAAAGCTGCCCGCATCGGCACGCATTGAAGCCGTGAGCACGCTGCTGCAGCGAAGCCGCTCAGGCTCCAAAGCCAAACCCTGACAGCCAGGGCTCAACCAACCGCCTTGGCCCACAAGCGCCGCAGCAAGGTCCGCCAGCTTTGCACGCGCTCGACGTGGTTGCTGTAATCCCCACTGAACAGCTTTCGAATCATGGCATCGCGCTGCGCATCCGACATCACAAAACGGCCACTGCAGCCATTGGGCCAGCGGCGCACGGTGCTCAAGGCCACCTCACCCACATCCTGCACGATCAAGGTCATGGCATCTGCCACAGCGGGCCACTCAGGCAAAGGCTTGTCGCTGCGCAGATGAAAGCCGTCCACGCTGGCATCCACCAGCTCAACCGGCAGCGACCGCCCGCCCCATTGCATCACCGCAGGTTCCCGCAACACAAAACGCTCTTCACGGCGCAGGCGCGGACCTTCGATGCACAGCAGCGCCGCCAGCGCCAGCGCAAACACATTGAGACCCGACCAGAACACCGCAATCGGGAAAAACTCGGTGAAGGGCACCACCGCCAGCTCAGGCGTGACATTGATCAACAAGCCCAGCAAAGTCAGGCCCAGGGTGATCAGGATCGGCGTGAGTGTGACGCTGTCCACCTGGCGCCCCCCCACCGACATCGACCCCTTGGGCGTGACGCGAAAAGGTTTGCCAAACGGCTTGATGAGCGAGGCGATGACCGTGGGCGCCAACCTGAAACTGGCAAAGATACTGGCAGGTACCGACACCAGCGGGACATAGTGCGAGCCCACCAGCCAGCGCGTGGCCAAAAACAGGCCGGCCATCAACGGCAACTGAAAACGCACCAAATCCCCAGCCTCGGTGAATTGCAAGGGCATCAGGCCAAGCAGCAGGTACACCAGCGGAATGAGCAACAAGAACAGGCGCACAAAGTACTGCGTGAGCCAGCTGGTGGGAAAGAACAGCAAGCGCTGCATCGGGGTGAGCCCCGGCCCCAGCGGCCCCCAGCGCAAAAACAGCGACTGGATGGCGCCCCGGCACCAGCGTTCGCGCTGCACAAAAAACCCCTCGATCGATTCGGCCGCCAGGCCCATGCTCAAGCGCTCGTTCAGATACACCGTGCGGTAGCCTTGGCGCAGCATGACCAAGGTGGTGAGCAGGTCTTCGGTGATGCTTTCGGTCGGGATGCCGCCCGCCGCATCCAGCGCCTGACGCCGCATGATGCTGCACGAGCCGCAGCAAAACGAAGCGTCCCAGGCGTCGCGCGAAGCGGCCATTTGGTCAAAGAACAGGCGCTGCTCGTCCGGGTAGTCCTGCATCAGCCCCAGATTGGTCTGGATCGGGTCTTTGTTGTAGAAGTGCTGGGGCGTTTGCACGATGCCGACGGTGTCATCCACAAACAAGCCCAAAGTGCGGCGGATGAAGCCCCGCGAGGGCACGAAATCGGCATCGAACACGGCCACAAATGCGCCCCGGGCATGCTGCAGGGCGTGGTTCAGGTTCCCGGCCTTCGCATGCTTGTTGTCCGGGCGCGTCAAATAACACACGCCCTGGCGGGCGCAATAGGCCTGCAACCAGTCCCGGCGGCCATCGTCCAGCACCCAAACCGTCTTGTTCGGGTAATCGATGGCCTGCGCACCCAGGATGGTTTTTTCCAGCACATCCAGCGGCTCGTTGTAGGTGGGAATGAACACATCCACCTCGGGCTGGCCCAAAACGGCCGCGCCGTCTGCTGCGTCGGCCTGGGCACTGCGGGTGTTGATGCGGCTCATGATCAGCAAAAAGGTGCCCACCTCCAGCAGCGCCAGCAACTCGATCAGGCCCACCGCCCAGATCCAGGCCTGGGCCTGCCAGCCCTGTGCATCGGTTGCCTGCAAGGTCGAGCCGACGCGCCACACCAGATAAGGCACCAGCAGCAACGCCGGCACCAAGGTCACCACCAGCCGCACACGGGGGTGATCGCGGGGGATGTCCCACAACAGGGCAAACAGCCCCAAGACCAGCAGCAGCGGAAATAAGTTTTCGTCGATCACGCAGGGATCACGTTCTGGCCATGGCCGTCACGCGGCTGAACATCACCTGGGGCTTCCAGCTGCGGGGAATCTTCACGTCCACCACTCGCCCGGCGTAGCACAAGTGCGCCTCTGGCTGAGGCAGATCCTCCAAGCGGATATCGACCAGCACCCGGCCCTCGTTGCGTTCGCGCCGCAGTTGTGCGGCCAGTGTCAGATCGGCACCGTTGTTGCCGCTGCCACCGGTGCCCCGCACCTTGCCCTGGCGCCAGTCGCTGGTGCCCAGCAAACGGTATTGCACCGCCGTGCCCGGCGACATGTGGTGCAGCTGACTTTCCGAGACCGCCACATCCACGAAAGCATCCCGACAGTGGATGACCTGCGCCAACTCGGCGCCGGCAATGACCTCGCTGCCATTGGCCGAAAACTTGCGCCACAGCAAGCCTTGCACGGGGGAGTGGATCGGCGCCTCCTGAAACGCCTGTTGGCTGTCAGCACCGTTCGTCAATTGGGTTTGAATTTGTTGAATACGGCTTTGCGTTTCAAGCAGCCGGGTCCGCAACTCACTCAGCTGGATGCGCAGATCCTCCAGCTTTTGTTGGCTGTAAGGCACATCGTTGCGGCCTTGCCCCAGGTACACCTGGTCGCGCACAGCCAAGGCTTCGATGCGCAGCATTTTTTCCCGCGCCTGAATGGCTTCTACCCGGGCCTGACTGGCTTGCAAGGCATTGCGGGCCGCGTCGATCTGCACAGGAGAGATGAAGTTCTCCCGGGCCAATCGCTCCTGACGAGTCAGGATGTCGGTGTCCTGACGCAATTGCGCCTGCTGGGCCTTGGCCTGGGCATCCACCTCGGCCAGTTGCTCCTGCAGCCTGGCCAGCTCATGGTCAGCATGGCGCTTGGCACGTTGCTCAAAGATCCGTTGAAGCCGCTGCCATTCGGTTTGCTGGCTTTGCAAGCCATGCAGACGCTGTTGCAGGCTGGACAGCTCGTTTTCCAAGCCCTCGCGAGCGCGCAAACTGAGCACCCGGCCCAAGCGTTGATCAGGAAAAACCGGCTGACCGGCGGTGACATTGAAGTCTTGAACGGTACCGGTGATGGGCGAATGAACCGACAAAACAGGCGCATTGACGACGGCATGGCCACTTTGCTGGTTCAGAACAGCCGGCGCGACGATCACCAAGGCCGTCACAAAAATCAGTCCCGCAATGAAACGGCGCAACCACTTTCCGTGCGAGAAAACACGTTTTTTTTCTTGTTCAGTCAAATCTGAGTCCCCTGCAAATTTACATGTAATATTTAGTAAATTTGAAAACATCATAAATGTTCTAAATACTATTGCAAAAAAACCGTTTCGTACCCGAATCCACTTCATCACCTTGATTTGAACCATGACTTTGTCACTTCGCCCATGGCTGCTCGGTTTGTGTTTTTGGGGCGCGATGGTCCCCGGCGCTGCGCAATCGCAGACCCCCTCGGCGTCAGCCAGCAAGGCACCGGTGCTCATCGGCTTTGACGGCGCATATGGTCAAAAAACCAACACCGCGCCCACCGCCATCGAACTGGGTGCCCGCGCAGCCATCGACGAAATCAACCGCGCAGGCGGGGTGCTGGGCGGCCGCCCCCTCAAACTGGTGACCACCGACAACAAGGGCGTGTCGGCCCGTGGCAAGGACAATTTCGTTGAACTGGCCCAGATGAAAGACATGGTGGCGGTGTTGGGTGGCAAGTACAGCCCCATCAGCGTCGAAGTGCTGCCCGAAGCCCACCGACTCAAGGTGCCGCTGATCAGCGTTTGGGGTTCGGCCGACGGCATCACTGACCATCCCTACCGCCCTTCTTACACCTTCCGGGTCTCGCTCAAGGACGACTGGGGCGTCGAGGCCATGATGCGCCGCATGGCCAACACCTACAAAGCCTCGCAGGTGTGTGCCTTTTTGCCCAACACCTCCTGGGGCCGCTCGGCCGACGCGGTCATCAAGTCCAAAGCCACCCGCTACAAACTCAACTTTGGTGTGGTGCGTTGGTACAACTGGGGCGACACCAGTTTTGCCGAAGACTACCGCCGCTGCCTGGATAACCAGGGCCAGGCCTTGATGTTTGTGGGCAATGAAAAGGAAGCGACCATCTTGCTCAAAGAGATGGCCGCCCTGCCCGCCGACAAACGCCTGCCAGTGGTCGCGCACTGGGGCACTGTGGGCGGGTTGCTGCACGAGATGGTCGGCCCGGCGCTGGGCCAGGTGCCCTTTGATGTGATCCAGACCTTCAGCTTCATGCAGAACCAGCGGCCCCGTGCCAAAGCGCTGGCCCAATGGATCCACACGCAGAGTCCCTACAAAACGGTCAGCGCCATTCCGAGCCCGGTGGGCGCAGCACACGCCTACGACACCGTGCATTTGCTGGCCCTGGCGGTTGAGCGTGCCCGCAGCACCCAAGGCAGCCGTGTGCGCGATGCCCTCGAAAAATTGCCCTCTTTCTCCGGCGCTGTGCGAGACTACAAGCCCGCCTTCACGGCGACGCGCCACGACGCTTTGGACGCCAGCCAGGTCCTGTTCGTT
>Ga0255127_1000235_pt1 | contig 29834 bp, 25 predicted proteins | sample Law_Miss_RepB_8d_FD_188555 | JGI IMG/M metagenome (GOLD analysis project Ga0255127, IMG submission 188555) | Freshwater microbial communities from St. Lawrence River, New York, United States - Law_Miss_RepB_8d | ecosystem: Environmental > Aquatic > Freshwater > River | place: USA: New York...
GCCCAGGTCGCGCGCGCGGGCCACGGCCTCGTCGCGGCCCGACACGCCCAGCTTGCCGTACACGTTCTTCAGGTGCCACTTCACGGTTTCGGGCGACACGCCCAGCACCTGGGCCACCCGCTTGTTGGACATGGCCTGCGACAGCGCGCGCAGGATGTCGCGCTCGCGCTCGCTCAAGGCCTCGCTCAGCGGCGCCGCCGGCGCACTCGCCATGGGCTGGTCGCGCCCGGCATGGGCCTGCAGGTGCTCGGCATAGAACAGCAGCGCGGGGTCGGCCTCGCCCGCGCTGGCCACCCAGCGGGCCACCAGGGCCAGCCACTCGGGGCCCATGTCGATCAGGCGGCGCAGCAAGCCCAGTTGCTGCGCCAGCGCCAGCACTTGGGGCACCACGGCCAGGGCCTCGTCGTGCCGGCCCAGGCGGGCCAGCACCACGGCGCGCAGCGCCTGGGCCACGCCAAAGTCGCGCCGCAGCAGCCAGGGGCCGCCCGCATCGGCCGGGGCCGCTTCGCTCAGCGGGGCCAGCACGGCCAGTGCCTCGCGGTCGCGGCGCTGGTGCATCTCGTGCAAGGCGCGCGCCACGCGGGCCAGCACCCCAATGCGCCGGCTGGTGGGCAAGGCCTGGTCGGCGTGTTGTTGCGCCAGGGTTTCCAGGGCCTGAAGGGAGGCCTGGCCCAGGGCGTCGTCGCCCATGGCCAGGGCGGTGCGCAGGCGCTCGTACAGGGCAAAGGCGCGCGCGCGGTCAAGCCCGCGGCGCTGGGCGTGTTCCTCCAGCCGCTCCAGCCCTTCGAGCGATTCGCGCCACTGCCCTTCTGATCGGTACAGCCGCGCGCGGCTGACGGCGGCGGTGATGACCGCGTCCGGCAGGCCCACGCGCTCGATGGCGTCGTGCCGGTCGTCCAGCAACTGCCGCAAGGCCGCCAGGTCGTTCGATTCGTACAGCACCTCGGTGAGCAAACCGGCGGCGTTGCTGGCCGGCTCGCAATAGGGGCCCAGCTCGCGGTCGGCGCTGGCCAGGGCATCGCGCAGCACCGGCTCGGCGTGGCGTGCGTCGCCGTCGTGCAGCCAGGCCAGGCCCATGAGCGCGCAGCTCATCAGGGCACCAAAGGCCGAATCGAGCAAGGGCGTGCCGTCTTCCCGCAGCGGCGGCGGGCCAGCCAGCAGCGAGCGGGCCTGCTCGAACTCGCCCAGGTGAATGTGCATCCAGCCCAGCAGGTTGCGCCGCCCACCCACCAGCACCGCGTCGCCATTGGCGCGCAGGGCGTGCATGGCACTCAGCAACTGCCGGGCGGTGGCGATGTCGTCCTCTTGCAGCGCCAGCGAGAAGGCCAGCAGCACCCAATGGGCCATGGCCTCGGCGTCGCCGTCGCGGCACTGTTCGCGCAAGGTGTTCACGGTGGCGTGGCACTCGGCAAAGCGGCGGTAACACAGCTGCGTCCAGCCCACCCAGAGCAGCAGGCTGGGGCGCTGGCGCAGCAGGTCGCGCGGCAGTTCGCTCACCGAACGCACCAGGCGCTGCAGGTCGCCGTTCAGGAAGTGCTCGCGCGCCCAGCGGTCAAGCCAGCCGGCGGCGCGCTCCAGGTCGCCCGCGGCCACGCCGTGGCGCACCGCCTCGCGCAACTGCTTGCGCCGGCCAAACCACTCGCACAGCAGCAGGTGGGTCTGGCGGCGCTCGTCTTGGGGCCAGCGGCCCAGGCGCTCCAGCAGCAGGTCGCGCAGCAGCGGGTGGAAGCGGTACCAGCCCTGGCGCTCCATGCCGTCCATGGGCACCAGGAACAGGTGGTCGCGGCGCATGCGCTCCAGCAGGTTCGCGCCCAGCTCGTCCCCCGCCAGCAGCACCACCAGCGCCTGGTTGAAGCCTTGGGCGGCGGCCAGGCGGGTCATGGCGTCCAGCTCGTCCAGCGCCAGTTGCGCCAGCACCTCGCGGTTGAAGTAGGCGGTGAAGTCGTGCGGGTTTTGCACGGGCACCACCTGGCCCAGGCGCTCGGGCTGGCGGCGCAGGTCCAGCGCCACCAACTGCAGGCCGGCGGCCCAGCCGTCGGTGAGGTCGGCCAGGCGGCGCATGCCCGATTCGTCGGCGCCAATCTGGCGGCTGCGGGCGAAGGCCTGCACCTCGTCCAGCGAGAAGCGCAGGTCGGGGTAGCCCAGTTCCAGCAGCGCGTCCTGGTCGCGCAGGCGGGCAAAGGACAGGGGCGGCACGCTGCGCGAGACCAGCACCAGCTGGAAATGCGGCGGCGCGAAATCGAGCCAGGTTTGCAGCAGGGCGTGGGCGCGCGAATCGACCGCGTTCTGGCAGTCGTCGATCACCAGGGACAGGGGCCGACCATGCTGGCGAATGCCCCGCAGCAGCGAGATGGCCACGGCCTCGGGCGAGCGCATGCTGCTGTCGCGGTTGAAGATGAAGTGCGCCTCACGGGCGATTTGCGGGTCTACCCGGTCGAGCGCGGTGAACAGGGCGTCCATCAGCGCGGCCGCGTCGTCGCCGGGCATGGAGGTCATCCAGGCCACGTCGTGGCCATAACCCAGGGCCTGCATGCGCCACTGCAGCGCCAGGGTGGTCTTGCCGCTGCCAGCGGGGCCCAGGATCAGCAGGCAGGTCTTGCGCCGGGCCTGCGCCAGTCGGGCGAGCAACCGCGTGCGCTCGATGCTTCCTGGCTCGAGGCGCGGCACGGTCGCGGCTTGGTCGGGCATGTCCTCTCTGTCTCCACGGGCGTTTTGGGCGCGCATGGTGACACATACCCTCAGCGGTACTGGTAGCGCAGGGGACAGAGCGCCTCGGAAAGCCGGCGATCATGGCAGCAGAAGCGGCCAGCGTCGCGACCTGGCCAGTGCCACGAGGTCATCGTCGCGCACCACCACCACTGGGTGACCCACCAGCTCCAGCATGGGCAGGTCAGACAGGTGATCGCCGTAGGCCAGGCAATTGACTGGGTCGATCCGCATGCGCTGCAGAAAGCGCTGCACCAGCAGGCGCTTTCCCTCTCCAATGGCGGGCATGCCCAGAACCTCCCCCGTGATCACGCCACCCAACAGATCCAGTTGCGTGACCAGCAGGTGCTCCACGCCCAGGTCTTGTGCCAAGGGCAACAGAATTTCGGCGCAAGAGCCAGAGACCAGGGCCACGCCGACGCCATCGGCCTGGTGGGCACGAAGGCGCTCCAGCACCGGTTGCACGAAGAAGCCAGGGGTCTGCCGGTGCTGGGCATACCAATCTCGGGCGCTGGCGCACACCGCCGAGTGGCTGTACCCCTGAAGCGTGCGGTAAAAGTGGCGGTTCACGTCCAGACGACTTGCCCCATGGGCCAGCAAGTCCAGCAGACTGCGCTGCGCTTCGTCTTCTGCCACGCGCCCTAGTTCCTGTCCGAGGGTTTGCCGGAAAAAGTGGGCACGAAAGCTGAACATGCTCTTGAGGCCGATGAGTGTCTCGTCCACATCGAAGAAGGCGAATCGCTGAGATGGCATGGGGATTGGGTCTGCTGAAGTTGGGTGGGCTTGGGTTGGCGCCTGGGCGCAGGCCGACGCGCTCAAGCCGGCTGACGCGCGGCAAATGAAGGACCTGCAATCACAAGGTCAGCTTCCGACGCGGGCAGATCGGCCGGTTGCTCCAGCTGGGACAGACACTTCTCTATCGCCATCCGCGCCAGTTGGGCCTCGCGAAGGGCGAGCGGGCCGGCGTCGAACACCACAAAGGACACACGCATGGATGCTGCCACCTGATCACACTGCAACACCTCGATGTCGGCCTCAATGGCACGCCGGTCGACATGGCCTTGTACCTGAGTCAGCTGCCGATACCGCACCTGTGCAGGCAGGGGAAAGGCAAAGGCCAGGTACCGAATGGCCATCTCATTGATCACGAAATAGCGTTTGCCGGGCGAAAAATCGCGCAGGCAGTGCAGTTCGGTGACGGCCAGGAACATCTGCCGGCAGGCTTCGGCCAGCACCATGCCCTGGATGTGCTCACCGGTGAGGTGGTCTTGCATCAGTTCGTTCCTGGCGTGCAGCACCAGGTCGGACACGAAGGTGTCGGTCTCTGAGCGAAGAGGCTCGGTGATGAGCACGTTCTCGGCGCGGTGTTTGTGGCACGCGGCCATGTCTACCATCGGGCGGCTGCGCCACTGCCGCCAGTGCTTGAACTCGGCGTCCAGCCCCTTGCTCAAGGCTAGGCAGTAGAGGTGGTCCATCTGCAGGTCGTCCACGCCCTGGCCAGCCACAAAGCGCTTGCCGCGTAGGTCACTGGCGTGGGCCTGGCGAAGCGCCGAGAGCATGTCGCTGTAGCGCCAAAGCGTGGGCTTGTCGGCGAATCGGGTGAATGCGTCGGCGACCACGATATAGGTTTGCATGATTCCTCCTGGTGTTGTCTGGCGCGCGGTTAGGACTGGCCCACACGCCCCGGCCAGATGGCGCTTCAGGCCAGCGGCGTGCCGCCCCCGCGCCGCGCCTTGCTCATTCGCTCAAGCCATAGACCGCCATGGCCGAAGCGGCGTAACGCCCGCCCGCCGCAGTGCCTGGGGCAAAGGCATCCTCAAGCTCGCCCAGCACCCGCAACGGCAGCTCAAGGGCACAGGCGGCCACGTTTTCGCGCACGCGCCGCACCTGGCGCATGCCAACGATGGGCACGACATGGGGACCCCGCGACAGCACCCAGGCCAGCGCCAACTGCGCTGGCGTGGCCTGCAACTGGCAAGCCAGTTCGTGCAAGCGCGAGGCCAGGCGTCGGTTGTGCTGCAGGGCGTCGCCTTGAAAGCGCGGCAGGCCACGGCGAAAGTCATCTGGCGCCAGCGCCTCGGGGTCTAGGCCTGGGTCTGCCAGCAAGCCGCGGCAAATCGGGCTGTACGCCACCAGCAAGATGCCCAGGCGCTCGCATGCGCGCAACACCCCCTGGGTTTCCACGGTGCGGGTCAACAGCGAGAACTCGTTCTGCACCGCGGCCACGCCGTGTCGCCCGCCGGTGAGCTGGCGCAGGGCCACGTCGGCACGGCAGATCGTGGGCACATCGGCCTCGCTAAGGCCAACGGCACCGATGACGCCGTCGGCCAGCAAATCGGCCATGGCGCGCATGCTGTCCTCGATGCGCCGCCCGCCGTCGGCGATGCGGTGCAGGTAGTACAGGTCGATGGGCGTGCCCAGCCGGTCTCGTGATCGCCTGGCGGCGTCCTTCAGGTAGCCGGGCGAGTTGTCCACGCCGCGCCGAGAGGCGTCTTGGGGGTCTCGAACAATGCCCCCCTTGGTGGCCACCGTCAGGTCGCTGCGCCGGGGATGCTCGCGCAGGCAGGCCCCCAGCAGGCGCTCGTTGTGGCCGTTGCCGTACACATCGGCGGTGTCGAGAAAACGCACACCCGACGCCAGGGCCGCCTCCATGACCTCACGTGCCTGTGCCTCGGTGCTGGGCCCATAGAACTCGGACATGCCCATGCAGCCCAGGCCCAGGGCCGTCACCACCAGACCGCCCGCGCGGGCCTGGCGCAGTGGCAAGGGGGCCCCCAGCGGGCTATGCGGCGCCAGGGCCGTGGTGGCGCCATCGCCCGCAGCCAATGCCGCGGCCGTCAATTGACCACCCGCCGCACCAGCCAGAAGACCGCGCCCATGAGCATCAGGGTCATCAACGCGAACGGCAGCAGCGACTGCACCTGCAGCAGCGAAGACAGCCCCATGATGGCGGCGGCGATCACCATCAGGGAAAAGCCCAGCAAGGAACTGGCCAGCCCCGCCATCTGCGGGAAGGCCGACATGCCCTGGGCCATGAGGTTGGGGTACATCACGCCGCCGAAGAGCACCACGAAAGCGAATGGCAGCACCAGGGCCCAGAGCTGCCCGTCGAATACCCAGGCCAGCAGCACCTGCGCCAGTGCCGCCCACAAGGCCGCCTGGGACGCCACGCGAAACCGCGTGCGCACCGACACCGACGCCGGCATCAGGCGGTTGGAAAACACACCGCCGAAGTACATGGCGCCCATGGCCAGGGCCGCCGCGCCAAACACGGCGGGGCCATGGCCCATGACGGTTTGCACGATGAAGGGGCCCACCAGGTTGAACGCCAGCAGCGCGCCATAACAACAGCCCATGGCGAGAAAGATCAGGACAAAGCGGCGGTTGCCGTAGATGGTGCCGATGCCCTGCACCAGCCGGCTGAGGCTGAACGGCACGGGCTTGGCATGGCTCTCTTTCATGACCAGCGCCACCATGGCCAGCAGCACCGTGCCATACACCAGCAGAAAGGCCAGCGAATAGCGCCAGCCCAGGCTCATCTGGAAAAAAGCACCGATCACCGGCGCGACGATGGGCCCCATGCCCCAGCCAATGACCATGTAGGTCAGCACCTGGGTGAGACGCGGGCCCTGGAAACAGTCGGTGGCGATGGCCCGCATGAGCACCGAGGCGGCGGTGATGCCGGCGCCCTGCACCACGCGCCCGGCGATGAACCAGCCGATCGATGGCGCCAGGATGCACACGACGGAGCCAAGCAGGAACACCAGCAGGCCCACGATCAAGGTGTTGCGCCTCCCCCAGCTGTCCGACAAGGGGCCATAGACCAGTTGCCCCAAAGCAAACGCCGTGAGGTAGAGCGTGACGCTCAACTGCACCACCTGGCGGTCGGTGGCGAACTCGGCGGCCATGAGCGGCAGCGAGGGCACGAAGATGTCGATGGCCATTTGCCCGATGGGCGCCAGCGCCACGATGAGCAGCGCCATGAACGGCTGGTACCACGGCCTTGACTGGCGCGGCAGAGGGACAGTGGCGGAATGGTCTGGCATGGGTGTGGTCCTTGAATGGCGCAATGGCCTGGGTAAAAAAGATGTGGTCAGCCGGGTGATGGGAGTGCCTGCAACTCAAGCAAAGCAGCAGTCCAGGAGAAGCCCGCGCCCGCGCCAATGAGCAAGACCTGCTCGCCCGGCTTCGCCGCACCGCTCGCCATCAGGTGGTGCAAGGCCACCAGTTGGTCCGTGGTGCCCAGGTGGCCGAGAGACAGGCCCAGATCCACCGGGCACAGCGGCTCGGCGCCTTCAAACACCGAGAAGTAGTTGTCGCGAAGCAGATCGCGCCCCAGGTGAGGCACGAGCACGTGGCGCAGGGCCTGGGGGCGCAAGTGGCCCACCATCTGCTGCTTCAGTGCCATGAGCGCGGCCCTCGTCGCGTTGCGCAGGCGGTGCTGGCCGTGCTCAGCCAGGAACTGGCGCTTGGCGGCGCGCACATCGAACGCATCAGGGCCGGGGTTGTGGTGCAAGCTGGCCAGCCCGGGATCGGTGACGGTGTGCACGGCCACCACCCGGGCCAGCCCTGGCCCCTGGCCCAGCACCACCGCGGCCGCGCCATCGCCGTAGACGATGCCGTAGTCGGACGTGACGCGGCAGAAACCCGTGCCGGCGAAGCGGTCGCTGCCCACGAGCAGGGCCCGCTGCCCTGGGTTCGCTTGCAACTGGCGCACGGCCAGATCAAACGCCACCAGAAGTCCATCGCAGCCCTGCCGCAGCGCCAATGGCAAGGCGCCAGGGAGCCCCAGCTCGGCCTGCAGCGCGGTGGCCGGGTTCCAGAACACGCCCATGCCCTGGTCATGGATGGAGGCATGCATCACCCAGCGCACGCGCTCATCGGCCCAACGGCGCACACCTTGAGCGGCCAGAAGCGCCAACTCGCCGGCGGTGCGCTGGTGTTCGATGGCCACCGATGTGTAGCCAGCCTGGCGCAGCCGATCGGTCTCGTTCGGGTGCTTGGCCAGCACTTCGTCCAGGCTGAGTCGATATGCAGGCAAGGCTGTGGCCAGGCCCAGGATGGAGAGGTCGGGTATCAAGACAACGCCCCCACGGATACAGCCGCGGTTTCGATAGCGCGCACGTGCTGGTCTGGCGTGACCTGCACGATGCGGTCAGGCAGGTTCGGGTGTTGCCACCATCCCGGGCAGCCCTCCACAGGCAGCAGCGGCCTGGTGCCATACAGGCGACGCCCCACGCTGACGGCGTGGCGCACACGCGGATCGGCACTGCCCAGGCGATCGGCCCCAGCGGCGGCAAAGTCAGTGGCCAGGTGACTGAAGCGAATGGCCATCAGGTCCAGCGTGGCCTGAAGGCGCTCAAGATCGGCATCGGTTCGGGCGGCACGAATGGCATCGATCAAAGGACCAACAGCCACTTGCGCCAGAGTGGCCTCGGCCACGGCAGCACGCTCGGACTGGTAGCTGGACCAGCTGGGACCGCCCTTGCCAGCTATCCGCATCGCAAGGGCCTGAGCATCTGCGAGCCCCAGGTTGAGGGCCTGACCACCGGCAGGCGGGTGCACATGGGCAGCATCACCTGCGATCCAGACGCGCCCTCGTCCCCAGACGCTGGCGATCCGAGAATGGACACGGTAGTGCGCGCACCGGTGTACGTCGACAATGCGCAGCGCGGGGTCTGCGACCAGGCGCTCCTGCTCACACAGGAAATCGGGCATCGACAGCTCGGCGCTCTGGTCCACCGGCCTGGCTCGCCCAGGACCAGCCACCCGCACGGAACCATCGGGAAAGGGCAACCACGACATCACACCATGGTCGGAGATGAGCATGGCGCTCACGTCGCCCGCCAAAGGACGGGAAAAAGGCATGCCCTCGCCCAGTAGGTAGGGGTGGTCAAGGGTGTGACCGTCGAAGGCCGATCCCAGGGCCGCCCGAACCGTGGAACGGGCACCGTCACAACCAAACACCCAGTCGGCCTCCAAGACGTCGCAGCGGCCAGGGCGGGATACCTCGACCAGCACCCCTGAGCCGAGCTGCCGACAATGCCTGAGCACTGCGCCGCGCACCACGACACCGCCCGCCTCTCGCAACGCCGTCAACAGGGTCCGCTCGATGTCGGGTTGGCGCACATTGAGCACACCGGGAAAGCGCGAAGGCAGGTCAGCAAAGCGCATCTCCAGCCGCAACCCGTCAGATCGGTCAAAAGCAATGGCGCTCTGCCACCACCCCTTGCGCAACAGGTCGTCGCTCAGATCGAGCGAATGCAGTATCTCCAGACCTCGGGCATGCAGCATCACCGCCCGGGGACGCTCGTCCACCTCAGCCGAGGCCTCAAACACCTGCACCTCAAAACGCCGGTGGCGCAACAAAAGCGCCAGCACCAGCCCAGTAGGACCGGCCCCGGCGATGACCACGCGCCCGCTCACTTCCAACCTCCTGATGGCACACAGCCAAGTGGTGCCTCGCCACCGGACAGTCTTGCCTCGTCCTGCCCGCTGGCATCTGGCCGCGCGGCCACGCCAACAAGCGCCTTGAGCGCTGTTTCCACTGCTCTCTCCCTGTCCACTTTCAATGCGTTGGGATGCTATCGGCGGGGTCAGAGCGCGGGTAGAACAGGCACCGAAAAGCGCCTTTTCACGAATGAAAAAAGGGGCCTTCGCCCTACCCTGGGCCAGGGGTGGTTGAAGGAAGAACCCTCAACGGGAGCAACGCATGAACTGGGACAACATCAAGCACTTCATCGCCACCGCGCGGGCCGGTTCTCTGACGCTGGCCGCACAGGCATTGCGCACCAGCCCAGCCACCCTGTCTCGGCGCATCGCGGCGCTGGAGCGCGACTGCGGCACCACCTTGTTCACCCGCACCCACACCGGCTACTTGCTCACTCGGGATGGACGGGCCCTGCTGGCACGATGTGAGGCCATTGACGACGCGTTTTCATCGCTAGCCCGCTTGTTGCCGCTGTCGCAGCTCGGCGCAAAGGGCGTGGTGCGACTGGCCACCAGCGAGAACCTGGCCACCCACATCGTGCTGCCCGCGCTGCCGCGCCTGCTCAAGGCGCAGCCCAACCTGGCGCTGGAGCTGAAGGCAGGGGCACAGACCACGCCATTGCGCGACCGCGAGGTGGACCTGGCGGTGCGGCTGTCGCTGCCCAGCTCGGGCAACTTCAAAGGGCGCGCCATCGGACTGATGGCTCACGCCGTCTATGGCGCCTCGGGCATCGAGCCCATGCAGCCGGGTTTGCTGGGTTGGACACACGATTGCGAGAACACACCGATCGCGCAAGCCGCGTTGAATCACCCGCGGGGCCATTCACCCACGTGGCGGTTCAACAGCTTACAGGCACAGGTGGCGGCGGTGCGAGCGGGGCTCGGGCAGGCCTATCTGCCTTGCTTCCTGGGCGACGCCACCCCAGGTCTGCATCGCGTGCAAGGCCCTGAAGGGCTGCTGGCACAACGCATCTATCTGGTGCTGCACAACGATTCGATCGAGGTGCAGCGCGTACGGGTGGTGGCCGATTTCGTGATCGAGGTGTTTCATCAAGCGGCGGATCGACTGGCAGGTCGAGCCCCGGCGTGATTCACTTCACCAGCAAAACCGGCACGCCAGCGTGGTGCACCACGGCCTGAGCCACCGAGCCCATGAACAGGCTGCCCAGGGCGCCACGTCCGTGGGTGCCCATGGCGATCTGATGAGCGCCACTGTCGCGGGCGATGTTGGCGATCTCCACCGCCGGATTGCCCACCGTGGCATGGGTATGGCGCACAGTGAGGCCGTGCGAGCGGGCTAATGCGGCCATGGTTTCCAGCAAGACGGTCTGTTCTGTGCGCAGGTTGTCGTTTACCTGCTGCACCAGCGTGGGCGCCATGTCGCCAAGCAACATGGGGGCGAGCACATGCACCAGGTCCACTTCGAACTTCGCCTGGGTGCGGGCCAGATCGGCCACGGCCTCTATGGTGCGATCGGTGTGAGGTGAGCCGTCCACGGCAATGAGGATGCGGTACATGGTGGCCTCCTGGATTGAGTGCCGCCAGTGTGCACCCGCCATGGCCTGCTGCGCAATCCGCATGGGTCGCTATGCGGGCATGGCAAAGGCCTGTCTCGCCAAAGGACTGAGCCTACTCAATGCAAGTGGGCACGGCGCGTGTCTTGATCTGGGCTGGGTGGGCGTCTGGACCCACCAGCAAGGAGCATGCAATGCAAGACGAATGGATTCTGGTGGCCAACGGTTCCATGGCCCGCCTGTTTTCCCGCGCCGGCTCGGGCGATCCCCTGGTGGCGCTGGAGACGATTGATTTTCCAGAGGGACGTCAACAAGCCCACGAGGTGGGCCGTGACCGCCCAGGCCACGATCGCAGTGACAACAGCTCGTCAGGCGCGCTGTTGGAGCCCCGCACGTCGCTCAAGCACAAGCTTCACGAGCGTTTTGCTCACCAACTGGCCGAGCGCCTGGACGACGGTTTGGCCGATGGCGCCTACAGCGGGCTATGGGTGATTGCCTCCAGTCCTTTTCTCGGAAGCCTGCGAAGCGCCTTGTCGGATGCCGTGGCGCCGCGGGTTCGTCTGTCTCACGATGCCGACTTCACCGGACTTGACGTCAGCAGCCTGGAGGCGCGCCTGCAAACACTGGCGAAATCCAAAGCCTGAGCAGCCCATGGTCAGTCCGCCCGCGAGTGCGGGCTGACCCGGTCACGAGGAGAAAACCATGAGCCAATCCCAACAGAACGAGTTGCTGCCACTGGAGTCCTTTGACGATGCGTTTCGCGGTTTTCTGCGCCCCTGGCTGGAGCGACAGGGCGAAATCTCGCCCAGCATCAAGATCGACCTCAGCGAGACCGCAGGTGCCTACCGGGTCAAGGCCGATCTGCCCGGGGTGCGCAAGGAAGACATTGACATCCAGATCGACAACAACCGCCTCACGCTCAGCGCCACCGTGAAAAGGGAATCGCAAGACCAGGTTCAGGGGAAGGTGATCCGCAGTGAGCGCCAGGTGGGCTATGCCAGCCGCAGCCTGTGGCTGGACAAGGCAGTGGACGAGGCCAAGGCCAGCGCCCGTTTCGAGAACGGCGTGCTGGAGTTGACTTTGCCGCAGAAACCGCCGACCGAAACGCGCAAGATCGCCGTCGATTGAACAAGGGGCCAGTGGCAGGAGGGGCTCGCCATGCACCAAACTGGCGCAACATGCCTCTCCGCGAGGCGCCGATGACCGCGGCCGAGCACCGATTTGGCTCTCTCCCCACCCCTGTACCCACTGCCCTGAAGGCCAGGCCAGTTGGCACGCAACCTGCTGAGGTGATGGTGCAAGAAGAGCGAACGGGGACCGCCCACCCGCTACCTCAGCAACAGGACCGCTAGGGTTCCGGCCGCGCGCCCAGCGCGGTGTCTGGTCCGAGAGCGGGCCGGCCTTATCGCAGGCTCCACGGAGGGACAAAAGCCCGGGAGAACGATCGCCGATCGGTCTTCCTGCGCACGTCCTTCAATTCCTGGAGTCTTCGATGAACACCGCCAAGCCCTCACTGCCCACCCTCTCGCGCCGCGAGCGCTTTCTCAAGCCCGCACTGGGCCTGGCCCTGTCGCTGGCCACCGCTGGCGCCATGGCGCAAGCCCCCGCGTCCATGAAGCTGGCCACCGTGGTGTGGGTGGGCTATGGCCCCTTCTACGTGGCCGACGCGCTGAACCTGTACAAAAAGCACGGCCTGAAGGTGTCGCTGCAGGTGTTCAACGACCCGGCCCTCATCCCCGCGGCCATCGCCTCGGGCGCGGTGGACGGCGGCATGCTCACCTACGACCAGGTGGTGGGCCAGGTGGCCGCCGGGCGCGCCATGAAGGTGGTGATGCCCATTGACTACTCCAACGGTGGCGACGCCATCGTGGCCGACCAGAGCATCACCAAGGTGGCCGATTTCAAGGGCAAAAAGATTGGGTACAACCCTCTGTCGCCATCGGATTTCCTGCTGTCTTACGCCCTCAAGACGGTGAACCTGAGCGAGAAGGACATCACCCCGGTGAACATGACGCCCGAGTCGGTGCCGGCGGCCATGGCCTCGGGCCAACTGCCCATTGGCGTGACCTACGAGCCCAGCCTGTCGCAGATCCTGGGCCAGGGCGGGGGCAAGAAGTTCAAGGTGGTGTTCTCGTCCAAAGACGCGCCCGGCCTCATCGCCGACGTGCTGGTGTTTGACCAGAAGGTCATCCAGGCCAAGCCCAAGGAGATTGAGGGCATCGTCAAGACCTACCTCGACGGCCTGGCCTACATGAAGGCCAAGCCCGACGAGTCGGCCAAGATCATCGGCAAGTTCATGGGCGTGTCGGCCGCCGAGGTGAAGGAACAGCTCAAGGGCGTTTACAACATCCCGCTGGCCGAGATGCCCAAGGCCTTTGCCAAGAGCAAGGAAACCACCTCGTACTACGGCAGTGGCGAAGTGATCGGGCAGTTGCTCAAGGCCAAGGGCCAGATCACCACCATTCCGCCCACCGAGGCCACCTTCCACGACGCGTTCGTGAAGGCCCTGGCCAAGTGATGTGTTCCGCGCGCCGCCGGCCCGCGGGCCGTGGCGCGCCTTAGCAAAAAGGTGTGGGTCTCATGGCCAAGGTTTTCCGTGACAACGAAGGGGCGTGGCGCAACGTGGCCGCGCTGGGCGTAACGCTGGCGGGCTGGCCGCTGGGCGTGTTTCTGCTGGGGCAGGCGGCGTGGTGGCTCAACGCCATGGGCTTCGCGCTGGTGGTGCTCACGCTCACCTGGTCGGCGTATTTCATTCACGAGTTCGCGCACTACGCGATCTTTCAGTCGGCGCAGACCAACGAGCGCTGGGGCACGCTGATGAGCTGGATCAACGGCTCGGCCTTCGCCCGCTTTGCCGACCTGCGGCGCAAGCACATGCGCCACCACGTCGAGCGCGCCGACGTGATCACCTTTGACCTGCAAGGCTTTCTGCGCGCCCGGCCGCTGGTGCGCCGCGTGGTGCTGGCGCTGGAATGGCTGCACATTCCGGCGGTGGAATTCGTGATGCGCGGCGTGGTGATCGCCCTGCCCTTCATCGACGAACGCAAGAAAGACGCCCGCGCCCGCGTGCTGGCCGTGGGCGCTGTGCGCCTGAGCGCGTGGGCCCTGCTGCTGTGGTGGTCGCCCAAGGCGGTGGCGCTGTATCTGGGCGCCTACCTCGTGTTCGTGCACCTGCTGCGCTTTGCCGACTGCTTCCAGCACACCTACGACGCCTACCCCATTCTGGACAACGCGCCCATTCCGCAAGACAAGGTGCGCGACCGCGCCTACGAACAGGCCAACACCTACACCGACGTGGTCGGCGTGGACGCCAAGTGGCTCAACCTGCTGTGGCTGAACTTCGGTTTTCACAACGCGCACCACGAGCGCCCGGTGGCCCCCTGGTACCGCCTGCCGGCCCTGCACCGCGAGCTGTACCCCGAGGGCTACGCGCAAGTGGTCACGGTGGGCGAGCTGCTGAGCGCCTACCACCGCCACCGCGTCACCCGCGTGCTGGCACAAGACTATGGCGAGGTGCTGCCACCCGGCACGCCGGGCCGGGCCGACCGCTTCATTGGCGCCGTGGGCGTGTCCTTCCTCACCGCGGTCTGAGCGGCAGCGCCATGGACTTTTCCTTGCAACAACGCCGCGTGCTCATCACCGGCGCGGCCGGCGGCATTGGCCAGGCCCTGGCCCAGGCCTTCGCCGGCCAGGGCGCGCGCCTGTGGCTGGTCGACCGCGCCGGCCCCGCCCTGGCCCAACTGGCCCAGCGCCTGGGCGGTGTGCCCCACAGCGCCTGCGACCTGGGCCAACCCGCCGAGGTGCGGGCGCTGGCCCTTGAGGTGGAACGCACCTGGGGCGGCGTGGACGTGCTGGTGAACAACGCCGGGCAGGAATACCCCACGCCGCTGGACGACACCAGCGACGAGGCCGACGCCCGCTGGGGCGCGCTGCTGGACAACAACGTGAGCACCATGCTGCGCCTCACGCGCGCCCTGCTGCCCCTGATGGGGCCGGGCGCCAGCGTCATCAACCAATCGTCCATCTGGGGCCGATTGGGCGTGAGCGGCTTCTCGGCCTACGCGGCCAGCAAGCACGCGGTGATCGGCCTCACCCGCTCGCTGGCGCTGGAGCTGGGCACGCGCGGCATTCGCGTGAACGCGGTGTGCCCCGGCTGGGTAAAGACCGAGGCCGCGCTGCGCTCGCTCAGCGCCATGGCACAAGCGCAGGGCCGGCCCGAGGCCGAGGTGGAGCGCGAACTGCTGGCCCGCCAGGCCGTTCCCGAATGGCTCAGCGCCGACGAGCTGGCCGCCACCTTTCTGTTCCTGGCCAGCGGTGCTGCCCGCCCCATCACCGGACAGGCGCTGGTGGTGAGCCACGGCGAGGTGATGGCATGAGCGCGCCCACCTTGTCATTGGCCGGCCGCCGGGCCCTGGTCACCGGCGCGGCCACCGGCATCGGCCGCGCCACCGCGCGCCTGTTCGCGCAGGCCGGCGCCAGCGTGGTGGTGAACCACTGGCGCCAGCCCGCCGAGGCCGCCGCCCTGGTGCAAGAGCTGCAGGCCCTGGGCGCGCAGGCCGTGGCCATTGAGGCCGACGTGAGCGACACCGCCTCGGTGCAGGCCCTGGTGGCGCAGACCCACGCCGCCCTGGGTGGCCTGGACGTGCTGGTGAACAACGCTGGCGTCATTCAAGAGAAGCCCTTTCTGGAGACCACCGACGCCGACTGGGACCGCCTCATCCACACCGACCTGGGCTCGGTGTTCCGCGTCTGCCGCGCCGTGCTGCCGGGCATGGTGGCGCAGGGCAGCGGGGCCATCGTGAACATCGCGTCCGACCTTGGCATCCTGGGCCGCGAGCGCTACGCGCCTTACTGCGCTGCCAAGGCCGGGGTGATCGGGCTCACCCGCTCGCTGGCGCGCGAGTTCGCCCCCGCCATTCGCGTGAACGCCATCGCCCCCGGGCCGGTGAACACCGCCATGGTGTCGCTGGCGCACATGAGCGCCGAGTGGGTGGAAAAAGAGCTGGCCATTCCGCAGCAACGCCTGGGCGAGCCGGAAGAAATCGCCGCCACCGCACTCTTCCTGGCCAGCGACCTTTCGCGCTTTTATTGCGGGCAGGTGCTGGGCCCCAACGGTGGCTCGGTGATGCCATGAGCCTGCTCGCCATGTCCGCCCCCGCCCCGCGCCTGGCCGCAGGCGTGCTGCTGTTCTCGGCCTCGCTGTGGGGCCTGTCGTGGCTGCCACTGAAGTGGTTTGCCGCACAGGGCCTGGGCGGGCCGCTGGTGACGCTGCTGGCCTACGGGCTGGTGGGCCTGCTGGCCCTGCCCCTGATCTGGCGCCAGCGCCGGGCCTGGCGCGCGCAGTGGGGCCTGCTGCTGGCCCTGGTGCTGGTGGGCGGCTGGGCCAACACCTCGTTCGTGCACGCGCTGATGCAGGGCGAGGTGGTGCGGGTGATGTTCCTCTTCTACCTCTCGCCGGTGTGGGCGGTGCTGGGTGGCTGGCTGTTTTTGAAAGAGCACATCCCGCCGCTGCGCTGGGCCGCCGTGGGCGCGGCGCTGCTGGGCCTGTGGCTGTTCCTGGGCCAAGACCTGCACACGCTGCAATTCAGCGCCAGCGACCTGTTGGCCCTGAGCGCGGGCCTTTGCTTCGCGGCCAACAACGTCATCGCCCGCGCAGCGCAGCAGGTGCCCATGCTGAGCAAGACCTTTGCCGTGTTCGTGGGCTGCGGGCTGATCTCGCTGGCCCTGCACACCGGCCTGGGCCATGGCCTGCCCGCGCTGCCCGGCCTGGGGTGGCTGGCGGTGCTGGCGGTATTGGCGTATGGCGGCGTGTGGCTGCTGCTGGCCACGGCCACCTGGCAGTTCGGTGTGACGCACATTGAGAGCAGCCGCGCCGGCGTGATCTTGCTGGCCGAGCTGGTGGTGGCCGTGCTCAGCGCCGTGTGGCTGGGCTCCGACAGCCTCTCGGCCCGCGAATGGGCCGGTGGCACGCTGATTGCATTGGCTGCCCTGGCCGAGGCCTTCGACACCCGACCGGTTTCCCCTTCTCCGACCACGAGTTCCGCATGACCGCTCCCGCCACCGTTTGGATGAACCAGCTTTCCTGGGTGCAGTACCAGGCCCTGCTGCAAGAGCGCCAGCCCCCGGTGCTGCTGCCCGTGGGCGCGCTGGAGCAGCACGGCCCGCACCTGCCCCTGGGCACCGACGGCCTGCTGGCCAGCGCCGTGGCCGGTGATGCCGCTGCGCGCGTGGGCGGCCTGGTGGCGCCCACGTTGAGCTATGGCTACAAATCGCAGCCCAAGTGCGGCGGTGGCCAGCACTTCTGCGGCACCACCAGCGTGGACGCGGCCACCCTGATCGGCCAGGTGCGCGACGCGGTGCGCGAGTTCGCCCGCCACGGCGTGGACAAGCTGGTGCTGGTGAACGGCCACTACGAGAACCAGTGGTTCCTGATCGAGGGCATTGACCTGGGCCTGCGCGATGCCCGCGCCGCCAACCCGGCGTGCGCGCTGCAGGTGATGCGCCTGGAGTACTGGGACTTCATGACTCCTGACACCCTGGGCCACGTGTTCCCCGAGGGCTTCCCCGGCTTCGCGCTGGAGCACGCGGCGGTGCTGGAGACCTCGATGATGCTGCACTACCACCCCGCGCTGGTGCGCATGGACCTGCTGCCCGACGACGGCCCGGCCGACTTCCCGCCCTACGAGATCTACCCCATCCGCCCCGAGTGGGTGCCGCCCTCGGGCGTGCTGTCCTCGGCCAAGGGATCTGACGCCCACAAGGGCCGCCTGCTGGCCGACGAGGTGACACGCCGCATGGCCGAGGCCATCGCCACCGGTTTTGCGCGGGGTTCTGCTGGAACGGAGGCCGCATGAACACCGCCCTCATCCTGATCGACCTGCAGCGCGACTTCTGCGCCCCGGGCGGCTACGCCCACCGCGCGGGGCTGGACATCTCGCGCATGGCCCCGGTGTTGCGCCAGGCCCGCCGCCTGCTCGACGCCGCCCGACAGGCCGGCTGGCTGGTGGTGCACACCCGCGAAGGCCACCGGCCCGACCTGAGCGATTGCCCACCCACCAAGCTGGCGCGCAGCCACGCGGCGGGCGCGCCCATCGGCAGCCCCGGCCCGCTGGGCCGGCTGCTGGTGCGCGGCGAGCACGGGCACGATTTCGTGGACGAAGTGGCCCCCATCAAGGGCGAGGTGGTGATCGACAAACCCGGCTACGGCGCCTTTCACCACACCCGGCTGGAACACGTGTTGAACAGCCACGGCATTGAGCGCCTGATCGTGGCCGGCGTGACCACCGAGGTGTGCGTGCACTCCACGCTGCGCGAGGCGGTGGACCGGGGCTACGCCTGCGTCACCGTGGGCGACGCCACCGCCGCCAGCCAACCCGAGCTGCAGGCCCCGGCCCTGGCCATGATTGGCGTGGAGGGCGGCATTTTTGGTCAGGTGCTACGCACCGACCAGGTGCTGACCGAGATGCTGGCCAGCCAGACGGGGAATGGCCGGGTGAGCGCCTGGGTACAGGCCTTCAGCGGATGATGAGCCCCATGCCCCTGGGCCTGCCGCCCCGCTACCTCGGTGTCTGGCGCCGCGCCCTGCTGAGCACGCCCGAGCGCACCGACACCACCAGCTGGGTGCACTGGCTGCAGACCACGCACTGGCACGGCGACCTGCGCGTGCCCGCCGACGGTAACCGCCGCCTGGCGCAAGGCTTTGGCGGCCTCACCACCGTGGCCCGGCCCGACCCCAAACTGCCCGAGGTGTGCACTTGGCACCGCCGCATCGACCTGGAACCCCCTGGGCCAGCGCCCGACGAAGGTCACATGGTGTTCGAGAGCCACGACCGCGTCGTGGAAACGGGGATTCACGGCCCCTACCTGGAGGTATGGGAGCGCGTGCCCGAGTCGATCGGCCCCACCCTGGCCATGGGGCGTGGGCCTGCGCACGCGCCCGAGCTCTTCCTGGTGGCAGGACGCTGCGCCATGCACCTGCGCCCGGCCGAGCGCCGAAGCGACTTCCGCATCGCCTACGGACTGCTCGACGGCGAGCACTGGAACATCACGCGCGCCACCCATGTGGAATATGAGGGGCTGCGCATGGCCTGCGCCTGGCGCGCTGAGGGAGATGGTTACTTGCTGATGGGACACCGCGATCTGGCGGGCCATTGGCTGGGGCTGGACACAAGCCACCGTTGAAGGGTCGGGCGCAGACACCATAGGCGGGGACGGGGCCCACTCAGCCGTCACCCACCCAGTGATCGATACCGCCTCAGTCCCACATGCTTGCACAAGACCTCGTCCACCAAGTCGCAGTGTCTCCCTCCCCTTCGCCACGGCGAACACGAGACAAACAGCGCCCCTACCTCAGCCTGCACCAGGCACAGGCATCCGATAACCTCAACTGCGCTTTTGCGTTCACGCGCGCTGACGAAGTACCTCTTGCTGAGCAAGTGATCGCCTGCAGGCACCTGGCGTTGCTGTATTGCCAACGTTTGCTGAAGAACCCCCAGTTTCACCCCGAGGCTTTTTTTGCGAGCGACGACCCGCGCGAAGAAGACCCCCGGAAACTGCTTCAGCTGCTGCAAGAACTTCCCCTGTACTGCCGCGCCTGGCACCTTCTTCCCTCGTGCCGCTTCGGTGACTTTCTTCGGCAAGCCTCTGAGGTGCTGCTCAGCCAGCCAGGTCAACCCCGTGCGGTCTACAAGGTCTCCACCCTCACCCATTCACTGGCCCTTCGGCTGCGCGCCAAGACCAAGAACGACGGCTCAAGAGAACTGGTGGCCCAGGTTTACGACCCCAACAAGACCCAAGTGCACGTCATTGCGCGCACATCCGGGCCGCAAGATTGGGGACGCGACGGCGAGGCTCACGATTTCCTGAGCTTCCTGTGCACCAGCGACGACCCGCCAGAGCGACGAGACGAAGTTCAGGCCGACTACTTCACCGATCTCGACCCTGAAGCCCACATCGCGCTCTTTGAGATCCGGGCCGATGAGAGTGGCGACTGGGTAAAACACACTGCTCTGGCGCCGCTGGAGACAAACTGGTGCACCAACAGCCGCGTGCAAATGCACTTTGCCCTGGAAGCTCAAGAACCTGGTCTGCTGGACACGGCGATCGAGCGCTTCTTCAACGACCCCGACGTCGACGCCTTGCACCACCCGCAGCTGTTGCTCGAGAGGCCCGACCTGGACCGCTCGGTGCTGCAGTTCGTCTTGTACAGCCGAGCTGGCGCCGGCCAAGCGCATTGGCAAGCGTGCTGGCAAGAGACGCCGGACGCAACGCTCAAGGTGCAATTGCTCAGGGGCGCGAACAGGCTCGGCGATCACCTGCTCTTGTCGGCTGAGCATTGGTGTCCCCAAGCCATGCAATGGTGGCTGGGCCTGGTGGCCACCCTGCCGGTGGACCTGATGCTGGAAGTGCTGAAGATCGACGACGAAATCGGCTACTACGTCATGGAGCCCTGGGTCATGAGCCAGCTGCCCATCGTGTCGACCCCGTGGCCTTTCGTGGTGGACAGCATTCGCGCCCATCGCCCCGGGATCATCCGAAAAATCCTGGCTTCCTCCGGACCGGAGAATGTGCCGATGCTGGCGGCATACGCGAACGACGAGCGCCTGCCAGCGCTGCGCGAGTGGGCAACCTTGCTGCCAAGGGTGAGTGATGGCGATCGCTTTTTCCTGCTGCTGGCGCAGGACAGCGAAGGCGTCAGCGCATTGCACCGTGCCATGGTGGCGCACGCCACGGGCTGGATTGCCCTGTGGGGCGAATGGTGCGCCAGCCTTGCGCCCGCCAACCAGGCGCGCCTCTTGCAGGGCCTGGGCCCTGGCGGTGAGCACGGCCTTTTCGCACTGGCCAGGCAACACCACCCGGCCACGATGCAGGCGTGGATCGAGTTGTGGCGCCAACTGCCCGAAGAGCATCGGGCCTCTGCTCTGACCGCGGTCCAGGAAGACTGGCCTTATGCCCCAGTGCTTTACCGGGCCATGACCGGCGCGGGCGCCAACCCAGACGACCCCCTGCCGGGCAGCGTGGCCTTCATTCACCAGTGGGGTGCCTGTCTGGAGGCGGTGCCGGCCGGCCAGCGGGCGTCGTTGCTCAAGGGATCGCCCAATCGCCACACCACCGCGCTGCGCCGAGGCCTGGAGACGGGCCACTGGCAAGCCGTGGTGGCCTGGGCCAGCTTGCTAAGCTGGGTCGCGCCAAACGACCGAGAAGACCTCACCGCCCTGCCTGCGCCTGAGGAAGACCCGTTGGCCCGGTCGGTGCGCGATCATGCCCAGCGAGACCCCGAGGCTTTCCAGGCAGCACTGCGAGCGCTGAGCGAAACCCTGCCCCCAACGGCCTGGGCATGGCTGCATGCACTGACACCTGAGCTCTGACGACCCCCAATCAAGGACTTGGCGATGTTGACATCGTCAGGCGCCTGCGCCAATTGGTTCATCGCACACACGCGGACTCAACGCGGGCAGTGGGCTGGCTGCTGCGCGCTCGCGACGTCAAAGGTCACACCATGCCCGAAGCCGCTCTGCAGACACCAGATCGAAACGCCCCGGCCTCAGCCCCGGCTGTGCACCAGGCCAGCGGCCACGCCGCCGAACAAATCGCCCTCAATCAGCTCCACCCCCGGGAACTCGTGCACCAGGGCCAGCTGCCAGGGCCGCAAGGCGGACGAGCCGCCGGTGAGGTAGATGGCGTCCAGCGCGCCATCGGCCACGCCGGCGCGGCGCACGCAATCGCGCGCGCAATCAATCACCCGCGCCAGCAAGGCCTGCAGGTGGCGCGCCATGTCATCGGGCGACAGGCCGGCGGCCAGGGCAGCCTCGACGCAGGCCAGGTCCACCTCGGTGGGTGCGTTGTGTTGCGAGCAGCGGATCTTGGCCTGCTCCACCTCGTGCGCGATGCGGTGGCCCTCGCGCTGCTGCAGCACGCGCATCAGGCGCTCGTGCAGGCGCACGTCGCTGTAGTTCACCCGCAGCCCTTGCGCCTGCGCCAGCGCGCGCGGCTGGTACAGCCACTGGATCAGGTGCCAGGTGGACAAGTCCATGAAGGTGCGGCTGGGCACCTCGCGGCCATCGGGCCCATGGTGGCGATAGCCCAGCAGCGGCATCACCCGCTCCAGGCTGAGCTTGTGGTCAAAGTCGGTGCCGCCGATGTGCACGCCGGTGGTGGCCAGCACGTCGGCGCTGCGGTCGGCCTGCGCGCGCCGCTGCGGCCCCAGGCGCACCACCGAAAAGTCAGACGTGCCGCCGCCCAGGTCCACCACCAGCACCAGGCTCTCGGCGGCCAGGCGCTGCTCGTGGTCCAGCGCCGCCGCGATGGGCTCGAACTGGAACGACACCTCGGCAAAACCCGCTGCTCGCGCCGCCTGCAGCAACGACTGCTGGGCCTGCGCGTCGCGCTCGGGGTGGTCGTCCACAAAGTGCACCGGGCGGCCCATCACCACCCGCGTGGGCGCATGGCCCAGTTGCGCCGTGGCGCGCCGGCGCAGCTCGGTGAGGAACAGGGCCACGATGTCGGCAAAGCTCATCGGGCGGTGGTGCACCTCGGTGGTCTCGTGAATGAGCGAGCTGCCCAGCAGGCTCTTGAGCGAGCGCATCAGCCGCCCCTCGGTGCCAGCCAGGTACTGCGCCACCGCGTCGCGCCCGAAATGGGTGCTGCCCTCTTCCGCGTTGAAGAACACCGCCGTGGGCATGGCCGTGGCCGCGCCTTCCAGTGGCAGCAGGCGCGATTGGCCGCTGGCATCGGCCCAGGCCATGGCGGAATTGGAGGTGCCGAAGTCAATGCCGAGGGTGCCGGCGGGGGAATGGGTCATGAAACGAAAAACAATGAGGCGCCGGGGCCGTTTCGGGGAGGCGCGATTCTGCCAGTTGACGGGCGGTGCCACCCTGACGACACCCAACGGGCATACCATGCCCCGGTACCGGTCTGCACAAGCCTGGGCCAGGGGGGCCCGGCAGGCGGCACCGGTCTTGAGTGGAGGAATGCACCATGGGTTTCTTTGGCACCATCCTGGACAAACTGGGCTTCGGCAGCGCCGCCGCCCACCCCGTCACGCCAAGCGCACCAGCGCCATCAACAGCGCCCGCCGCCGCGCCCGCGCCCAGCGCGGCCCCGGTGGTCAACCCCATCGCCATGGTGGACGTGGTGGCCCAACTGGAACAGCGCGCCGCGGCCAACCCGCAAAAGCTCAACTGGCGCACCTCCATCGTTGACCTGCTCAAGCTGCTCGACATGGACAGCAGCCTGGCCGCGCGCAAGCAGCTCGCCACCGAGCTGTACTGCCCCGACGAACTGATGGCCGACTCGGCCAAGATGAACATGTGGCTGCACAAGAACGTGCTGGCCCACATCGCCGCCAATGGCGGCAACGTGCCCAAAGAGCTGCTCGACTGAGCGGCGCGGCACCCCACACAGGAGACGCGACATGCAACTCACCGACATCCTGGCCCAGATGGGCGGCCTGCAATCCGTGGCGCGCCAGCTTGGCGTGAGCGAGAGCCAGGTGGCGCGAGGCGCCGAGGCGCTGCTGCCCGCCATCGTGGGCGGTTTTCAGAAACAGGCCCAAGGCCAGGGCGCGGGCCTGGGCGACATGGGTGGCCTGGGCGGCCTCGGCGGCCTGCTGGAGCAGGTGCTCTCGCTCCAGCCCACCGACACGGCCCCTGGCAACGAGGTGCTGGGCCAGATCTTCGGCTCCAAGGACGTGAGCCGCACCGTGGCGCAACAGGCCGCGCAGCAGACCGGGCTGGACGCATCGCTGCTCAAGCAGATGCTGCCGCTGCTGGCCATGCTGGTGGGCGGCTACCTCAGCCGCCAGGGCGGCGGCGCGGCGGCCACGGGCACCCCAGCCGGCGCCGGGGGTGGCATGGGCGATCTGCTTGGCGGCCTGCTGGGCGGCGGTGCGCCCGCCAGCAATGGCCCGGGCCTGGGCGGCCTGGGGACGCTGCTGGACGCCAATGGCGACGGCAACCCGCTGGACGACATCCTGCGCATGGCCGGCAAGGCCATGCGCTGATCGCCACCGATCGACCTGGTGGCCCCCGGTCAAGGGCCTGACTTGTCCCCAGGCGCTCCCTGGGCTGTTTCGCCCAGGCGCGCCACGGCAAGGACTTGGTGAGCAATCACGGCCTGCAGCCGCGCCCAGGCAGGCGCGCGGCTGCAGCGCCAAGAAAGCCCACCAACATGCACGACCTCGACCTCAACGACGACACCGCCCCCTTCAACGTCACCGGCTACTGGCCTGAACTCAGCGAAGACTCCAGTTCCGACAGCGACACCGACGCCCACACCAGCTCCTACCAGCGCCGGCCCCACGCCAACCTGGGCGGCGACCAGTCGGTTCAGAACCTCAACCAAACATTGGTCTTCCTGGACGAAGACGAGAGTTCCACCAGCGATGTCGAGAATTGGTCTTCCTGGACGAAGACGAGAGTTCCACCAGCGATGTCGAGACGGGCAGCGCCGATGCACAAGACAGCTCGCCGGTGGTATGCCGACACCTCGCCCTGCACTACTGCGTCTGCAGCCTCGACTACCCCGATTTCCACCCGACAAGGGAAAGCCTGAGCGTCTTGCGGCGCGCGTCGGTCAACACGCTGGAGCTGGTGCGCAACGACTTGCACGAGTTCTCCCGCGGCATGCACATCGTGTGCTCTGGCGAATTTGGCGTGTTTTTGCGCCAATGCTTCAATGACATGTTGGCCGAGCCTGCTCAGCCCTCGGGCAAGCCGGGCGTGCGCGCGATCAGGGCCTTCTACATCAGCACAGGCAACCACGCGCTGGCCATGCGACTGGTCTGCTGGCAACACGAACCCGATGGCCCCGTGAAACATGAGGTGAGCTTCTACGACCCCAACGCCACCAACCAGCAGGTGCAGTGCTTTGTGGACAAGTTGTGCGACTTCATCGCCAAGCCCCGAACATTCAACCTGTTGTCGTTTCTGCTGCCCCACGGAGAGGAACTGAAAAAATGGCAGCAGGGCAAGCGCCACTACTTTGAGCCCCGGCACAACCGACAGCTGCAGGTCATGCTGTACGAAGTCAGCTTCAGCACACAGCACCAACCAAACCCCCACCTGCGCACCGATTGGAGCGCTTCGCACCGGACCAGCTTGTACCAATTGCAAGCGACCGACCAAGCCGCTTACCTGAACGCGTTGAAAGGCACGTTGGCAGAGGCCATCAGCGCCCAAGACACCGATCTGCTGTTCGAGTTGAATGGTTTTGACGATGCCGTGCTGTTGCACCTGCTGAGAAGCTCGCACGAAGCCGGCCTGGCCCAATGGCGCGAACTGTGGCGGCGCAGCCCCCACAAGACGCAAGTCGCGCTCTTGAGTGCACGCACGTTCTGCGGCGAGCCCTGGGGGCTTCTGGGCAAGAAAGTCGCCCCCCACCTGCTGGCGCAATGGGTGGACATGCTCGACTCGCTGTCGCCCCAGATGGCGATTGAGGTGATGGGCGCCACCGACGACCAGGGACGAGTCGCGCTGGGGCTGGCCCTGCACTCCTGCGCCCAGGTCTTGCAAGCCGTTGATCCGGTGCTGCGCCGTTGCGCCAAGACACATGCCCGAGACGTGGCGAGGTTGCTGACCCACGTTGACCAGCAAGGCCTAAGCCCGCTGGCCTACAAACTCACTCCACCCCAAGAGGCCCTGGCCATCTGGCTGGGCTGGCTGCGCGAGTGGGTGCCGGCCGAAGAGCGCGTGACCGCCCTGCGGGCCGCAGACGACAGAGGCCACCCCGCCATCACCTGGGCCGTCATCAACAACCTCTTGCCCTGGATTGACACCTGGGGCGAAGCCGTGGCCGACATGCCCATACCGGACCAGGTCAGGCTGCTCCAGGCCTGGGACGACGACGAGCAGAGCGCGCTGCTGTACGCCATTTGCGCGGGCAGGGCAGCGGCGGTGCGGGCCTGGGGCCGGTTGGCCATCCGCTTGCCCCAAAAGGAGCGCGCCGAGGTCCTCTGTGGCCAGTCCTCCAAAGGCGGGGCCTTGCTGGCCGAGCCCTGGTGCGAACAGCTCACCCAACGCCCCGACGACCCGTCGCAAGACTTGCGCCCCGCCGAGACGGTACAGGCTCAGCACGACGCACTGAGGACCTGGTTTGAGCTAATGGAGACACTGGACGTGCCGGCGCGCATCGAGGTGATGGCTGCGCGCGGCCCAGACGAGGCGCCCGCCTGGCTGCACCTGGCCCGCGACGGCCTGGTGCAAGAGGTCTTGTTGCTGGCCCAAGGCCTGGCGCAACTGATTCCGCCCGAGCACCGCCCCGCCCTGATCGAGCGCCTGGGATTCGCCAACCCGCAAGGCGAGGCGAAGTTTCTGGCGGCACTGGCCAGCACGCCCAGTCTTCACCGCGACATCGCCACCGCCCTGACCCACATGGCGGACTGGGTTCCCCCTGCCTTGGCCTCGGCCTTGAACCAAGCGTTGAACCCGCACTGAGCACCGAAACGGTCCAGCGCCGGCTGTCTGCGCGTGGGTGTGGGCGGCCGGCGGCAGCCCCGCCCCACCTCAGTTCCAAGAGACCGGGGACTGGCTGTGCACTAGGCCGTCTGCCACACCACCGAAAAGATCGGCTTCGATCAGCGCCAAGCCCGGCAGTGGCGCGCCCGCCGGGGCCGGCGGCGCTGGCGGGAACTTGGGCGGCCTGGGGTCGCAGCTGAATGCCAATGGCGACGACAACCCGCTGGACGACAACCAGCGCATGGCCGGCAAGGCCAAGCGCTGATCATCGCTTGGCGCAGTGCCTCAGCAGGGCACGCCCTGGCGCTGCACCAGCCAGGCCGGGGCGTCCTGCAGGCACACCGGGCGCAGAAAACGGTCCAGCGCGGCATCGCCCACCGAGGTGCTCATGGGCGCGGTAGAGGCGGGCCACGGGCCGCCGTGCTGCTGCGCAGCGGTCACAGCCACGCCGGTAGGCACGCCGCTGAACAGCACACGCCCAGCCACCGCCATGGCGCCGCGCACCAGGGCGCGATTGACGGGGGTGTCGTCGTCCACCCCCCACAGCGTGACGGTGAGGCTGCCGCCCACGGCGTCGAGCACTCGCAGCACCTCGGCCTCGTCGGCGCAGCGCACGATCAGGCTGGACGGGCCGAACACCTCCTCACGCAAGGCCGGCGTGTCGATGAAGCGCGCGGCCGGCACCTGCAGCAAATGCGGCCCCGGCGCGCCGGCCTGCCCCGCGCCCTGCACCAGCGGCTGCGCGCCGGCCTGCAGCAAGTGCTGCACGCCCGCGTCGAAGGCGCGGCGCATGCCCGGGGTGAGCATGGCGTGGGGCTGCAGTGGCGCGATGGCCTCGGCCAGCCCGGCCACGAAGGCGTCGGTCGCCGCGCCGTCGATCACCACGATCAGGCCCGGGTTGGTGCAGAACTGGCCGCAGCCCAGGGTGATGGAGCCGGCCAGCAGGGTGACCAGCTCGGCGCCCCTGGCAGACAGGGCGGCGGGCAAGGCCACCACCGGGTTGATGGCGCCGAGCTCGCCGTAAAACGGAATGGGGCGCGGGCGGGCGTGGGCCTCGGCCAGCAGGGCGATGCCGCCGCGCGTGGAGCCGGTGAAGGCGCCAGCCGCGATCAGCGGGTGGCGGATGAGCGCCACCCCCACCACCACCGCCCCACCCTGCACCATGCCCACGAGGCCGGCCGGCAGGCCCAGGCGCGCCAGCACCGCGCGCACGAGGGCCATCACCTTCAAGGACAAGGCCGGGTGGCCCGGGTGGGCCTTCACCACCACCGGGCAGCCCGCGGCCAGGGCGCTGGCGGTGTCGCCGCCCAGCACCGAGAAGGCAAAGGGAAAGTTGCTGGCGGCGAACATGGCCACCGGGCCCAGCGGCACGCGCTGGCGCCACATGGCGGGGTGCCCCGCCGGCGGTGCGCCGGGCACGGCCGGGTCGTCCACCCGGGCGAAGGGAAGGCCCTGCTCGGCCAGATCGGCAAAGCGGCGCAGCTGAAAGGCGGTGCGGTCCAGCTCGCCTTGCAGGCGCACCTGCCCCAGCGCGGTCTCGCGGTCGGCGCAGGCCACCAGGGCCTCGCGCTCGGCCTCCAGGGCCTCGGCCAGGGCGCGCAACAGGCCGGCGCGGGTGGCGCCGTCGCTAGCGCCCCAGGCGGCGGCCGCGGCATGGGCGGCCTGCACCGCGGCGTCGATGTCGGCCGGGGTGGAGGCAGGCAGCGGCTCGCCGATGGGCTGGCCGGTTCGGGCGTCGAGGGATAGAAGGGTGGTCATGGGCAAAGTCTCCAGTTTGTCAACAGACGTCTGATGAGTGATGGCAAAAAAACGGGCGGCCGTGGCCGCCCGCAGGGACGGGGCAAGCTCAGTCGCGCGCGACCTCGGCGGCCTGGGCGCGGCGCAGGCGCTCGCGGCTGTTGGACAGGTGCAGCCGCATGGCCGCACGGGCGGCCTCGGCGTCGCGGTCGCGGATGGCGAAGTAGATGCTCTCGTGCTCGTGGTGCACCCGCTGCAGGTAGGCCAGCCGGCCCTCGGGCGCGTCGCCAGCCGTGCGCAGGCGGGTGCGCGGAATGATCATGGTGCCCAGGTAGGCCATGAGGTCGGCGTAGTAGCGGTTGCCGGTGGCGCGCGCCACCTCCACATGAAACTGGAAGTCGGAGGGCACGGCGTCGGAGTCGGCGCGGATGGCCGCCTCGAAGGCCGAGAGCGCGGCCAGCATCGCGGCCAGGTGGCTGTCGTCGCGGCGCTGCGCGGCCAGGCTGGCGGCCTCGCTCTCCAGGCTGATGCGCAGCTCCAGCAGCGCGATCACGTCGGCCGCAGTGGCCAGGTCTTGCGGCGGGATGCGAAAGGTGGGCTCGGGCGCGCTGGCCTGGCGCACGAAGGTGCCGATGCCGTGGCGGGTTTCGACCAGGCCCGAGGCCTGCAGGCGCGAAATGGCCTCGCGCACTACGGTGCGGCTCACCTCGAAGCGCTCCACCAGCGCCGACTCGGTGGGCAGCTTGTCGCCCACCTGCAGGCGGCCGGCGCGGATGTCGGACTCCAGCGTGGCCACGATCTCGGGCACCAGGCCACGGGGTCGGCGGGCAGGCGAGGCGGCAGCCTCACCTGGGGTTTTCACTGAGAACATGCAGTTTCCCTTGACAGCCCGGTTGGGCTTTTTCAGAATCCGCTCTAGTTGTCTGACGACATACAACAGACATCGCGGTTGGCTGAACTGTAGCAAAGGCCCGAACAAAGGCCAAGCACCCCAGACAGATCGGCCCGCCAGACGCCCCGCCCTCATTCACACGGAACACACACCCATGACCCCGCAAGAACTCAAATCCATCATGTCCAGCGGCCTGCTGTCTTTCCCGCTGACCGACTTCGACGCCAACGGCGACTTCAACGCCCGCGCCTACGCCGAGCGCCTGGAGTGGCTGGCCCCCTACGGCGCCAGCGCACTGTTTGCTGCCGGCGGCACGGGCGAGTTCTTCTCGCTCACCGCCGACGAATACCCCGCAATCATCCAGACCGCCGTGCAGACCTGCCGTGGCAAGGTGCCCATCATTGCCGGCGCGGGTGGCCCCACGCGCTTTGCCATCCAGTGCGCGCAGGAAGCCGAGCGCGCCGGAGCCCACGGCGTGCTGCTGCTGCCGCACTACCTGACCGAAGCCGGCCAGGAAGGCCTGATCGCCCACGTGGAGGCGGTGTGCAAGAGCGTGAAGTTCGGTGTGATCGTCTACAACCGCAACGTCTGCAAGCTCACGCCCGAGTCGCTGGCGATCCTGGCCGAGCGCTGCCCCAACCTGATCGGCTTCAAGGACGGCGTGGGCGACATCGAGCTGATGTCGTCCATCTACCTGCGCATGGGCGACCGCTTCTCGTACCTGGGCGGCCTGCCCACGGCCGAGGTGTATGCGGCGGCCTACAAGGCGCTGGGCACGCCGGTGTATTCGTCGGCGGTCTTCAACTTCATCCCCAAGACCGCGATGGACTTCTACGAGGCCGTGCGCACCGACGACATGGCCACGCAGCACCGCCTGCTCAAGCAGTTCTTCATGCCCTACCTGCAACTGCGCAACCGCGTGCCCGGCTACGCCGTGAGCATCGTGAAGGCCGGCGCCACGCTGGTGGGCCACTCGGCCGGCCCGGTGCGCGCGCCCCTGACCGATCTGCACGCCGACGAAATGGCCCAGCTCAAGGCCCTGAT
>Ga0255127_1000236_pt1 | contig 29597 bp, 18 predicted proteins | sample Law_Miss_RepB_8d_FD_188555 | JGI IMG/M metagenome (GOLD analysis project Ga0255127, IMG submission 188555) | Freshwater microbial communities from St. Lawrence River, New York, United States - Law_Miss_RepB_8d | ecosystem: Environmental > Aquatic > Freshwater > River | place: USA: New York...
GAGCGAAGCGCCTGATCCCGCGGAGCCCGCTTACAATTCCTCGAGCGGCTGTCGACCGTCGCCGAAGGAGCCGGGCCGCACATCCATCTTGTCCATCATCGACAGGAACAACCGGCACATTTGGCGATTGGGCTTTTCCTTGTAGTCGAGAACCCGACCGCCGCGGATGCGACCGCCGCCACCGCCGACCATCACCACCGGCAATTGGTTGGCATCGTGGTTGCCGTTCAGCATCGACGAGCAATACAGCAGCATCGTGTTGTCGAGCAGGGTGCGTTCCCCTTCCTGAACGGCGTCCAGTTTGCGGGCAATGTAGGCCAGCTGCTTCACGAAGAACTGGTTCACCTTGAGCCAGTCGGCCGAATCGCTGTGTGAGAGCAAATGGTGGATCATGTAGTCCACACCGAGATTCGGAAACCGCAGCGAACTGTGATCGTTGTTCAGCTTGAGGGTGGTGATCCGCGTGGTGTCGGTTTGGAATCCGAGCACCAGGATGTCGCACATGAGCTTCATGTGCTCGGCAATGTCCTGCGGGATGCCGTCCGCCGGGCGGGCCATGTCGGGGTTGGACAACGTCGGCCGCCAGCCCTGCAGTTCGCCCTTCTTGCCGGCATGGTCGATGCGCTGTTCCACGTCGCGAACCGAGTCGAGATACTCGTCGAGCTTGCGGCGGTCGTTGAGGCTGATTTGCCGGCGCAGGCTTTGCGCATCGGACAAGACGGCATCGAGCACACTGCGATCGCCCTTTTCGTTGGAATCCTTGAACAACCGGTCGAAGGCCAGCGCCGGATAAATTTCCAGCGGCGTGGGAGTCGTCGGCGAGGTCCACGAAATGTGCGAGCTGTAGAGCATCGAGTAGTTCTTGTGGACCGACGGGTTGGACTTCTCGCAGCCCAGCACCAGGCTCGGCACCTTGGTGGTCCGGCCCTGCGCCTGCGCCACGAACTGGTCGAGGCTGGTGCCCGAACGGATCTCGCCGCCCGAGGCCAACGGCGCTCCGGAGAGCAAGTTGCCGGTTTGTGAACTGTGGATGTTCCCCTTGAGCGCCTCCGCATTGTAGAGACCTCGCACGAACACGGTCTTCTGGCGGAAGTCGTTCAGCGGAGCCAACACCTGGCCCAACTCCATCTGTGCCCCCTCGCCCCGGGCCCACCATTCCTTGGAGTGGAACCCATTGCCGGAGAAGAGCACCGCCATGCGGACGGGCGCCTCGCTGGCCGGACGCTTTCCCGCCGGCGGCGTGTCGCCCCAAACCGTGAGGGATTCCATCCAGGGCAACGCCAGGGAGACGCCGACGCCGCGAAGGAACGTGCGCCGATTCAGTGAATGTTGGGGCATGGTCGTTGGTTCTGGAGGGTTGAGGCTATTCTTCGGGTTTGCGGTCCATCCCACGGATTCGCACAAATTGGGAGCTCGAGACAATGGTTTCAACGGCGCCCTGAACCCGGGCCTCCCGGGCAGAGAGCTTCCGCTGCAAATCGCTCAACAAGGGCTCGTCCGACAGCATCACGCCGCGACCCAGAGAATAGCCCAGGAGCTTGCGACTGAATTGGCGCAGGAAAGCCTCCTTGCGCTGATGCGACAAATACCACCGCAACCCGGCCGTGCCTTCAAGCATGGTGCCATCGGGAGCCTTGGCTCGGACATCGATGGCCCGGCCGCCAAGATCCCGTTCACGGAAGCGGCCCACCGCATCGAACGATTCCAGCGAGAAGCCGTAGGCATCGATGCGACGGTGGCAGCCCGAGCACTTGGGGTCCGAACTGTGTTTCTCGGTGAGTTGCCGCACAGTGAGTTGATCGAGCGACTCGTCTTCCGGCAAACGCGGCACATCCTTCGGCGGCTTGGGCAGCTTCTCGCCGAGGATCACCTCGCTGATCCAATTGCCTCGCAAAATGGGGCTGGTGCGCGAAGCGCCCGATTGACGCGCCAAAGTGGACGCCTGCCCCAGAATGCCACCGCGCCCCAGCGGCCGAAGACCCGATACCCGCCGCCATTCGTTGGAGTTCGCAAAGCCTGTCGAAGGGAGTCCGTAAAAGCGCGCCAAGTCCGCGTTCAAAAAAGAATGGTCGGCATCGAGGATGTCGAGCACCGGCCCGTTGTTCTGGAAGAGGTCGGTGAAGAAGCGAACCGTCTCTTCACGCATGGCACCGCGAAGTCCGCGAAACTCGGGGAAATGCCGCTCGCTCTTCTCGTCCAACGTCTCGAAGTCGTACAAATGCAACCAAGCCAGAGCGAACTCGGTGGCCAAGCGGCCAATCTTGGGATCCTTGAGCATCCGCCGGGTCTGGGCCCGCAAGACTTCCGGCCGATGAAGGCGCCCTGCGACGGCCTCGGCCATCAACTCGGCATCCGGCGTTGACGCCCACAGGAAATAGCTCAGCCGCGTGGCCAACTCCACGTCACTGACCCGCGTGGAGACCACTCCGGGAGCGGGTTGCTCTGCCCGGTACAAGAACGCCGGCGACACCAACACCCGTGCCAGCCCACCGCGGACAGATTCTTCGTGGGTGAGACCGTCGCCCCGCAGTCGGACATAAAGGTCCCCCAGGGCGTCGATTTCGGACTCCCGCAGCGGTCGGCGGTAGGCCTGAGCCGCAAAGGCAAAGAGCGATTGCAGGTGGGCGGGCTCGGTGTCGGTCAACTGACGGCGAAACTCGTCGGCCCGGCGGCGGATGGGCTCCCCCATCGGAGTGAAGGCACTGGGGTCGGCGTCCTGCGTGGCGAATTGCCACAACTGCTCAAAAGCATCGACCAGCTTGAAGGCGTCTTGGCTGACGTAATGCAACTCCGACCAAAGACGCTCCAGTTCGGCCGTCTCCGCCGGAGTGAGCATCAAGCGACGCAGGGCATCGTCTTCCCGATAGTAGAGAGTGAGCGTCACCACCTCGTCGACAGGCACGATCTTGGTGTAGCACAGCGCGGCCGGGAACAGCGCGCGGAAGCGTTCCAGCCCCTGTTCCCAATGACGACGCGCAGCACCTCCATCGGCCACCAACACCGGAAGGTCCGACTGCATGGGCAATTCGCCGTCCGACCAAGTGCCCTTTCCGCCCTTCGTGCTGACCGCTCCCGGCACCAGCGCCAGCGAGACCGGACGCTGCGGTAGGATTTGCATCTGAACGCTCGCCTCAGGCCCCGCAGACGGATCGAGTGCGGCCGTGGCCACCAGTTCGCCACCGGCTGCCCATTCGGCCGGCAAGCGAACCTCCACCATCGACGGGGCCTTCACACAAAGGTCTTGAGGGGCGACGCGAGACGCAGAGACGGGATTCTTCCCAAAGAGGGCCGGATCCGGCCCGGGGCCCTCCTGAGCTGCCGAGGCGGATGCTGAGATCGCCAGCTCCGGCTGTTGCAAGAGGCCACGGAGAACGGCCCCCAGCAGTGGCCCCTGAAGGGATGTCCACTGGCGTCGTAAGACCGCGTCGGGAGCATCCTGGCCCAAGCCGGCCAGGTCGGAGGAGAGCAACACCTGAAGATCTGCAGCCAATCCGCGCTTCTCTGCCGTCGATGCGGCCGCACGCCAGCGGGCCAGCAAGGATCCCTCGGGAATGGAAGTCTCGATGGCGCCGCCTCGGGCTTCGGGTTCACTGAAGAAATGCCAGACCCCTGGATGGCCCATCCGGTCGGCATGAGGATTGCCAGCCAAGATGGCAGGCGAAACGTCACCCGAGAGGCTCCAAGTTTGCGCGGCATTCGCAGTATCCGACAACTGGAGGTCCACGCGGGTGAGATCGCAGGAGTGGTTACCATCCCGCGGCCCCACCGACAGGCAGACCACATCGCCCACGCCCACCGTCACCGGGGGCAGCGGCCCGAAACGCACTTCCTTGGCACCTTGAGAGACACCGGAGGCCAACGTCTGGCGCGTGGCTCCGCGACGAAGTTCCACCACCCAACTCACCCCATTGCCGCACTCGGTGTGGGAGTGCTGCACCAAGCCCTCGACCTTGAAGGTTCCCGACACCGGCCCCCGCCATCCCACGATCACGCGACGCGACGGAGACGGATGCACAGCGACACTGTGGGGCCGCATGAGGCCCGGCACCCGGACCTCGCGATCCGAGGAATTGGCCGTGACACTCAAGGCATCCGCACCGGTCCAGCCCTGGATGAAGGAATACCCCTGCGCACTCTCGAGCGTGGACGTGATGAGTCCCTCAATGCGCGTGCCTCCAGAACGCATTCCCAGCGCCTCCAACCACGCGGCAAACACCTGTGGGTCGAGATTCTTGGAGCGGGCCAGCGCGGTCAGCGCCTCGCCAGAAGGAACCTCGGTCAATTCGGCCGCGGCATTCAGACACGCCGCCGCCTGAGAGAAGAGCGGACCCCGGGTTTGATCCAAGCGACGAATGACCGAACGCAGCCGACTCAGCGGGACATCCGGCCGACCCGAAACCACAAGGCGCGGATTGGACCACAGCGCCACATCCGAAGCCGAACCATCTCCTGCATCGGAGGTGACCAAGAAAGCACGGACCTCCCCGGAGGCATCCGGAGCCGGCAGCTTGAAGCGCGTCTCGCGAGCGGTAGCCAGAGGAGAAATCGGCACCTGCCAAGCGCTGGGGCCATCCCGCTTGCCGATATGACCCACCGTGGTGAATCGCCAGACCGAACGCTGCCACGACTCCACCACGGCGGCCACGGCAGCACCCTCACCCGGCTTGGCCTCACGCCAACGCGCCCGGACCTGGTCCAAGAGCGGCGAGGCTTCGGTTTCGTTCAACGCCTTCCACAAGAGGCCGAGGTACTGGGCATTGAGCCCGCGATGCCGGGCCACGGCCTCGAGGTCCTTGGCGCTCCGAGAACGACCCACGGCCCGCAGTTCCAGCGTGGCGTCCAAATACCGGGCCAGCGGCAACACACCGCCGTCACGCGTGTCGAACTGGATGCCCTGGAGATTGACCGAGGTGCCGCCGCCATTTTGGGTGTAGCGCCCGTAGAACTGCCGGATGGCCGCGAGGCGTTCTTCGGTCCAGTCACGCTGAGAAGTGCTCGAAGAGAACCGCACACCATCGGGAAGCAGGACCGCATGGCGAGCCACCTCCTTGGCCGCATCGAGGTATTTGGTGACCAGTGCAGGCGACATCACCAGCGACTGCCCCACGTTCATGAACCCCTCGCCCGAAGCCGAATCCACCGGAAATTCACGGGCCGGATCGAGCGAATCCACGCCGGTCAAATCCCGGATCGTGTAGGTGTATTCGGCATTGGACAAACGCCGCAGGACGACCGGTCCGGGGTCCCCGGCATTTTTCCGGGCCCAGCGATCCAGCATCCCACGCACTCCGGCCAACAATTGCTCCCGAGCCTTGGCGTCCATCGCGGGCTCCTCCTTCGGAGGCATTTCCAGAATGGAAACCTGCTCCAGCACTTGCTGCCAAACCTTGGAGTCGGTCGACCCCGCACCCGGCTGGAGTACTTGCTCCAAATCGAGGTCACCCTTGTGCTTCGCGGTGGAATGGCAATTCAGGCAATGACGGTCGAAGAGCACCCGCGTCTTGGCATCGATCCCTTCGGCGGCCGCGGACCCTGCCAGTGCCATCGATGCCAGTGCGGTCGCTGCAATCCATCCCAGAGTGCTGCCCACTCGGCGCACCGATGACCGCACCGGATATCGGACCGGGTATGTCTCCGGTTTCGGGAACCCTGCCGTTATCACTTCTCGTTTCATCCTGTTGTTCAATCACCCACGCCCACAGCGGACCACGGACCCGTCAAATGCGGATGAAGAGACGCTTCTTCCACAACCACCAGCACATCGCCCAAAAAATCGACAGCACGGCCGCTCCCTCAATAGCCGGTGAATACACACCAAAGTAATCGACCCAGAACGTCTTGCCGAGGTGGGTCCGCAGGTTGTCGCGGAAAAAACCGTCCCAGAGATGGCTGGTGACGTACATGAAGATAGAATTCATGCCCACCACCTGCAGCGGGAAGGTGAGCCAAGACTGCTTCAGACGATCGGCCACGAGATAGAAACCACTGAGGAGCAGGCAGCACCAACCGCCGCTGAAGAGCACCCAGGATGGCGTCCAGATGCGTTTGACCACGGGGGCGATGCCGGTCTGGTCGAGGATCCAACCCGCGCCCAACCCGGCCAATCCGAACAGAGCGATGCGCAGCAACCGCTTGCCGATGCCGACATCCTCGCGCCGCAACCACCCGCCGACCAGCAGTCCGCAGATCATCGTGCCCAGCGTCGGAATGAAACTCAGCGTCAGATAACCGCCCCCGTTGTACAGGAACGTCTTGGCCCGCGGGAACAAATTGAGGAACCACACCTCGAAGTGGTGGGCCGGATTGGCGTTCTTGTTCCAGTGGGCGGCGAATCCGCTCAGACCGTGCTGCTGCATCCAGTCGGCCGAGACACCGACTGTGGCGGGATCGAACTCCGGACCGGGCAACGGCGCGGCCGCGAACCAAGCCCAGTAGCCGATGAGAATAGCCAACAGTGCAACCACCTGAGTCCGCACACTCCGCCAGGCCAGAAGCCACAGGAAGGTGTAGCCCAATCCAATTTGGGTGAGCGTGTCCTCGAAGGTGAAATTTGTCTGCGAGGCATGCGTGGAGCGCAGCGCAATACCCAGCGCCGACAAGGCCAGGGCGCGCCACAGCGTGTGGAAGAGCATCCGCAGGAAACCTTGATCGGACTGCTGGCGCGAAGCGATGGACCACGGCAAGGCCAGACCCACCAAAAAGGAAAAGGACGGTTGGATCAGGTCATGGAGCGTGCATCCCTGCCACTCCACATGATCCTGATGGTGCGCCAAGAAATGCCACACACTGTCCGCGGGCATCTTGTCGGCCACGGCTCCCAGGCGAACCATTTCGCCCGCCATGAGCAACATGACGAACCCACGGTAGGCATCCATCGACGCCAAGCGCTGCGGCATCGCCGGGGATTTCCCGGAACCGGGTGAAGGAGGCATGACGTCGTTGTGACAAGGTTCTCTATCCGGCGCAATGCCGATGGCAATTCTCGGCCCCTTTGGGCGTCGGCGAACGTGCTTCGAGCCAGCTCCTGAGCCCGCTTCTGAACCCACTCCAACAGCCTGTCCCTCTTTCAAATCTCCCCAGCCCAGCATTGGCGGCCTCGTCCGTCAGAGGCACCCTATGGCGGCATGGAACCGGTCCTCCCCGAGACGTTGGCCGAGCGGCTGTTCACCGACAGCCCCTTCGCCTTCCGCTTCGGCATGCAACGACCCAGCCAAGATTGGTTCCGCTGGGAAGATCCACGCCAGGAAGCCCTCCGGGATCGCCATCATTGGTTGTCCCAGGAACCCCAACGGCATCTGGCTTGGACCCATGAAGCCGATCCGGTGCTTCGCGAGGCGATGGGGCTGTTTCCTTCAACCCCATTTCATGCCGATTCCGCCACCGATGGATCAGATCTGCTCAAGAGCCTGTCCCTCCATTGGGAGCCAGATGTTCTATTGCTGCGGCGGGATGCTGCTGGAGAGTTCCGTTTGGTGGCTGGATCGGTGTGCTTTCCGTCGGCTTGGGATCTCCGGGAGAAAATCGGTAAAACGGTCGATGCCATCCACGCCGGAGTGCCCACCCTCAACGAAACCTTGGGCGCCCGAATTCGTGCATTCCTCGACCGACTGCCTCCGGGACAAACCTTCGAGCGCGACAATTGGGGATTGGCCGCCCACGGCGAACGCAATGCCCACCCGGACCGCGCCCTTCCCCGCATGACGCCTGAGTCGGCTGTGGACTCCACTTGGCTGCGGCTCGAGCACCAGGCCTTTCGCTGCCTTCCGGACAGCGGCGGACTGCTCTTCGCCATTCACCTCACCGTCCACCCGTTGAAAGTGGTTTTACGGGCTCAGGGGGCCCAAGAACAACTGGCTTCCCTGCTGCGCTCCATGCCCGCTGCGATCGCTGCCTACAAAGGGATTCCCCCTCAATTCAGCCGCGCTGTTCTCTGAGAATTCCGACTGATTTGCGGCCTTTCTGCCGCTTTAAACGAACACCCCATCCTTATTACATAAAAGGAAACGCATGATGCTGCGAGTACGTGCGTTGGAGGAGCTTTCAAGCCTGAGCTGTCCAACAACAAACCCGATGGGGAGTGGACCCAGGGCTAAAAAACTTCACGAGCGATACCGTAGAGGAGAAGAAGCAGGAGCCCCAACGAGAGAAGGAAACGGCGTCGGGCGATCTTGCGCTCGTAGCGCAGAGGCCGCAGACCATGCACTGAACCGGCAGCCATGAGATTGACCAAGCCTGACGGACGACGGGGTTGACCTCCCCAGCGCTGCATCCAACGCTGCCAAACTTCGACCAAGTTGAAACGATCCGTGGGGACGGAGTGGCCCGACCGCGGGCTCGACACACTGATCGGGGTCGGAGCCGGGGTGGGCCGATCCGAGGGAGTGTCAAAGGCCGGACGGGTGTCACGGGCACGGGGTGGTTGGGGACGGGCCTCCGGAAGCGGACGGGCGGAAAGGTCCGAGATGCGCCGTTGGATGGCCTGAATCTCGCGGTCCAATTCGGCCTGACGAGCCGACATCGGATCCTTTGCTTTGGTGAACCAACCCATGGTCTTCGAAGCCTTCGCTCAGCGCTTGAGCGCCAGAACCACGGCGAGTGCGAACACACCCAGACCCAACAACGCCACAGGCCAGTTGAAAGCCAACCCCAGACGGGCCAACTGGGCCGTGCTCAGTCCGGCCAGCGGTGAGACCGCGGTGGAAGCCGGAGAAGTCTGTCCCGGCACCGAGGATCCGCTTTCCAACACCGGCCACGCCAGACGCGCCTGATTCCATTCCATGCGGGCATTTTCGATCGCCGCCAGGGCTCGGGCCAATTCGGTCTCCCAGGTGGTATCGGTCCAGGTTTGTTCATTGAGGCCCTGGACGTTGGTCAGCGCCCCTCGTAATCCGTCCAACGTCCGGCCCATCTGGACGGCATCCCGGCGGAGGTTCATCTCGGCCTGCTCGAGCAGCGCTACTCCGCGTAGGAGATTCTGCAACATCTCCTCCCGTCCCGTCTGGAATTCACCCCGACGACGGCGCATCTCCTCGATGGCCGCCTTGGCCCGTTCGAGTTGCTCCTGCGCCTCGCGCAACTTGGCCAGATCTTGCTGGGTGGCCGTCAACTGGCTGTCGAGTTCCTCGCGGGTCGGAGCCCGTCCGGAGACCGCGGACACCGACTGGCCCGCCGTCGCGAGACGTGGTGAAGATCCGCCCGGGGTGCGCAGGTCCGTATCCACAAAGTCAGTGCCGTCGAGAGCCATAGGTCGTGCTCAAAAATTACAGGGACCCATTGCCGAAGCAACGCGGACGTTGCCGAGACCAGCACAAATCGGTGCCCCAGGCCTCGGCGGTCATGACCGTCGCCCCAACGCCTCACCACCAAAAATGAGGCGCCGATCCATCGGTGCGGACTTGCTGCTGGGCGAAGCTGCGGAACTCGGCATGCCCATCAAGCATGAGCACATTGCCGCCGGCCGGAAGTTGGCCGTTGAGGTGGGCTGAGCTGTGCCCGGCCCAGCCGCCATCCACCTTGGTGAAGTTGCGGCCGCCACCCGTTCGGTTGGGCGAGTTCGACAAGGTGGCATCGGCGACAATGACCCGGGAAGACGGCCCCGGCTCGAACTCCTGACCGGCCACCATCCAGGGCTTGGGATTGAAACCTTCCGTGATGTTGGTGGCCTTGATGCGGCCCGATCCCTTGAACGCCACGGCATAACCAATCACGCGGTATCCGTTGGCCGAATCGGCAGCCATCTCGTTGGTCACTCCCGTGGTGAACGACCACAGCTGGTTGTTGTTTTGTTTTTCGAAACCCGGGCAATAGAGAATGCTCCGTTGCCCGCCATTCGCCACGAACGCATTGGCCGCCTTGGCCGGGAGATCCCAAGGCCACACGGCGCCACTGCAGTCGGGAAATTGATCCCGGTTGTCGAAGGCATACATCCGCACGGCCAACCCCAGATTTCGCAAATTGCTGGAACACTTGGTCACGACGGCCTTGCTCTTGGCCTTGGCGAGGGCGGGCAGGAGCATTCCGGCCAGAATCGCGATGATGGCGATAACCACCAGGAGTTCGATCAAGGTGAACGCGCGACGGGAAGAGCGAAGGATCTTCATGAGGCAAAAAGGGACAGGGGTACGCTGAAAACCTTGCAGAATTCCCGAAGGCTAGGCAATGAGTGAAACTCTCGGCTTAACTCTCGGGCAGCCCTCCGATCGAAGTTTTTTGGGTCCAGCCTCAACGATTCCCTAGGCCGCTGGCTGGCTATTGATCAGACCTCCTCGCAGGGCTCTCCAGCAGCGGGTCCACTCCCCGCTTGAGACCGGCGGGAGTCTGGATATGCTTTCTCGACATGAAGTTCATCTCATCGCTCACCTTCTTCCTCGTGATCACCGCCGTGCTGAGCGCGGGTATCGCCCTGACGGCCAGCGGCCACAAGCTGGGTCTGCCTCTGCTTTTGGGTGGAACTGCGGTCTTCGGCGGGTTGTTCGTCAAATATGGCTGTCTCGACCAGCACTGAGCGTCGCAACGATCCCCCTCAGCGTCCCCAACCGGGTCGCGACGAGGGGCTTTACGCTGGTTAGGGAGGCACCGAGACAGCGGCACACCTCAGAATCCCATCGGCCGAACCGATCCCACTCCATCGGTCCGGCCAAGATTGCCGTCTAAGGCCTGTCCGATTTTGGACAACCACGGCGCATGAACTATAGTCCGGAGTCCTTCCGCCGGCTCATCCAGCACCTGTCGTCGAACCGCTTCCCATGCCCTCCATGCTTTCCCGCCCGGCCTTTCCGCTGGCTGTGACCTCAGTCCTGATGGCTGCAGCCTTGCTCGGCACCGGCTGCAATCGACAGAAGCCCATCACGGTCGTCACCGAAAACGCCCAGCGCCGCAACCTCACCGAACTGGTGACCGGCAGCGGCAAGCTGCAACCGGTGGTGCAGGTGAAGATCAGCTCCGAGGTGGCCGGTGAGATCATCGATCTACCCGTGAAAGAGGGTCAGAAGGTCCGAAAAGGCGATTTGCTCGTCCGGGTCAAGCCCGACCTGTACGCCGCGGCGCTCAGCAGCCAAGAGGCCAGCCTGAAGTCAGCACAGGCCGACTTGCTCACGGCCGAGGCCAATGCCCGCAAGGCCGAGGCCGAACTCAAGCGCAACGAAGACCTCTTCTCCCGCCAACTCATCAGTGGGTCCCTCTTCGACGAGGTCCGCACCGGTGCCGAAGTCGCCCGAGCCAACGCCATCGCCTCCACCCAACGGGTCGAGATGGCCCGAGCCAGCCTGAAGCGTTCCCAGGAAGACCTGGCCAAGACCACCATCTTCAGCCCCATCGAAGGCACCGTCTCCAAGCTCAACTCGGAGCTCGGTGAACGCGTCTCGGGCACCGGTATGATGGCCGGCACCGACATCATGACGGTCGCCGACCTCACCGAGATGGAGGCCCGCATCGAAGTCGGTGAAATCGACGTGGTGCTCATCGAACCCCAGTTCAAGGCGAGGCTGGATGTCGATTCGTTCAAGGACCGCAAGTTCGACGGCCAGGTCACCCAGGTGGCACGCTCGGCGAAGACCGCCGCCGTCGGCACCCAGCAGGAATCCACCAAGTTCGAGGTGCGCATCCGCATGGCCGACAAGGGGCTGTTCCTGCCCGGCATGAGCGTGACAGCCGACATCGAGACCCGGTACCGGACCAACGTGGTCACAGTTCCCATCCAAGCCGTGACCACCCGCCTGCCGGGCTCGTCGGCCAGCGAACCCGTTCCCAAGAAAGCGCAGTCCAATTCTGAGGAGGACAAGGGACAAATCGAATTCCTAGCCGGCAAGAAAACCAAGGACACCGTCAAACCGGTGGAGGTCGTCTTCATCAAGGAGGGCGACAAAGCCAAAATGTTGCCCGTCAAGCGGGGCATCAGCAATGACTCGCACTACGAGATCCTCGAAGGCGTGAGCGAAGGCCAGGAAATCATCACCGGAAGCTTCAAGGCCGTCTCCAAGGAACTCAACGACGGCACTCTCATCCAGCTCGAGGAAGCCAAGAAAGACAAGGCGACGAAGCCCTGAACCCGGTCGATCCAGGTTATGTCGCTCATCCGAATCCAGAATCTCGCCCGCCGCTACGTGATGGGCACCGAAACGGTGCACGCGCTGCGCGGAGTTTCCGTGAACATCGAGCGCGGCGAGTACCTGGCCATCATGGGGCCATCGGGCTCGGGCAAGTCTACCTTGATGAATTTGCTGGGATGCCTCGATACGCCCAGCGACGGCAGCTACGAACTCAACGGGAAAGACGTCGCACGAATGAGCGACAACGAACTGGCCGACATCCGCAACCGCGAGATTGGTTTCGTCTTCCAGAGCTTCAACCTGCTGGCCCGGGCCGACGCCTTGCACAATGTCGAGCTGCCCCTGATTTACGCGGGATCGCCCCCGAAGGAACGGCGTGAGCGCGCCCGGCAGGCCCTGGTCAATGTGGGGCTGGGCGAACGCATGCACCATCGGCCCAACGAGCTTTCCGGCGGACAACGGCAACGCGTGGCCATTGCGCGGGCGCTCGTCAACACCCCGTCCATCATTCTGGCCGACGAACCCACGGGGAATCTGGATTCCAAGACCGGCGTCGAGATCCTGAGTCTTTTCGAGGAACTGTCGCGCCGGGGCAACACCATCATCGTGGTCACCCACGAAGAGGACGTCGCCTTGCACGCCCGCCGGGTCATCCGCATCCGCGACGGCCTCATCGCCGCCGACGAGATCAATCCGCACCCGAGGGCGGTCGTGGCCCCCATCACTGCGTCGGCACCCGCTTCGACCTCATGACCCTGTCGAGCGAACTGCGCGAATCGGCCCGCATCGCGGTGGCGGCTATCCGGGCCAACAAGCTGCGATCAGGCCTGACCACCTTGGGCGTGGTCATCGGCATCCTGACGGCCACGCTGGTCGGTACCATGATCAACGGCATGGGCGAAGCGTTCACCCGGTCGGTTTCCTCCATGGGTTCCGACGTGCTCTTCATCGGCCGCTTCCCTTGGATGAGCTTCGAGGACTACCGAATTTATCGGAACCGTCGGGACATCACTTTCGCCCAGTACCGCGAGCTCGAGTCGCGCATGACCACCGCCGCGGTCATCGCCCCGCAATGCGAGGCCTATCAGGCTTCGGTGACCTACGAACGTCGCCGCGCCAAAGGCGTCTGGTTGCTGGGCAACACCTCGGAATCCTTGATTATCCGTGGCCTCACCGTCGCCAAGGGTCGATGGATCAGCGCCTCGGACGTCAGTTCCAGCCGCCCCGTGTGCGTCCTGGGGTCTTACCTGGCCGAATCGTTCTTTCCGAACGACAACCCGGTGGGAAAGAAGGTCCGCATCAACGACACGCCCTACGAGGTTGTCGGGGTGATCGAGAAGATGGGCAGCATGTTGGGGTGGAATCAGGACAATCAGGCCGTCATCCCCATTTCCCGCTTCCAGGAAGACATCCAGCGCCGGCCCGACTACGTCATCACCGTCAAGGCCCGCAGCCCGGACACCGTCGTCGAGACCTTGGAGGAAGCCCGATCCCTGTTTCGCAGCATCCGCAAGATCGAGCCGGGTCGACCCGACGACTTCGCCATCAACCAGCAGGAGGCCATCACCAAGTTCTTCGACGGCTTCAAGGCCGTTCTGGGCACCTTCGGATTTTTTGTCACCGGCCTTTCCCTGTTCGTGGGCGGCATCGGCATCATGAACATCTTGTTCGTGTCGGTGGCCGAGCGAACCAAGGAGATCGGCATCCGCAAGGCATTGGGGGCCAAGCGCCGGTCCATCCTGACGCAGTTCCTGATGGAGGCAGCTGGAATCACGCTCTTGGCTGGCCTCATCGGTGTCGGGATGGCATGGCCCATTTCCTGGAAGATCGGGGAAATCGCCCGGGCCAATGGCTCCGTCTTCGAGGCTCAAATGTCCTGGTGGATCGTCGCCCTGGCGATCTTCGTCTCGGCGGCCACAGGCATGGTGGCCGGATTCATTCCGGCCTGGCGGGCCAGCCGCATGAACCCGGTCGACGCCCTGCGTTCTGAGTAGCCATGAACCCCGGACGCGAGCTCATCGAGATGGTTCGAATGGCGGCCAACGCCGTGAGGACCCATGTCCTGCGCTCGTCGCTGACCATCCTCGGCGTGTTCGTCGGCGTGTTCTCCATCATCGCCGTGATGACCGGCATCCGGGTACTCCAAGCCAACCTCGAGGATGCCATGAACGGACTCGGCGCCAACACCTTCCAGTTTCAGCGCTTCCCGGCGATCAGCTTCGATGATGCCGATTGGGAGAAATACTTGCGGCGGCAGCGCTTCCGCATCGTGGACCTCAACCGGCTCGAACGTCGGGTCACGCTGGCGCAGGCCGTTTCGGCCAATGCCAACTTCGGATCCGGCGAGGCTTCCTCCCGCTACGCGCGAACCAACCCCAACATCCCCGGGAACGGGATGACGCCCGAAGCCTTCTCAACCCAGAACCTCACCTTGGGCGAAGGCCGTGGGTTCAGCGCGGCCGATGACGAAAGCGGCCGATTGATTTGCGTCCTCGGATTCGACCTGGCCGCCAAGCTGTTCCCACGGGGTTCACCTTTGAACGAGTCGGTGAAGTTCCAAGGCATCAGCTACAAAGTGGTGGGTGTGCTGACCCAACGCGGCGCGTTGTTCGGCCAAAGTCGCGACAACTTCATCGCCATTCCGCTGGGCACGGCACGACGCCTGTACGGTGAGAACCTGTCGGTCCAACTCCAAGTCCAAGCCCCAAACCGCGAAACCTATGCCGAGATGGTCGAGCAGGCACGCGGTGTCATGCGGGCGATGCGCCGGGTCGCGCCAGGCGACGACGACGACTTCGAGATCGTCTCCAACGAATCCGCAGTGAGCCAATTCCGCAGCCTGACCTCAGCCATCCGCCTCGGCGTGGCCGCCATCAGCAGCATCGCCCTGATCGCCGCAGGTATCGGCATCATGAACATCATGCTGGTGAGCGTCACCGAGCGGACCCGCGAGATCGGCATTCGTCGCGCCATCGGGGCGCGCAAGCGCAGCGTGATGCTCCAATTCATCGCCGAAGCCGTGTTGTTGAGCGAAGTCGGCGGCGCCTTGGGTGTCGTCGGAGGGATCCTCTTCGGCAACTTGCTTTCCTTCGTGGTGAAGGCCCCGCCGGTGATCCCCTGGGACTGGGTGGGCATCGGTCTGGCCATTTGCTCGGCCGTCGGGATCCTCTTCGGCACCTACCCCGCCTGGAAGGCCGCCCACCTCGATCCCATCGATTCGCTGAGATACGAGTGACGGGGACCGCGACGGACGCCGTTCAGCTCTGGCTCAGACGCTTGACTGGAGCGTCGTGGAACAAGTCGTGGGCTTCCCGAAGAATGCCAGCCAGACGATCAGCGAACGGGCTGCGGCGGATCGCTTCGTCGAGCCGTGACCAGTCGAGTTTCTCGACGTGTTCGCCCGGGAACCAGTGATCGGCATTGCCCAGCATGTTGTAGCGGAACTTCGCCCACTCGGTCAGCTCCAGAGGCTTCGCATAGGTCCAGATGCGGAGGATTTCCACCAAATTGACCTCGCCTGGCACGGCCACGAATTCCGGAAGCCCGGCCCACCAGCGGCGGCACCACTCCGACCCCAGCACGCGTTCCATTTCTTCACGCAAACGGCGGTCGATGGACTCCACCGCCTGGGCCGCCTGCTCGTAGTGCTGAAGGCCAGCGATGTGCTCGTCGAAATCCGACGGTTTGGCCGCACCCAGCGACAGGGTATGCACCTCCGGACGGGCCAGGCAGTAGAGGTCGTTGAACTGCATGGGCGTCAATGGCGCACACAACGAACGCATCTTGGGCAACTCGAGGTAGAGTTTCCCACCCTTGTCATTCGGACTGATGATGAAGACTCCCATGTCGCGCTGGGCCGCCTCGGCCACGCAGACGCGGTTGAGGTCGTTCACGAAGTACCAGTGCAAGTTGACGTAATCGAACTCGTCGCTGCGGATGGCCTCGGAGATCACATCCGGCGTCGCATGGGTGCTGAAGCCCACATGGCGCACGCGCCCCTCGCGTTGGAGCTTCCGGCAAACCTCCAGGCATCCGCCCTTGCGGAGCGTTTCGTCGAGGTGTTGGCGGTTGTTGATGCCATGGATGGACAGCAGGTCCACGTAGTCTTGCTTCAAGTACGCCATGGAAGTCTCGAAGGTCTCGAGGAACTCCTGCGCCGTCGGCTTGGGCATGACCTTGGTCTGGAGGATCATCGACTCGCGCGAATACTTCGCCAGCACCGGCCCCAGCTGCATCTCCGAAGAACCGTAGCCGCGGGCCGTCTCGATGTGATGGATGCCCAGTTCCATGGAGCGGGCGATGGTCGCCTCGAGATTGGCTTGTCCGGCGGCAGGCACCTGGTCCCACGGAATATCCGACCACGACTGCTGGTAGCGCATGCCACCGCACGAGAAGACGGGCATCTGGATTCCGGTCCGGCCAAAACGACGGTACTTCATGGGCGGGCAGGATGCCCTCGACAGTCTTACACGGCAAACCTGGACACTCGGATAACCGTGCTTCTTGTCCGGACGGATCCCGCCGTCGGAATCCGAGTGACGGACCTCTACTTGACCCGGGGATCGACCGGGAGTTCCGTAGGGGGACAATCGGACACAATCCCTGCCCCCCGAACGCCATGATGCACGAAATCGAATACGAGATCCGCGGAGATGACCTTCAATATGTCGAGGTGCTACTCGACCCCATGGAAGCCGTGGTGGCCGAAGCCGGCGGCATGATGTTCATGGAGGAGGGCATCGAGATGGAGACCATCTTTGGTGACGGATCTTCCCAGCAAAGCGGATTCATGGGAGCCCTTCTCGGAGCCGGCAAGCGGCTGCTCACCGGTGAGTCGCTTTTCATGACCGTCTTCCAGAACCGCTCGCCTCGGAAGTCCCGCGTGGGCTTCGGAGCGCCCTACCCGGGCAAGATCGTCGCGGTGAACTTGGCTCAACTCGGTGGCGAACTCATTTGCCAGAAGGACTCTTTCCTCTGCGCCGCCAAGGGCGTGAGCGTGGGCATCGCCCTGCAACGCAAGCTCGGGGCAGGCCTCTTTGGTGGTGAGGGTTTCATCATGCAGCGCCTCCAAGGCGACGGATGGGCCTTCGTCCACGCCGGCGGCACGCTCATGGAAAAGGTCCTGGCCCCAGGCGAGACCCTGCGCGTCGACACCGGATGCGTCGTGGCCTACCAGAACACCGTGGCCTTCGACATCCAGTACGTGGGCAAGGTGAAAACCGCCCTTTTCGGCGGAGAAGGCCTCTTTTTTGCCACGCTGCAGGGCCCGGGCAAGATTTGGATCCAGTCGCTGCCCCTGAGCCGCTTGGCCAACCGAATCATCGCCGCCTCACCCGCTGCAGGCGGAAGCCGTCGCGAGGAAGGCTCCATTCTCGGCGGCTTGGGCGGCCTGCTCGACGGCGACAACAGCTGAAAACGCGTCGCAGTAGACCGAATTTTACCCATCAAAACTCACCCGAACGGCGGCGGAACACCGTCCTCCGTCATCGTATTGTCACCGACACGAACGCTCGGTGAGGCTTCCTGCACCTTGACGTTTGTCCCCCGGCCGGCATTCTGACCGGCCCTACTGGAGGGAAACGGCCATTATGCAGCACATCCGAAACATCGCGATCATCGCCCACGTCGACCACGGCAAGACCACGCTCGTCGACTGTCTTCTGAAGCAATCCGGAACCTTCCGCGCCAACCAGGCGGAGACTCAGGTCGAGCGCCTGATGGACTCCATGGATCTGGAAAAGGAGAAGGGCATCACGATTCGCGCCAAGAACGCGGCGTTCAAGTACAAGGAAAACCACATCAACATTGTGGACACTCCGGGACACGCCGACTTCGGCGGTGAGGTCGAGCGTATCATGAACATGATCGACGGCGTGCTGTTGGTCGTGGATTCGGCGGAAGGTCCTCAGGCCCAGACTCGATTCGTGCTGCGCAAAGCTCTCGAGGCCGGTGCCAAGCCCATCGTGGTCATCAACAAGATCGATCGCGACAACGCCAACCCGAAGAAGGTGCTGGACCTCGTGTTCGAGCTCTTCATGAGCCTCAACGCGACCGACGAGCAGCTCGATTTCCCCTTCATCTATTGCTCGGCGAAGATGGGCTATGCCAAGAACGAGCTGACCGACGTCTCCGACACGATGGAGCCGCTCTTCGATGCCATCGTGAAGCACATCCCCCCGCCCCGCGCCAAGGCGGGCGAAGGTTTCCAGTTGCTGGTGGCCAACTTGGACTACAGCGACTACATGGGCCGTATCGCTTTCGGCAAGATCGTCGAAGGACACCTCAAGGTGGGCGATCCTGCCATTTGCCGCCACGGCAACGGCAAGATCACCAAGGGCAAGATCACCATGCTCTACCACTTCGAGGGCATGAAGCGCATCGAGATCAACGAGGCCGGTGCCGGTGACATCGTGGGTGTGGCGGGTTTCGAGAACGTCTTCATTGGTGAATCGTTGTGCGACAGCGAGGCGCGTCCGGCTCTGCCGTACATCCCCATCGATCCGCCGACCATTCAGATGGAGTTCGCCGTCAACGACGGACCTCTCGCCGGCCAAGACGGCAAGCTCGTCACGGCCCGCCACATCTGGGACCGCCTGGTGAAGGAGATCCGGACCAACGTCGCCCTGCGCATCGCGCAGACCAGCGATCCGAAGATTTTCTCCGTGGCCGGACGCGGCGAGATGCAAATCGCCATCCTGGTCGAGCAAATGCGCCGCGAAGGCCACGAGGTGCTGGTCAGCCGGCCCGAAGTTCTCTGGAAAAAGGGTGAGAACGGCGATCCCTTGGAGCCCATCGAAAAGGTCTTCGTTGAAATCCCGAGCGAAAACCTGGGTTCGGTCATGGAAAACCTGTCATTCCGCAAGGGGCAGATCACCAACATGACCCACACCGGCAATCTCGTCTCGGTCGAGGCGCTGGCTCCGATGCGCGGCCTGATCGGTTTCGAGACCGACTTGGTCAACATGACCAAGGGCATGGGCGTGCTCAGCCACCTCTTCCACGAGTACGGCGAAGACCGCGGCGAGATCGCCGCCCGCAAGAACGGCTCCCTGGTGTCCATGGACGCCGGCGAAGCCACCTCTTACGCGCTGAACATGGTGCAGGAGCGCGGCCGCCTGATGATCGAACCGGGTGACCATGTCTACATCGGCATGATCGTCGGTGAGAACGCCCGCGAAAGCGACATCCCGGTCAACCCGGTGAAGGAAAAGAAGCTCACCAACATGCGCTCCCAGGGCGACGGCAAGGGCATCCAGCTCAGCCCGCCGCTGAAGCTCAGCCTGGAGCGTGCGCTCGAGTACATCGACGTCGACGAGTACGTCGAGGCGACCCCGAAGAACCTGCGCCTTCGCAAGAAGATCCTCGACGAGAACCAGCGCAAGCGCTCCGAGAAGAAGCGCTCGATCCGGTTCGTGGAGGAATAATTTTTCGCACCAGCGGATCACCGGGTTTCCTTCGAAACGTCGATTTGTCCCTCTCACCCGCCCCTTTCTGGGGCGGGTTTTTTCATGCCGCCGATGGTCCAGATCCTCGGAGACTCGCCACCAGGGTGGCATGGGCGGCCTGCAGTGTGGGTTCCAAATCCGCGTACCGATCCCGCAATGCGGCGATGAGTCGGAACAGATCAGGACTCTCCGGCAGGCCTGCGGCCAATTCCACCTCCAGAGCGGCCCGTTCGAGATCGAGCAGGCCAAAGATGGATGAACCTCCTTGGATGGAATGGGCACACCGGGCCAGATGCGGGCAATCCCGATCGCTCAAAAGGCACGGCAACCGTTCCATCCGACCGCGGGTATCGATGAGATAGGCGTCGAGGATTTCCACCAAATCCGCCGGGCCGATCTCTTGAAGGAGATCTTGAACCCTTCGACCGAACCGCGCGATGTCATCGGTGGACGGCATGCGGACAATCCCCGGCGATCTGCCACCCCTGGGTCAAGCAGGATCCCCTTCCCCCGCTCGGGCTATCCTCTCGTTCAGTTGGAACGATTCCGTTGGGAGGAAAGGGATGACATGACGGATTCTTTGGCAAGACGAGGCAAGAGCGAGGCGCAGGCTGATGGGAGGCCCCTGGTTGCGACCCGGACCGAGCGAATAACGAAGCTCTTGCAGAAGAAGGCGAAGCCAGCGCGACCGATCCATCTCCAATCATTCCCGATCAGCGCAAAACACTGTCCAGCCACGCATAGGCTGCCTGGCGCTCGGCCTCCGGGAAATCATGCCCGGAATCCGGCGTCCTGAGCACCAGGCGTGATTCTGCCGCGTGCAGAGCAAACACCGGAGCCGCTGCCGCGAATGCCTTGCGAACGCCGGTTATTTCGAAATTGTCGTCCCGGACCGGTGAGTTCGAAAACACCCCCCGCGGAGCGATGGCTCCTAGGACCTCGTAGAAGTCGAACGGAATCCGATGGGCGTCATTGCCATAGACCGTCCGGATTCGAGGCATGTACCGATCACTGGTCCAACCGGCCACCTTGCCGCCGTAGTAGTGATGAAATGGAGTGAACCCACAACTGGTCACGACGGCCTTCAAGCGGGAATCAAAAACAGCGGTGAAGAGCGCATTGTGCCCTCCGAGGGAATGGCCGATGACGCCCATGCGCCCGGCATCCACCTGCGGCAACGACTCCAGAAGATCCACCGCACGCAAGTTGTTCCAGACGGCCTTGATGGAGCCGCTGGCATGGTGCGCCCCCTGCTTGGCGAAATCGTAGGGGTATTCGCCGAAGGAGGGGTAATCCGGAACGAGGCACACATAACCGCGCTCAGCCAGTTCATGGGCGTAATGCAGCGACGCACGGCCACCCAAGCCGGCGGGCTCGTCCTTGCCCATGTCGGTGGTCTGATGCAGGCAGAGCATGGCCGGCGCCCGGTGCCGTAGACCGTGAGGGATGAGCAGCCAAGCAGGCACCCGGTCGCCGAGTTCCGGGGTGAATCGGATTTTGCGGCGCAGGTACTTTCCCGAGGGAGTCTCGCCACACTCCTCCAGGTCGAGCGGGACCCGGGCTGCCGCGCCGGGCAGCGGACCCATGGCCTGCTGAAGACCCGCCCGGATGTGCGAAGCCCGTTCCGCCCAGTCGGCCGGATGGTTCACCGGACGAACGGAGCCGGAGGCATCCCGAACTTCCAGCAACCGGGAATGGTCCGGGTAAGGAATGGCCTTCGGGGCGTTCGCCATCGGATCCACAGCCCCACTGGCCTGCAGGCCCGCTGCCAACGCCAAGGCTGCCCGGGAGACTCGGGGCGGATGGTAGGCGTTGGTGAGAGCATCCATTACGTCTGTAAACCATAACGCAAAAACCCGGGTGGCATTCATAAAAAAAGCGGCGATCCCGAAGGATCGCCGCTCGTGTGAACCGATCAACCGGTTACTGCTTCAAGCGGTAGAACGCCGAGGCAGAAGTCACGGTGAGGGTAACGGAGTTGTTGGCAACGCCGCTCACCGGGCTCCAGGAGGCATCCGAGAGGGAGGCCTTGGACTCCAAGACGTACGGCTCGGAACCCGTCCAGGAGAGGGTCACGGAACCATCCGTGTTGCGGGTGAGCTTGATGACCGGACGGGTCGGGGCCGGAGCAGCCGCGCCAATGAGGACCGGGAGGCCATCCGGGGTAGGCACACCGAGCGCCACCATTTCCGCATCCGACAGCTTGCCGGAACGGATCTGGACGGAGCTGACGAACATCTCACGACGCTCGTCCTGGTCACCGTCACCAAAGAGGATGGCAGTGGTGGACAAGGAACGGCGGGTGTTGTCGAGGCTCTGGTTGGCAGTCCAATCGTCCTGCTTGATGCCATCGACGAACTTGGTGACCACCGGAGGAGTGGCCGCCATGTCATAGGCTGCAACGACGCGGTGCCAAGCACCCGCGGTGAAGGCTCCCGTGCCATTGTAGCCATTGCCACCCTGGCCGAAGTTGTTGCCTTGCCAGAACAGGTCGCCGTCGTCGGTGTTGGCCGACGAGCTGGTCTGCCACAGCGAGGCGGCACCCGGACCCGTGGTTCCGACGAAGAGGTCGAAGGCCAAGGTGTATTGATTGACGCGGCTGCCACCACCGTTGGGGTTGATGCGGTGGTTCATCACGTAGCCGATCTTGTTGGAGAGGTCGCCCGGAACGCGCATGACGCGGACGTCTTGGCCACCGATGAGATCGACACCCAGTTCGCTCGCGAGACCGAACTTGGTGCCTTCCTTGGTCAGGCCGGCATCACCGTCGAGGTAGGCCAGCGGAGCGCCGATGGACGCACCAAGATCACCGAACTCGAAGTCCCACTGACCGGTCACCGTGCTGGTCGGCAAGGCGATGGGGATGCCCGAAGCAGTCGGGGCACCGAGGAGGAGCAGCTGGGCGTCGCTGAGACGGCCGGCGCGGACCTGGATGGAGCTGACGAACATCTCGCGACGCTCGTCCTGATCGCCATCACCGAAGAGGATGGCCGACGGACCCATGGCGCGGCGCGCGGCGTCCAGACCCTGGTTGGCGGTCCAGTCGTCCTGCTTGATGCCGTCCACGTACTTCACCACCACCGGCGGCGTGGCCGCCATGTCGTAGGCCGCCGCAACGCGGTGCCAGGCTCCGGCCGTGAAGGTGCCGCGGCCATTGTAGCCGCCGCCGCCCTGACCGAAGTTGTTGCCCTGCCAGAACAGGTCGCCGTCATCGGTGTTGGCCGTCGAGCTGGTTTGCAGCAACGAGGCCGCACCCGGGCCGCCGGTGCCCACGAAGATGTCGAAGATGAGGGTGTACTGGTTGACCTTGCTGCCGCCGCCGTTGGGGCTGATGCGGTGGGTCATGATGTAGCCGATCTTATTGGACAGATCGCCCGGAACCTTCATCACGCGAGCGTCGCCTCCTGGGAGAGCCGGCACGCCGAGCTCGCTGGCCAGACCGAACGCAGTACCGGTCTTGGTGAGGCCTTCAGCCCCATCGAAGTAGGCCAACGGTGCACCGATGGAGGCACCGAGATCACCGAACTCGAAGTCCCACTGACCGGTCACCGTGCTGGTCGGCAAGGCCACCGGGATGCCGGCGGCAGTCGGAGTGCCCAGCAGGGCGAGCTCGGCGTCGCTGAGACGGCCGGCGCGGACCTGAATGGAGCTGACGAACATCTCACGACGTTCGTCCTGGTCGCCATCACCGAAGAGGATGGCCGTCGGACCCATGGCGCGGCGAGCAGCATCCAGACCTTGGTTGGCGGTCCAGTCGTCCTGCTTGATGCCGTCCACGTACTTCACCACCACCGGAGGAGTGGCCGCCATGTCGTAGGCCGCCGCAACGCGGTGCCAGGCTCCGGCCGTGAAGGTGCCGCGGCCATTGTAGCCGCCGCCGCCCTGACCGAAGTTGTTGCCCTGCCAGAACAGGTCGCCGTCATCGGTGTTGGCCGTCGAGCTGGTTTGCAGCAACGAGGCCGCACCCGGGCCGCCGGTGCCCACGAAGAGGTCATACACGATGGTGTATTGGTTGACCTTGCTGCCGCCACCATTGGGGTTGATGCGGTGGGTCATGATGTAGCCGATCTTGTTGGACAGATCACCCGGAACCTTCATCACGCGAGCGTCGCCACCCGGGAGAGCCGGCACGCCGAGCTCGCTGGCCAGACCGAACGCAGTACCGGTCTTGGTGAGGCCTTCAGCCCCATCGAAGTAATCCAGCGGCGCACCGATGGAAGCACCGAGATCACCGAACTCGAAATCCCACTGACCGGTCACCGTGCTGGAGGGAACGATCGCGGGGATGCCGGAGGCCGACGGGCCACCCAGGGCGAAGCACTCGGCGTCGCTGAGCTTGCCGGCGCGGATCTGGATGGAATTGACGTACATCTCGCGGCGCTCGTCCTGGTCGCCGTCACCGAAGAGGATGGCGGTCGGCTGCAAGGCGCGACGGGCGGCATCGAGGCCCTGGTTGGCGGTCCAGTCGTCCTGCTTGATGCCATCGACGTACTTGGTCACCACCGGAGGCGTGGCGGCCATGTCGTAAGCCGCGACGACGCGGTGCCAAGCTCCGGCCGTGAAGGTGCCGCGGCCATTGTAGCCGCCGCCGCCCTGACCGAAGTTGTTGCCCTGCCAGAACAGGTCGCCGTCATCGGTGTTGGCCGTCGAGCTGGTTTGCAGCAGCGAAGCCGCACCCGGACCGCCGGTGCCAACGTAGAGGTCATAAATGATGGTGTACTGGTTGACCCGGGTGCCGCCACCGTTGGGGGCGATGCCGTGGGTCATCACGTAACCGATCTTGTTGGAGAGGTCACCGGGGACCTTCATCACGCGAGCGTCACCGTCCGGAAGGGCGGGCAGACCGAACTCGCTGGCCAAGCCGAACTTGGTCCCGCCGGCGCTGAGGCCATTGGCCCCGTCGAGGTATTCCAAGGCCTTGCCGGTGGTGGCGCTCAAGTCACCCTTGTTGAAGTCCCACTGACCCGCCACGCGGGTGCTGGAACCGCCGGTCGTGACGATGCCAAAGGACCAGTTGTTGGTCCGGGTCGTCGAGGCGGAGTCCGTGAAACGGAGACTCACCAGGTTGTTGGCCGTGGTACGGGAAGCATTCGGATCATACTGCAGCTCGATGCGGCTGCCGGTCTTGACCAGCTTCTGCGGGGTCACCGTCGTACCATTGAAGTCGAGCTTCACGCCGGATGTGGCCACGGAAGCGGTTCCGTCCACGATCAGCGCCGTCACCGGAGCGGTGGCCGGCAAACCGTCGGAGCCGGGGCCCGGAGTGGCTTCCGCCACATAGGGACCCGAGGAGGAGGCCGCGGTCGAACCAGTGTACGAAGGAATGGCGCGGGCGTCGGACGGATCATTCACCAGGATCCGCTCGCCGGCCTCGTTGACCGTGTACCACTGGAGGTTCGCACCGAGACCGGTCTGCCAGTAGATCATGCGGAACGGATACACGCCGGCCACCGGGGCATTCACCGCAAACTGGTTCTCATTGCGCTGTTTGCTCTGGAACGCGCGGGAATTCCGCTCGAACTCACCCACCTTGGTCGCGAAGAAATCACGCGGGTTGGTGCCGACGAACACCGAGTAGGAATCGTCGTTGTTCACGTCCGTACGGTCCGCGCCCACACTGACACCGAAGGTGGTCACACCGGCCGGCAGCTTCAGGAAGCCGACGACTTCCACAGCGAAGTTGTCGGTGTGCGAACCATTGCCCGGAATCCCCGGGAACACACTAGGAGCGAACGAGGTGATGAGGTTGCCCTCGATGTCCGTGACATCGACTGGGGACCCGTCCAACTCGAAATTGACCGTATCCACCAGATTGGCGCCGGCGGGAGAGGTCAGGGTGCCAGGGAAGGCTTCGTCAGGAACGGCCACTCCTGCGGCGTCCACGAGAGTTCCATTGAGCTGGCGGAGGGCGCGAACGCCGTTGTTGGACAATGCGGGCTCAGCAGGGCCCTGCACGGTGCGGACGATGAACCCGCGGTCGGTCGATCCCGAAGCGGGAAGCTGGGCCGAAGCGGGCAGGTTGTTGGTGGTTATTCCGGCTTGGGCGGACTGCAGCGCCGCCAAGACCGCAAGAACCCGGAGGTTTCTGGGTACGTTCATAGTTGAGCAATGTTGTCGGACAGTCGGTGTCGGTCGGTTTGGGTCAACCACCCGACAAGGTCTCTGAAGATCACCGGATTTTAACACCGTTGACAACCGTTTCCGAATGCCCAAGCCCAGATCTGTTCTGGCAACCGACTCGGGAAAAGGGGTAATCCAATCCCCTCAGGCGATGAGTTCGCGGATGACGCGGCTTTCTTCAACCCCGGTAAGCCGTTGGTCCAGGCCCTGGTGGCGGTAAGTAAACCGGCGATGATCGCGGCCCAGGAGCTGCAAAACCGTGGCGTGGAAATCCCGGATGTGCACCGGGTTCTCGACGATGTTGTAGGAGAACTCGTCGGTGGTTCCGTACACCGTGCCACCTTTGGATCCGCCTCCGGCCATCCACATGGAAAAACACCGCGGATGGTGATCCCGGCCGTAGTTCTCCTTCGAGACTCCGCCCTGGCTGTAAATGGTACGACCGAATTCACCGCCCCAAATGATGAGGGTGTCGTCGAACAGGCCACGCTGCTTGAGGTCGGTGATGAGCCCGTAGCACGCCTGGTCGATGTCCTTGCACTGGGAAGGCATGCGTCCGGCCGTGTTGGCATGGTGATCCCAGTTGTTCAGGTACACTTGCACGAACCGCACGCCCCGTTCCACGAGCCGACGCGCCAGGAGCGCGGTGTAGGCAAAGGAACCGGGCTTGCGGGCCTGATCGCCGTACAGTTGGTAGGTGGAGTCGGGCTCCTGGGCCACGGCCGTCAACTCCGGCACGCTGGACTGCATGCGGAAGGCCATCTCGAACTGCTGGATGCGGGTGTGCGTCTCGGGATCGCCCACTTCGCGATGGGTGAGTTCATTCAAGCGGCGCAAGCCATCGAGCTGCGAGCGGCGAAGCGTGTCGGGAATACCCGGCGGGTTGTTGATGAAGAGAATGGGGTCCCCGGCGCTGCGGAAGGACACCCCGGAATGTTCGCCGGGCAAGTAACCACTGGACCACAATCGAGCAGAAATGGCCTGAATTTGCTCTTTGTTGGTGGGTTCGGCGACCAGAACCACGAAGGCGGGCAGATTTTCGTTGAGGCTCCCCAGGCCATAACTCACCCACGACCCGATGCACGGACGTCCCGACACCTGATTGCCCGTTTGCATGGCGCAAATGGCCGGCTCGTGGTTGATGGCCTCGGTGTGCATGGACCGGATGAGGCACAAGTCATCGGCCACCTTGCTCGTCCACGGCAGCATCTCCGTGTTCATCCAGAGACCATTGGAGCCCACCTGGCTGAAACGGAACTTCGATGGCGCGATGGGGAATCGGGTCTGACCGGCGGTCATGGTGGTCAATCGCTGGCCGTTGCGCACCGACTCCGGCAAGTCCTTGTCGTACCACTCCTGCATCTTGGGCTTGTAGTCCCAGAGGTCCATCTGAGAGGGCCCGCCGACCATGTGCAGGTAGATGATGTGCTTGGCCTTGGCCGGGAACTGCGGAGACCGGAGATCGGCACCCGCACCCACTTCGGCCAAACCACGTCCGGCCGCCCCACCGAGCAACGAGGCCAACGCCGCATGGCCCATGAGGTTCTTGCCGCGGCCGAGGAAGTGTCGGCGGTTCTCGAGCTGTCGGAATTCCTGGAAGAGGTTCATCGGAGGAAAGTCTCTGGGGGTTACTTGTTGAGAACGGCGTCGAGGTTGAGGAGCTGATTGGCCACCAAGGTCGTGGCCGCCAGAAGCGGTTCTCCGGCCGCGAGGTCCGGCTTGGAGTCGCCCACACGCACGAGGCGACCGGCGTCCTCGGGATGCTGACGGTAGAATGCCAGCGCCTGCGCGTAGCCCTCGCGGACCACACCCGCCTCGGAAGCATCGAGCGGACGGGCCAGAAGCCGTCGGGCCAAGAAGTCGACGACCCGGTCGGGTTGGTCATTCCCGGAATCGCGCAGCGCCAGCGAGGCCAGGAACCGCGCAGCCTCCACGAACTGCGGATCGTTGAGCGTGGCCAGCGCCTGCAGCGGCGTGTTGGTGCGCTCTCGGCGAACACTGCACGACTCGCGACTCGGGGCGTTGAAGAGATCCATCAAGGCCGGCGGTGAAGCGCGCTTCCAGAACGTGTAAAGCGAGCGCCGATACAGACTCTCACCGGCGTCCGGCACATACCGCTTGGTGTTGCTCTCGGGCATGGCCACGGCCTCCCAGACACCCTCGGGCTGGTAGGGCTTCACGCTGGCCCCGCCCACCTTGTGGACCAGGAGCCCGCTGGCGGCGAGGGCGTTGTCGCGGACCATTTCGGCATCCATGCGAAAGCGCGGACCCCGGCTCATCAACCGGTTGGCCGGATCCTTTTCCAGGGCGTCTTTCGTGGCCGTGGCCGATTGGCGGTAGGCGGCCGACAGCACCATCTGACGGAAGAGGCGTTTGACATCCCAGCCATGCTCCATGAAGTCCACGGCCAGCCAGTCGAGGAGGGCCTGATTGGAGGGCAGGTCACCCATGATGCCCAGGTCTTCGGACGTGCGCACGATGCCGGCCCCGAAGACTTCGGACCAAAAGCGATTGACCGTGACGCGCGCGGGCAGCGGATTTTCAGGCGACACCAGCCACTGGGCCAGACCCAGACGATTGGTGGGCGCACCAGCGGGCAAAGGGTTCAGGGACTTGAAGACCGCCCCGCCGACCGCATCGCGCTTCTGGTCGTATTGCCCGCGGTTGAGCACATGGGCCATGGGCATGGTGTCGGCCTTTTCGCGCTGGATGTGGGTCACTGGATACCGGCCGCGGATTTCGGAGCGCTCCTTCTCGAGGGCGGCGATCGCCGACTGGGCCTGCTTCAAGGGCAGGAACTCCGCCTGAAAACCCGTCAGGAGGCCGGCACGATCGTCCTTGGGCCACTCGGTGACCGGCTTAGCCAAGAGAGTGCGAAAGGCTTCGGGGGCCGCCCAACTGCGGGCTTCGGGCGCGCTCAAGGCGCGGGAGTAAATTCGCAGGTCTTGGACGGAAGTGCCGGCGAGCACATCGGACTCGTGACGCTGGCCCAGTTTCAAGGGCACACCAGTGCGGATCGTGCCAGTCACGCTCGACGGCCCCTGCTCCAGGTCGGCCGCCACGCCATCGACATAAAGGCGCACGCCATCGGCACGCCCGGATCCGTCACTGGTCAGGAGGATGTGCTGCCACTGGCCCTTCTTGGCCAATGCCTTGCGCGTGCGGACCTTGAGGGCGTTCTCGGGCCAGCGGTTCACCAGATGCGTGCCGAAGGAACCGTTCTCGTACCACAAATCCCAACCCCGATAGGCCTGGGTGTTGTCCATGCGAGCCAGCAGTGACCCGGTGGCCGGAGGCTTTTCGGGCACGTAGAACCAGCCGCCGAGCGAGAACGGCTTGCCCAACTCGAAATCGCCCGCCTCGGCAAAGGCCATCGTCTTGCCCGCGTCGGTGACCAGGGAGGCCCCGAGGGGACCGCCGGGCTTCCACGCCGGCTCGCCGGTGGTCTGGAGGGTCTTTGCACCGGACGGAGCGGTCACGGACACCGCGGTGCCCGAGCCTTCATTCAGCGGGGCCTTGAACGCCAAGTCTCGTCCCAGCGCCGCCTCGAGTTCCGAGAATTTCAATCCACTGACCCAGCGATCGAAGGCGGCCCCGGCGTCTTTCTTGCGCTCTTCGGCGGTCTTCTTGGCGGCCTCGATGGCGGCTGGCAAGGCATCCCAGCGGGCGCGGTCTTTGGCGTCGGTCACCACCACGATGCTGGGATTGGAATCCTTCACGTTGCCATCGAACCCACCTTGTTGGGTGTTCCGGAAGAAGGCCGCCATCGAATAAAAGTCCTTCTGGCTGACCGGGTCGAACTTGTGGTCATGGCAGGCCGCGCAGTTGGCGGTGAGCCCCAGCCACACCCACGAGGTGGTGGTCACCCGGTCGTTGGCGTAGTTGGCGAGGTTTTCCTCTTCAATAGTACCGCCCTCGTTGGTGGTCATGTTGCACCGGTGGAACCCGGTGGCGATCTGCTGCTCCTCGGTAGCCCCGGGCAGCA
>Ga0255127_1000240_pt1 | contig 29375 bp, 22 predicted proteins | sample Law_Miss_RepB_8d_FD_188555 | JGI IMG/M metagenome (GOLD analysis project Ga0255127, IMG submission 188555) | Freshwater microbial communities from St. Lawrence River, New York, United States - Law_Miss_RepB_8d | ecosystem: Environmental > Aquatic > Freshwater > River | place: USA: New York...
CGAGCGGCTAAAGGACAAGCCATTCGCGCTCATCTCGGTGAGTGGCGACGACAAGATGGAAACCTTGCGCACCTTCCTTGAAAAAGAAAAAATGCCTTGGACGCACTGGTTTGCCGAGCGTAAAGGAATTTTGAAGGACTGGAACATCCGTTATTACCCTACTATCTACATCCTTGACCACACTGGCAAGATACGCCACAAGGACCTTCGGGGCGAGAAAATGGAAGAGGCAGTGAACGAACTGCTCTCGGAGATGAAAGAGACGAAGTAATCGTTTGGAAGCCCACAGCGCAGGCCCCGTTCGGTGTATTCGGGATGGGGGCTGAGGCTTTTTGCCAGGTATGGGTGAAACAATCAAGGCCCCGGCAGCTTTGGCTAACGGGGCCTTGATTGTTGGTTGGATGACAAATCAGGTGTCGATGATTTTGCTGAAGCGCTCGACAAAGGTTTTTTCGTCCATGTTGCCGGCCTTGGCCAGTCGGGCGACATTTTCAGGATTTTCGACATCGCGGCGGTCGAGCCGAATCATATAGCGGCGGGCGCATTCGTAGCCTTCGCCCGTGATGTCGACCTTGCGGGTTTGCATACGCTTGGTTTTCGGATCGAGCATGCTCTCGAAAGGCAGCGGCTTCATCTTGCCATCGACCAGGCTGATGATAGCGCCATATTTCTCGGATTCGGGGCTTAGCAAGAATTTCACGGCACTGTAACCCAAGTCGCGGGTGTACTCGGCATCAAAAGGCACCGGGTCGGCACAACGGAGTTCGTAGCCTATTTCCTTCTCGGTGAGAGTCATGCTGATACCCAAGGCTTTGAGGCGCTGTCCGACTTGATCCTTGATCATGCGACCAAAGTCAACTTCGGCCATGCGGAGATGGCCATGGGGATCGCGTTCGATTTTGCCATAGCGTGCCAGTTGAGACTCACCCATGGCCAGTAGTGCCTCTTCACCCAAGGCCTCGACCAAGCCTTCGGCCAACACGGCAACACCATAATCCTGGCCCTTGGAGCGGCGCTTGATAATGGCCCCCACGAGGATTTCGCACAGGCTCTCCAGTGTGGGCGAGTTTTTGCGGAACTCTTCTGGGATGATGGTGAGTGTGGCCGCGGCGGACTTGCCAATACCCAAGGCCAGGTGGCCAGCGGCGCGGCCCATGCTGATGACGAAGAACCAGCGTCGGCTGGTTTTGGCATCCTCAATGAGATTGCGAACCAGATTGACGCCAATTTGGCGGGCGGTCTCAAAACCGAAGGTTGGTACTGCCGGGGGCAAGGGCAGGTCATTGTCGATGGTCTTGGGCACATGAGCGACGCGAATGGAGCCACCGCCAGCCCGGTAGACTTGGCTGCCAGAATAGGCCGTATCGTCACCGCCAATGGTGACAAGGTAGCTGATATCCATTTCTTTGAAGACATTGAGCACCGTCTTGAGATCTTGCTCGTTCTTGGCAGGATTGACGCGTGCGGTAGACAGGATGGAGCCACCTTTGATGTTGATGTTTTTCACATCGTCGAGGGTGAGCTTTATCATTTGGCTTTTGTCACCTTTTACGAGGTGCTTGAAGCCTTCCATCACGCCGTAAACATCCCAACCTTGTTGGGTGAGGGCCTCAATGGTGACAGCGCTGATGACGCCGTTAATTCCCGGTGCAGGTCCGCCGCCAACCACCAAAGCCAAACGCTTATTGCTCATTGTCAATCATCCTCAATCAAGACATGCGGCAGGCTTTTTCCGTATGGGGCCGGATAACAGCTTGCCGTTGAGACTATGTTTTAGACCAAATGAGTTTGCGAACCAAGAGAACCTCAGCCGATATGGACGGCTGGTAAATTTGGGCAATATGGCTAATCAAAGTGCTTTAGATTTGGCAAACCTTGGATCAAGCTGCGCGTTTGGGTTTGTTGATATCGAACAACCCATAAATATCGTCCTCTGTCAGCCCCATGCTGATGGGAGGCCCGTTTTGGGCAATGATTTCTTGAAAAAGTGCCCGTTTCTGGTCGAGGACCAGGGCGATGCGCTCCTCGATGGTGTTGACGCAAATGTAACGGGAGACAAAGACAGTCGATTTTTGTCCCAAGCGGTGGGCGCGGTTGATTGCCTGGTCTTCGATGGCGGGGTTCCACCATCGGTCAAAGAGAAACACATAGTTGGTGTATTGCAGGTTAAGCCCGACGGAGCCGGTGCCGTAGCTCATGAGGATGATCTTGAGTAGAGGATCGGCCTTGAACCTGTCGAGAATTGGCTGGCGATCAGCCTGGGGTATTTTGCCGTGGTACTGGACCGGATTGTGCTCGGCAAGAGCGGCGGCAATTGCCTGAAGTGGTTCGACCCATTGGGAAAAAAGGATGGCCTTGTGGCCTGAGGCGGTAACCTCTTCCATATCGGCCGTGAGTTGTTCCATTTTGGCGCTGACACCGGTTCTGGTGTCGAAATTACAGATTTGTTTGAGTCGCATGACCAACTGGAAAACATGCTGAACGGTGATGGTATCGCCCAACGAATTGAGGTGGACGATACCATCCTTCTCAGCCATGTCGTAGGTTTCGCGCTGTTCGGGCAGCAGTTCGAGATGGATGTCGCGGATGATGCGCGGTGGCATATGCGTTGCCACCAGGTCTTTGGTGCGACGGATAATATGGTCGCGAACGATCTCGGACATTTGTCGGGGCTGGGTATCGGGTGGGATTAATTTGGGATCAACGAACGAGAAGATACTAGTGAGATCCTCGACGCGGTTCTCAATGGGCGTGCCGGTCATAGCCCAGCTACGGGCGCGCTTTAGAGCCTTGGCCGCTTGGGCGGTTTTACTGGAGGCGCTCTTGATGCGCTGGGCCTCGTCAAGAACCACCACATCAAACTTCACATCGGGTTCGAGAATGATATCGTGGTCGCGGGTGAGAATTTCGTAGTTGACCACCTGGACTGGGCAGTTGGACAGCTTCCACATGGCGGTGCGTGTTTCGGTGTCGCCTGAGAAGACCTCAAATGCCAAGTCTGGCGCCCAGGTGCGGAGTTCCCGGGTCCAGTTGATAACCAAGGGCTTGGGGCAGACCACCAAAGCGCGCTTGAGCAAGCCACTGCTCATCATGAGCCTGAGCGAGAGAATAACTTGAACGGTTTTACCCAGGCCCATCTCATCAGCGATGAGAGCGGCGCTGCGGGGCATGAGAAACGCAATGCCCTGCAGTTGGTAGGGGTAGGGCTTGAATGGGAGGTTTAGTCTGCCTCTTCCCAGCATGCCCTCCAGCGGAGGTTGCAGGAGAGTGAGCAGACGGTCTTTCAGGCCGCTCATGCTGGCTGGAGGCTTGAGGCGGGTAACGGTATTGCCTATATCGACCCCTTCTTGAGTTTCAGCACCTAAACTAAGAAGGTTGTTTGAACCAATAGGCAAATTGACAGGAGCGGCCAAATCTGGGTTATCCGCAGCGTTATCACCTGCCGCATTGGCAAAATCGAGCATTTCCTGTGTTGGCTGGATGTTGGGCTCATCGGATGCCGGCTGAGGGATTTCGGCAGGAGAATCTTTGATGGTGGTACGGGGTTTTTTAATATTTAGATCTGGTGGCAGCGGAAAACGCCAACCTTGGGTCTGAATAGGAAAGTCCAATGCCCCCAAGGATCTGACCCACGGGGCATTGTTGAGCAAAGGAACGGAACGGGCGGATGGAGTGAGTGGCCGCTCCCAGGTGTTCAGCCGCAAAAGACTTGGCTTTTCCAAGGGTGGAACTGTGTTCAGGTCTGGAATATTCTCGTCAGAAATACTGGAATCAACGCCAGGGGCTCCAGCGCTATTTTGATATCTATTATCAACACTTGCCATCATTCCTGTTACGGAAGGTTCCAGCATGCGGGTTCCTTGAGCGGCCGGTGTGTTGAAAGTCTGCTCATCAGGTCCGCCCAAGTGTTTGGACCTTAGCATGGAATGCACTTCTTGCTGCATGTTGGGTGGATCGGTTTAAATTGCCCGCCCGCTTGAAGGTATTGCGCTGAACCAAGGTTGCCCTAGCTTAAAGTTGTACCGATTGGCGCAACCCCTGCAGACAACAGGGATAAGCCCGGTTCTGACGGCCCTAGGGCCCGAAAATTTTGCCTATTTTATTAAACTCAACCCGACAGCCTTATCAGCCCCATGCAGTCGATCATTCCAGGAGAATCTTTGGGCGAGGAGGGTGCCGGCGACGGATGCTCTTGGGCCTCCTTTGACACACCCGCGTATGTGAGGCGTGGTTTGGCAGTGGAGGAAATGTGGTTATCGCTTCAGGGCAAATTGCAACACACTTGGACCGAATGGAGCGGGCCCATGGGTATGCTTTGTTCGCAATTGCGGCATCAGGCGGATGGATTGGAAAAATTCAGGCCTTGGCTTGGCAGTGACGAAGATTTGGCCCGTCTTTTGGAATTGGACCGGCGATTGAATTTCCGTTTGAAATACCCCCCCGGGAAGTCGCTTTGGCTTTGGCCCCTGAAGGGATCACTGAAGCGGTTACGGCAGATGGGTCTGCACCTGAATGAAGCTTGGGCCAAACATCTGGCAACGCTGGATCTTGGCCCTTTGAACCGGGCCAGGGAACTTTATAACCGCTGGTACATACTGGAAAAAGAGTGTGCGATGCGATCGGCCCGATTGGCGGCGGGTGGATTTGAAATGCTGCCCATGGCCACGGTGAAGGATCTGGAACAGCAGCATGCCGCTTTACCTATTTTTGAGATGCGTTAAAAATTCAAATGGGCGAAATGGCAACGGGGCATGGCAAGTCTTGAACCCTTTATCCCAGCAGTTTGCGGTAATTATCCATGCCATGGGCGGCAATGCCGTTGACTACCGATTTCCAGATATTGTCTACCAGCGTGGCGCTGAGAATTCCCTCAACGGCGCCTTGAGCCATCGATTTCACCAACGAATCGGTTGGGTTTACCGCATCGCCCGAAAGGAGCTGACGCTCCTCATCGCAATGAACGAACTCGTTGGCAAGCAGACTGTACATGGGCAAGCGCGGAACGGGGTCGGGATGGTTGGTGTAGCGGAACAGCCTGCCCTTGAACTCGTTGTTGAAGGCGTCGACAGCCGCTTGGTTACCGATCATGGGTGCGCCAAAAGTATAAATCTGGTGCACATTGACCATTTTTCTGGTGAATAACCAAGCAGCGAAAAGCGCCAGCGCCCCTCCCAGACTGTGACCGGTCACCCAAAGGGCCCGGTCAGCTTTGCTGATTTCCTGCTCAACCTCAGTCAAAACCTGGGGCCAGATTTCACCGATGGCATTGACAAAACCCTGATGGAAACGGGCGCCAACCCCTGCTGCGGCCAGATCAGTACCCAAGCGGCCCTCGGGAACGATGAGCAGGTTCATCGCGTTGGTGAGCAGCCAATCTTTTAAGCCCTCGATGGCTGTGGGTTTTTCGGTACCGCGAAAAGCGACGACAATGTGGGCCTCGTTGCTGGCAATCCACGCTTGAGTGTTATCGACACTGATGAGTTTGCCGGTCAACCCTAGCTCATCGGCAAATTTGCCTTCGCCCTCGGCTTGGGAGTAGTAGGCCAAGTCTGACGCAACCGCCAAAAAGCGGGCGTTGCGCGGGTCACCCATAGCCTCTTCAATCAATTCGAGCGGCATGGCAATTCTTTCCCCAAACATTACTTCAGATATTTTCGGTTTTCTTTATCTTCTGACTTCCAACTCCGCAGCACCCCTGAGCTGATGGCGGTATCGCGGGCATCCAGCTCGCGGAGACTGTCCTTGTCTTTGAGGTGCTCGAGGAACCCCTCGTTTGTCACATGGGTTCCGCGCAAGCGCAGGATGCGCAAGGAGGGCAGGTCGGCAATTTTTTCCAAACCGGCGTCTGTGACCTGACTGCCATTGAGGTCCAGTTCGCGCAGGTTGTCCATATCTTCGAGAAATTCGAGGGTCTGGTCGGTGACATCGGCGTTGGCCATCTGCAATACGACCGTGGCTTTTCTTTTTCGAAGGATTGAATAGTCGGTCTGATCCCATTCGGTGAGCGTTATGTGCAGCTCGCCATCAACCTGTTTCTCGCGGGGCCCCAGACTAAGTTGGCTAACCACAAACCGGTTAAGCGCGATGGTACCCGCTGCGGCCAGAAGACCCAGTGCCAACACGCCAAAGGGCGCACGAGCCCTGCTCCAGTGCTTTGCCGTGAACACCAAGGACAGGGGAGGAAACAGAAAGCAGCCAAAACCCCAGCCCATACCCACACGAAAAGCTCGGATAACCAACCATAGAAACCCAACTATTGCCAGAAGCAACCCGGCAAGCAGGACATAATAGGCGTTTTGTTCAAACATAGCTAACCCGGAGGCCGGTCTTTTAATCCAATCTTGCAATTCTATAGCAGACTTAGAACCCAAAGCAAAAAAGATTCAAAAGAGTCATCTTGCAAATGATCCACCCGTTTCAGCTTCTGTATGGGATTCCATTTGGGAAACATCGACCCCAACCGCCATGGAGCAATGGCCGCCGCCAGTGAAAACCCCCTTTAATGGCGCAATATCTCCGTAATCCCTGCCCCACGCCAAGGTGATGTGGCTCATTCCTTGGCCAGGCAAGAGATTGGTGGTGGGATCGAGATCAAGCCAGCCCAGAGAACGGCCGCACCAAAGCGATAACCAAGCATGGGACGCATCTGCACCAACTAGTTTGGCCTGCCCGGGCGGGGGAAGCGTGCGCAGGTAACCGCTGACATATCGCGAGCAAAGGCCCAAGGAACGGAGCATTGAAATGAACAGGTGGGCAAAGTCTTGACACACGCCCCTGCGGAGCCTGAAAACTTGCTCAACGGGGGTGGCCACGGTGGTTGCAGCGGGGTCGAATTGGAATTCCCGGTGAATCCTTTCCATGAGTTCGATAGCCGCCTGAGCGACAGGCTTGCCCGGAGTGAAAGTAGCGCGGGCATAGGAGGCCAAATCGTTTACCACCCGGCATCTGGGCGATTCAAAGCGGAACTCGATCACACCGAGGTCGTTATGTCCATGACCTTCGGCATTGACTGGGGTTAGTTCCTCCCAGGCTGGGCCTATATCAGTCAGGGGAATGGCATCGACAATCTCAACTTCGTTGGTGGAATTGACCACCAATTGCTGGTAGCCATGGTTGAAGGAAAAGCGGGTGACACAATTGCCAAAATAATCAACCGAATCGGTGCGAACCGAGGGCAGGGGATTGATATCAAGGGTGTGGCCGATGAGAAATTGGCGTGGCGTGGAACGCAGTTTCAGCCGGGCCTCGTTATGGCCCACCGAAACCAGCTCGGAGCAGGAGTACCTTGTCTCGTGAACCACGCGGTACCTCATCCGGGAATCTCCGCATCGGAGGTGATCTGACGGGGCGTGCCAGAATGAAGGAGGTATTTCCGGGTAATTTGTTCTGATAAAGCTTTCATGCCGCGGTCCAGCAGGCGAGCCAGCTCGAGAACTGGCGCCTGTGTCTTGTCACCCAGCGCCTCGGGGGTGAGCATACGAACCGTATGGATAACGCTCATGACCAAGCGTTTTTCCTCGGTGCGCAGGGGATCGGCCCCGTCGTGCGGCAGGCCATCAACATGGTCTGCAAGGGCAATCAATTGCGATGCGACCGAGCGGGGGCAAGTCTCGTCGGTCAGGAGCAGGTCAAAGACATTGGCGGCGCGCACCTTCTCGAGGTAGCGACTTCGGTAGGTCATGCGGCAGTCAATCACCTCGAGAAGCATTTTCAGGGTGGCCCTTCCCGTGGGCTCGGAGGTCAGTATTGAATCGAGCAGCAGTGCCACATCTTTGGTTCGCTCGATGCGCCTGCCGATATCGAGCACACGCCAGGCTGGGCTGCGGACCATACCATCGTGTATCAGGCCGCTGACCGCGGCCAGGTCCAAAATGAGGCGGTTGATGGCGATCAATAGACCATCCAGCCCGTGCCAACCGGATGAGGCGGCGTTTTGAAACTGGGTGGTGGCCTCGTGAATCTTGCGCCAGGTATCGGGCGAAATCCACAGCCTCTCCAAGGAAGAAAGCCTTTGAAGTTCTGAAATAGTCGCCATGAGACCGTTGGGGTCGGACGCCTCGCAAACAGCGGCTGGAAGGTCGGCGGCTGAAAGGACCGGGGCAAGGCCGCCCGCATATTGAGTGGGAGAAATTCCTTGGGCCCACAGGGCGCTTGAAAGGGCGGCGATCTCGGTCGCTTCGGCAGCGGATTCCATTAGCAAGCGCTCAATCAGCGCGCGAATGAGCCTGCTGAGAAAATCGGCTCGGTCGAGGGACTGGCCCAGCCAAAATAGATCATCTGCCACCCTGCTGGGGAAGACCGCACTGGTTCGCCTGAGGGGAACCGGTTCGTCCTCGTCTGGCAGCAGGCTGACAGGTCGCACCGGCCCCTCTGAAAGGACCCAAAGATCCTTGCTGAATTCACCTGCCGAAATAGACAATTCCATCGGCTCAGCCGTGGGGGCTATACGCACCAGGGCGCCGGGCATGGAGGTAAATTCACCTGGGAACTGGGCCACCGAGAAAACACGCAAGGCTGCATGACCCCTGCCCAGCTTGCCGTCGCGAAGTACGGGGACAGTGGAGCGGGCGATAAGTTCCTGCGCAACATAGGCATGCGGCTTGGCTAAAATCTGTTCGAGGAGGTTTTGCCTGTGGTTGCGCGAAAGGCGACCGGCGAAAATCTCCTCGCCGCCGGATGCCTCAAAGGCAGGCTTGATGACCAAATTGTCAAGGTTGCGGCGGATATGGGCCAAGTGTGAAGCGTCGCCAGCCCACCAGGTGGGAATGGACTGCAAATGGAGATCCTCGCCCAGCAGGTACCGGCAAATCTTTTCGAGAAAAGGCATGAAGACGGGCGACTCGACAATGCCTGAACCCGGAATGTTGGCGACGGCAATCAAACCCCTGCGCAAGGAATTGAGTAGGCCCGGCACGCCATGCGAGGCTGCACCCCCCAATTCGAGTGGATCAATGCCGCGCTCGGAGCCACGGGTCAGGATGCCGTGCACAGGGATTAGGCCGGCCAGGGTTTTCAAATAAATGCGGTCATCGCGAACCGCAAGATCAGCCCCTTCAACCAAGGAATAGCCTAGATACCGGGCAAGGTAAACATCCTCAAAATAGTAGGGATGTTTTGACCCGGCTGAAAGCACGACGATGCGCGGGTTTTCAGTTTGAAGGCTGGCAAGGCGTTTGAGCGAGTTGAGCAGGGTGACAAAAAAGGGGGCAAGGCGCTCGACTTGATCACCTAAAAGTGTGCCGGGCAGGTTGCGAGATGCAACGATGCGGTTTTCCAGAGCGAACGCAGAACCCGATGGGCTGTCCGCCCGGTCCGCCATCACACGCCAGGCTCCAGAGGGGCCCCGTGCCAGTTCAGCCCCATACAGGGTGATCCAACCCTTTTGTTCTTTGCATAGGTTCCAGAAGGGTCGCATGAAGCCAGGGTTGGCATGGACAATCTCTGGTGGGATGATTCCATCTCGAATCAAGCGCATCGGGCCGTAGCAATCAGCCACCACCAAGTCGAGCAAGCGCGCGCGCTGGGAAAGCCCCTGATCAATTTGGGCCCATTCAGCCCCATCGATCACCATGGGGAGGATGTCCAGGCGCCAAGGTCTTTGTAGCCTGGTGCCATCGTGAAACACATTGAAGTTGACGCCGTTTTCGCATAGCTGGTTGTCGGCCTGGGCGGCACGGCTGGACAATTCCGCCTGAGAAAGGCGCGTCGTGTTTTCTAGTAGCCGGGCCCAGCCTCTTCGGGGGGCACCGCTTGAGCCGTAGGCCTCATCATAAACCCATTGCCCTGAAAAACCTGGCTCGCCCACAGGTGGGCGAACCTGGCCGTCTTTTCGGGTGGATTCGGTTGGTGCTTGGGACATCGTTTCAAAAACCGGTTTGGAGAGTTTGTTCTAGCATGCGGCGGTGCGTAAATCGAGCGTGCATGGATATTCCTGCGATGGTGCTTCCCTGCGGATCTCAACGGGCCCTGGCGTGTGCCCATGGGCAATGAAACGAGCTGCGCGCCGGCATTCCGCCTCGAGCACGTTGACCGGAAACGCGGCTGGGTTCAAACCGCCGGGATGATCCACATGATAGCGGCAACCGCCAATCGAGTGGTTTCGCCAAGTGTCCACGATGTCAAACACCAGCGGAGTGTGTACACCGATGGTTGGATGAAGACAACTGGGCGGCTGCCAGGCGCGGTAGCGAACGCCGGCTACCCACTCACCCGAACTGCCGGTTGGCGCTAGCGGAATCTGCCGACCATTCACCGTCACCCGGTGACGGTTAGGTTCGAGGTTCCTTGCAAGAACCTGAAGCCTTTCCAGCGAGCTGTCGACATACCTAGTAGTGCCTCCCCCCCCCGCCTCCTCACCCAGGACATACCATGGTTCTATGGCGGTACGGAACTCAAGGTGGATGCCGTCGTAGGCAATTTCGCCAATTTTGGGTAAGCGGAAATCCAAGTGGGGCTCGAACCAAGCCAAATCGAACTTGATTCCTGACTCGGCCAAATCGCCCAGAACATCAGCCAGATCAGCACGAAGGTAGTGGGGCAACAAGAAACGGTCGTGAAGGGCTGTGCCCCAGCGGGCCAGACGGCCAAGGTATGGCTTCTCCCAAAACATGGCGACCATGGCCCTTACGAGCAACTGTTGGGCCAGACTCATGCGCGCGTGCGGTGGCATTTCAAAACCACGCAACTCAACCAGACCTAACCTGCCGTTGGCATGGTCGGGTGAATAGAGCTTGTCTATACAAAACTCAGCGCGGTGGGTGTTGCCGGTGATGTCGGTAAGAAGGTGGCGAAAAACACGGTCCACCATCCAGGGAGGGGAGCGAAAGCCGGGGTTGATTTGCTGGAAGGCGATTTCCAGTTCATTCAAGGTGTCGCGGCGGCCCTCATCCACCCGGGGAGACTGGCTGGTGGGGCCGATGAACTGACCGGAAAAAACATATGACAACGACGGGTGGTTATTCCAATAGGCCAGCATGCTTCGTAGCAGGTCGGGCCGACGCAGGAAAGGACTGTCGTGGGGGCTGGCACCACCCAGCACGATGTGGTTACCACCGCCGGTTCCCGTGTGGCGGCCATCGCGCTGGAATTTTTCGGTTCCCAACCGGGCAAGACGAGCCTCGTCATAAACGCCTTGGGTGATATCGCACAGCTCGGTCCAGTTGGCAGCCGGTTGGATGTTAACCTCGATCACACCAGGATCTGGCGTGACCTTGAGAACCTTGATGCGTGGATCGAATGGGGGCAAATATCCCTCCAGAACCACAGGCATGGAGAGCTTTTCGGCAGTTGCCTCAACCTCTGCGACGAGTTCGAGGTAATCCTCCAGCCGGCCCAAGGGCGGCATGAAGACATGGAGGTTGCCATTGCGTGGCTCCACGCACAGGGCGGTGGTAACGACCGGGCCAGGCAAAGAGTCCTCCTGGGCGGGTGAGGGAAGGCCTGCGGGGCCGATGTCCAAGCGGGCGTGGTCACGCTCTTGGGAGGTAATTCCCGGCTGGGGATGGTTGCCGGTGCTGGGGTTGCGCGCGCGGCGAATCTCCTGCAGGCCGGGCAAAGGTTGGCGTTCGGCGAATGGATCGACCGAATACAGTTCCGATCCATCGCGAAAAGCGCGCGGCAGGGAATTGAGTGGAAGGCGCAAGCCGATGGGCGAATCACCCGGCACCAAAAATAATTTGTCGGACCTGAGTGGCCAATGGCCGCTGATCCAGCGGGGTTTTGAATTGGGGCGAGCTTGCCACCAAGCGCGCGAAAGCGGTAGGGCATAACCAACAGGGCGGTTGACACCCGATTCGATAAGCCTGGCAAGGCGGCGGCGGTCCTCGTCAGCGTTTGGGTCAAAATCACCGGGGTTTATGTCAACGGGCAGCTTTCGCTCCAATTCAATCGCATGCCACACATCCTCATGGGCAGAACGGATCCATTGGGTTTCCACCTGCAAATTTTCCGCAAGGGTGGTGACGAATTTTTCAGCAGCAGCCAAATTAACGCCTGTGCTGGTGTAGGGCTGGGCCAAAAGGGCGCTGTTTTTCCAGATGGGTTGGCCATCCACCCGCCAAAAACAGGAGTAGGCCCAGCGCGGAAGTGACTCGCCTGGGTACCATTTACCTTGCCCGAAATGCAGCAGGGCCCCCGGAGCAAAGCGCTTTCGCAACCGCTCAATCAGCTCGACTGAAAGGTTTTGCTTACGGATTCCGACAGCGGCTGTGTTCCATTCCGCACCCTCCATGTCATCGATGGAGACAAAGGTGGGTTCGCCGCCCATGGTGAGACGCACATCCCCCAGGGAGAGGCGCCGCTCAACCTGAAGGCCCAAGGCGTCAATTTGTCTCCATTGGTCTTCGGAGTATGGCAATGTGACGCGGGGGTCTTCATGAACCCTTCTGACGGCCATGGTGACCGAGAAATCACACTCACACTCGTCCACCCCACCGGCAACCGGCGCGGCTGTGGCAGGCTCTGGAGTTGCGGCCAGGGGGATATGGCCCTCGCCGGTGAACAACCCGGAAGTTGGATCGAGACCAACCCAGCCGGCCCCCGGTAGAAAAACCTCGCACCAGGCGTGTAGGTCGGTGAAGTCAACCTGCGGGCCTGATGGGCCATCCAAGGAGGGAACATCTGCCTTCAATTGGACGAGATAGCCGCTGACAAAGCGGGCGGCCAAGCCAAGCCTGCGGAGGAGGTTGACCATTAGCCAAGCGGAATCGCGGCAGGAGCCTGACCCCTTGGCCAGGGTCTCATCAGGAGCCTGAACCCCTGGCTCCATTCTGATCAGATATTTTATATCTTTATTTAAACACGCGTTGATATCGACGAGGAAATCAGTGGTGCGCCTTTTGCGGCGATCTACCGACCGGAGATAGGACTCGAATTCGGTGCCTGCTTTCGGGCATTCAAGAAAAGGGGCAAGGTCCTTTTCCAGGGCCGGCTCATATTCGAAAGGGTAATTACCCGCATAATCCTCAACGAAAAAATCGAAGGGGTTGATAACGCTGAGGTCTGCGGTGAGGTCCACTGTCACGCGCAGGACGGTGGCCTTTTCAGGAAAAACCAGGCGGGCCAAGTAGTTGCCGTGGGGATCCTGCTGCCAATTGAGAAAATGTTTTTTCGGTTCGACCGTTAGCGAGTAATTGACGATGGGCGTGCGACAATGAGGGGCAGGTCGCAAACGAATGACCTGAGGGCCAAGACCAACCTGCCTGTCGTAGCGGTATTCGGTCACATGGTGGAGCCCGACGCGAATGGCCATCAGCGGTTCCCCCCCAAGGAGAATGCTGCCGCTGGCAGAAAAAACACCAACACGCGCCGAATTTTTGACATGTTGCTCTCCAGTAAGGGAATAGAAGGGCCCTCAGGGAGGGCCTTTCGCAGGGAGGCCGCTGGAGAGTCGGCTTGCATCCCTTTTCACTCTACCGGGTAACACACCTTCGTGGGAATTTCGTTCTGCAATCGGGCAAGCAGAAAGACAAACTGAAAGGTTTTGAGAGAGGATCCGGTTGATTTTGCCTCATTCACCGCCAGCTGCAATTACCCCAAAAAATGCATATATCCCATTTAACCCAATTAACTTGCATAAATGGAAAAATTGGATTGAATAGAGAAAATAGTTGTCGTTGGAGAGTCTCCTCCACCGATTTGCCTGACCCCAATGGCTGTATCGATTCGTTTTTGAGGAGGATCGTCCAGTGATCAGGATGAAAAATCGTTTTGTTGCGTTGGTTTTGGTTGCCGCTTTCCTGCATGGCAACCTTGGGGTGGCATTGGCTTTCCCAGAAGATAGTCCCACCGATAACGAGCAGCTGAAACAAGTTGCTGATTTGGAAAAAACCATCTCGCAGAGGGAGCTGGAACTAAAAAACCTGAAACGGCAAGCGATTAACCTGCGGCGGATGGTCGAAGCGAACCAACAGGGCACTACTAAATTTTACACCTCATCGGTAGAAATGGTAGATGACATGCCCCCAAGCGCCTTCCCCAAGGCCGGGCCTGAATACACCATGGAAAGGCAGGCTGCCAAAAAATGGTTTGAAACCCATTTTCCGGGGCGCGGCCTGCAGCTTTACGCGAACATTTATGATGTCCTGGTGGAGGGCGAAGGCCCTTACACGGTAACGGTTTACTGTCGGAGCGGGAATATCCACTACCTTCCCAAGAACGGCAAAAATATGCAGTTTGACCGCACTATCCTCCTTGAAGGGCAGCAGTGCGCGGTGATGCTAGGCGGCATTCCCAGCGAGAATTTCCTCTCCTTCTCGGCATTGGACAAGGAAGGTAGCTGGATTGCCCGGTACAACAACTGCACCGCCGAAGAGGTGGAGCACCTTCGCACACTGAAAGGGCAAGATGTCACCCTCAAGGGCAAAATTTTGCACACTCTTTATCAGGAAAAGGATGTTGCCGATGAAACCATGGGTGTTGTGGTTTCGGTTTCGCCCATGACAATCAACGATTTCATGCCCAAGGCCACCAAGGCTGAAGGGGCGAAACTGGAAGCCGAATGGAACGCTCGCCCCAAGCATTGATCGGCTGGCAAACAGGTTGTTGCACAAGGGGGCCAAACGGCCCCCTTTTTTTATGCCTGCTTTCCGCTTTTTGGCTGGAAAAAAGCAAAATCAGGCAGGGGCCTGAACCGCAGCCAAATTGGGCTCGGTGTTCGGCGTCGGGCTTGGACTGGAAGGTCGTTTCTGACCAACCATACGCCCCACCAAGTTTCCGAAACTGTCGATCACCGAATAGACAACGGGCGTTACCAACAGCGACAGTAGCAGGCTCAACATTTGCCCGCCAATGATGACCTTGGCCAGGCTTGCCCGCGCCCCGGCACCAGGACCGGCCCCCAAGGCAAGGGGAATCATTGCCGCCACCAGCATGAATGTGGTCATGAGGATAGGCCTCAGGCGGGTGTGGTTAGCCTCGAGAATGGCGGCATCGCGGGCCATGCCAGCCCGGCGCAAGTCGTTGGTTTTGTCCACCTGGAGGATGCCGTTTTTCTTCACGATGCCAATGAGCATGAACAGGCCGAACATGGCGTAGAGATCCATAGGCTGGCCAAACAACAGCAGGGAAAGTAGGCCGAAGGGGATTGTGACCGGCAGGGCGGACAAAATACTGATGGGGTGTAGCCAGCTCTCGAACTGTGCTGACAAGATCAGGTACATGAACAGCACACTCAGGCCCAGTGCAACGGCGAAATAATACCCTGTTTCGCCGAGCATTTTGGCTTGGCCGCCAAACGATACCCCGTAGCCGGGCGGCATTTCGATTTCCTTGAAGATCTCCTGGGCGCGCGACATGGCGTCGTTGAGGGAAATCAGATCTGGATGGGCCAAAATGGTTACGGTGCGCTGGCGATTGAGGCGGTCGATCTGACTGGGGCCACGGGTTTCGGTCGGGTGGGTGAGAGCCGCCAGTTGGACAGCTCCAGCTTCCGGTGAAGGCACGGTCAGAGAAGCCAGGCCTTGCGGATTGGACCGGAAGGCCTTGTCTGCCCGCAGCCAGACATCGTATTGCTCGCCCTCCTCCTTATAGCGTGAAACAATCTGGCCTCCCACCAACACATTGAGGGTGCTGGCGATGGTCTGGATAGGTATTCCCAAGTCGCTGGCACGGTCGCGGTCGATTGAAACTTGAACCTCGGGTTTGCGCATCGACATGGTTGAATCGACATCTGTCAGGCCGGGAACCTGCCGCAGGCGCGACTTGAAGGTGTCTGAAATTTCTCCCAAGCGAATCAGGTCCGGGCCGGTGATGCTGACTTGGAAAGTGCGGGTATCGCCGTTGGGCCCGCCACCCATGGCCGAGACATCGGAAACCGTGGTACGCAGTTCAGGGTAATCGAGCAGGATGGTCCGGGCACGGCTCATCACCTCGAACTGTGTGTATTGTCTTTCTTCCAGATCTAAAATGCGGAAATATATTGATCCGCGGGTGACATCCCCCTGGCCCTTGCCGGCATTGCCGTTGTTTTCGCCGATTGTGGTGAATCGATGCCGCACTCCCGGTAGGCCCGCCAAGCGACCCTCAATTTCGGTGATGATCTGGTCGGTTCGATCAAGTGTGTAACCCTCGGGCGTGATGAAACCAACCTGAAACTCGCTTTGATCGTCGCGTGGGACGAAGTTAAAGCCCATTTTGGCGGCGATGGGTCCGGTGGAAAGGATGACGAGCAGGCATAATCCCAGGGTGATGACCCGGTGGCGCATGGCCCAGCGCAGGGCAAAGCCGAAACCACTATCGGTCAGGCGCCAGATGAAACCGTCCTTGGATTTGGCATGGCCGGCTTCGGCCGGTTCCAGCTTCAGGAAGCGGGCGCAAAGCATGGGGGTAAGGGTGAAAGAGACAAACAGGCTCATCATGACAGCAAAGGCCACCGTGAGGCCGAAGCTGCTGAAAAACCTGCCCACCATTCCACCCATGAATGCGATCGGGACAAAAATCACCACCAGAGAGAGGCTGGTTGCCAGCACTGCCAAGGCGATTTCAGAGGTGCCATCACGCGAGGCGGTCACGGAGTCTTTGCCGTATTCCTCCATGTGACGGAAAATGTTTTCGTGCACCACCACGGCATCATCGATGACGATGCCAATGGCGAGAATGAGGCCGAGCATGGTGATGTTGTTCAGCGTGAACCCCATGTAGCTCATAAACAGGAATGTGGGAATGATGGAGGTGGGGATGGCCATGGTGGCGATAACGGTGGTGCGCCAATCGCGAATGAAGAGGAGGATGGTGCCAGCCACGAGAACGCCTGCCAAAAGCAGGTGAAACTTGAGCTCCTGCATCGACTCGCGGATGAACCGCGACTGGTCTTGAGTGAGTTCGATTTTGATGTCGGGTGGCAGCGCCTTGATGATCTCCGCCAGCCTTTCCTGGACGGTGTCGGAGATGGCAACGGTGTTCGTTCCCGACTGTTTCTGCACGAAAAGGCTGACACTATTCAGGCCGTCGAGGCGGGTGAGGCCTCTGGGCTCCTCGATAGTGTCCTCCACCCTGGCGACATCGCGCACACGAATGGGGTAACCCTTGCGCTGGGCCACGATGAGGTCGGCAAACTGGGAGGATTTTTGCACTCTTCCCAGGGTGCGCAGCACCAACTCGCGTTGCCCCTGATCGACAATGCCGCCCGGCACCTCGAGGTTCTGGTTGGCTAGCGCAAGGCGAACATCCTCAACCGAAAGTCCGTAGGAGGAAAGCTTGTCGGTATCGACAATCACATTGATGGCCCGGCTCCTGTTGCCAGACATGAAGACTGCGCCCACGCCAGGAACGGTCTGCAACCTTTCTATGATCTGAAGGCGGGCGATCTCGGTGACATCACGCACGGGCCTACGGCCTGAGACACCGATTGTCATGATGGGGGCGGAATCGAGATCAAACTTGTTGATGATGGGCGGTTCCATGCCCTGTGGTAGCTGCTTCAAAATGGAGGAGACTTTGTCGCGCACCTCTTGAGCGCCGACATCGCCGTTCTTTTCCAATGTGAACTGAACCACCAGCGAGGTGAACCCCTCGCGGGTTTTGGATCGCACCTCATCGACACCCGAGATGGTGTTGACCGATTCTTCGATCACCTTGGTGACATTGGCTTCCATTTCCTCGGCACTGGTACCGGGAAGATTGGCAGTGATGGAGACAACCGGGAAATCAACCTTGGGAAAAAGGTCGACACCCAGTTCAAAATAGGACACCATTCCCAACACCACGGGAATGGCGACCAATACCCAAGTGAAAACCGGACGACGGATGCAGATTTCTGAAATGGTCACAGGCTCTACCCCCAGCTTTCGGGTTATCCCGGCAGCGGGCTTCAAGCCCGCTTGGCATCAACGCTTGTCGTTTGCTGATTTTTCCCGCACCACCACGGGTGTTCCATCGGCCAGCAAGGCATGACCGCTAGTGACTACCAGGGCTCCAGCGCTTAAAGCAGGCTGAGTCACCTCCACCCATTCAGTGGTTTGCACCCCCAGAGTGACCGGAACATCTTTGGCCTTGCCGTTTTCCACCATGAAAACCCTGGTAGTACCGGCAAAACTGTAAGGGGCGGTAATGGGCACAGTGACGGCTGCGGCATCGGTTCGGGTGAGAATGGATGCCTTGGCAAACCCACCCGACTTGAGTTCACCCTTGGGATTGGGCACCTGCACCTCCACCTCAATAGTTCTGGTAGCCGGGTCAACAGCGGGGTTGATGCGGGCAATGGTACCAATGGCCGGATTGATTGATGCCGCGGTGGAAACAGTAACGGACTGGCCCACCTTGACCTCAGGGCCAAATCGCTCGGGCACAGGCAGACGCAGTTTGAGAGTGCGGTCAATCACTAGCCTGCACACCTCGTTGCCGGCGCGAATGAGTGTGCCTTCGCTCACTTTGCGCGCGGTTACAGAATAAACCACACCTCCCTCGGCACCGGGAACCGGGCGAGTGGGGGTGGGGGCCACCACCTTGGTTTCGAATAATTTTTGCCGGGAAATGGCCAAGGCTGATTGCTTGAGCTGCACCGAAGCCAAGCCGGACCGAGCCAAGAGTAATTGATTGGCATATTCGGCCTGTGCGGCGAGAAAATCGCCCGTGACACCTTCGGCTTCCTCAGGGGAGACGCCACCTGAGCCCCTGAGACGCAATTTGCGATCCAAACGGGACTTGCTGGTATCAAGCTTCACTTGAGCCTGTTGCACCGAAGGCACCTTGGCTAAATCAAAAGTGGTATCTGGAAGCTGCTGAAGGCCCAGCTTTGCCAGTTCCACTTGCAGAGCCCGCTCATCTTGCTGGACAGCTTGCTCAAAATCGATCGGTTCGATTTCCACCAACAGCTCACCGGGTTTGACTAAGTCGCCCACATCACGCTGAATAGATTTCAGGCGGCCTTCCACCTTTGCGGTTATGGTCACTTCCTCAAACCCATGGAGGGTTCCCGTCGCCTCGACCGTGCGCTGGACCGCCCGGTGGGTTACTGCGGAGGTGGTAACGGCAACCACCGCGCTATCTTCTTTGCTTTGGGCTGTCGCTGTTTCGGGTGGCAATTTTTCCCGGTGATCGGTGCCCAAATTGCCTGTGAAATAAGCTATGCCAAGCCCCACCACACTTAGCAGCAGAACTGCAATCGACAGCCATTTGATGGCCGAGCCTTTATTGGCCACATTCGTGATTGGATGGCTCACACAACCCTCCTGACTGTTCCGCAGAATAACCTAATTGCAGAATGTTCAAAAATTAAATATTTCATCTTCCGAACTAATTTACTTGGCCCTCAGTTGGCGAGGCGACCAAGGCCTGGGCTCCTGACCGGGCAGCCCGTGCGATTTTTTGGAAGAGCACCATGAAAATCTCCTGCTCTTCCTGCGAAAGGGAGCGCAGCATGTTGGCCATGAACCCTAGGGTGAGGTCGGTTGCCTCCATGTAAGTGGCACGACCTGCCTCGGTGAGTTCGACACGGATGATACGGCGATCTTCTGGTGATTTTAGCCTTGAAACTAGCTTCATTTTTTCAAGCTCATCGACAATGCCCGTGACGGTATTTACCGCCACGCCTAGCTCCTCGGCCAGTTCGCGCATGATCTTGGGGCCGTTTTCACCTATGAATTCAACCACCCTTAGCTCTTGGCAGCTAAGTGACACATGGGACCCGTTTGCGGCGGCTGAATTGAGCATTTTGAAATGCTTGATCAGGCCCTGAAAAATATCGCGCAGGTCAGCGGCTTTGCGCTCCAATGGTTTCATAACCACTCCCTGCAGATTGTTCGAGAACCGAATGATTCGATTTTATGCCATTTTTGCATTCTCGGTCAAGGCTTTCTGGCCCCATCCACCACCCGAACCTACCGATTCAAAGTAATGGTTTTGCCTTTTTTTAGGGAAGTGGTCAATTTCTGGGGCAGATTCAAAAGCCAGTGAAGGATAGGCATCGCCCTGTGGCGCGAACTGCCGCAGGATGGTAGCCCCGAATTTGACGATTGAAGTGTGGAGGTAAAACCCATTATTGCGCTGTTGCTGCGACAATTTATTCCAAACTAGCGATATTATAGGGTGATGATTCCCGAATTGTCGTCCATGGTTGCCAGACGGACAACTATGCTCATTACCTTTACCCTAAAAATTTAACCAGCCCTTTCATCGCGATCCAGCGGATTGGGTTCGTTGGCCTCGAGAGAGGCGAGCACTTCGCCGGCATCGGCTTGGGCCTCTGCGGCGGCTGCAATACTTTGTGAAATAGTTGCCGGCACTTGTGGCCCATCTAATGAGCGAAGCCGGCCTGCCAGCCAAATGCCCAGTATCGAGGTGCCAGCGGCGAGATAGCCAACTTTTTCAAAGTGAAGAAATGGTTGGCCTGCCCCACCTTGAACAATCATGCCACCCAGGGCTGTTCCAAAACCACCCGCCAGGTGCTGCATCGAGGAATTGACCGACATGAACGCGCCACGTTGGCGGGCCTCGACACTGTTGGTAACCATGGCCATTGCGGCCACCATGCGACCTGTATTGGTTAGCATGAGGCCCGAGGTAGCGGCTGCCGCCCAGATGATTCCCAAGCTGGGAAGATTGGTGATGATCAGCACCATGAGCGCTGAAATGGGCACAATGAGCCGAAATAACCTGAGTTTGCCATAACGGTCGGCCATTTTTCCAAAATAGGGGGCACCCACCAGCGTGATCAAACCGCCGGCAATAAAGATAAATGGTAATTGGGCCTCGGTCACGCCTGCATTGGCAACATAGTAAGTACTGATAAAGGGAATGACTGTGAAGGCCCCAAAGGTAAGGACGCTGATCAATGCGTAGGCGCGGATGTGATTGGGAAGGGTCAAAGTTTCGCGCAGGTGTCCGAGTAGGCTGGCATGCTGGTCGTGACAGTGCCCTTTGAGCGAGGGCATGGCCCACATTGCCAAGCCTAACAATGGCAGGCTGAGCACTGCCAAAACAAAGAATGGCGCCTGCCATCCGTACTGATTCCCAATCACGATGCCGGCAGGGACGCCGATCACCGAGGCGATAGCGAATCCGGACATGACTGCGCCTGTGGCATAGCCTCGTCTGTTCGGTGGAAAAACATCCCCCACAATCGCCATGGCTTGGCCGCCCAATATGCCGCCAAACGCTCCTGTGACAATTCGGGCGGCCAGCAACAGGGCAAAGCTGGAGGCGAAGCCACAGCAAAGTGTTCCAATAATAAAACCGATATAAAGGACAACAAAGACCGTTTTTCTGTCATACCTATCGAGAAGGGTTGCGGCCAACATTCCGGCGATTCCGGCGGCAAAGGTGTAGGAGGAAACCAGCCAGCCAAAATGGTTCGTGCCAATATCCAGGGCCTTGAGAACCTGGGGCCCCAAAGGCATTAATATCATGAAATCGACAATGCTGGTAAACTGAACCGCCACTAAAGTGGCCAAAATCAGCCTTTCCACCCGGGGCGGGAAATCTCCCCGAGCCGCATCCTGAGACAATCCACCGGGCTTTGGTTCTTCCACTTGGCGGTAATCCATTGGCAATAGCGGCGCAAAAAGCGGCGCACACGCTTTTGATTTATGGTTTTTATGGTTGAAAGCTTGAATACCAGCTAAATTACAAGCTGTGGGAAGTTGAATACTTTGCCATAAACCCTTGATATCTATGGTAATTCAAGGTGACTGATTTCCGATAGTCGCATGTTTCGGGTAAAAGGTAGGAGCAGGATTAAACCAGACGATCAGCTATTCAAATTTGTACGGGCTAAAAAGGCGGACAGTTCAACCATGGCATTTCAGAGTCCCTTCTTTTCGTTCTGTTTTTGCCTCACTTTAGCCATTCCAGGACTTGCGAGCGGTCAGGGCCAATGGAAGGCTGGTGCGTCCAAGGTACTGATCACGCCGCAAAAGCCAGCATGGATGGCTGGTTATGCCGCTCGAACCGGCCCATCTGATGGCGTCTTAACCGACATCCATGCCAGAGCCTTGGCCTTAGGGGATGGGCGCAAAAATCGATTGGTGGTGGTGACACTGGATCTGATTGAGATCCCCCAAACTGTGCGTGATGCCATCCTGAACATAGCGTCGAAAAAACATGGGTTAAAGCCTGTGGAGATTTTGTTGAATGTGTCACACACACATGGTGGGCCCATGGTTTCCAGTAAAACTGTCGCCGACTGGGGAATCGACCCTGTCTGGGGTAAAATAGCCGATGAATATGTGGATTTTCTTACCGGTCAAGTGGATGCGGTAATCGGCAAGGCACTAGCCTCCCAGACTAATGCGACTATCGCTTACAGTTCGTCGCGCTGCGACTCCTCGATGAACCGAAGATTGCCGACAGCATCTGGGTTTCGCCTCGCACCCAACCCGAACGGCCCGGTTGACCATGAAGTACCGGTGCTGCGAATTGAAACTGCCGAGCGAAAACTGATCGGAGTTGTGTTTGGATTTGCCTGCCACAATACCGCTTTGGGCCCCACCCGGAAAATAAACGGGGACTTTGCAGGTTATGCCCAACGTAAACTGGAAAAAGACAACCCGGACACTGTTGCACTTTTTTTGACTGGTTGCGGGGGCGACCAAGACCCTTCCCCACGGCGTAACGATGATGATGCGGAAACAAACGGACTGACTCTGGCCGCTGCGGTGGAATCAGGATTGGCAGCAAAACCAACGCACCTGCAACCATGGCTGTCGATGAGCATGGAGGTGTGCCCTCTGCCTTTCGCGCCTTTACCTCCCAGACCAGACTTGGAAGTCCGCGCAAAATCACCCGATGGCTTTGTTTCACGCCATGCCCAATGGGTTCTTCGTCAATGGCCCAATCCGGGCGACAGGCCACAGGACTATCCACTCCCGGTGCAGGTTGTGGAACTTGGACGAAAACTTACCGTGGTGGCGCTGGGTGGCGAACCGGTTGTCGATTATTCGCTGCGGCTGAAAGGCGAATTGAGGGGAGCGGACAGGATGGTGTGGGTGGCTGGTTATTCCAACCTGGTCCACGCTTATGTTCCCAGTCGCCGGGTATTGCTTGAGGGCGGTTACGAAGGGACTGAGGCAGTGATTTATCAATCGCTGCCCGGGCCTTTTGCGGTGGAATTGGAAGACAGGATTATCGAATCAGTCCACCGGCAGGTGGACGCAATGCGTACCAAAGATTCCAAAAAGTGATCTAAATTTACCCGTCCGGCCAAATGCCCTGTGTAGCAGGCTCTATGAATCCGGGCTTATGTAAACCAACCCATCCAGCTTCGATTACTGATCATCTACTCCACGGATCTCTCTGTCTTTTAACTGGGGCACATTGGGAAATGCCTATGGGTGGCAGGCTGGGGTCGGCTTTTCATCAAGGTAACGGGCTATTCCCGATTGGCGATGCGCGGCCGCAGTTCCCAGCGGGGTGGCGTCACTGGATTGTGAGTCACCGTTGACCGTGACCTTGTCGAAAATTAATTTTTATTTTGAAAAATCTTTTTTCCAATATCCGCAAATCGGCCGGCCGAAACGTTTGTGGTTGAAGTCACCGGAAATGGCTCAACCAAAACGGGGAGATCGACATGAACGGGAAAGGCAGCATCAGGCGTCTGGGTCTCGAGCAACTGGAAACCAGAGCGACCCCTGCTGTCGCCAGCATCGCGCTGAATGCCGGTGTGCTGGAAATACGGACGGATGACCTGGACACGGATGTCAGCCTCATTGGGATTGTCAGCAAGGTGGGTGAAAGGAGGGTGCTTGTTTCCGAGGGCTCGAATTCACTCGGCGGCTACCTGAATGTCACCCGTGTCGAGTTCCACGGCGGCCTGGGCAGGGACAAGATTTCCATGGGGGCCCTGAGTGTCCCGACACGATCGAAGGGGGCAACGGCAAGGATTTCATCCTGGGCGGTGACGCCTCCGACACGCTGAAGGGCGAGGACCACGCCGACACGCTATTCGGGGGCATTGGCAAGGATTACCTCTACGGCGGCGACGGGGATGACAAGTTGGATGGGGAATCGGGCGATGATTACCTCTCGGGTGATGATGGCCGGGACACCCTCGATGGCGGAACAGGCAACGACAAACTGTATGGTGGCAACGGCTGCCGACCGTGGTGCCGGGGCGGAGTTACTCTGCGTGGCGAAAGCATAGTAGCTGCCGACGCCTGCACCACCGTAATTGGGTGAGTAGTACGCCGCCTTGGACCACTCGTTTTCAAGCGGCATCCGGAATGTCGGAGCTAAACCCGTATTCGGGTGGGTGGCATTATCGGCCACGGCATTTACCTAAGTGGCACCGTTAACCCTGGGCGCACCGTCTTCTGTCGTCGTGCTGTTCTGGGCTCCGCTTGGCTGCCGGTTGTCGGACTGCCTGGCAGTTAGCCGAATCTCATGCCATCCCGCCCGCTGCCGTTGGAGATTTTGGTGCCGAGTAAGCCGATGGCAGGCTAAGGCCAGCGGCATTCTTGGCTGTCACTCTGAACACATACCATGTGCCGTTGTTCAGCCCAGTCACGAGGGCTGGTTCTGAACCGTTGAGCGGGGGACTCCAGAAGCACTCGGTCCACGTCGAACCCCAGTAGCCCGATCGCTCTAGCAAATAGGAGGTGATCCCCGAGCCGCCTGTGCTGGCAGGAGCGGTCCAGTACACCCACATTTGGGAGTTGCCGCTTATGGCATAGACGGCTGTCGGACTGCTTGGCACTGTGGCTGGTGTGGCAGGTGCCGAATACCCTGACGCCAGACTGCTTCCGGCTGCGTTCTTGGCAATCACTTGGATCACATAGCTTGTGCCGTTGGTCAGACCCGTCACGGTGCACGATGTCGCTGTCGATACAGGATCGGTGAACGTGGTCCACGTCGAACCGCCGTTGCTCGAATACATCACAACATAGTCGGTGATTGACGAGCCGCCGTTGCTGGCAGGAGCGGTCCACGACACGGCTAGGTTTGTGTTGCCTAGCACGGCCTCGACACCGGGCACGGTGGCAGGTGTAGCCACTGCCGACCAGTTGGCCGAGAGCGGGCTAGAGCCAACGGCGTTCTTGGCGATCACTTTGATATAATACTGTGTGCCGTTGGTCAGACCGGTCAGGGTGCACGAGGTCGCTGTCGATACAGGATCGGCGAACATTGTCCACGTCGAACCGCTGTTGCTCGAATACATAACCAGATAGTCGGTAATCGGCGAGCCGCCGTTGCTGGCAGGAGCAAGCCAAGTCACGGCCAGTTGGGTGTTGCCTGGCACGACCACGACCGACTTTGGACTGCCGGGCGCGGTGGACAGAATGCCGATTGGGGTTTGCTCATTGACTGTGATCAACTGTCCGGCGATGTAGTAAGGCGCGTAGCCCAGGTTGCTTGAGTCGTCGGCACTGAAATTGAAATTAAGGAGTCCCGTGGTGTCGTACAGGTAACGGTTGCCATTGCTGTCAACACGGGTCTCCACGGCGGCGGTGCCTATCGAAGTGTTGGAATCGACTGGGTTGGTGCGGACATCGATCGAGTAGGTGTCGAAGATGGAGTAGGCATATGAGCCGCCGTTGGGCGTAAGGACAGAACCCTCCGCAGGCTGCAAAGTCTGCACGCCTTGCTGGGTGCCATCCACGAACACCAGGGAAAAGTCGGATTTGTTGATCAGGTTATAGATCGAGTAGGGGTACTGGGTGTTGGTGCCATTGCCGGGGTGCGTCGACAAATAGGCAACGCCCTCAGGGGAACCAGCGATCCAGGGAATGACCCCGATGATGCCACCCCTCAATCTGCCTGCCGCCGCAACCCAGCCTTCCACTTCCTGGGCAGACCCGTTGCGGCCCAGGTAAGCAAAATAGGCACTCTGGACCAGGCTGGCCGTGTGCTCTGGACTGTTGAGGAATGCAAAGGCCAGCTCTGTTCGTGTCACACCCTGTTGCAGGGCCGCTAGGTTGGAGTCATAACCCTGCGCATCCGCGGCCCTGCCCAAAACCCTGGCGTACAATTCGGAGACGAATGCAGCATCAGTCGGCGCTGATTTTTGCGCGAATTCCAGAGAGCCGAGCACGGATGCTTCAACCCAAAGCTGGTTGTAGCCGTTAGCACTCACGGCGGTGAAATGTGCCAATCCTGCCAGTTCCGGGGAACGGCTCAGGTACTGGGTGTAGGCCTGAGTCACCATGTTTCGGACGGCTTCGGGCGAATGAATGAAACTTTGGGCCACCTGCACCAGATTCGCTTGGCCGGATTCAAGCTTGGCTGTCCAATTCGCCAAGCCGGCTGAGTCCGGATTGCGGTGCAGGATATTTCGATATAGTTGTTGGACTTGATTGGCCTCCACAAAACCATCGGACGTCATTTGAATGCCCCCCCCATAACTACCGGAAGGATTCAGGCGGCTTTCCAATGCCTCCAGCACCGGCCGGCTTCTGGATAGTTCCCCGCGTCCGAGGGGTTTGCGTGGGGATCGGGCGGTAAACCAATTGGCAGAAAAGAACATGAGGCTACTATTCCGAGGAAAAGCTGATTTTGGATTGCCCAAAATGACTAAAATAAGTCTAAATTGCTATAGAACAATTTTTCGTTATGCCAACATATTAGGTACTAATTTTTTAAGAAACAGCTTGCATAATTTAACTCGCTACATATACATGTGGCGGCTGGGCCGATTGATTGATCGGGTTTTGCGGGCCTACCAACGGCGCGGCAAGTCTTCCAATGCGTTCAGGTCTCGATGGTGCCCACCGGTTCCTGGCACGGTTTCCTGCTGCCCGCCAGCCGGGTGCAGTCAGGGAAGTGCTGGGGGACGGGGGCTTCCCCTGCCGCCATCGCCGCCTAGGTGGAAAGGCCTGGCAGCCGGCCGGGACAAGGAGTTGGCGTATGTCATTCATCGTTTTTCCAGTTCTCCCTGATGTTGCCGGTGGTTTTGGTGATAGGGGGCGGCGGCGCCTCGGGGTCTGGGGTCACCTTCGGAGTCGCTTCTGCTGCGTTGGTCCGACGTTCACCTGGAAGCGAAGTGCCCTTACCTGTATGTAACATCGCCTAAGTCGGAATCCCGGGTACAGGCTTGGCGGAACTTTCCAATATCTCCCCGTCTGGCAAAGATTCTGCGGGAGGGGATGCCAGCTGATGCTCTTTCTGCTGGCTTTGTGGTTGATCTCGCCGCCTACCGCAAACCACGCAAGGGTGGATGGCACGGTGTGAACACCTGGCAGCAATTCAACAAAATCTTGGTGAGGGCAGGCATTGGATTGATTAAAAACGCTTTCAAAGTATTTCGATCATCGTGCGTGACGAATTGGGCCAGGGACCATGCTGTGCATGTCGTGGCGGGTTGGGCTGGGCACACGGTTGCTGTTGCCGGCAAGCATTATCTTACTTTGACTGATTCAGATTCAGTGAAAGCTACATCTTCCGTGATAACCTTGAATCCCACTTTGTCCAGTACCGTTCCAGGTATCTCACAGGGAGCTCAGGTCGTTGATGTTCCAACGCCTGGAAACCCTGAAAATCCCGTCCCTCAGAAAGTGACGTTGTCTGCTCAGGAAATGGCAAGAAATGATGGGGATTATGAGAATAACTAAAAGCCACAAGTTGTTGATTTGCCTAAAGTTACCGCAACTTGCCAGATATCGTCTGATATATCTAACTACCCGGCTAGGATTCGAACCTAGACAAAGAGTGCCAAAAACTCTTGTGCTACCGTTACACTACCGGGTACCCGCAGGCCTCTTGCGAGACCTGACCTTCTTACTTTAGTTTCTTCCGATGGTCGGGGTCAAGACGGAGTCGTTCAGCGTCATCTAGGGTACCTGGTCGCAGGGTTTGCTTCCGAGGATTTGGACAATGCTTGTTTCCCAGTAACGGCGGATGGATTTGGTGGATTCTCCGATGTCGCCACGGGCTTGGTAAAACTCGGACAATTCTCCAAAAGTCGGCCTAGGTATGGAAGCCTCTAATTCAACCAGACCAGCCTTGGCCAGCTTGTTCAGGAGGTCAGCAGAACAATTCTCCAGCCAGACGCTGGTCTCTCGGGAGCAACTGCGATGACATTTGGACGCATCGATGAGTTCGTCCATGTGCTGCTGCGTGGCTTGGACATCACGGGTGCTGACTTTACCAAGCCATAAGGTCTGCCTCTTACCGGTGGGAGATTTCCATTGGATCCGCCACATGCCACAAGGATTCTTGGAAAGAAATGCCATTACTAAAAACCTCGTTGCTGGAAGTGGAGAAAAAAGAAAGTTGAGGGGGAACCTAGCGCCTTGATTGCGGCGCTTGCTGATGTGGTTTAGATTTATATAGCGATTTTTGAAAGCAGTCAGGCAATCAAATCAGCGGGCCGAAAAAGGAGCTTCCTTTAACTCGGCCACCTGGCCCTGCGATAAAGTCCTCGTCGTCCCGAAGCTTTTGACATGCAGCCGAACGGCCGCACAATTCCGGCGCAACTCTTCTCCAGCCGTGGTGCTGTCGATGCCGACCACGGGCATTTCCAAACGCGCATTCATCTGAAACCTCCTGAAAAAACAAACCCGTATCACCCACGCAACATGCATGGATGACACGGGCTCAAAAACGGCTTACCGACGGCATTTGGATGCCGCCCCTAAGCCAAATCCAATGAAAACTAGTGGATTTTCCTGGTTTTCAAAAATGCCAAGAATTTAATGTCCGATTCCGATGGGTCCGGAGCATCTAAGGGTGTAGGCCAGCAAAGGCCTGACAAAAACCACAAGAAAGGAGCCTGTGATGCGCCAGTCTGTCCGCCTTGGTATCGAGAATCTTGAGAGCCGTTTCGCACCAGCTTCGGTGGCAATACCGACCCTGAATACCTCGGTGCAGTATCCTTACGGCGTTACCTCTTCACAGTGGCCGTATCAAGTCGCGCAGGCGACCCCCGCTTCAAAGCTGCAGGTTCTGCATATCCAGCCAGAACTTGATGATGACATCTGAGCACGGGACCAGCTTTGACTCTGCGAAATAGAAATTCCTGAAACCGAATTGAGGAGCCTGTGATGCGCCAGTCTGTCCGCCTTGGTATCGAGAATCTTGAGAGCCGTTTCGCACCAGCTTCGGTGGCAATTCAAGCCGCCCCCACGATGCCGATCCTTGGCGGACTAGCAAGTTCGCCCCTGGGTGTGGCCAAAGTAGTCATCTCCTATGGCTCAGCTAGTATTAGCGGTTCATCTGACCCAGGTGGCGACGGAATCTGATCAAGCATTAGGGCGAGTTGCGTGAGATTCTGCCATCAATTTTGAAGGGGATAGGTGTGATGCGACATTCCATAAACCTGAATCTCGAAAACCTGGAAACTCGCCTGGCTCCTGCGCTGGCGATCTATGGTCTCAAGCAAGCTCTAACAGCCTTCCCTGACACACACCTTGTCAGCGCACAATCATTCACTGCCCAATCGCCTGTAAGGATCGATTACGGCACTACCAACATAGGTGGATCATCAGACCCAGGTGGTGATGGGATTTAGT